>Ga0210383_10003959_pt1 | contig 13177 bp, 8 predicted proteins | sample IncBWC14OmetaG_FD_160072 | JGI IMG/M metagenome (GOLD analysis project Ga0210383, IMG submission 160072) | Forest soil microbial communities from Barre Woods Harvard Forest LTER site, Petersham, Massachusetts, United States - Inc-BW-C-14-O ...
GCCACGACGCGCCCGATCCGGACCGAACACCACAGCGGCCACCGCCACCTCCGCAACCATTCACGCCGCCGCCAGCTGACCGTTGGCTGCGCGTAATGACGCCACTGAGGTAACTGTACGTCCGCCTAATCCTCGTATCCACCCAGCTCAGCGGTCAGGCCGCGCGCGGCCAGCGCCGGCCAAATCCGGATCGGCGGTCCAGCCCCAGCACAGGAAAGCTGGTGGACAATGGGAGCATGACGAGTCCCAGCCCCGGAACTGCTCCGACCCGAGGACAGGCCGCACCCCGCGGCCCTCGCCGCCGGTCGGCCGAGATCGACGTGGACGAGGCCCGGAAGGCGTTCTTCGTGATGGTCGGGTTCATCGCGGTGATCTGGATCCTCCAGATCGCGAACTGGGCCGACCACTACGGGCTCGACGGCAGCTACGGGATCCTGCCGCGCAGCATAGGGCACCTGGGGGACATCTTCACCGCGCCGTTCCTGCACTTTTCCTGGGATCACATCGAGGGGAACTCCGGGCCGTTGTTCGTCTTCGGCTTCCTCGCCGCCTACCGCGGCGTGGTCAAGTTCCTCGGCGTGACGCTGGTCGTCGCGATCACCAGCGGCCTGGCGGTGTGGCTGTTCCAGAGCAATAGCGAGCTCACGGTGGGGGCCAGCGGCCTGATCTTCGGCTATTTCGGCTACGTCCTGACCCGCGGGATCGTCGAGCGGAACCTCATCGACGCGCTCGCCGCCATCGTCATCGGACTGTCCTACGCCTACATCCTGACGGTGGCGATCCCGGGTGCCCACGGCGTGAGCTGGATCGGCCACCTCGGCGGGCTGGTCGGCGGGGTGGCTTGCGGCTGGATCTTCCGCACCCGGCGCGGCACCCGGCGCGGCGGCTCGTCCGGCCCGAGCCGGGCCAAGCCTCAGGCTGGCGCCGCGTCCAGGCCCGCCAGCCAGGAAATTCAGGTGACCAAGGGTCATCCGAGGGCCGACCTGCACAAAGAACTAGACGACATGGGCTTGTAAACCGCCGTGCCGAACGACCAGTGGCGGCAGTGGGTCGTCTACCAGGTGTACCCGCGCAGCTTCGCCGACTCGAACGGGGACGGAGTCGGTGACCTGCGCGGCGTGCTGGCCCACCTGGACTACCTGCGTCGTCTGGGCGTAGACGTGGTCTGGCTATCTCCGGTCTACCGGTCGCCGATGAACGACAACGGCTACGACATCAGCGACTACACCGACGTCGACCCGCTGTTCGGCACCCTCGCCGACCTGGACGAGCTGATCAAGGAGCTGCACGTCCGCGGCATGCGCCTGGTCATGGACCTGGTGGTGAACCACACCTCAGACGAACACCCCTGGTTTGCCGAATCAAGGTCCAGCCGGGACAACCCCAAGCGGGACTGGTACTGGTGGCGCGACGCGCGGCCCGGCACCACGCCGGGCACGCCCGGCGCGGAGCCGACCAACTGGGAGTCGCACTTCTCCGGACCGACCTGGACCTGGGACGAGCACACCGGCCAGTACTACTTGCACATCTTCTCGCCCAAGCAGCCGGACCTGAACTGGGAGAACCCCGAGGTCCGCCAGGCCATCTACGCCATGATGCGCTGGTGGCTGGACCGGGGCGTGGACGGGTTCCGGATGGACGTGATCGACATGATCAGCAAGGACACGTCCCTGCCCGACACCGTGCCGCGCCCCGGGTCGCGCTACGGGCCGGGTGACCAGTACTTCATCTGCGGCCCGCGCAACCACGAGTTCCTCCAGGAGATGTACCGCGAGGTATTCGCCGGCCGCAACACCGGCGGCGCGCACGTGCTCACCGTGGGCGAGATGCCGGGCGTCACCATCCCCCAGGCCATCTTGTTCACCGAGCCCGAACGCCACGAGCTCGACATGGTCTTCCAGTTCGAGCACGTCGAGCTGGACGTTGGCGCGGACAAGTTCCACCTGCGCCCGCTCCACCTCCGCGACCTGAAGGCCTCGCTGGCGAACTGGCAGGCGGGCCTGGCCGGGCGCGGCTGGAACTCGCTGTACTGGGGCAACCACGACCAGCCTCGCGCGGTGTCCCGGTTCGGCGACGACGGCGCCCACCGGGTGGCCTCGGCCAAGACGCTCGCCACCGTACTGCACCTGCACCAGGGCACGCCGTACGTGTACCAGGGCGACGAGCTGGGCATGGCCAACGCGCCGTTCGCCGCCCTCAGCGACTTCCGGGACATCGAGACGCTGAACTACTACGCTCAGGCGGCCGCTCGCGGCGACGTCGACCTAGCCACACTGCTGGTGGCCATACGGAAGATGAGTCGTGACCAGAGCCGCACCCCGGTGCAGTGGGACGGCTCACCCAACGCCGGCTTCACCACCGGCACCCCCTGGCTCGCGGTCAACCCGGATTACGTCAGCGTCAACGCGGCCGCCGAGGTCGGCCAGCCCGGCTCGGTGTTCGAGCATTACCGCAAGCTCATCGAGCTTCGCCACACCGACCCGGTCATCACCGACGGCCACTTCGAGCTGCTGCTGCCCGACCACCCCGCCATCTGGGCCTTCCTGCGCCGCGGCCCGGACACCGAACTGCTGGTCGCGGCGAACTTCTCCGGCGACGTGACCGCCGGCGCCCTGCCCCTGGACCCTGACTGGGCCGGCGCCGCCGTCGTCCTGACCAACCTGCCCGACCAGGACCCGCTCCAGCCCCCGCCCGACCTGAAGCTCCGCGCCTGGGAATCGGTCATCTGGCGCCGTACCAAGTAGTACAGCTCACCCGATGGCGGCGGCGATGATCTCCCGGGCCTGGTCCTGGATAGCGGCCAGGTGCTCGGGCCCGCGGAACGACTCGGCGTACAGCTTGTAGACGTCCTCCGTGCCCGACGGCCGGGCCGCGAACCAGCCCGACGCGGCCACCACCTTGAGCCCGCCGATCGGCGCCCCGTTGCCGGGCGCGGTGGTCAGCGCCGCGGTGATCGGCTCGCCCGCGAGCTCGCGGGCCGACACCTGGTCCGGCGACAGCCGGGCCAGTGCGGCCTTCTGCTCCCTGGTCGCCGCGGTGTCGATCCGGGCGTAGACCGGGTGCCCGTAGTGTTCGGTCAGGTCCTGGTACTGCTCGGACGGGGAGTACCCGGTCACCGCGGTGATCTCGGCGGCCAGCAAGGCCATGATGATGCCGTCCTTGTCCGTCGTCCACACCGACCCGTCGCGCTGCAGGAACGACGCCCCGGCGCTCTCCTCGCCGCCGAACGCCACCGACCCGTCCAGCAGGCCGGGCACGAACCACTTGAACCCGACCGGCACCTCCAGCAGCACCCGACCCAAGCCCTCGGTGACCCGGTCGATCATCGACGAGCTGACCAGCGTCTTCCCGACCGCGGCCGCTTCCGGCCAGCCGTCCCGGACCTGGTACAGGTAGTCGATGGCCACCGCCAGGTAGTGGTTGGGGTTCATCAGCCCGCCGTCGGGGGTGACGATGCCGTGCCGGTCGGCGTCGGTGTCGTTCCCGGTCGCGACGGTGAACTCGTGCTGGCGGGCGATCAGGCTGGCCATGGCGTACGGCGACGAGCAGTCCATCCGGATCTTGCCGTCCCAGTCCAGCGTCATGAACCGGAACGTCGGGTCCACGTCCGGGTTGACCACGGTCAGGTCCAGGTCGTACAAGCCGCCGATCTCGCCCCAGTAGGCCACGCTGGCCCCGCCCAGCGGGTCGGCGCCGATCCGCACCCCGGCCGCCCTGATCGCGGCCAGGTCCACCACCTGGGGCAGGGCCGACACGTAGTTGCCCAGGAAGTCGTACTTCCCGGTGGTGCCGGCCGCGACGGCCCGGGCGTACGGCACCCGGCGTACGGCCTTCAGCCCGTCGGCGAGCAGTTCGTTGGCCCGGTCCTGGATTTCGGTGGTGATATCGGTGCCGGCTGGCCCGCCGTCGGGCGGGTTGTACTTGAACCCGCCGTCCGGCGGCGGGTTGTGCGACGGCGTGACCACGATCCCGTCCGCCTGCGACCCGGACCCGCCCGCGTTGTGGGCCAGGATGGCCCGGGACACGGCCGGGGTCGGCGTGTACCCGCCGCGCGCGTCGACCAGCACCTGCACCTCGTTGGCGGCCAGCACCTCCAGCGCGCTGACCTGGGCCGGCTCGGACAGCGCGTGGGTATCCGCGCCCAGGTACAGGGGCCCGTCGATCCCGTGCGCGGCCCGGTACTCGCAGATGGCCTGCGTGGTGGCCAGGATGTGGTCCTCGTTGAACGTGGCCGTGAACGCCGACCCGCGGTGCCCGGACGTGCCGAACGACACCCGCTGCCCGGCGTCACCCGGGTCGGGATGCACCGCGTAGTACGCGGTGACCAGCTTGGCCACGTCGACGAGGTCTGAGGCGGCAGCGGGCTGTCCCGCGCGCGGATCAACCATGCCGTCATCCTGGCACGGACCGTCCCGCTCCTCGTCGAGGGGGAACGTCTGCGTGGGAAACCGCAGCTCATGAGCTGCCGCAGCTAATCAGGCGCGGTCGATTTCCGTAATACAGGCGAGCCCAGAGCTGTTCGGGAGGGAACGATGGTACCCAGCCAAGGATCAGCCCAGGACATTGAGAGCGCCCGGGCGGTCATCATCATCGTGGCGCTGGCCGGCGCGGTCTTCTGGAAAGCAATACTCCGCGTGCTGCTCGCGCTGATCGTGGTCGCGGTGGGCGTGGGAGCATTCGCGCTCCTGCAGGGCATGCGCTGAGAACCCAGAGGTCACCGGACCCGCCCGCCCGGCTGCCGCAGGCGGGTCGCCTCGATCAGACGGCGCACGTCGACAGCGTGGTCGGGCGAGGCGAACGGCGTGCCCGGCGCGCTGACGTCGAACCGGCCGCTGTCCGGCACGTAGTCGCGGCCGCGGGCCACCACCCGGCGCAGCCGGCCCAGCGCCGCGATATCGGCCAGCGGATCGCCGTCCACCACGATCAGGTCCGCCTCGTAGCCCGCGGCCAGCCGCCCGGTCACCGCGCCCAGGCCCAGCGCCGCCGCGGCCTCGCTGGTAGCCATGGCGATCACCTCCGCGGGCGAGAAGCCCAGCAGCGAGACCATGGCCGCCAGCCCGCCGACGTACTGATGGTGCGGCGTGTTGTCGATCCCGGCATCGGTCCCGGCAATGATCCGGACGCCCATCTCCCACATCCGCCGCACGTTCTCGCCCACCGTGATGCCGGTCAGTTCGGTCACGTAGGGCGCGTTGACGTTGATGGTCGGGCACACCACGATGCCCCGTTCGGCTATCTCCGCCGCCAGCGGCTCGTCAAAGAAGCGCTCGTTGGTCTCGGTCACCCAGGAGCAGTGCTCGATCGTGGTCACCCCGGCCGCGACCGCGCGCCTGATTCCTTCCAGCCCGTGGGCGTGCGCGGCCACCGCCATGTCCACTCGCCCCGCCTCGGCCACGATCACGGCCAGTTGCCCGGTCGTGAACTGCGCGTACCACGGCGCCGAACCGCTCGTCAGGAACCCGCCGGTGGCCATGACCTTGATCAGGTCGGCGCCGTGCTTGTGATGGGTGCGGACGATGCGCTGCAGGTCGTCCTCGCTGTCGGCCTCGCCGCCCATGAACCAGCAGTGCCCGCCGGTCACCGTGACCGGGCGGGTGGCCACGACCAGGCGCGGCCCGCGGGCCAGCCCCGACGCGATCGCGTCCCTTGCGACCACGCCCAAGAACGAACGTGCGCCCAGGTCGCGGGCGCTGGTCACGCCCACCCCGAGCAGGTCCCGCGCATTGCGCAGCATCAGCACCAGTTGCTGCTCGTCGGTCTCGGCTTGCATCCGCGCGGCCGGATCCGGCCCGCCGTCGAAGCCGAGGTGGACGTGGCTGTCGATCAGCCCGGGCAGGATCGTCGCCCCCGGGTAATCCGTCCGCGGCAGCCCGGCATACTCCTGCGGCAGCGCCTGCGCGCGGCCCGCCCACGACACCAGGCGGTCGCCAAGCACCACCGCCCCGTCCGCGACGGTCTCCGAACCGGTGATGACCCGCGGCGCGGTGAGGACCTCCTCCGGCACCACCTCAGCTTGCCCCAGCGGGCCCGCCCGCACCAGATGGGAGGATAACGATGTGCCAGAAACGCTCCGGCAGGCCATCGACCAGACCACGGCGGCGACGCTGCGCGCCCGCGGCAGCTTCAAGTGGACCGCCCCGGGCCCGGACGGGTTCGGCGCGGCGGTGGCCGAGATGGACTTCGGCGCCGCGCCCGCCATCCTGGACGCGCTGGCCGCGCTGTCGGCCGACGCGAACTTCGGCTACCTGTCCCCGGTGCTGGCCGATCAGCTGGCCGCGGCCTGCGCGGACTTCGTGCGGCGCCGGTACGGCTGGGCCGTCGACCCCGCCGACGTGCACCACGTCCCGGACGTGATCAAGGCGCTGGAGCTGGCCATCACGCACTACTCCCGCCCGGGCTCGCCGGTCATCTTGCCCACGCCCGCGTACATGCCGTTCCTGTCGGTGCCTGGCTACCTGGGCCGCGAGATCATCCAGGTCCGGATGCGCGACGAGGACGGCTTCTTCACCCTCGACCTGGACGCGATCGAGGACGCCTTCCGGGCCGGCGGCCACCTGCTCATCTTTTGCAACCCGTACAACCCGCTCGGCCGGGTCTTCACCGGGGCGGAGATCGCCCAGCTGACCGACGTGGTCGACCGGCACGGCGGCCGGGTGTTCGCCGACGAGATCCACGCCGCGCTGGTCTACCCCGGGCAGCGCCACCTCCCGTACGCCGCCGCCTCGCCGGCCGCCGCGGCGCACACGCTGACCGCCACCTCGGCGTCCAAGGCCTGGAACCTGCCCGGCCTCAAGTGCGCCCAGGTCATCCTGTCCAGTGACCCCGACCGGGAGGTCTGGGAGGAGATGGGCTTCTTCGCCTCGCACGGAGCCAGCAACCCCGGCGTGGTGGCCAACATCGCCGCCTACCGGCATGGCCAGGCGTGGCTGGACGAGGTCCTGGCCTACCTCGACGACAGCCGCCGGCTGCTGGCCGGCCTGCTGCGCCGCCACCTGCCCCAGGTACGCTATCGCCCGCCCGACGGCACCTACCTGGCCTGGCTCGACTGCACGGCCATGGACCTGCCCGGCTCGCCGGGCGCCCTGGTCACCGAGCGCGCCCGGGTCACGGTGATCGACGGGCCCGCCTTCGGCGACGGCGGCCCGGGCGCCTTCCGGCTCAACTTCGCCACGCCCCAGCCCATCCTCACCGAGATGGTCGAGCGCGTGGCAGCCGCCCTGGGCAACCACCGGTGACACCGATCCGCACCGCGATCCGGGTCGAGGGGATCGTCCAGGGCGTCGGCTTCCGCCCGTACGTCTACACCCTGGCCACCGGCCTCGGCCTGGGCGGGTTCGTCGGCAACGACGTCGACGGCGTATTCGTCGAGGTCGAAGGCCCGTCCGCGGCCGTCACCGAGTTCCTCCGCAAACTCGAACGCGACCCGCCCCGGCTGGCCCGCATCGAGCGGGTCACCGCGCGTCCCATCACCCCGAACGGCGACACCTCCTTCGCCATCGCCGCCAGCGGCCCGGTCACGCAGGCGCGCCGCACCCTGGTCTCGGCCGACACCGCCACCTGCGCCGACTGCCTGCGCGAGCTCGCCGACCCGGACGACCGCCGCTACCGTTACCCGTTCATCAACTGCACCAACTGCGGCCCGCGGTTCACCATCGTCCGGGACGTGCCCTACGACCGGCCGTTCACCACCATGGCCCCGTTCGCCATGTGCCCGGCGTGCGAGGCCGAGTACCACGACCCCGCTGACCGCCGGTTCCACGCCCAGCCCACCTGCTGCCCGGCCTGCGGCCCCCGGCTGACCCTCCGCGACCAGGCCGGCATCACGCTGTCCGGCGACCCCCTGAGCACCGCCGCTCAGCTGCTCAAGGAGGGCCGGGTCCTGGCCGTCAAGGGCCTGGGCGGCTATCATCTGGCCGTCGACGCCGCCTGTCAGCCGGCCGCCGCCGCCCTGCGCGCCCGCAAGCACCGCGAGGACAAGCCGTTCGCGGTGCTAGCCGCCGACCTGACTCAGGCCCGAGAGCTCGTCGAGGTCGACGAAGCCGCGGCCGGCCTCCTGAGCAGTCCCGCCCGGCCCATCGTCCTGCTGCGCCGCCGCCCGGGCGCGGCCGTGGCCCCGGCCACCGCACCCGGCAACCGCTCGCTCGGGGTCATGCTGCCCTACACCCCGCTGCACCACCTGCTCGTCCGCGCCCTCGGCCGTCCGATGGTACTGACCAGCGGGAACGTCTCCGACGAGCCGATCGCGTACCGCGACGACGACGCGCTGGCCCGGCTGACCCCGATCGCGGACGCGTTCCTCACTCACGACCGGGCCATCCACATCCGGACCGACGACTCGGTGGCCCGGACGTTCCGCGCCCGGCCGATGCTGATCCGGCGGTCCCGCGGCTACGTCCCCGAGCCGGTCACCGCCGGCGCCGGCTTCCCCCGCCCGGTGCTGGCCTGCGGCGCCGAGCTGAAGAACACGTTCTGCCTGGCCCAGGGGCGCCGCGCGTTCCTCTCGCACCACATCGGTGACCTCGAGAACGCCGAGACGCTGCGCTCGTTCACCGAGGGCATCGAGCACTTCCGCCGGCTGTTCGACATCGACCCCCAGGTCGTGGCCCACGACCTGCACCCGGAGTACCTGTCCACCAAGTACGCGCTCGACCTCGACGGCGTCGACCTGCACGGCGTCCAGCACCACCACGCGCACATCGCCTCCTGCCTGGCCGATAACGGGGCGGACGGCCCGGTAATAGGCGTTGCCTTCGACGGCACCGGTTACGGGACCGACGGCACCATCTGGGGCGGCGAGTTCCTGGTCGCCGGCCTGGCCGGCTTCGAGCGGGGCGGCCACCTGATCCCGGTGCCGATGCCCGGCGGCGCGGCCGCGATCCGCCAGCCGTGGCGGATGGCCGCCGCCTACCTCGGCCCCGCCGCCCCGGAAACCCTCGACGTCCGGCGGCGCAACGCCGATCGCTGGGCCGCGGTCACCGCCATGGCCGCTAAGGGTGTCAACGCTCCGCTCACCTCGAGCGCGGGCCGGCTGTTCGACGCGGCCGCCGCGCTCCTCGGCGTCCGGGACACGATCAACTACGAGGGCCAGGCCGCCATCGAGCTCGAGCAGCTGGCCGACCCGGCCGAGAGCGGCGCCTACCCCGCCGCCGTTGTGGCCGGGGCCCCGTTCCAGATCCGGGCCGCCGACCTCCTGACCGCTCTTATTTCTGACCTAACGGCCGGGGTTCGTGCCCCCGTCATCGCCGCCCGCTTCCACCACGGGGTCGCCGCCGCCATCGAGGCCGGCTGCGTGCTGCTGCGCGAGCGCCACGGCCTGGACACGGTCGCCCTGTCCGGCGGCGTGTTCCAGAACATGCTCCTGCTGCACGTCACCGCGGTCCGCCTCGAGGCCCGCGGCTTCCGCGTCCTGACCCACTCCCGCGTCCCGTGCAACGACGGCGGCATCAGCCTCGGCCAGGCCGTCATCGCCGCCGCCCGCGACCGCCTCGCGCTCGGCGCTCCAGGCGCAAGCCTGGAGTAGGGACCAGGTAACGCTGGCCTCTCTCGCACCACAGGCCGCAGCGATAAGCCACCCGAGTCCGGGCTCAACCGCACCGATGGAACATCGGTGCGGTTATTACAGACCCGATGGAACATCGGTGCGGTTGCGGTGCCGGGAGCGCGGCGGGGCCACCGGCCAGCTTCAAGCGGACCTATCTGGCAGCACGGCCTGCGGGAATGTCGCGGCCCGGCACAGCTCGCCCTCGGCCACCAGCCGCAGGTGGGCTTCGGCACGCTCGCGGTTCAGCCCCACCGGACGCCCAGCGACAGCTCGGCGGCCAGGCCGGCCTGCACCGACGCGACGGCGCGGAACGCCTCGCGCAGGTAGGAGCGGGCCAGCGGGTTCAGCTGCTTGGGGTCGATGAAGTCATCCGGCGGTTCGCCGCGCCTGAGCTGCTCGACCTGATGGTCGAGCCGCAGCGAGAAGATGAAGCCGAACGCCTCCATCAGCGTCTGCGCCTCCGGCCCCTCCAGCGTCCCGGCCGCCTCGGCCGCGCGCAGCCGGTCCATGGTGGAGCCGCTGGTCACTCCCGCGCCCATCCCGGCCCAGCGGGCCAGGTCGACGATCGGGATCAGCCCGCCGTGCTTGAGGTCGAGCTGGCCGCGCCGCTCGCCGGAGTGCTCGACCACGAACTCGCGCCAGAACCCGGTGGGCGGCCGGAACGACAGGGCGAACTGGGCCAGCAGCCGGCGCAGGTCGGGGTGATCGGGGGACACCTGCCACAGCCCGCCGCCGGCCTGCGTCCCGGTGCTGAACACCGGGCGGCTGTCGGTGATCAGCGAGGCCAGGATCAGCGCCTTCTCCTGGGTCGGGTCCTCGCTCAGGCTCCGCTCGACGGCCCGCCAGGACGCCAGGGACCGGGCGAACAGCGGGTTGGCGGCGTTCGCGCCGTTCGGGTCGGGCGGCAGCCCGCAGGCCCGCAGTCCGTCATTCACCGCCCCGGCCAGCCGCTGGCCGTACCCGGCTGTCCCGTCGCCGTCACTGGCGCCGTCTCTGGCGCCGTCGCCCTGCCAGGCCAGCGCGCTGTCCACGTCGGAAGACGGCACCGCCTCGCGCCGGGCCAGGCTGCCCAGCGCGAACCAGGTGAACGGGACCGGCGGCGGCCCGGCGTCCCTGACGGCCAGCTCGGCCAGCCGCCGGGTCAGCGCGTCGAGCACCACCGAACGCACCGCGGTCACCTGCTCGGCCGGCACCTGCGCGTCGCACAGCGCGATCAGGGCCGGGTTCAGCCCGGCCGCCGCGGCGGCCAGGTCCGCCTGCGTCTCGGCCAGGCCGATCGCGCGGCGTAGCAGCAGCGGCATGCGTCCCTCGGCGGCCACCAGGTCGCCGTCGTCGACCACGCCCAGGACCTCACCCGCCGGGGATAGCACCGGGATGTGATGGATGTTGCGCTCGAGCATGTCGAGCATCACGTCGCCGCTCATCCGGTCTGCGCTGACCGTGTAGGCGGGCTCGGTCATGATGGCCGAGACCGGCTCGTCCGGGCCCAGGCCCGCCGCGATCACTCGTGACCGTAGGTCGCGGTCGGTCACGATGCCGAATGTGGCCCCGTGCCGGACCAGGACCGCGCTCGCGCCCGCGGCCGTCATCTGCCGGGCCGCCGCCCGGATCGGCGCGTCGCCCGGGCACAGCAGCGGCGGCCTGCGGATCAGCGCGGCCACCCGGCGCTGCCCCGGGTCGGCCGGCGGTGAGACGGCGGGCGCGGCGAGGCGGGTCACGATCGACCGGGCCACGAAGGCCAGCACGTCCGGGCGGGCCAGCAGCGGGTGCACCACGTCCGCGGGGATGCGGTAGCACACCGTGTCCTCGCCGGCCCGGGCCTCGAAGCCGGTCGGCAGCCCGGAGATCATCGAGGCCTGCCCGAATAGCTCGCCCGGGCCGAGCAGGTCCAGGACCCGCCCGTCGAGCAGGACCTCGACCGAGCCGGAACGGACCATGCGCAGGTCCTCGACCGGCCCGGCGCCCTGGGAGAAGATCGTCGTGCCCCGCGGGCTGACCTCGGTCCGCGTCACCGCCGCGACCCGGGCCAGGTCGTCGGCGCTCACCGCGTCGAACGGCGGCCGGGAGCCCAGGAACTCGGCGACGCCCTGGTCCGGGCCGGGGCCGGAGACGGGGATGGATGCAGCCACCGCCGCGGGTCAGCTCAGGCGGTCTCGTCGGCCACGCCGACCACGGCCGGGACGGGACCGGCCCGGTGCTCGGCCAGCACCGTCGCCGGGCGGCCGCGGAGCTTGGCGAAGTAGTAGATGACGCCCACCGCGCCGAGCAGGCCGGTGAACGTGAACGCGCCCCACTGGAAGTACCAGTGGTCGGCGCCGTAGACCGCCGGGCGCGGCCAGGCCAGGTTGACCATGACCCCGATCTGGAAGATGACAGCCAGCAGGTTCACCGGCAGCCCCCAGCGGCCCAGGTTGAAGTAGCGGCCGTGCTCGGGCGTCGGCCACTTCCCGCGCAACCGCGCGATCAGCAGCGGCCCGGTGACGCACATGTAGGCGATGTAGAACATGATGATCGCGACCGAGGTGAGCACGAAGAACGCGCGCTGGTTGCCGACGTTCAGGACCAGCAGCAAGATCGTGATGACGCCGATGACGAGCGAGGGGACCAGTGGCGTCTTGGACTTGCCGTGCACCTTCGCGATGGCCGACGCGAACGGCAGCCTGCCGTCGCGGCCCATGGTGAAGATCATCCGGATCCCGCCGGCGTGCACGGCCAGGCTGCACACGGTGATCGCGATCAGCGAGTCGATCAGGAACACGTTGCCGATCGGGCCGCCCAGCGTGGCCTTGACCAGGTAGGGCAGCCCGGAGGTACCGAGTTGCGAGGCGTGGATGTTCGGGGTGGCCATCTCGCCGAACAAGATGAGCAGGAAGCCCGCCAGCCCGGCTGCGGCCAGCGCGCGGAGGATCGCGGGCGGGGCGTTCTTCCGCGGGTCGTGGGTCTCCTCGGCCAGCGACCCGGCCGTATCGAACCCGTACATCACGTACGCGCTCATCAGCCCGGCCACCAGGAAGGCGCCGAAGTAGCCCAGCGGATTGCCCCGGCCGAGGTTGAAGGTGTCGAGGATGACGCCCGGGCCGCGGCGGATGTGCGCGGCCAGCAGGATGATCAGCAGCGTGACGCCGATCAGCTCCGCGGCGACGCCGAAGTTGTTGATCCGGGCCATGGTCTTGACCCCGACCATGTTGATGATGGTGGTGAACACCACCAGGACCGCGGCCAGCAGCAGCGCGTTCTTGGCGCCGCCCGGCGTCGCCACCTGGCCGATGTCCGCAGGCCCGCCGATGATCTCGAACCTCGATGAGATCAGCGGCGCGACGACCTGGTAGGCGACCGCCACCGCGGCCAGCGTGACGATCGAGCCCACGGTCAGGATCCAGCCGCCGAAGAAGGAGGTGAACGGCTTGGCGATCTGCTTGGACCACTGGTAGACCGAGCCGGCCAGCGGGTACTGCCCGGCGAGCTCGGCGAAGCAGAGCGCGACCAGGAACTGGCCGGCGAACACGGCGGGCCAGGTCCAGATGAACGCCGGGCCGCCCGAGTAGAAGCCGAAGAAGAACAGCTCGAACACCCCGGTCATGATCGAGATGTAGCTGAACCCCGCGGCGAACGAGGAGAACAGCCCCAGCGAGCGGT
>Ga0210383_10003960_pt1 | contig 13174 bp, 10 predicted proteins | sample IncBWC14OmetaG_FD_160072 | JGI IMG/M metagenome (GOLD analysis project Ga0210383, IMG submission 160072) | Forest soil microbial communities from Barre Woods Harvard Forest LTER site, Petersham, Massachusetts, United States - Inc-BW-C-14-O ...
CCTGCCCCAGAGTAATGATACCGGTGTTGACGCGCGAGAGCAGCATCACCGCGCCGATACCAACCAGAAAGCCCATGATCACGTACACCGAGAGCTTCATGTTCCTGACATTGATACCCGCCAGGTAGGCTGCGTTAGGATTGGTACCAACGGCGTAGATCCTTCGACCGTACTTCGTCTGGTTCAGAAGCAGCCCGGCGAGAAGCGCGATCACAAAGAAGATCAGAACATACGGTGGTATGATCAGGTTGAGACCGCTGACCGGATCCTTAGCACCTTGGATGAGGTTGAATTTAAAGAAGTCCAGTTCCCCCTTCATAATCACCTCCCGTGAATTGCAGAGAAGGAGGGCTATTCCTTGAAAAGAGATCATCCCGCCCAGTGTGATGATGAAGGGCTCTACCTTCGTGCGCGAAATGATGTACCCCATCATGAATTCGAGCACCACCGCGGACATGACTCCGACCAGAATGGAAGGCACAATCCCGAAGTGCCACTTGGATATTCCCAGCGCGGTCACGATGGAAACGAGGGAGGCTAGCATTCCGACGGAGAGATCGATCCCCCCGGAAATCATGACAATCGTCATGCCGACGGCGATGATCCCCGGCACACCGACTTGTTGCAGGATGTTCAGCAAGTTCACCGGGCTGATGAAGGTGGGAAACCGATGGCCGCCCGTCATGATCAGTTGCAGAAGAACAATAATGACGACAAAGCCGACAAAGATCGACAACACCGTTAAGTTCTCGTGTCGCCTGAAGACGGATTCCCGACCGACTTGTTGCTGCCCTGCGATCGCCTCCTTCGTCATATAGATTTGTCTCCGATTGAATAGGTCAGGATGTTTTCCTCGGAAATCTCGTCGGTGGCGAGTTCGGCCATTTTTCGGCCCTTCTTCATGATGATGACCCGGTCACTCATCGAGATGACTTCGGGCATGTCGGATGAAACCATCAAGATCGACTTGCCCTGCTTCAGCAGATCAACCATGACCCTGTAGATCTCCTGTTTCGAGCCGACGTCAATGCCGAGCGTCGGCTCGTCAAAAATGAAAATCTCGCCGTTGGTATTAAACCATTTGGCAAGCACTACCTTCTGTTGATTGCCGCCGGAGAGATTGATCACGCGGGTCCGGGAATCATTTGTTTTGATATTTAGCAGCTTCACGAACCTGTCACCAATCCGGGAATCGTCCGCCTGCCGGACAACGAATTCCCTCGTGTTCACGAGATTCGCAATCGTCACGTTTTGCGCGATGCTCTGAGGCAGGAAAAGACCGGTGTTCTGTCGGTCTTCGGTGATGAAGCACATCTTGTTCTTGATCGACGCCCTTGGACTTGAATGCTTGACCACTTTTCCGTGAATCAGGATTTCGCCGGACTCCAGACGCGCACTGCCGAACAGGACATTCATGAGCTCTGAGCGACCGGATCCCGCCATTCCTGCAATGCCGAGTATTTCGCCCCTTCGGAGGACGAAAGAGATGTTCTTCGCGTCTTTGCCGGTCACGTTTTTCGCCTCAAAGACGACTTCGCCGATTGCCACTCTCTCCCTTTGGTAAAAGGTGGAAGGATCGCGGCCAACCATGTCCTTGATCAGTGTGGTTTTGGTCAAGCCGTTGAGATCGTACATGCTGACCTTGCGCCCATCACGCAATACCGTTACACGGTCCGCAATCTTGAAGACCTCTTCCAAGTGGTGGGAAATGTAGATGATTCCCAGACCGCCACTCTTGATCGTCTGAACGATATCGAGCAGGTTCTCGATTTCCACGGAGGAGAAGGCGGCTGTCGGTTCATCGAGGATGATTACCCTCCTCTTAAATACCAAGCCCTTGGCGATCTCGACGATCTTTTGCTCGCCGCTGCTCAGGTCGCCCATCCTCCTCTCCGGGCTCAAATCGCTCTTGAGGTATTTCAGAACCTCAACGGTCTGTTTCCCCATTTCGCTTTTCTGCAGCACCCCCCGTTTGACGATCTCTGATCCGGTAAAAATGTTCTCCACGATATTCAGATTCTCGAAGACGGTGTGCTCCTGGTAGATGGTCTGGATGCCCATTCGCATGGCAAGATGCGGATTAAGGACCACCTTTTTTCCATCAAAGATGATTTCTCCGCCTTCATCCGGTTGATATGCGCCCGAAAGAATCTTGATCAAAGTGGACTTGCCGGCCCCGTTTTCCCCGCACAGGCAATGCACTTCTCCTTCGTTCAGATCGAAAGAGATATTCTGCAAGGCTAGGACACCGGGAAAGGTCTTCGATATGTTTCTGAGTTGAAGGATCTCGCTCATCGGTCACTGACTCGTGCTGCATCGGTCGTCGCTAGCCGTTCCCGGCAACTCATCTTGTTTCTCCACTAAGAGGATACGAGCGACAAATTCTCGGCCGTCTGCACATCGAAAAAATGCATTTTATCTTGCACAAAGCCGATCCGCACAGAAGCATTCAGCGGTATCCGGGTGTTAGGCGGCACCGTAGCGCGAATAAAATCATCCCCGATGCTGATCGTCAAAATCATTTCAACGCCATGATCTTCGGCGCCATACACCGTTCCCGCAATACCTCCGGTATCGACCAGTTTGACATGCTCCGGCCGCACTCCGATACGCACCCTTGAGCGCGAGTGCGTCAGCGCGTGACATCGGGAATCAGCGGTCGGTTGCAGGGAAAATTCGAATCCTCCGGGGACGGCAACGATTTTCCCCGCGTTAATCTCGGCCACGAACAGGTTGATTGGGGGCGTCCCGACAAAGGAAGCCACGAAAGTATTGTGCGGAAAGTTGTAGACTTCGTGCGGTGTGCCCACCTGAACCAATTGCCCTTCACGGAGCACGCCGATGCGGTCGCCCATTGTCATGGCTTCCACCTGATCGTGGGTAACAAAGATAATGGTGGCGCCCAGTCGCAGCTGCAGCTCCCGCAGTTCAGAACGCAGCAACTCGCGCAGTTTCGCATCCAGATTGGACAGCGGTTCGTCCATCAGGAACAATCGCGGCTCACGCACGATCGCGCGCCCAATGGCCACCCGCTGCATCTCACCGCCCGAAAGGCGATCGGTTCGCCTGTCCAGCAGATGGGTGATGCGCAATGTCTCGGCAGCCTTTTGCACCCGACGGCCAATATCCTCCGCGGATGTCCGACGGAGCTTTGACTTGAGTGGAAACGCCAGGTTCTCGCGCACGGTGTAATTCGGATAAAGCGAGTATTGTTGAAACACCAATGCCACGTCTCTATTCGCCGCGCTCCACTCGTTCACCAAGTCCTCGCCAATCCAAATTTCGCCCCTTTCGGGCTTCTCGAGACCTGCAATACAGCGTAGCGTAGTGGTCTTACCCGCGCCGGTGGGCCCCAGGAGAACGAAGAATTCCTTGTCGTCGATCTCAAGCGAAACATCGCGCACCGCGGGCACCTCGCCGTAGGTCTTCGATAGATTCTTAAGGATCAAACGGGCCACGGCAATTACGATTCTGCATGCAGCGCGAGGCCGCTCTTTTTGTCAAAAAAATGAGTCCGCGCTTCGTCGAACTTCAACCAGACGGGCTCGTGGATTCGCGTCACCAGTCCGCTTTCAGTTCGCGCCCGGATAACTGCATCACCAACTCGGATGTCGACGATGTCGTAGGCGCCCTGTGGTTCGATCAAATGAACCGCGGCCGGAAGATAGTCCCTTTGTTCATTCCGCTCGATCAGCACAGCCTCGGGCCGTACGCCCAACGCAATATTGTCTCGCTCAGCTGAGGCGATACGCCTCACGACTTCCGTGCCAAAGACAAAGGCGGATTGCATCCCATTGAGGCGGACATTGGTGGTCGAACCTGTCTCCTGAATGCTGCAATCGACCACATTCATGATTGGGCTACCGACGAACTGGGCGACGAAAAGATTGGCCGGCCACGAATAGACTTCCGTCGGAGTTCCAACCTGCTGCAAAATCCCATCATTCATAATCGCAATTCTGTCGGCCATCGACATAGCTTCGACCTGATCATGGGTTACATAGACAGTGGTAGATCCATTGTCGATATGCAGGCGCCGTAACTCCGTCCGCATCTCTTCCCGCAGTTTTGCATCGAGCGCACCAATGGGCTCATCCATCAACATCGCCTTGGGCCGCCGGACTAACGCGCGACCAATCGTAACCCGTTGCATATCGCCGCCCGCTAGCGCAGATGGTTTCTTGGCCAGCAGGTGTTCGATCCGTAGCACCTTGGCCACGGCGCTGACCTTCTCGCGAACCTCTTTATCGGGTGTTTTGAAGGCCCGGAGCGGGAACGCGATATTTTCGAACGCAGTCATGTGCGGATAGAGTGAATAGAGCTGGAAGACAAATGCGATATCGCGATCGCTTGCCGTCAAAGACTCGACACGTTTGCCGTCGATATGGATCTCGCCGCTATCGATCTCTTCCAGCCCGGCAATCGCCCGCAATGTCGTGGTCTTGCCGCAGCCAGACGGCCCAAGGAGAACCACGAATTCTCCGTGTTTGATTCGCAAGTCAAGCTTGCGGATCACCCAGTTCGTACCGAAGTGCTTGTCGACGTTAATGAGATCTATGTCGGCCACAAGTGAAGACGCGGGATTGATTTTCAGTCGGAAGTGGAGGCTCCTGCGCGCTGCGGACGCTTCGGTGGCGGCGGCTTGAATCGGGAAAAAATGTTGAACAGGATGAGGCCCCCAAAAATAACCGTTGCTCCATAACGATGCAGAAGCAGACTCCAAGGCTGGCACAGTGCAACGACACCAAATACCATCACCCACATGGAAAACAGCTCAAGTTTGTGGGCGTAACGTCTCATCTTGGTGTCCTCTACTTTCTCACCGCTCCAAAGGTGACTCCGCGCAACAGGTGATTGCGCAGCAGGAAGGTAAAGATTGTCACCGGCATCAGGAACAGGACTGCACCTGCCGCAATGGTCGTCCAGTCTGTCAGCCCGGAACCCAGCTGCGAGGGGATGTACGGGGGCGCTGTCTGAGCCTTCCTGAGAGTCATGATCAACGCAAAGGCGTATTCATTCCAGGCGGTAATGAAACAGAATACGGCTGTCGCTGCGATGCCCGTCGCAGCCTGGGGTAGGACGATCTTGAAAAACGCCTGCATGCGGGTATAGCCGTCGACCAGGGCGGCCTCCTCGTACTCTCTGGGAATCTCATCCATAAAACCCTTCATCACCCACACCGAGAAAGACAGATTAAACGCTGTGTAGAGGATGATCAGTCCGAGATGCGTGTCGACCAAGGCCACAGTGCGATACATGAGGTACATGGGAATTGCCACCACGACCGGAGGCAACATCCGCGTGGAAAGGATGAAAAACAGCCAATCCGACTCTCCCGGCATTTTGAAACGAGAGAACCCGTATGCGGTGACTGTTCCCATCGCCACGGCCAGGAAGGTGCTCGTAACTGCAATCACGATGCTGTTGAGAAATCGCCCGACGTAGCCGGAACTTACAATGTTGCCTTTGTCATCCCGGATGAAGCGCTCCCCTCCGTCCATGACCAGTCTTTCCCACCATGGCGCTTTGGCGTACACCTCCTTGTCCGGCGCGCCTCGTCGCTCCACCCGCGAGGTGAATAGCTTGATGAAAGCAGTGATTTCCGGCCTGAAGAAAACCGTCGGGGGCACAGTGGTGGCATCTGAGCGAGCCTTAAAAGCGGTCGAACCGATCCAGTACAGGGGAATCATCATGATCACCAGCACGGCCAGCACCAGCAACACCGCGACCCGGTTCCACAAGCGTTGCATTTTGGACTGTACGGCCGGCATGTCTAGCGCTCTTTAAGCTTGTTCAAGTATTTGATGTAAATAGTCGTGATAGCCAGCACGGCCAAAAGGACGATGTAAGCCAGCGCACACGAACGTCCGGTCTGCCATTCCTGAAAGGCCAGCTTGTAAAGCCGGATCGAAACCAACTCCGTTTCATCCAAGCTCGCCATGATGAACGCGATATCGAACGTCTTAAAGGCCTCCATCGTGCGGAAGATGATGGCAATTAGCAACAGCGGCGCGACCAGGGGCAGCGTGATGCGGTTGAATACGAACCAACCCGACGCTCGGTCGATGGCGGCCGCCTCGTACAGAGAAGACGGGATAGCCGATAGTCCGGCAAGGCATAGCAACATGACAAACGGCGACCACATCCAAATGTCGGTGATGGCAATCGCGGCCAGGGCCACGTCGGGATTGGACAACCATTCCATCTTCTCCAGGCCGAGAAGGTAGTTCACGATTCCCCACGATGGATTGTAGAGTAACTGCCAGAATAACCCCACCACCGCCGCCGACATCATCATCGGCAACATTAACATCGTTGTTAGAAGTCCCTTCCCGGGTATCGGTCGGTTGAGCAGCAGGGCCATTCCGAAGCCCACCAACACTTGCCCCGCAACCGACAAAACCACATATTTTGCCGTGATCGTGAAGTTGTTCCAGATCCCGTCGTCGTTCAACAGCTGTTGGTAGTTCTGCAAGCCGATGAAATGGGCAGGCCTGTTGGTCGACGCCCGATAGTCGGTGAAAGAAAAACCAAGCGAATAGATCAGTGGGAAGACGTTAAAGACAATTAAGAAAGCGATGGTCGGAATGATGAACCAGTTGCGGATCGCCAGATCAGACATCCCTTGGCGCGCCAACGACGATCCGCGGGTTTTGGCCATATGCATGGATTGATTGGCTCACCCTACCGTGATCGCCTCGGCCTAACTTGTGCGCCTCGCTCTACACGGAGGTCACGCGGGAGCGAAATGCTCCCGCGTTGAGAACGACGTTACTTCAGGAGACCTGCTTTTGTGAGAATGCCCTCCCAGTCCTTCATCAAGGCATTTTGTACATCTTCGGCTGTTCCACCCTTGTTGGCGACGACGTACGGATGCCAGCGCTTTTGCGCGGTCGACAACATCTCGGCGTATTCAGGAATGGTCCAGAAGTCTTTCACGATCTGCATGGATTGATAGAAGGCTTCATTGTACGGTGTAGCCTCGCGGAACTCCTTGGACTCCAGGATCTTAGCATCGCAAGTGTACCCACCAAGCTCGCCCCACTTCTTCTGGACATCCTCGCGAATAAACCACTCCAGAAACTTATAGCATTGATCACGCTTCTTGGAGTAACTCACGATCGAAAGCCCCTGCCCACCAAGCGCCGCAAAGCGCTTGCCGGTCGGTCCGGCCGGCATCGCAAAGTAGCCGGTCACCTTGGCGTACTTGTTCGTGGCCTCGTTGGCCAGCGCAGGGAAAAAGGCAAAAAAGTTCATGCTCATCGCCACTAGTCCGTTGGCGAACGCCTGGTTCGCTTCCTGGAAGAACGTCTTACTCCAGTCAGGAGGGCAGAACCCGTAGAGTTCCTTGTACAACTTGAGACCTTCTATCGATTCCTTCGAGTTGGTAATCCCTTGCACCTGATTCGTGGCGTAATCACCCATGTCACCGCCGTAGCCGAAGATCGTATTCATCACACCCATCACGAGCGCATCATACGAGTTGTCCGTATACACAGTGACGCCGTAGCGTTTTTCTTTCGGCCGGTAGAAGAACTCGGCGATGTCGCGCAGCTGCGCCCAAGTCTTGGGCACATCCAATTCATAGCCGTACTTGGTTTTGAAAGCCGCTTTCTCCTTCGGATCCTCGAACCAGTCCTTGCGATAGGCCCACCCGTTCGCATCCCCTTCCAGCGGAATCCCCCAGTAGTGGCCGCTCTTGCCCGGATATTCCGCATACCCGATAACCGTCGCTTTCGCCATTTTGTTGGCGACGTCGTTTTTCTTGAAGAAATCGGTCAGTTCGACGTAGTGCCCTGCAGTCGAACCCGCGCCCAGCCATTGCGAGTCGCCGACAACCATGTCGTACGCATCGCCATGAGCGTTCCACTCGGTGAACGCTTTCGTCTGGAAGTCAGACCAAGGCGTGGTTTCTACCACGACCTCGACGCCGGTCTCCTTTTGATAATCCTTGACTAACTCCTGCAGATAGTTAGCCGGATCCCATTGCGCCCACAGGATCGTGAGTTTTTCCTGTGCGTAACCGGCCGTGCTCAGCGCTAAAAGCACGATGACGCTCGTTATTTTGAGAAGCCACCTGATCATGTCACCTCGTTCTGTTAGATATTATTTTTGGGGGGAAAAGAAAATGTTCGACCCGGGGTCGCTACTGCGATTCCGGTCGGACGCTGCTCAGAGTAGAAGCCTCGAAACACGCTGTCAAGGCTCCAGCCAGTTTTCAATCAGGGTCCTCAGCACACTACGAAGCTTTTTCCCACTTCCCTGATTCCGCCGATCGGAGGACCGCGTCCACCACTCTCTCCGTCTGCATCGCATCCTCAAACGTCGGTTCAGCAGGTTTTTCCCCGTCGAGAGAGTTCAGAAAATCCGCCACTTGATGGATAAACGAATGTTCGAACCCGATCGCCAGACCCGGTACCCACCAGTTGGCCATATAAGGATGATCCCCATCCGTGACATGGATAGACCGCCAACCGCGGAGCGATCCTTCATCCTTGTGATCAAACCATTGCAACCGGTGCAGATCGTGAAGATCCCAGGCCAGCGATCCATGTTCCCCGTTGATTTCAAGCGTATAAAGCGCCTTATGACCCCGGGCGTACCGGGTGGCCTCAAAGGTCGCCAACGATCCATTCTTAAACCGGCCAAGGAACGCGCTGGCGTCGTCGATCCCCACAGATTCCATTTTGCCGGTTAAATTGTGTTTGCGCTTCTTGATGAATGTTTCGGTCACTCCCGAGACGGATTCAATCTCGCCATTCAGCCAGATCGCCGTGTCAATACAGTGCGCCAGCAAATCGCCAGTCACTCCGCTTCCGGCCACGTCTACATCCAACCGCCACAATGCTGCGCCGCCCTGCGGTACCTCAGCGGAGATCGTCCAATCCTGCAGGAACTTTGCCCGATAATGAAAGATACGACCCAGTTTTCCCGATGAAATGATCTGTTTGGCCAGCGTTACCGCCGGAATTCTGCGGTAGTTATACCAGACCATGTTGCGGACGCCCGCCTTTTTGACGGCATCCGTCATTCGTTGGGCTTCCGGCAAATTTCGGGCCAGCGGTTTGTCACACAGAACCATTTTGCCGGCTTCAGCTGCGGCGATCGCTATTTCCGCGTGCGTATCGTTGGGACTAGCAATATCGACGACGTCAATGGCAGGATCATCGACCAGTCTTCTCCAGTCGGCATAGTGCGATTCATAGCCCCATTTGTGGGCAAATTTTTCCACCTTTTCAGAATCCCGTGCCGCAACGGCCTTGAGCACGGGCTGATATTTGATGTCGAAAAACTGGCCTACAGACAGGTATGCGTTCGAATGCGCACGTCCCATAAAGCCATAGCCGATCAAGCCAATGTGGAGCTTTTTCATAAGCGTTTTAACCTAAATTCCGAATGTAAAACCACCGGTTACGCCGATTGGATGGGGAAGGGTACCCGGGCTCTGCTATTTATATTTTTGTTTCGGCAGGTATTGTTAGTGTCACTGTTCTATCCATCCGTGCGCTTCGCGGACCGAAATCATCGCGCTCAGAATGGAATTCCACGTCTGCTGTTTTAACATCACCTCGTTTGGGAACATGCAGCCGTCCCAACAGACGTGTTGGCAGGTTTTCGTCAATTGCCCGCTGTCGTCCCGAAGCCAATAACCGGCCTCCCGTGCAATGTTCAATTTCCCATTGGGGTCGTCCGGCAGACAATGCCGTCCCGTTTTGTCATGTGAGCCACTGCCTTTCACCGTGCCGTCATTCTGGGCAACATGGAAATCGATCGTCCACGGACGCAATGCGTGGGTCATGGTTTTTAAAGCTTCGCGCAATTTCTCTTCGTTTTTCCAGTCATAATCCGGAGGTAAGATTGCGTCTTCGGGCGCGTTGTACCCCATTGTATACAACAAGGTGTGTGCCATGTCGGCCTGGAAGCCGAGGGTCTGAGGCCGATCGACCAACTCCAATAGCGCGATCATTCTCTTCCAACTGTGCATTCCGCCCCAGCAGATCTCGCCCTCAGCAGCCAGACGTTCACCATGATCTTCAGCAATGTTGCAACACTGCCGGAAAGTTGAAGCAATTTTCTTCGAGCCTTCCGGGTCGCCGGCCCAACTGGCCGGATCTGTCGCGGAGTCGATGCGGATTACTCCGTACGGTCTGATTCCGAGTTCGCGCAGCTTTTTGGCGATCCTGCAGGATTTTTTAACCTGCTCGATAAATCGATGCCGGTCCTCTGCGCCGCCCATGGCGGATCCTCCTCCCGTCGGAGGCCAGACCGGAGCGACCACTGATCCGACCCGCAGGTTCTTGGAAGCGATTTTGGCGGCAAGCTCCTTCAATTCGTCATCCGTTGAATCGATACTGGTATGCGGATCTGCCAGGAACAAGTCGACCCCATCAAACCGGGCGCCATCGCTTTCGGCCAACGCAGTGAGTTCCAGCATCGTATCGAGATTAATAAAGGGTTCCGAGCCGGGTCCTTTGCCCACCAGGCCCGGCCACATGGCATTGTGCAATTTTGGATAGTTATTCATGAGGTGAAACCAATTTTTAAAAGAGCTCGCAGCAGACTTCGCGAGCTGGCATTGCGCATCTCAGCAGGAGCTCTTCGTCGGGGTAATTCCTAAGTTTGGAGTTGGGGGTAAGGGATTTTAAATCAACTGCTAATTCCCGTAGATACCTAACCCGACTCTTGCGCCAAACGCAAGGTTGAGACGGTCTAGTGCATCGTCTCATAAGTGGGAGGCATACCGCCGTCGGCGATATTGCCGATTTTCAAGGCGCGAGCGACGAGCATACTTTGATCCGTACGTGAGGAGCGAGCAACGCGGTTCGGGTCCATTGCCCAAAATCGGTGGATCTTCGGCTTCCAATTATTTTTGCATCCTATTAAATAGGGTAATTATTTTCTCGCCATCAAACAGGGAACTGGAGTTCCCAGATGTCGCCAGCGAGCGAACCCTCCTTCAGAACAATTATGAAAATCGGCATGAATTTGCTGCTTTGGGCTACTCACGTCACCGAGGAGCACTACCCCCAGCTCGAAAAGATCAAATCAACTGGATTCGACGGGGTGGAGATCCCGATCTTCGGCGGCGATGAGACGCATTATCACAAACTGCGAAGAAAGTTAGATGAATTGCAGCTCAAAACTTCCACCATCACCGTAGCGACTCCCGAAGCCAACGCCATCAGCCCCGATCCGGCCATCCGAAAAGCCGCGGTGGAACGGTTGCAAACCATCGTTCGCCATTCGGCGATTCTCGGTGCGGATGTCCTGTGCGGACCATTCCACCAGGCATTGGGGGTATTCTCCGGGGCTGGACCGACAGAAGAAGAATTCCAACGCGCCGCGGAGGTCCACCGCGCGGTCGCCGATGAGGCACAACGTGATGGCGTGACTCTTGCCATCGAATCTCTCAACCGATTTGAATGCTATTTTTTGAACACGATGGCGGCCGCCACCGCTTACGTGCGGCTGGTCGATCATCCGAACTTCAAGGCGCTGTTCGACACCTTCCATGCGAATATTGAAGAGGAAAACCTGATCAAAGGCTTCTCGGAGAATGCTGCAGTGATCGCGCATATCCACGTGTCAAACAACGACCGCGGCGTACCCGGGCGTGGTCACATCGACTTCCACGCCATCTTTCGAGCAATCAAGTCGAGCGGGTACAACGGTTGGTTGACCATCGAGGCCTTCGGAAGGGCCCTTCCGGAGTTGGTAGAGCCGACTCGGGTCTGGCGCGATTTCTTCAAACGACCAGAAGAAGTCGTCACAGAAGGTTATGAGTTTGTCCGAGAGACCTGGGGGAACGTATAGCAAAGCGCCCCGGTTTGCCTCTGGAGAACCGCAGGGGACGGTTCGCTTGCTCATTGAATCGATCCCGGTACGAAATTCAACGCCACACTCTTCGGACGATCTGGGACGAAAAGGCTCGTTACCCTTTCGGGCGTGCGCGCGATCATTTTGCCGCCCCGCAGGACCAATAAACGGGGTGCCTTCAGCCGAATCGCCTCGAACGGATCGGCCGCCTGCAGCAGGACGACGTCAGCGCGGCATCCAGGAGCAATACCGTACCGGTCCAGGTGCAGGATCTTGGCCGCGTTGACCGTGACCGCATCGTAGCATGACCGGATGGCGTCCAGCGCTGTTAGGTGGCCGACGTGCACCGCCATGTGCGCAACGTCCAGCATGTCACCTGAACCGAGCGCGTACCAGGGGTCCATCACGCAATCGTGCCCGAAAGCAACCGTGACTCCGCAGGCCATCAATTCAGGCACGCGGGTTAATCCTCGGCGCTTGGGATAGGTGTCATGACGACCTTGGAGGGTGGTATTAATCAACGGATTAGCAATGGCCGCCACGCCCGCTTCAGCAATCAGAGGCAAGAGTTTGGAAACATAATAATTATCCATCGAGTGCATCGAGGTCAGATGCGAACCAGCCACGCGACCATTTAGTCCGAGTCGTTTGGATTCCGCCGCGAGCGTCTCAATATGGCGTGAAAGGGGATCGTCAGATTCATCGCAGTGCATGTCCACCAGGAGACCGCGTTCAGCGGCGATTTCGCACAGGCGTCGCACCGAAGCCGCACCATCCGCCATGGTGCGCTCAAAGTGCGGAATTCCGCCCACAACTTCAACGCCCATATCGAGAGCACGCAACAAATTGCGTTCAGCAGTCGGAGACCGGTAAAGGCCGTCCTGCGGAAAGGCGACCAACTGAAGGTCAAGATAGGACGCAACACGCTTTTTCACTTCCAACAACGATTCAACGGCCATTAGACGGTCATCACAAACATCGACGTGGCTGCGAATAGCAAGTAGACCTTGTGCAACGGCCATATCGCAGTACGCCAATGCCCGGGCCGCAACCGCTTCGTGGGTCAACCGGGGTTTTAGCTCGCCCCAAAGCGCGATACCTTCCAACAACGTTCCTGAACGGTTCATGCGCGGCAGACCGAGGGAAAGCGTCGCGTCCATGTGAAAATGCGGATCGACAAACGGCGGTGACAACAACCGCCCCTCTGCATCGATTTCTTCAATGGCCTTCGCCTGCAGCTGCGGTTCAACAGCCACAATGCGATCCCCATCTATTCCGATGTCAATGCCAGTGCGGCCATCCGGGAGATTAGCGCGGCGAAAAATCAAGTCCATACAGTTGCCAGTTGTTAGTTGCC
>Ga0210383_10003961_pt1 | contig 13170 bp, 11 predicted proteins | sample IncBWC14OmetaG_FD_160072 | JGI IMG/M metagenome (GOLD analysis project Ga0210383, IMG submission 160072) | Forest soil microbial communities from Barre Woods Harvard Forest LTER site, Petersham, Massachusetts, United States - Inc-BW-C-14-O ...
TCAGGATGAACAGGCGCCCGGCGGCAGCCACGGTGAACGAGCCGTCGCCGCCCGGGCCCGCGAGATCCACTACTCCGGGGAGATGCCTGAACTGGACCCAGTGCCCTGGCAGCGCGGGTCCCCGCGACGCGCGGGCGCCGGAGGCGCACGCTGTCAGCGCCAGGCCCAGCGCGAGGCCGAGGGAGACGGCGCGTGAAAAATGCTGCCTCACAAGAGCGCAAGTCTACGGAGCTGCCCGGCGTCAGGCCGCGCCAGGGGCACGCAGGTTTCGCGGGGTGGTTTCACTGTCAGTCGGCGGTCCGGTATTCGCTGGTCAAGGTCACCCAGGGCGGGTCTGCGCCGGAGTCGGCAGCTGGCGGCTTCTGCACGTGCCCGGGCGTGGCTGCTGTTCAGCTGGCGCGGCGGAGCGTGCCGCCGGTTGGCTGGGGCTGGGCCGGGGGGATGCTGCCGCGGAATCCTGGTGAGTAGGCCAGGTGGAACCCGCGGGTGGGCACGGTCGCGCCCAGCTGCGCGAACAGCCCGGCGGCCGAGAGCGTGGCCCGCCAGACCAGGGCGTACTCCGGCGGCGGCGTCAGGGTGCGCAACACTGACGCGAACCGCGGCTGGGTGAGGTGGGCCATGAGCCCGCGCAGCCACCCGCGGGAGTAGGTGAAGCTGGCGTCGGCGCCGGTGGCCGCGAGCGGGTGCAGCAGCTCGATGATCAGCCGCGGATCGACCTCGGCGTCCGGGGCGAGCGCCCCGGCCTGCCGGGCCAGCCCTATCGCCGCCGGCCCGTCCCCGGCCAGCACGGCGGCGGCAAGCTGCCCGAACGGCGCCGGGATGCCGCCGGGGGTGGCGGCGACCGCGCCGAAGTCCAGCATGCCGAGGCGGCCTCCCGGGAGCAGCAGGAAGTTGCCAGGGTGCAGGTCGGCGTGCATCCAGCCGGTGCACGCCGCAGGCGCGTAGATGGCGTGCCCAAGCAGCCGGGCGGCCAGGTCCGCCGCGTCGCGGCCATCGAGCTCACGCCAGCCCTCGGGAAGCAGATCCCGGCGCCCGTCAAGCAGCGCGGACAGCGGCGCCCCGTCCAGCCATCGGGTGATAAGCACCCGGGGTGTCGCGGCGTACACGGCCGGGACCGTGACGCTGGTCCGGCCCGGTGGTTCGTAAGCTCCGGCGGCACGGGCGGCGGCGAGTTCGTTCGGCAGCCGGTCCGCGAACGCGGCCGCGACCTCCGCCTGGACCCGCCCCTCGCGCACGTAGTCCAGCTCCTCGACGATGCGCCCGGCGAGCTCGTCCGCCAGCCCGGACACGTTCAGCTTGGTCAACCGGGCCATCACCTTCGCCAGCAGCCGCGCCTGGCGCAGGTCCGAGCGCAGCGCCTGGCCCACCCCCGGGTACTGCACCTTCACCGCCACCTCGACGACCTGGCCGCCGTCGATCCGCCACTGCCCGCGATGCACCTGGCCGATCGACGCCGCCGCGGCCGGGATGTCGTGGAAAGCCACGAGCCGCTCCTGCCAGCCCGGCCCGTAGGCAGCGGCAAGGTCAGCGGCGACCACCCGGCGGGCCACCTCGGCCGGCATGGCCGGCGCCGCGTCCGTGAGCCGCCGCAGCGCCGACCGGTAGGGCGCCGCGACCTCCTCCGGCAGCGCCGCCTCGAACACCGACATCGCCTGACCCAGCTTCGCCGCGCCGCCCTTGAGCTCGCCCAGGGTGGCGAACACCTGCTCGGCGGTGCGGGCGGCGACCTGGTCGCCAGCGGCCCGGGACAGCCGGCTCGCGGCCGCGGCCGTGCGGGCAGCATGCCGCAGCGGCAGCATGGCCAGCCGGCCGGTACGTCCCAGCGCACCGGTCGGCAGGACCGGCCGCTCCCGGCTCCCCGCAGCCGCTCGCAGTGGCCGCTGCTGAACCTCGTGTCGTTCGGTCATCTCGACCGTCCTCCCTCTGCTGTTTCTTGCTGCCTGGGGCGGTTCGTGGTCTGGCACCGACGGCACGACGTACCGGCGTGCCCGGCGCCGTGACCGCCCAGGGTGGCCAGGACCCAGCCGCCATGGCCCGCGCGATCAAGTCCGTGCCCTGCGCTGGCGGTGCCAGGCCGGGGTGAGCAAACATCCGTGTCGTCACTGTTGTGGGACAGCCCCGTGGACCGGGACCGCCACGGCGCACCGCTGATGCCGCCATCAGCTACTAACACGCATAGGAGACAAGGGATGTTCAGAGGCCCCCTCCGACAGGTGGTCCGGCGGTCGGCGGCAGGCGCGGCTCGCAGGCCGTTCCAGCCGGCAACGCCAGCCTGGTGCCAGGCCACACGCTGCCGGTGCAGGCGACTGCAGCCATATTCAATGCCGCGAAGGTGAAATCGCCGATCCCGGATCCGGCCGAGATCGACTCGGGACCTGGCCGCCGCTCCTGGTGTCTGGCAGCTATCGGGAAGATGGCCGCAGACCAGGACTCTTGCCCAGGTCGCGTCGCAGGTACGGGAGATAGGCTCAGGTCATGGCCAGCAGCATGACCAGGCTGACAGCTTCGACCGGCGCGCGGTGAGCAGGCTTCGTGATGTCCTCGCAGCCGTTCACGACCACGTCGCGGGATACGACGTCTGAGACGTGCGCGTGCTGCGAAGGCTGCACCGAGGTTAAGGGTGGCCAGGGCGTGCGCTGGCTCCGGTACGCCCGGTATGCTCGCTGGCTGGCCTGGGCGTCACTGGCCTGGATGACCGCCGAGGGAGTCATCGGGCTCATCGCAGGATTCACCGCTGGATCTATCGCCCTGATCGGCTGGGCACTGGGCAGTGCTATCGAAGGCCTCGCCAGCGTGATAGTGGTCTGGCGGTTCACCGGGTCGCGCACGCTGTCGGAGACGGCCGAGCGGCGGGCCCAGAAGGGAGTGGCCCTCAGCTTCTGGCTGCTATCGCCCTACATCGCAATCGAGGCGGCACGCAACCTCGCCAGCCACCACCACGTGACCACCTCGCCGCTGGGAATCGCGCTCACCGCCAGCAGCGTGATTATCATGCCGGTCCTGGGGATCACCAAGCGGCGCCTCGGCCAGCGGCTAGATTCCGGCGCCACTGTAGGGGAGGGGATCCAGAACCTGATGTGCGCCGCCCAGGCAGCCGCGGTCCTCGTCGGTCTGGCCGTCGTGGCTATATGGCCCGGCGGATGGCCCATCGACGCGGTAATCGCGCTCGGCATCGCCGCATGGTCAATCTGGGAAGGATGCCAATCATGGCGAGGCTCTGACTGCTGCTGACATCGGGCACGACCTTGGCTGACACGATCGGGTGAGTCCGTCGCGTCATTCAGGGTGGGTTTGCCTAGCCGAGGAACTCGGCGAGGATGGGGTTGACTTGGTCGGCGGCCAGCAGGGGGGCGCCGTGGCCGAGGTCGGGCAGTTCGACGTACTGGCAGCGGGGGATGCGGTTGGCTGCGTCGCGTACGACCCGCGGGGGAAACCAGCAGTCATGTTCGAATGCGATGGCCAGGCAGGGGGATGTGATGTGGCGGAGCCGGTCGAGGTGGTTGCTGTCCTGCAGCCAGGCGAGGTCGGCCTGGTACTGGCCGAGCCGCCCGGGGTTGGTCCACGGCCCGGCGGCCTCGATCAGGCTGATGGTCATCTTGATCGCGTCGTCGTCGTCCTGGAGCTGGGTCATGGGATGGAGTGATAGCAGCAGGTCGGCGACGTCGACGCTGGGCGGGAGGGGGTCAAGGGCGCGGGCGAGGTCGACGGCGGCCCGGGCACGCGCCAGCGCGTAGGCCGGCGCTGAGCCGGCCCCGGCGATGAGCACGAGCCGGCGGACCAGGCCGGGGCGGGTGACGGCGAGCTGCTGGGCGATGTAGCCGCCTAGTGAGTAGCCGACGACGTCGCAGGGCCCGAGGCTGAGGTGCTCGATGAGGGCCGCGGTGTCGGCGGCCATGTCGGCTACCTGGTAGGGAGCGGGCGGCGCCGCGGAGCGGCCGCAGCCCCGGTTATCGAAGGTGATGACGCGGTGCCCGGCTGCGGCCAGGTCGGCTACCTGCGCGAACCACAGGTCGGCGGGCTGGCCGGTGCCGCAGATGAGCAGGACCGGCGGACCTTCGCCGGCGATGGTGTAGTCGATGCTGATTCCGTTGACGAGTGCGTTCGGCATGGACACAGCATCTTGTGCCCGGGCGGGAAGAACATCGCCCGGATGGGGGATCACATCGCAGCGTGGCTGGAGACGGCGGCGGCCAGCTCGGCCCGGGTGCGGACGCCGAGCTTCCGCAGGGCGCTCGACACGTGATCCTTGACGGTGCCTGCGCTTACCGCGAGCCGGGCCGCGATCTCGGGATTGGTCAGGCCCCGGGCGACGAGATCGGCCACGTCGCGCTCGGCGGGGGTGAGGCTCGGCCAGCCGAACGTGGGCCGCCGGCGCGGGCCCCGTCCCCGGCGGGCCATCATGGCGGCCTCTTCGATGCTGAGCCCGGTGCCGCGTTCCCACGCGGGCTGTGCCTGCTCGCCGAGATGCTCGCGACCCGTCGCGATCCAGCTCGCGATCGGGCCGACTTCCATCGGCCGCCAGGGAAACCCTAGTGTCTCCCGGGCGGCAGTGGCGGCGGCCAGCAGTGGCAGGCCGCGGCGAGCGCTTCCCTCATTCACGAGTACGCCGCCCAGGGTCTCCAGTGTTTCGACTAGCCCTAGGTGATCGGCTGCGTTGAGCTGCGCGGCCAGCGCCTCGTGACAGCCGTTGACAGCCGATGCCCGGTCGCCCGTCGCCCAGGCCAGCCGGGCCAGGTGGTGGCGGGCGCGGGCGGCATCTGCCGGCAGACCGCGCTCAGCCGCGTGGCTGACGGCCTGCTCGTACCAGCTCTGCGCGTCGCCGTAGCGGCTTTCCAGCTCGGCCAGTTCGCCCAGTGAGTCAAGCCACCAGGCCAGGAGGGGCTGCACCGCGAAGGCGCGGGCCAGTTGCACGGCCTGATCGAGGTGGCGGGCAGCGCCGGGTTCGCCGCGGGCCAGCAGTATGCGGCCCAGGTGCCCGGTGGCGATCATCACGTTGATGGCCGAGTTGGCCCGCCCGGCGACTTCAATGGCCTCAGCGGCATGGCGCTCAGCCGCTTCCAGGCGGCCGCGTGTGCGCTCGATCTCGGCCCTGATGGCCAGCGCCACGCTGGTCCAGGTAGCGTCGCCGATCGCCCGGAGCACGCCCAGCGCCTGCTGGGCGGACGCGTCCGCCGCGGCGAGCTGTCCGCGCCACAGCTCAACCGCGGCGCGGCCGAGGACGGCCATGGCGAACTGCTGCCGCCGCCCCGAGCGGGCCGTCAGCTGGATGGCGTCCCGGAGGGGCTCGGCGGCCGCGTCGAAACTTCCGGCGAAGTAGCGGGCCCAGCCCAGGCCGGCCAGTCCGGTACTGCGGGTCCAGCCGTCCCCGCTGCGGTGGGCCGCCTCGAGCCCCTCCTCAAACAGCGCGGCCGAACGGTGAGGATCCAGGAACCACCAGACGTAACCTGCGGTCGCCAGGCAGCGGCCGAGCACCACGTCGTCACCGCCCAGCCGCGCCGCCGGCAATGCCGACTCGATGGCCGTGAACGAGGCCACGTAGTCGCCAGCGATGAAAGCCAGCTGCGCTAGCCCGACCTCGGTGCGCAGCCGCACCCTGGGCCCGACCTCACCCTCGGCCGACAGCGCCGCTCGCAGCCACCGTAGCCCGGTCACGAACAGCCCGCGGGTGTACCAGAAGAAGTACAGCGCAGCCGCCAGCCGCTGGGCGTCCTCGACAGCCCCTGAGGCCAGCAGCCAGCCAAGGGCCGCATCATGATCCGGCCGGTCGACCTCCAGCAGGTCGCAATGCTGTTCGGCCTGCGGCGCGAACAGCATCGGCTCGACTGCCTCGGCCCGGGCCAGGAACGCACGGGCGTGCCGCCGCCTCGCCAGGTCCTCCTCCCCCGCATCGGCCAGACGTGCCGCGGCGTACTGGCGCACCGGCTCATTGAAGCGGAACCGGGTCCGCTTCCCGCTCGTGTCCGCCTCCAGCAGCGAAGCGGTAACCAGCTGACCTACCATCGCGCCAACCTGACCGTCCTCGACCGGCTGCGTCCCCGCCACCTCCTGGGCCGCGGCCAGGTCAAATCCTCCGGGGAATACGCTCAGCCGGCGGAATACCACCGCAGCGTCATCCGACAGCAACGCATGACTCCAGGTCAGGCAAGCATCCATGGAGTCATGGCGTCCCCGGCCCGCAGTTCTGGCCGGCCATCCCGAAGATCCCAGCCCCTCCGCGAGTTCCGTAAGCGAGGCAGCCCGCAGCCGGATGGCCACCAGTTCGATCGCCAGAGGCAGCCCGCCCGCCTGACGGCAGATGCTGCCCGCCAGCGCCAGCTCAGCAGGTCCCGGCTCAAGCGTCACCCCCGCCATCGCGGCCCGGGCCAAGAACAGCGTCACCGCCTCCGTCACCACCGGAGGGCCGGCCTCGCCGGGAACGGCCATCGGCGGCACCCGCCACACGCATTCGGGCTCGACGTCAAGCGGGATACGGCTCGTCACCAAAAGCCGCAGACTCGCGGCCCGCCCCGCCAGCTGGTCGCAAGCACGACGTACCGATTCCAGCACGTGCTCGCAGTTATCGATCACCAGCAACGACCGGCAGCCTGACACCGCACCGGCAACAGCATCAAGTCCCGCCGCCGCCTGGGCCCCCCGGATCCCCACCCCCTCGACCAGGGCGGCAACCACCTGGTCCTCGGTACGACACGGCACCAAGTCGACGTAGCACGCCAGCTCCGCCCGGCCCGCCGACACCTCGATCCAGGCCGCCTCAACCGCCACAGCGGTCTTCCCCACCCCGCCGACGCCGACCAGCGTCACCACCGCATAACGTCCTAGCCTGGCCGCGATCTCCCCGAGCTCCACAGCTCTCCCGACAAACGAAGACCGCCTCGGCGGCAACCGCACCGCCGACCGGTCCCAGCCGTCATCACCACCACGGCCGGCGCGCTCGCCGAAGATCTCCACCACGAGCCGACCCTATCGCCGTGACCGGCGGACAACCAGGGCACCCAGGAACGCCTCCGGCAGCACGCTCCGCCCGGACCAGCCCGGCGGATTACCAGGAAGAAGACCAGCGACCACGCATACCAGCTCCCAACGGACGGAATGCCGATCTGAACGGTGCGGTACGGCCCAGCCAATGAGCGCGATGACCGGGCCCGCGCTCGCCGGAGGGGGCCAGCGGCCCGATGGGCCTTGAGTCCATGCGCCTTCGGCTCGAGGAAGACGGCATCGTCGCGCTGTTCACCGGCCAGATGCCCCACGGCTGGGAGACCGGCGACCCCGAGCTGCTCGGGCGGCATATGACCCGGCTGTCCTGGGTGACGTACCGGATCGTGTGGGCCAACCCGCGCACCTAGTCGCCGCGCTACCCGCGTGAGGTCGGCGGCAGGGCCGCGGCCTGACCGTACTGCGACGCCGTGGTCAGCGCGCACAACCTGGACGCCCTGGACGACCTGCTCGCCGCGCTCAGCTGAGCTGAGCCCTGGTGAGCAGCCGATGGCACGCAAGGCGGGTGCGTGCGGCACCGGGCGCAGCGGGCCCGGCTCGAGCCGATTGCCGCCGCGTTCGATGACCGCCTGCACGCGGCCGCCGAGTTCGAGCGGACTGTGGCACGAGGGCCTGATACGCGGCCATGCGGTTCGCTGAGGATTCCAGGTGTTGCCTCGGCTGACGTAGGGGAGGATGGCGATCATGAGCCCTGTTTCGCGCGGATTCCACCGCAGGCGCCAGGATCCGGCGGAGAGCGCGGGCCGGGTTCCGCCGGGCCAGTACGTGACCAAGGACTTCCCGGTCCTGTCAGCCGGCCCGACACCTCACACGGCCCTGGGCCAGTGGACCTTCTCCATCGGCCGTGGCGGCCAGCAGAAGACGTGGAGCTGGGCGGAGTTCCGCGCCCTGCCGAGCCAGGACGTGACCGTTGATATTCACTGCGTCACGAAATGGTCCAAGCTGGATACAGCTTGGCAGGGCGTGTCGGTGGACACGCTGCTGGAACTGGCCGGGCATGATGGCCCGTTCGCGATGGCCCACTGCGACGGGGGCTACACAACCAACCTGCCGGTGCCGGACCTGACCGGCGGCAAGGCCTGGGTAGCCTACGCCTACGACGGTCAGCCGCTGGCGCCTGAGCACGGCGGGCCGGCGCGGCTGCTCGTGCCGCACCTGTACTTCTGGAAGAGCGCCAAGTGGGTGCGCAGCCTGGAACTACGCGATACCAACGACCCGGGCTTCTGGGAAAACTACGGTTACCACATCTACGGAGACCCATGGCGGGAACAGCGCTACGCCGGCGACTGACCTGGCAGGTCGCCAAGGTCAGTGCGGTAACTGCCGAGACCGCCTCGGTGCGGACGCTCACGCTCGACGTACCGGACTGGCCCGGCCACCAGGCCGGGCAGCACCTGGACATCCGGCTGACCGACGAGGATGGCTACGTGGCCGAGCGGTCCTACTCGATCGCGTCAGCGCCCGGCGAGCCGGTGGCGATCACCGTGGAGCGGCTCGATGACGGCGAGGTCTCGCCTTATCTCACGGACGAGCTGCGGGCCGGGGATGACCTGGAGCTGCGGGGGCCGATCGGCGGTTACTTCGTCTGGGAGCCCGAGGACGGCGGGCCACTGCTGCTGCTGGCCGGCGGGTCGGGGATCGTGCCGCTGCGGTCGATCCTGCGGCATCGCGAACGCGCCGGCAGCACGGTTCCGGTCCGGCTGCTGTATTCATCCCGCACGCTGAACGACGTGATCTACCGGGCCGAGTTCGACCGGCCCGCCAGCGGCGTGGAGGTCATCCATACGCTGACCCGCAACCAGCCGCCGGGCTGGTCAGGCTACGCGCGGCGGGTGGACGTGGCCCTGCTCGCCGAGGTGGCCTGGCCGGCCGCCGCGATGCCGCTGGCCTACGTATGCGGGCCGACCAGCTTCGTTGAGGCGGTGTCGCAGGCCCTGGTGCAATCCGGCTACCCGCCGGAGCGAGTGAAAACCGAGCGGTTCGGCGCCACGGGAGGAACGTGATGGAAGCAGTCGACGGCAACGCCATCGGTGGCCTGCTGCACGAGGTTTTCGGCACCGAGATGACCGATGCCGCCAGCGTCTGCGGAAGCTGCGGCGCCGCCCGCCAGGTCGCCGAGCTTGTGGTCTACCTGCGGGCGCCCGGCACGGTCGTCCGCTGCCGGTCGTGCGACAGCGTACTGATGGTCTTCGTCAAGATTCACGACAGGACCTGCGTGGACCTGCTGGGCCTCGCCGCCTTCGGCTAGCAACGGCCCTGCGGTCGGTCGGCGCGCCGCCGGAGCCTCGTTACACTGCGGCCGAGCGGGCCGCCAATGCTGTATGAGTGGATCAGGGGCCGGTCGGCGATCGCCCGCCGGATCGGCTGCTTCTATGACCGGGCCGAGCGGGATGACCTGCTCAGCCCGCTGTTTCCGGGCGGTGTCAGCATGGCGCACCGAGAACATCTGACGACCTGTGCGTGCCGAGAATCTCGTCCGCGGCTGTGACCAGCGGAGTTGCCCTCCTAGCCGTCCGGCCGTGATGATCACCGCTCATGTCCCTGCGGTTCATGTTCCTCCTGATCACGCGTGGTCATCGTCGAGGTGAGAGGTGCGGTCTCCCCGTGCGGGTTTCATCGAAGCGATGACGCGGCAGAGCGCGTAGGTGCGGGTTCGGTCAGTCTCGAATCGGAGGCGGAGCCCAATCGTCTGGCGGATGCCCGTATATTTGCGCGGCGCAATTCCGGGTGTCCTAATCTCGCTTATAGCCCCGCTCGTATTCTGCCGATGGCGCGTGGCATTTGCGCGCCGCAATTAGCCTTCCGTCGTCTGGAAAATGGGTTTGGAGCTGGTTAGCGTGGCTTTGTGCTGGGGGCTGGCTCGTCGGCGGTCGTTGCCCTGGCGGCGGCTTATTTCATCGCGCTGGTGACGACTCCAGCGGGTATTTCGGGTGCGGTGCTCCTGCCGCCGTTTCAGGCCGCGGTGCTGGGGACGCCGAGCCTGGCCATCACGCCGACCAACCTGCTGTATAACGTGGTCGCGACCCCGGGTGCGCTGTACCGCTACTGGCGGCAGGGGCAGACGGGCGGGCGCCTGGCGCTGGTGCTCATCGCCGGGACGCTGCCCGGTGTCATCGCCGGGTCGGTCATCAGGGTGGAGCTGCTCCCTGGCGAGGACGTCTTTGGCGTGGTGGTCGCGGTGGTCTTGATCCCGCTGGGTTTCTGGCTGGCGCTGACCCGGCCGCCTGCCGCGGATGCGCCCGGCCGCCCGGCCCGGGAGATCCGGGTTCCGGTGCTGGTGGCCCTGGCTGTCGCGGTGGGCTGTGTCGGCGGGATCTACGGGATCGGCGGCGGCGCGATCTTGGCGCCTGTGCTGATCGGGTCGGGCCAGCGGGCATCGGTGGCTGCTCCCGCTGCCCTGGCGGCCACGTTCGTGACCTCGGTTGCGGGCGTGACCACGTTCATGGTGTTGTCCCTGTATCACCCGGGGGCGGTGGCTCCGGACTGGTCCATTGGCCTTGCGCTGGGTGCCGGGGGCCTGGCCGGAGGATATACCGGCGCCCGCATTCAGCACCGGATGCCGGATGTCGTTATCCGCCGCCTGGTTGGCATCTTGGTAATTGCCATCGGCGCCGGGTACCTGTGGGCCGCGATTGTTTTATGCGTTTACTGGCTGGTGCCGCTGCGGCAGCGTCGCGATGCGTTCTCCGCACCGGGCCGGGTCATATCCGGGCAGATTCGCAAGCTGATCGACCAGCCACGCTGAGGACAGGACTTTGAGCAGGCCTTGCACTTCGCGGCTGGCGAATTGCCCGGCCGGGATCACCAGGTCGAAATGCTCGGCGGCCAGCGGGATGAACGCCAGGCCGTAGGCGCGGGCTGCTGGCTCGCTCCCGATTCCCGCATCGGCCAGGCCCGCCGCGATAGCCGCGGCTACCTGCAGGTGCCCGGCCGCCTGGGTGTCATAGCCGGGGAGCTGGCTGGCCTGGATCCCGGCCTCGGTCATCTCGCGGTCGAGCAGGCTGCGTGCCTCGGCGCCCGGTTCCCGGTTGGCCAGCCGCAGCCCGCGTTCGGCCAGGTCGGTGACGCCGGAGATGTCATCGGCCAGGTCGGGTCTGAGGACCAGTCCTTCCTGCCAGGCGCAGAATCCGATCACCTCACCGCCGCGGGGCAGCAGCTCGGCGGCCGGGCCGATGTTGTACTCGGTGCCCCGCCCGCGCAGGTGGGTCCCGGCGACGTGCACCAGTCCCTCGGCGGCCAGCGCGAGTGCTTCCCGGCTCGGGCATGGCCACCAGGTGAACGCGACCGGCGGATCGAGCAGCCCCAGCGGTTCCTCCAGCAGCGGCAGCGCCGGATCACAGCCCGCCGCGACCAGGGTCGGCCGTGGCGGCTGGATGGGCCGCACTGTCCTGATCTGCCGTCCCCGGTCCTTTCCTGTCTCGGCGACCAGCCCGCCCGCCGGGAGAAATCCGGCCCGGCCCGCCGTCTCGCCCCGCAAGGGCAGCGCGACATGCCCGTCTCCCACCGGGACGAGGGTGACCCTGGCTCCGTTGCTGCCGAGCGGCGCGACCTCTCTGGCCGTGACCGGCACTACCGAGTCATCTGTCGCGAAAAGCTCCTCGACGGTCAGGCCCAGCGCGCGGCACAGCGCGATGGCCACCCGCAAGGACGGATCAGATGCGCCGGACTCGACGGCCGAGATAGCCTGCCGCGATACTCCCGCCATCTCAGCGACCTGCTGCTGGGAGAACCCGTGTGCCCGCCGGGCCAGCCGCAGCCGGGCGCCGTTCCCGCTCGGGTATCCGTCGCTCACGTTGGCCCTCCCCTGATCACTTGCCCTGCTCGTCGCCGGTGCCTGGTCTAGTAATGTAGCCCCGCGCCTGGGACCGGCTGGGCTGAGGTCACCGCCCGCCGGTCGCGGCGCAGGTCACCGCTGTTCCGGCCTGCTATCCGGGCGAGCTGTGCTGCCGCTTACGGTCCCGTGCGGGTCTGGAAAACGAGGAGGCTGCCGGGCGGCATGCTGACTTGTACCGGATTACCGGCCATGAGCTGGAGGCGGTCGATGTCCCGGTGGAGCATTAGCGCCGCAATCGGCGGGTCGCAGTCCAGGGTGATGCGGGCAAGTGGCCGCGTGTGAACGATCCGCCCGACGTGGGCGGTGAGGCTGTCATCGGCTGGCGTGTCCGGTGCCGGGGGGCGGAGTTCAACGTCTTCGGGCCTGTAGAAGGCTTGCACTGGGCCGTGCAGGCCTTCGGCCGCCTTGCGGAGAACGAGCTGCCCGATCCGCGCGGTGCCGCTGTCTGCCGTGCCGTGTCCGAGTTCTGACCAGCCGAGCAGGCGGGCGATGTCGGGGTCGGCTGGCTCGGCGGCGACGGTGGCGGCTGGTCCGGTCTGGCGCAGCTGGCCGCCGACGATGACGGCCAGGTCGTCGCCGATGCTGAGTGCTTCGTCCCGGTCGTGGGTGACGTGCGCGGCCGGGATTTCCAGGTCGGCTAGCAGCCGCTGCAGCAGGGCGCGCATGTCTTCGCGGGCTGGCTGGTCCAGCGCCGACAGCGGCTCGTCGAGCAGCAGCAGGCCGGGCTGGATCGCCAGCGCGCGGGCCAGGGCCACCCGCTGCCGTTCGCCGCCGCTGAGCGATCGCGGGGCCCGGTCGGCGAGGTGCTCGATGCCGAGTTGATGCAGCAGGTCATCGGAGCCATCCGGGGACGCCGCGCGCCGGGCTCGCGGCCCGAATCTGATGTTGTCCCGGACGTTCAGGTGGGGAAACAGCGCGGCGTCCTGGAAGACCAGGCCGATGCGGCGCCGCTCGGGCGGCAGGCTGGTGATGTCGGTTCCGGCCAGGCTGATCTGCCCGGCCTGCTGCGGGCGGAGCCCGGCGATGGTCTCCAGCAGCATGGTCTTCCCGGCGCCTGATGGCCCGAGCACCACGAGCACCCGGTCGGCCGGGACGTCCACGCTGACCGGGCCGAGCGTGAAAGACCCGGCCCGGGCGCTCAGCCCGCTGATGCTGAGCCCGCGGTCAGCGGTAGGCACGATCAACCCGGGCGAGCAGCCGGCCGGAGGCCAGGGTCCGCAAGACCAGGAACGTGGCCAGCGTGACGATCAGCAGCACGACCGCGGCTGACGCTGACTGGGTCAGGCCGGACTGCAGGAACAGGTTGTAGATCTCCACCGGCGCGGTGGCCGGGTAGTAGGCGA
>Ga0210383_10003962_pt1 | contig 13166 bp, 9 predicted proteins | sample IncBWC14OmetaG_FD_160072 | JGI IMG/M metagenome (GOLD analysis project Ga0210383, IMG submission 160072) | Forest soil microbial communities from Barre Woods Harvard Forest LTER site, Petersham, Massachusetts, United States - Inc-BW-C-14-O ...
GCGACTTCCAGCGGAACGAATCCTATGACGCTGACGCTGTACCAGAACGGCAACCAAATCATTCAGGTAACGGATACGAACTCCGGTGGCACAGGGCCATTCACGGGCGGCAGCCCTGGCATTGGCTGGTTCGTGAACCAGCAGGGTGGTTCCACGCCTCCGGCCAATCTAGGATTCAGCTCCTTTACGGCCACCGATGGAGCGGCAACCTGCCCGGCGAGCGGGACGGCCGGGACCTACACCACCAATTTCCCTTTGACGGAAAACCCAATCTCCGAATGTGGGAACTGGGCTGGGGGGCAAAGTGCGGGAGGTAATCTCTGGGGGAACGTCCAGACAAACGGCACGATGGCCTTTGGGGGCAGTGAGCCGACCCAGTTTGGCGACCCGACTGCCATACTTACGGGTTCATGGCCCTCAGCGCAGACGGCAACGGCCACCGTCAAACTGAACACAGTTCCCACAGGTAGTTGCTGTCATGAGGCCGAAGTGCGCCTGCGCATGGTTATATCTTCGAGCAGTATCACTGGATATGAAGTCTATTGCAGTGTCATGCCGAACAATCCGTACTGTCACATAGCACGTTGGAACGGTCCAAACGGGAGCTACTGCAACATAGAGCAATCGAGCCCAAGTACGTATCTTGCAAACGGCGATGTTCTCTCTGGCACGGTTTCGGGCACGAATCCAGTTGTAATTACTGGATTTAAGAACGGGACACAGGGCATGGAGGCGACCGATACGGGCGTTGGTTGCAGCACAGGCGGTGCGGCAGGGCCGTGGACCTCCGGCAACCCCGGAATTGGCTTCTACGACAGCCAAGATAACAACTGGGGTTTCTTCGGATTCTCGAGCTTTACTGTCACAGGCCAGACTTCGGGCCAAAAACCCACCGCCCCCACAGGCCTCAACGCCACCGTTAACTAGGGCCACCGCTGACAACAGCGCAGGTGTCGGATTTCAAAAGCATTATGAGTACGGCGTTAACATGCACGAGCCCGGGTAATTGCCGTCCAGAATCTGCTCGCGTCTCCTTCGCGACACTTTGACGCCCAGTAGCGGAGGTATGAGCCGCATTTAGGTCTAAAAGGACCCGGAGTTCCCGATGCAGGGTGTTAGACAACCGGTCCCCACAGTTAGTGGGTGCTCCCCTGATTCACTTCTGACCAAGCGTTGTTATCGGCGGATTTAGACCAAACCGCAAAAGCGCGTGCCCGAGGTTTTGGATGAACACTTCTGGTGTAGAGGTCAACGCCGGTTGCAGGCTGCCGTAAGCGAAATGCTTAGAGGTTTATGACGCGGGGAATCCCAAGACAAAACATGTGAACGGCCTCAAGCGCTTTCGCGGTGAAGACGGGCTTCGCGGTGTTCGTTGCACCGGCAATCCGCAAGCTCTCAAGGACGTAGACGTACGCGTGATTCGTTGCAAAACGGGCCGTTGCCGCCAGTTCTTCTTCTTGCCTTCGCATTTCCAATGGCTAAGGGTTTCGCCGTAGAAACTCTCTTCTAGCGAATCACGAATGGTCGCGCATGCCACTTTAGACCAACGGTGATTATGTGTGTCGTGAAGTTTGTGCCGCAATTCACTTCCGCACAGACGGCGTTGTTAGAAGTTTGGATGTTCGCTGTGTAGTTTAGGGTAAAATTCGCGTTTCGGCCAACTGGCCGCTGCAAGCCCGCGCCGACATAAAGAGTATTGTATGTTTGATTCTGCGTTTCATTTGTCCCGGCCACGGTTGTGTTCCGGGCGAACCCGAGATTTACGTTCCCGCTCCAGACTCGAGTCAATTTCACATTGCCGCTTCCCGTCACTTGATCCGTCGTGGCGCCTAGCAAAACTCCGCTTCCGTTGTTTGTGCCGTGGTTAAAGCTTAGCGAAACGTTGCCAGCCGAAAATGCATAACTCAAGCCAGCCGAACCAGCTCCAGAGATATACTGCGTGTTTGTACCGATTCCTGGTGGCACTCTGAAATTCGTTATTTCGGGGCCGCCCGCGACCTTGAGCGCGAGCCGCCCCGTGATCTTTTTGCCGTAGGCCACTTGAACTACGTGATTTCCCATGGCCTGTGGAGAGCCAAGGAATTCATACGCACTGAATTGGTAAGACATTCCAACTGTGTTAGTTCTGCTTACCTGGAGGTTGTAGCCTGCGCTCAAGATCACATCATTGGATTCGATATTCCCCGGGTCAGTATAGCGCAATATGCTAAACACTCCGCCGACCGTGACAGAACTCCGGGGCGTCAGTTCGTAATTGAGTTGAGTCCCAAATGAATTCGCGTATTGCGGTCCTATCGCTGTAAAGATTGATTGGGGAGTAAGGTCACTCCGCAGACCCGGTAGGCTCGAGGCCAACGAACCGCCTACGCCTGGTGTCGCAAGGCCAGTGCCTGCCCCGAAGCCAAACAGCGCTTGCGGTAGGTATGCAAACTGATCCACAAAGGTCAATTTTACACGCCGCCAATCGAAAGTTTCGACAGCGCCAAATCGTTGGAATTGTCCATTTCCTATGGCAGAGTCGGTTGAAAAAGCTCCGCCTCCTGAGTAGTTGACTGACAGCTGCGACGTACTCCAATTCTGTAAGAGGCTAAAATTTCCGGTAATGTAGTTTGTTGAATTCCAGTTGAACCCCCCTGTCTGTGTCACCGCATTGGACTGGATAGCGTTCGTATAGGAAAGGCCTGGAATCCAATAGCTGTGCTTTTCCGGCGCGATGCCGACGGTCAACTCCTGGAATCCCGTGAGGGGGTGGTCGTCAGGCTGGACCGCAACGGGTCCTTGATCCGTTTCCTGATCGTCCCCGGATCCGACGGCGGGATATGCCTTCGCTGCTGGTTTTGGCGGAGCTTCGGTCTGAGGGTCTTGCGCATTGACCGCTGCAGGGCATCCGAACATCCAGACAAGCAGTAACACAGCCGTCGGAATTGTTAGCCAGTGTTTCATTCGTTCTCTCTACGGCACGACAATGGTGTCGCCGGGCTGGAGCAGGACATTGTCTTCAGGTTTCTTCCCGCCAACAACGGCTTTGTAATTGAATGGGAGTTTCACTTGCCGGCCATCTTGCGTCCGCAGGACGTAAATGTTCTTGATCTTCGCGAATTGTGTAAACCCGCCGCCGCTCGTCAGCGCCTGTAACACCGTCATGCCGGGCAGAAGCGGGAATGCCCCGGGCCGTGTCACCTCACCGGTGACATAGACTCTCCGGCTGTTAATCGAAGATACGCTGACGCTAACCTGAGGTTCGTTAACGTATTTTTTCAGTTCGTCGCGTATTACGCCTGCCAATTCCATGGGTGTCAGGCCGGCCGCTTGCACGTCGTTCAAGAGTGGTAGTGTGATCTTCCCGTCCGGTCGTACAGGAACGGAGCGCGTGATCTCAGGTTCTTTCCATACGTCAATCTGGAGCACATCTTGAGCCCCGATCTTATACCCTGCATCTGGTTGAGAGTTTTGCGCTGAAGGGACGGCTGTTTGGTTCTTGGGAGCCTTCCCTTTTTCACTCTTGTCTTGAGGCGCCCAGGTTCCCCTCGCTACGCACGCGCCATTTGCTACCAGGCACGATACCAGAAACAAGAAGATCGTCCGTTTCATCTGTCTTGCGCCCTCCTTAGCTAACGCCCTTCGAGGCCCGTCTGTTTAACCTTGTGTAGTAGAGACCAATAGCTGATGTTCACTTGCACTGCGGCCTGTTTTACGATTCCAGCGCGTCCTCTCAAGCGTCGCTACACGTTCAACTTCCACTTCACACCTTCGTCCCGAATCCCCACTGCGCGGCGAACCATCGCTTTCCGTACGCGCAACCTCTACTGATCTTATCTAATACGGCAGAATTGCTTACTCCTAAAGCCTCGCTGCGTTGCAGCAATCGTAGCACAGGAACAAGAAGGAGCAGGGCAAATAGGAAGAAAGCGATGCCACCCTGATGGTGCAGCCTGCCGTAAAGGAATCCGGGATCAACATGAATCGCAAGTATGGTTAACGTAGCAATTCGAATTCCGTTTTTCAAAATCATCATAAACAGTCCGGTGGCGACGAATAAGACCTTCGTCCAAAATTTTCTTAGGCAAAGATGCACGATGACAGGTGCGAGAATAAGCAGCACCATGCTGGACCGAATCCCGCTGCACTCCTTGGCCACTTCGATACTCACTCCCGCGAGATGAAAGACTAAACCGTCCCGCAGGGCTGGGACACCCAAGAGGTCAAATACAGCGCCTGTTATCCATGCGGAACCTACCTGAAGGTAATATGTGATACGGTCCAGAATAGAGCTCGGTAGGGGCACCATTAGAAAGAGGAACAGAAGGGGAAAGTACGCCGCCTTAGAAACACTTCTTCCAAATAGAAAAGCGAAACCCGCCACCCAAAACAATACGAGCGACAGAATATACCCCGACAATTCCAGGCCTGGCGTCGCGGCACTTATTCCCAGACGTACACTAAGCGCCACACAAGCACTTAGGACGACCAGGCTGCCGCTTAGCACTTTGTCATAGCTGAGATTCTGAAAGACTTTCCGGCGCTCCAGGAACAGCACTCCTGCACTTATGCCTGGAATCAGGATCAGGTATGAGGAGTCGTCCTTGGAGAGATAGAGTTGGGCGAAGTTGGCCAGGGTCCTCGCAAATATCAAGCACGAGAAGACGATCCAGCAGCCGTAGAACAACCATCGCCGGCTGATGAAGTTATAGCTATTTGTGAGCGTCGTCGTCTTTTTGGTCAATCCAGTAGCGTCTCGCAAGCGGCTTTGCTCCGGCGCTCCCGCCGAGTCGTTCTTAGTAAGCGCCTTGGCCGCCAAGAACGGCGCGAGGGGTCGCGACGAGGATCTTAAGATCAAGCCAGAGGGACCAGGACTGCGAGTACCGGAGATCCAACCGAACCATGTCGTCGAAACTCGTACGACTCCGGCCGCTCACTTGCCACAATCCGGTAATGCCCGGCTTCGCTTCAAGAACTCGTCGACGATGCCAGATGTCATAGACCGCAAATTCATAGGGGACCGGCGGACGCGGTCCAACCAGAGACATCTCGCCGCTCAGCACGTTCCAAAACTGGGGAAACTCATCAAGGCTTGTTTTCCGCAGGAATCTCCCAATTGCCGTCACCCGAGGATCGTTTGTGATCTTGTAGACGGGCGGCTTCCCAGATGCAGTTTCACCGTCAGCTCTGCCGGCAATAAAACGCTGGCAATATTCCTCATGAATTTTGGGGTCATTGTCGGTGTACATCGTTCTGAACTTCAGACACTTGAACCGAGCCCCGAATTGTCCCAGCCGGTCCTGCTGGAAAATCACAGGGCCCTTTGAAGTCAATTTGATCGCAACTGCAACCACAGTCAGCACAGGGCTAGCCAAGACAAGCAACGCAGCGCTGCCAACAATATCCGCGATGCGCTTCACTAGGAGGGGGAGGTTCTTCTTTGGATTCTCATGAGAGAGATCAGGATAAAGTCTGGAGTCGGCAATCCGTTTGCCGCCGTCACCGTCTCGGCTCTCGGGAAAGAGATGAATTGTGACGACCAGATTGGAAGTGGCTTCGCGACTGAGCTCGTCGTGAAGGGCATTCACGACCTTGGAGCGAAGAATTTCACCAATCGAATCTTTGAATTCCGGACTGGTTTCGGTGAAGATCACGCCCAGGACCAGACCGTACTTGTACCAGCCAACGAGGTCGGTCTCGCGCGTCGCCTTCAAAAGAACCGACACGACCTGTGACATCAAGCGGCGTGACGTTTCTGTCCCAACGATGGAACCAGCATCCAGCAGCATTAGGACAAACGAGTTGCGCGATCGCTCGGCACGCCGCCGCTCAAGCGTCAACATGCCGTGGAACGTTTCTTCCGGCAAGAGCGTAGCCCGCTTCACGAGGTTCGAAGCAAGCGTAGGTATATGACTTACGATTCGCCGAGTACTTTTCTGCTCCTCCAGAAACCCGATTCTTGGTTGGCTATCGGCCATGGTTGATTTAGTTCCTTAGCGGGTTATTCTCAGCTCAAACCATCGAACGACCAAAAGCGTGCAATCGGCTAGCCCCGGGGGGAGTCAGGGCAGCGATCTAAATCAGACCTGTCATGCCATCGCTGGTTCGAACGAAGGCATCATCGAGAACGACCGAAGTTCGGGTTTCACGGTCGGCCCAATCGGGCGGATCTGAGATCTGTCAATCTCCACTGCTACGGACCGGCGAAGCAGGGAAACGGAAACTACGATCCTATGGCGTTCCTTGAAACTGATCAGAATTCCTTCGAGCCCACGCAACGGGCCATCTTCAATCTGAACATTCTGGCCCACGTCCAAATAGGGGCAAGGTTCAGCTCCCACGCCAGACAAGGCCACTTTCTCGATGGCTTCGATTTCCCAATCCTCAACCGGAGCGGGAACGGAGCCTCGTCGGACAACAGAAACCACACCAGGAGTGATCAGAACTGGGAGGCGTTGATTCGCATCAAATCGACAGAACACATATCCGGGGAACAAAGGTGCTACAACTGCCTTAGAGTTGCCACGCCATTGTTTCACTGCCTTGAACGTGGGAAGGATTATTTGGTATCCCTTGCCGAGGAGTAAGTTGGCCGTCGAACGTTCCCAACGAGTTCTCACTTGGAGCGCATACCACAAACTTCGATTGGGTTCGGCGTTCATCTTGATTTTGGGACTCCCTCACGCAGTGTTGGAATCGACGGGCGCTCGCACTTTTCTCCTTATCTCGCAATCGGCCTGCCATACGGCAAGATAAAGGGCGCTCTGTTGTCGGGCTGCCGGTGCTGCTAATTGCCTGATAAAGTAGGGCTTACGTGAAGTCTCTCGGCTGAGCTGGAGGGCGAACCCAAGATAGTACATCTGCCGTGCGGGAAAGTGAAAACCATTGCCATCATTTGCCAAGAGGCTTCCAGGTAGCTAGTCCAGACTTTTTTCGCAAATTACTTACCGCATCGGCCTGATCGCGATTCATTATTTGCCAACGGCCGAGTGGTTGTATACGAGCTACTACGCCTAGTATCTGCGATCTGGCAGGTGAACAAATTCGCGAGAACCTGCGTGGCCTCAACTCATTTCTTATCGGAATGGCCGTAGTAATAGCTGCCCCGGGTCTCGGACCTTTCTACCTGATTCAGCACTACTCCCAATAGGTTTTTCTCTCGAAACTCCAAAGAACCCTTTTTAGCCGCCTCGTAGTCGGTCTCTCCGGCTCGCACCACAAACAATACCCCATCGCACAGGTCCGCCAGACTGCTCGCGTCGTGAACAGGCAACGCCGGAGGCGAATCCAGAATCACCCAGTCGAATGCGGGCGTAACGCACTCCAGGAGTATCTTCATCCGTTCGCTCAGCAGTAGTTCACTGGGATTTGAAACTTTCGATCCGCAGGGGATGTAACAAAGGTTGTTTGCCACGCTGTTTTGAACGACCGCGTATTCGTCCGCTGCTCCCCGCAAATAGTCGGAAAGGCCAGGTGAACTTGGCGCTCCCAGAGCCACGTGTAAACGGGGCGCGCGAAGATCCGCATCAATCAATAACACTCGCCTGTCAGCTTGCCGGATGATCGAGCGCACCAGGTTTGTCGCGACGAAAGTCTTTCCTTCCGCTGGCAAGCTGCTCGTGATCAGTACCCGCCGGAGTGTCCTTGTGCCCGCAATTTGGTACAAACGCGAACGCAAGGTCCGAAATCGCTCTCCGACGATTTTTCCGCTGTCGCCAGCCAACGAAACGCGCAGTGCTGAGTCAGATTTCCACTCTGGGTGGGCGCAACGCCGAACCAGATCGTCAAACTGAAGGATCGCGCCGTCGGCCACGTGTGCGGCTCGAACGTTTTCTGCGGGACGGTTCGTCTCCTCAGGTATCCGCTGAGAAGAGAAAATAGGCACTTCCGTATCGTTCACGATCTGGGGGGCGGTGGTGCGTGCCCCTGCAACCATTTGTGCCGCCTTTTCCTGCTCCGCCTTTTTTAGGGCTTCGTGAATCCGGCTCATCGTATCCTTTTAATTTCAGGGAACCCTGTCCGACCGCTTAGTCCGCTCCAGTGGGTTGCATCGAGCTTCCTCTCAACAACCCAGTCTTCCGTGTATTTGTCGGATCGTCCAAGAGAGGAACGGTCGTGAGAACCGGCAGGTTCAAACACACTTCAACATCTCGTTCCGTATGCATCGACTTATCTAAGAGCGCGATCAAGTACATGATCGCGAGAGCCAAAGCGAATCCAGCTCCCAAGCCCCCGCCGATGAAGGTGCGCCGTTTCGGAAACGACGGTGAATCTGGTAGGCTCGGAGGATCCAAGACGCGAAATTGCTCGCTTTCTTGCTGGTGTTCCAGATCCGAGGCCATCTCCGATTGTTGCCGCTTTTTCAGCAAATCATTGTAGAAGTCCTGCGCTGTCTGATAGCTACGAGTGATCTCTTTCAGTTGCTGTTCGACGACGGGACTGGCCTGCAAACGCCCTTGCAACTGTGTGATTTGGTCTTGAATTTGAGCTTGCCGCTTCGTCAAGTCCGCAATATTCAGATCATCCTGCCGCAGCTTCGCCCGAAGCTGCTGAACCTGAAATGATTCGGTTTTTGGTACAACGACATCCCCCGGCTCCTTCGCTTTCGGCGTAGCTGCCATGCGCTTCTTGAACTCTTCGATCCGGTTTTTGAGCTTCACAACGTCCGGGTGTTCCGGTGTGTAGCGTGCCTCCAAGCTGGCCAGCTGGTCCTCCAACGCGTTGAGCTGTTGGTCCGGCGTCTCGGAGCTGTTCTGCCCTCCGGAAGCGAATACCTTCGCGTTGGCTTCCTGTTGTGACAGTAACGACTCATTGAAGGTTTTATCCTGCTGCGCACGGCTTAATGCTTGAACGTTTGCCTCGAGCTGCGAGTTCATGCCGCTCAGCAGGTTCAAGTTTGTCACTTCTTCTTCCGGCAGCGACCCTAGAAACTGCCTCTTAAAAGCGGCCAGCCTCCGGTCCTGATCGTCCAATTTCCTCTTCGCTTCTTCCAGTTGCTCGCTCAGAAACGAGGTTGTTTGCACCGCCTGTTGTTCCCGTTCCCGCGTGTTTTGCTGCATAAACATTGAGGTGATTTCTGTGCAAATCTGCTGCGCCGTTTGTGGATTATTGAACGTTACGTTGACGTAGAAACCCGGTAAGCTGTGGTTCTGCGTGCCGGGCATGGGCTCCATCGGCGTTACCGTAACCGCACTCCGCAGCCTCTCGACTAGATCCTCGATGCTCTTCCGTCGCCGCTCCTCGGCGTACAGTCCAAATTTCTCGATAATCGGTTGCAGCCGCGTCCGGCTCAAGATTTGTTCTTGCATCGACGCCAGCCGATGATTCAAATCGTCCGTCACCACCGGTTTCACAAACTCTGTCGGGACCGTCGGTTGGTCCACCAGCACCAGCGTTTCCGAGGTGTATTTCTTGGGCACCACTGTTGCTGCCAACAGTCCAATTGCGCCGCAGCCTACAATAGCAATTGGCAGGATCCACCAATAGTGTCGAAAGATGCGCCTGACTTCCGAGATTGTTATTTCGCCATTCTTAATCATGTCTTGTATTAACTCGGAAACTACTGCCCGGCCCATCGAAATCGCTTAGCGCGGATAGGTCCTGGCTTGCACGCAATTCGGCGCTATGTCTTCAGCACGTGCCATTCCAGCTCTATCACCTACGCGTCGCATGTCGGTATTGGTGTAAGTACTTATATTTCTGAGTGATAGACCCCACCGCCCGGCGCCCGGCGCTTTCTCCTGCCAGAATATAAGATGAGGACCAGACGGCCGAGTGGAAGTATTCTATCCACATTTGCTAAGCAATTGGCCAGCGGTCCCCTAGTCTCTCTCAACGATCGCCTAGGCCCTCTCCGATCCCTTGCCTTTGCCCGTGCCGGCAGGATCCTCCGCAAAGTCAATGACTTCGCCACTGGTTCCCCCGCAGAAGTCCTCACCCATTAGGCCTCCAAATTGCAGTCTATTTAATGCCGGCGGTGTCAACGGCGAGTCAATTTCCAGCGGATCTGCTTTCTCCGAGACATATGCGATACAAGAGCACGTCGACCCTAATCGTTGCCCTATCAGTTCTATTTGCCATCGGGGCAGCGGGCTGCCTAAGTAGTCCCTCAGCCAGAAGGCAAAAATTCTACGAGCAGGGCCTTCGCGACTTCGCCAGCCAGAAATATCCAGAGGCCATTATCTCGTTCAGCCGCGCTCTCCAGATCGATCCTCGATTTGCCGATGCGCACTACCAGTTAGCGCAGTGTCATCAGCGCGAAAGCAATTGGCCCTCGGCCATTCAGGAATTGCAGCGCACCGTCGATCTCCAGCCTGAAAATTGGCATGCGCAAATCGATTTAGGACAAATCATCCTCGCGGGCGGTAAGAATCAAGACGCCAAGGATCGTGCTCTCGTTGTACTCCGCACTGACCCCAACAATCTCGAAGCCCAACTCCTGCTTTCCAACGCCGACGCTCTCATGGGCAATTCGAAAGACGCCCGCCAGGAGGCACAAAACGCGATAGCGCTCGCTCCAGACCAAGCGCGCACGTACATCAATCTTGCGATCATCGAACAGAAGGCGGGCGCGGACGATGACGCTGAAAAGGCCCTAAAGAAAGCTCAGTCAATCGATCCTTCCTCCGCAATCCCCCGCTTGGCTCTCGGCAATCTCTACGAGCGCCATAATCGTTGGACCGACGCCCAAGCTCAATTTCAATCCGCGATCACCGTGGCTCCCCGCGACCCGAAGCCCCGCTCCGCGTTGGCGGCCCTCTACCTGAAACAAGGTGACCACGCGGCCGCCGAAAAGGTTTTCACCGACGCAAGACAACAAGTCCCCGACGATCCGGCCATTTACCGCCTACTCGGCGACTATTACATGTCGCAGGGCAACTTCAACCAGGCTCTATCTGAGTTTGGAACCCTCTCCACCCGCTATCAAAAGGACTTGCCGGTACGGAAGACCTACATCCAACTCCTCATCCTGAATCATCGCCCCGACGAGGCTGCGCAGTTGAATGACGGCATTCTTGCGGGCGCGCCTCAAGACCCGGAGTCCCTGATCCTCCGCGGACAAATTCAAATCGAGCAGAATCATTTGGACGAGAGCATTCTCACTCTTCGGCAGGCGCTGAGACTCGATCCCGCCAGTGCCATGGGTCATTACCAACTCGGTGTGGCCTTCCAGAAGAAAGGACAGCCACAGCAAGCCGAAGGCGAATGGCATGCGGCGGTTCGCATTCGCCCGAATCTACAGCAAGCGTGGTCCGCACTGGGCACAAACGCGGCCAAGCAGGCAGACTGGCGGTCACTCGAAGCCATCGCCACGCAACTTCGCAAAATCTCCCCTGGTTCGCCCGAAGGCTATCTCTTCCATGCCACCGCAAAGTTCAATGAAGGTGACGCCACCGCTGCCGAGGAAGACTTCAAACAGCTCATTCAAAACGCCCCCCAAAACCCGTTGGGCTACGTAAAGCTCGGTCAACTCCGATCCCAGCAAAAACGCTGGAGCGAGGCTGAAGAGTCCTATCGCCAGGCTCTTTCCCGAAATCCCAACTCACTTTCTGCAACCGAGGGACTAGTTGCTGTCGACTTTGCGCGGAACCGCCCCGCGGATGCTATTCGCCTTCTCCAAGCGGAGATCGAAAGGATGTCCGGCAGCTCGACCCTCCTCTTCTTACTCGGTCAGGCCCAACTGCGAAACGGCGAAGCAGCGCAAGCCGGACGCTCCTTGATTCGGTCCATTTCTCTGGACAACAAGAACGTGAATGCCGTAGTCCTGATGGCCCAACTCCAGGTTTCCGGCGGCAATATCGAGCAGGGAATTGCCAGCTACCAACGCGCCATTGAGCTGGCTCCAAGCAACGTCGAACTTTATGTCGATCTCGCCGCACTCTATGATTCGCAGGGCGACTGGCAAAAGGCTCAGAGCCTGCACCAGAAGGCCCTCGCTCTTCAACCGGACTACGCGCCAGCCGCCAATGATCTAGCCTATTCAATGCTCGAGCACGGCGGCGATCTCAACGTCGCATTAACGCTGGCTCAAACCGCCCGCCGCGGCCTCCCCGCGCTGCCCAATTCCGCAGACACTCTGGGCTGGGCCTACTACCACGGCGGCTCCTTCTCCGTCGCCGCGCCGCTCCTCGAGGAGGCCGTCAAGAAAGAACCATCGAACTCCACGTATCACTACCATCTAGGACTGACCTACCAGAAGCTCAAAGAACCAACCCGAGCCCGCGCCGAGCTCCAAAAGGCCATCACCATCAATCCGAAATCTCCCATCGCCGATCTGGCCCGCCAAGCATCCGGCTCTTGACAACCTAACAGCGGGTTGCAGGTTGGACTCCGGCCCGGCTCACCACTTTTCCGCATAAAGTGAAGTCCTTGTATGTCAAATGTCCAGTTATTTGTGCCAGCTCGACCGGTCGATGCAACACTATTTAAGCTGCTGATTGGACAACGCTTCCTCGTAGAGAACGGAAATGTCCGGCTGTAATCAATCACATCTAGCCAGGATGGGTGTTCTGCTTGAATCAACCCTCGCGAACGATCCTTAGCTGCTGAAAGCACTGCGCATGGGCTTCGAGCAGGTGTTGCGTCGACCCATTGAGACCGCACGATTTACCAGGCAAGTAGAATTCAAATGCGGTTGCGACCATTGGACGTTTTCTTAAGGTGAGCGTCGCCTGTGATTTCGTACCACCAGCGAAAAGCCGAATCGAACGGTGCAAATTGCGAATCGGGGCTCCGGCATCATCCGAACGTCCGCCAAGCGGACGATTGCGCTAGGCTTGCAGGGCGTTCAAGACGGGATATAATTAAGGCCCCCGTCGAAGTAAAGGGCGAGCTGATCTCGCGATTGATCCACAATGAGTGCCCTCGGCTTAGCTGACAGCATTTGAGGATACGGATGCACAAAAGGTTCATCGACCGGTTATTGTTACCAGCCATCTTTGGCTTGAGCACAATCATAGTTGCTCTGGTCCTTTGGCAAATGCTGGTCACCCATCGGCTCGCCGAGATCCAGGCTGCGGCGAAAGAGCAAGCTTCGTTTGTGAAGACTAAAACGGAGTCAGAGTTGAGCGCGCGCATCCTGCCGTTAGAGCGCTTGGCCGGGCGCTGGCATACCCATGGTTCCTCAGACGAGCAGGACGTCAAGGCGGATGCAAGCCTGTTGATGAGTGGCTACCCCACTTACCAGG
>Ga0210383_10003963_pt1 | contig 13163 bp, 10 predicted proteins | sample IncBWC14OmetaG_FD_160072 | JGI IMG/M metagenome (GOLD analysis project Ga0210383, IMG submission 160072) | Forest soil microbial communities from Barre Woods Harvard Forest LTER site, Petersham, Massachusetts, United States - Inc-BW-C-14-O ...
CTAGTTCAGAGAATGCCGAAAAGAGGACATTGCCCTACGCGCGCATATATGCACAGCCATGCATAAGCTTCCATGATCCAGCGGGGACGGCGACGAATCGTTCGAAGGCCAGCAGGTTCGCGGCAGCTGATTCTCGGGTCAGTCCGTCCCGGGAGCTTTGTGTTTTAGCCGCTGGCCGGGCGGAGGTGGGGATAGACCTCGCGGGCGACGTAACGCTTCAGGCAGCGGATGATCTCCGCCCTGGGTTTCCCTTCGGCCGTGCGGCGCCCGGCGGTAGGCGCGGGCGGCCGGGTCCGAGCCCAGCTGGGTGAACACGATCCGCCACAAGGCATGGTTGGCTTGGCGGTCACCGTCGGGGCCGCGCTGGTGACGGGTGACTTTCCCGATGATGCGAGATCGCGGCGGCGCCGCGGGACCGCCTTGACCTGCGCATCGACTCTCGCCATGCAGTCCGCTACATCATCTACACTGGCCCACACGGCCGTGTCGTTGTTGTTTCTTCCACACAGCAAGCAGCGCGTCATAGCCGCCTCAAGTTACGGGCACATAATCCTCGCCCGACTAGGCCTGTCACCCATTGTGACCCGGCCGCAGGAATGTCGTTAACGAAGCGCGGCCGGGCCAGAACTAACTGTGAAACGCGAACTATAATTCTGGAACGCGGTCGGGGAATGGATTAGGGTTGAAGATCTTAATAATCACCTTGATCTCGACGATCTCCTCCGTGTATTCGCCTTCCCCTGCCTCATCGGCCAGACCCAGGCTGTGGGTAAGCACAAGGAGCGCCGAACGCTGGATCTCCTTCAACTCCTCTGGGCTTGCTTCCGCTAGAACGATTGGCTCGGACATGCTACACCCCTCGCGCTGATTAGTTGAGACTCGTGAAAGACTCGGCGGCACTCCGCCGAATCTGATGGGCAGCGTACCATGATCGAGTTCGGCCGTACAGAAATGGTCGGGGTTTTTCTGGTTGTTCCCGTTCGGCGTGCCTGGTGTTTCTGCGGGGTTTGAGCCAGTTTTATAAGGCGTCCGGATGGCGGCGGGCTGACCGCCGAGGCTGGTTTCGTCGGGAGAATCCTGGCTGGACGAAGACCAGGCTGCCCGGGAGCCTGCGGCTTGGACGAGGACCAGCGGTGGACCTTGGGCTTCCACAGAGTCGCGCGTGTGGTGAAACGTTTACGGCCAAGAATTCTCAAGTAGGCCGAGTATGTCCAAGAAGTAGGAGGAGACAGCCTCGGTGACGGTGTCCATGCCCAACTTCGTTGAGCTGAATACCCGGTTTTCGAAGAGTGCAAGGTCGGGATGCGCTGAGTCGGTAGCGGCTCCGAGCCCGCCAAGTTGGCGGACCGAGTCCCTGAGGATCGCCTGCTGAGACCCGGAGAGCCGGGGCCAATCGAACACCAGAACCAAACTGTAACCAGGCTCTTCGTAGCTGCGGCTCCAGTCAATCAGGTGGGTGAAGTCCGCGAATCCGGCGGCCTGACGAAGGGCGTCGAGTGTCGCGCTTGGAGATCCGCCTCCGCCATAGGTCTGCGCGATGTCGAAATGCTCCGTGGTCAGAAGGTCCACTGGGGCATCAGACATCCAGGCCTTGACCCACTGTTCGATGCTGAGGGTCCTCGGCAGCGGCCGGTAGGTGATGATGCGGGCACCCTGGCGGCCGAGTGTCAGCGTGGTCGGCAGCGGGAGGTCAGCGGTGAAGGTTCTCCGGTCGTGAGCTGTCAGAGCCAATGATTTCACTACTGGCTGATTCGCAAATCCGGCGAGATCCAGATCGTCTATCCCGCCATCGGGATCGCCGAACACGCCGGCGAGAATGGCCTCGACGAAATGCGCCTGGTTGCTTTGCAGCAAGGCGCGCAGAGACGGATGCAACAGGCTGAACATCGTTGCGAAATCATTGCGATGCATCACCGGCAGGTACGTCTTGATGCCACCGCGGATGGGTTGGGCGTTGATGCCCCGGAGGAACGCGATCAGGGCAGTAAGGAAGCCTAGAAGGGCGGCAGGGTCGTCAAGCGATGGATCGTCTCCGATTGATTGCCGGATACGGGTGAGCGACAATCTTAGGGCGCGTTCTGATGCCGACCGTATCGGCTCGAAGACATGCATATTCCGCCAGCCTTGGCTCCGCTTACCGAATGCCGAGTAGACCTGAGGAATGTCGGCGAGGGAAAGCCCCAGGGTCGACTGAACACAGATTTGGGCACCTGGCTTACCGCGTGACAGAAAAACATCCTGTTCTGAAAGATGATGCCTTTCTGGACCTACGAACTCACCTTCAGCGTGGTCGCGCCCTTGCATGGGAGCGATCGTTGAATAGATCCGCTCGACATGACCCAAAGCGCGAACCAAATCGGAGTGACCTTGCGGGGAAAGCGGAAAAGGATCCGTTACGAACTCTACGTCGGCAAGGCGCATGCCATCTTCGTCGAACTCATCCGCCTCCATTCGGACGCCGGCGCTGCGATGCAACACCTCGTGCTTGACCATGGGCCGCACCCCGCTGCGGTCCGCCAGGGTCTTGAAATAGATCCGACGGTAGGGCTCACCGTGTACGGCCCTCCACGCGTACCAGGAGCCATCCTCAAGCTCGAAGCCGATCCTGCGGACGCGCTTGCGAAGAGCCGACATGTCCCCGGACGGATTTGGCACTACTCGATCGTAGCCATCCAGGTGCCTCCGCCCCCACGGTGCCCGGCTACCTGGCATACATGACAGCTTTGGTCCCGGCACGATCTCTTCCCCGGCCCGCCTGGCCTCACGCTCGGTCCGGACGGTGAAGCCGTAGCCCGCTATTGAATCGCCCCGGCGTAGGAGGCTCCATCTCGTCAGAGGAAGATGGAGCCTCCGGAAACGCCGGGCGATTCAAACCTCCAATCGACGAACTCACTCGCAATGTGCGACCTCGTGTCGTAACGCCCGCATATGCCGCGAGCCGAGCGGATGGCGGCGGGTAGATAGTCAGAAATCTGTCACGTGCTCGACGGTGAACTAGGCGACGACTCAAGAGTCCTCGGGTAACGGCGATCGGCAGCGGCACCGATGACCTCGCAGGTGCGCCAGTAGCTTGATAGCGCGATGGGGCCCGAGGAGGCATGGCATGGCATGGCGAGGGCTAGGGCTCCGGCGTGTTCCGTGAATGTCCCCATCTGTCTTATTCGAGGCCGTGGAGGCGAGCACATCGGCCGGCGGATGCTGATGCTGAGCTTGGAGATCCTGGGAGCGGCCGCGCGCCAGGGCCTGACGGCTGGTCAGGGCGAGCCCGGCCTCGGTGTGGCCAGGATCATCGAGCCCGCCAGCGAAGGCCCGGCAGCCTGCGCGTCCTGGCCCAGGCGGCCAGACTGTTGGACCTGGTCGCCGGGTTAGTGTGGCGGCATGGCGGAGACCCAGCGAGAGCCCGTGCCACGCGTCGACTCGGGCGAGCTCGACACGGCTCTGGCGTTCTTGTCGTTCGCCCGGCACTGCGTGCTGAAGAAGGCCGGCGGGCTGTCGGAGGAGCAGCTGCGCCGCGTCCTGGTCGACAGCGGCACCTCCATCCTTGGCCTGGTCCAGCACCTGGCCGAGGCGGAGCGGTACTGGTTCGGCTACCACCTGGCCGGGGCCTCCTGGGACCCCGGCCAGGAGTACGGCATGACCGTCCCGGCCGGCCGCGCCGCGGACGGCGTGCTGGCCGGCTACCGGGCGGCCATCGCCGACAGCGACCGCGCGATCCGCGCCGCCGGCGACCCGCAAGCGCGTTTCGCCGTCCCGGTCGGCGGCAACCGGCACACGCTGCGGTGGGTCATGGCCCACATGACCAGCGAGACCGCGCGGCACGCCGGACACGCGGACATCCTCCGCGAGCAGCTCGACGGCACCACCGGCCGCTGACCCCGGTCTCAGCGGCCCTGGCCGTCAGCCGCTGGATCACGGACGCCACTTGCCCTGTTAATCGAGGCCGTGGAGGCCGAGAGTTTCGGCGGGTGTGGTGTGGTCGCGGCGGCCCTCGGGGATGTGCAGGTAGCCGGCGTCTTTGACGGCCGCGATGATGGCGGCGCGGATGGTGGCCAGGTTGACAGGCCCGATTCCGGTGCGGGCGGCGGAGGCGTCCTCGCCGAAGGTCGCGTCGCGGACGTGGTGGTGTGCCTCGATGGACCAGTGCTCGCGGACGAGGCGGGCCAGGTCCTGCGCGGTGGCGTCAGCGCTGGTCAGGCTGGTGACAGCGTAGGCGGTCTGGCGGGAGGTCCTGCCGGTGGCAGTGTCCTGCCGCCAGCGGGCGATCGTGATGGCCTGGCGGGCACCCGGGAAGTCCAGGCGGCTGACGTGCGCGGTCTTCAGGGTCCGGTTCCCGGTGCGCCCGTGGCCGGTGTCGCGGGTGATGCTGCCGGCGGGTACTGCCGCCAGGGCAGGGCCCTGACCCGCGCGTGCAGCAGCGGCTGGTTGCGCTTCACGATCGCGATGTAATGCGCCTTGTTGTCCGTGACCAGCCAGCCCAGGTTCGCCCGCACCGTGTGGAGTGCGTCGAAGGTCACCACGGCGCCGGCCAGGTCCGCCGATCCCAGGAGTTCGGTGAAGTGGCTGGTCTCGTTGTGCTTGACGCCGGCCTCGAGGTGGTCCAGCAGGCGCCCGCCGTGCTCGGCGGCGCCGAGCAGGCAGCCCCGGGTGCCGTCGGCGCGGCGGGCCGCGCGGGAGGTCTTGCCGTCTACAGCCACGGCCCGCAGCCGGTCCCGGGCCAGCGTCTTGGCCTGCTGGGCGGAGCGCCGGGCACGGTATCTGCGCACGCCGGGCGCCGGCGGCCCGCCGGGGCGCCGGCGGCTGTGCGGGCGCGGCCCGAGCAGGGCCCGGGCCAGGGCCCGCGGGTCGAGACGGTCCAGCACCACCCGGATCGTCTTCTCATCCGGCGCCCGGTACCGGCCGGCGATCGGGTACCACGGGGCGCGCAGCCGGGCCACGTCTGCCTGGCTGGCCCGCTTGACCCACTGCCCGACCGCGGTGAACCGGTCATTCCCGGCCGCGGTGAACGCGCAGACCGCGATCGCGACCAGGCAGGCCAGCGGGTAGATCCGCCCCTGCGGCGAGCCCGGGTCAGGCAGCACTTCCAGCCGCTGCCACGCCCCGGCAGCCAGGACCTGGCCGCCGGGACCGGATCCGGCCACGCGCGCACCCGCACGCGACAACGCCACTGCGGGCATGCCACACCTCGTCCACGCAGACCTCAGAGACCTACATGATCAGCTGGCGTACCCGCACCCATCAACAGTGCGATTCCGCCCCAGTACTCACATGACACACAAAGCAGGATAAGTCCGGAACACGCCGGAGCCCTGGGGTCTGCGGGCCGCCCATCGGCGACCGATTCGAGCCGGGCCAGGGCATGCGAGGCGTATCCTGCCGCAGCAGATATGCCCGATTGATTAGCCTAAGGACTGGCAGATCGTGGCTTACCTCCTGGGGAATCCTTCGTTTGCCGACCGTACAGCGTTCCGTCTGAGATTGACCGATAGATCACTCGCATATACTGGATGCGATCGGCGTTGATGCATACTGCGTCCCAGCTATCGCCTATTGATGATCTCGCAGTGTCTCCTTTGCGGCGCCACGCGACTGTCGTACCGCCAAGTACGATCTCTCGTACATCGGCGCTGTCATCAGGCGTGTAATGGCGTAGGTATCCCCAGAACTCGGTTTCATCCTCGAGCCGGATGTGGAGCCATGGGCGGGTTCCTGGAGGTCTTTCCTGGCGGAGGACCTGATACCAGGTACCAACATTAGATATGGACGCCACGGACTTACGTGTTATAAGCCAAGCCGATCCTGCGCCAAACGCGCAAGCCAGGATGACGTCAAGCCCGATGCCGGCAAATACTGTAGCAGGATGATCAGCAACGTAGCGATTACCCTGGCTGATCCACATTGAAATGTCGGGAACTAGCGCCGAGGAAATTTTGTGTAGCAAAAGGAGGCAGGTAATAGACACCATCGTAAATACAAGGCTAGCTAGACCGACTTGACTGACCTCGCGGAAGGATGTGTTTTCCTGGTGAGGACGGCGACGCTCTAGAACTAGGTAAAATGTGATCCCTGGAGCAACGAGAGCCAAGAACGCCAGCACGCCGCCGAAGGTGTCAGGGATCATTCCGGCCCTCCGCCCGGAGGCTCTTCACCCCCGTCAGAGTCGACATAAGGAGCATATCCTTGGTCATTATCTGGGCCAGAATCTGAGGCATATCCGCCATCTGTATCCCTGGCGTGTTCCCATGCCTCCCTGGCATGTTCTTCCGCTTCCCTGGCGCGCTCTTCCGCTTCCCTGGCGCGCAGCTCTGCTTCCCTGGCGCGTTCCTCTGCCTGCGCCGCGTGTTCGATGGCCTCCTTGGCGTGCTCTGCCGACTCTTCAGTGTTTCCCGTATCTTCTGACGAAGATGTCATGGCAACCTCCGTGACCGCGTTGTGCCGACAATTTACAGCAGCTGTGGCCTTTGGCCCCACCGCGACCGTAGACTTGTAGATCACTGCTCTTGACCTATCAGTATGGTACTCTGAGCCTGCTTCCGCGCAGGTTTCTCTATATCCCGATAGCGCACTTATTAGTCAGGCTGCGCCGGTTAGGTTCTCGGGTCAGGCGCAGGCCGCGGGTGGTACCACGCCTGAGGCAGGGTAAGCCGAGCAGGATCACCAGCGCTCGCTCGAACTGGCCTCTCCTGGGGTGGCGTACGGCCATCCCGACAGCCTTCATACCTAACCCCGTTTGGTTAGTAAAACAATTTGCAGGAACGTATCGATGAACTGTGAAGCCCGAAACTGGGTTGCTCTTTGCAATTGCACCTGCAGGATTGCTTTAGAAGGCGGACCCGAGTCGTCACGCGATCGGTTTGGTGCCGATTGCCCAAGACACGCTCATCTGACCTGGATCGGACGCACTCATCTGCATATCGCGCGCCAGCTCCAGCATGTCCGACCGGGGTTAGATCGAAGGTCCGCCTCGAGGTGATGGCGATCGCCAGTGTGACGCTGGGTGAGGGGCACGGTCCGAAAGAACGCTCGCCGACCCGGCTAATGGATTCTTAGCGAGGAGACCTGCACGGGCTCCGCGACCGCGCCGACGCAGACGACCAGAATGCCGCCATGCGGCTGGATGACCTCCTGGCCAGGCGGGAAGACACGGACGGCCTGCGCGTCCGCGCGGACGCAGGCGAGGAGTATGCCGCCGGGAAACTGGCTGACCTGCTGGCCAGGCGGGGGGACGTGGACGGGCTCCATGCCCGCGTGGACGTCGGCGACCGGAATGCCGCCGCGCAGCTGGCCGGGGTCCTGACTGAGGAACGCCATGCGGAAGAAGCCGAACGGCTACGCCGATTCGGCCTGAACCCGGACGGGTCGATCGCCTCCTCGTGGAAGGTCCCCAAATCGACGGATGCGCCAGAATGATTAATCTGCGCACTCGGCCGGGGCAGCCTCAGGAGTTCACCCCGCGCTCGTAATCGGCGAGCCGCCGTAAGGACGACCCGCGCTTGCGTCACGCACTGTCGTTTGGGCTGCGCACAGCTTGACAAGCGATATCCGCCGTAGAGTCCAAATCTGGGTGTCCTCGCTGTAGCCGCCGGGGTGTTTTGTGTGCATTTTGCTGCCCGGGGGACGCATTACCTGGACAGTGTCTCCGGCGCAGGCCCCGTGCAACCCCCTTGTCGCTGCTGTTTTTAGAACTAATGGCTACTGTGTGGACGCTGTTCAGCTACATGTCAACGCCGCAGACCTCCTGGTCAGGCGCGGCAAGGACAGGGACGACTCCAGATAACCGCCGATATGGCGGGAAATCCGTGTCCATTCACGGGGTTCCGTGAGCTGGCCTTAGCCAATTGCGGGGAGTGGCGGTAGCCAGGGCTTTCCCTCGATGGGGCCGCGGATGGCGTCGAGTGCGGCGATTCCGTGGGCGGCGGCGGTGTCGAGGTAGCTGCGCAGGCGGCACCAGCGTGCGAGCGTGGCGAGGCTGTGCCAGTAGCCGGAGACGGCCTGGTGGCGCTTGGCGGCCTTGGCGCCGCGTTCGCTGACGTTGTTTGTCCAGCTCACGGCGAATTCCCGGGTGAACAGGAAGACCTGCTCCTTGTAGTCGCGCAGCCAGGTCCCGAGGGCGTAGCCGGGGTGGTTTCCCGTGTCCCAGTCCCGCAGCCGGTTGTGGATGATCCCGGCGGAGACCGCAGTGTCGTAGCGTTCCCGCAGGCCATCGAGGACTTCCTGGTCGAGGGCGGTGTCCCCGCGGGCGCGGGCGGCCTCGACGGCGGCATGAGCGTCGCGCAGGACGGCGATGACGTCGCCGGCCCAGTTCTGCACGCCGCCGGGGCCGAGTTTCGTGACCGCGCGGCAGCGCCTGATCACGTGCGCCGCGCACTGCTGGATGCCGGCCAGCCGGGAGAGAAGATGCTGGTAGCCCGTGTAACCGTCGGTGATCAGGTAACCGGTGAACGAGGCCGGCAGCCCCGCGGCGAGGGCAGTCTTGCGGCGCGAGGCCATGGCCTGCAGGAACGTCAGCCGCCCGTCCGGCGTCCGGGTGATCAGGACGTGCGGGGCCCCGCCCGCGGTCTTCCCGTCCCTCTCCTCCGGGTCCGCCTCGCCGTCCTCCGGTGCCGGGAGGGTGCCGTCCAGGACGTTCACCGGGGTCTCGTCGGCGGCCAGCACGTCCTGCCCGGCCAGGGCCGCGAGCATCGCCTCGTCGAACCCGGCCTTCCCGAGCTGCGCGGATATCCGCGCAGCTGCCTTGTCCACGAAGCCGGCCGACACGGGAACCCCGAGCAGCATGGCGATGACCTGCGCGGACCGCTCCGGCGGCACGTTCCCGTAACACGACAGCAGCACCGCCGCCGCGTTCAGCGCCGGCCCGTAGGACACCGAGCCCTGGTGAGCACCCGCGGGCGGGTCCGCGAACGTGACCGTCCCGCACGAGCACGACAGGCCCGGCAGCGTCCACTCGGTCACCGTCCGGGAGAACTCCACGTCGACGACCTGCGCCCACCGGGGGTCAGCCGTCTCCGCGCCGTTCAGCGGCGCCCGGCAGGAACGGCACTCGGTCGGCGGCGGCACGTCCCTCTTATCATCCGGGGCCGGGTCCCGTTTCAGGCCTTTGCCCTGGTGACCGGGCTGCCCGCCTCTTCTGCGGTCCTTGCTGCGCTCCCGCTCGGACTGCTGCCTGGCGCGCCTGGCCTCTTTCGCCCCGATGCGCTCCTTCGAGGAAGGCGTGCCCGAGTCGCTGCTGTCCATGTTCAGCCGGCGTTCCACCTCCGCCAGCCGCACCTCCAGCCGGCGTTCCCGCTCCAGCGATGCCTCCAGGGCCGCCGTCAGCACCGCGACCTGCGCGTCCTTCGTCTCCACGATCGCCCGCAGCTGCGCGTTGGCAGCACGCAGCCCGCCAGCGTCATCCGGCACAGGCTCATCGGGCACGCGCCGCAGGCTCCCACACCCGCCGGTACCCCGCAAATAGACAGTCGCAGAATCCGGTCCGGCTAACTAAAAGCCCAGGCAGACGCCATCAAGGACCGTCTCAGGCTAGTGTCCCGAGCCGATAATCCGCCAGCAGTAATCCGCAAGGGTCTTGCGCTGCTCACTTGTCGATCACTGCCTCTCCGGTCTTCAGGTCAAAGATGAGCCTGGCTATCCGGTTCCGCAGGTAGTCGCTACCGGGCTGTCCGCGGCGGTCGAGATGACCCATCCAGTCGTAGTCAGGCCGGAAGAAGTCGAGCCATGCGTACCGGGCCTCCGGCACGGGCCGCTCAAACCCGCCGAAATCCGATACCCCCTGATTCCAGCCGCGAGGCGAGACGTCGGCGTCATAGCTCATGTTCGGCCACAGTTCTCCAAGCCTTTCCTCGGGAACTTCGGGGACGAACGCCCAGTCGACGAGCAGATTCGCGCCAGTCAGAGAGATGCTCCGGACGATCAGGTGATACCCGTCAGCTACCTCGCCGATGTCGAGATCGAGTGGGTACGTGCGCGGGTCGGATCGCATGCAATCAGCGTAGTAGCAGCCCAGCAGCCAACTCCCGAAGCCCAGCCGGCCAGATGCGGGCAACACTCGCCCTGAGAGGGTCAAACTGCAAATTAATCACTGACTCAGGACAACTAGAACCCCGTGAATGGACACCGATCGAGACCAAGAAGATGTCTACCAGGGCAACAAACGCGCTTCCGGCCAACACAGTTCGTAACTCCCGAGTGGTGGGGTTCGCGTCATCCGCGTTGACGACCGACACGGCGACGACCAGAAGCCCCAAGATGGCAGCGGACGCGCCTGCGCTCGTGATGAAGAAGCTCTCATAGTGGCCCACAACACCACCCTAGGGGGGCTGGCGATGACCTGTAGGTTCATCCCGTGCCGACGATCTTGCCGGAATAGAACGGCCGGTGTGAGCCGGTGTCAGCATTCATCACGCGTACCACGTTCACCAGGCTAGGCACCGACGCCTGGGTTCATCCCGTTTCGGGTGCGCCCGGTGAGAGGGCTTTGTCTTCTTCCAGCCAGCCGCCGAGCCGGTAGTAGAGGTCTTCTCCGAAGCTGGTCGGGAGGGGGTCCTTGACGGTGAGCTTGTAGTTCCTGCTCCCGTCGGGCTGGCGCTCGGCCCTGAGGAAGAGGGTGGCGGGTGCGTGCTCGCGGCGGAAACGGTCGGCGAAGCTGTACCGGTGGGTGACGAAGAACACCTTGATCTGCGCGTCGAGCAGGGCACGGACGATCTGGCAGGCGATCTCGGATCCTTCCCGCTCGTTGGTGCCGGCGAAGGACTCGTTGAACAGCATCAGGCAACCCGGCCTTATCCGGCCGGCGATGACGCTCATGCGCCGCAGCTCGTCGTCCAGCCGCCCGCTGGTCATGCCGGTGTCCTCTTCCCGGATGAAGTGGGTGAAGATCCCGCGGGTCACGTTCGCCCGGTAGGACTGCGCAGTGACGAACAGCCCGCATTGCATCATGAGCTGGGCCACGCCGACGCTGCGCAGGAACGTGGACTTCCCTCCGGAGTTGGCGCCGGTGATGATGACCAGCGACTTCCCGTCGCCTTGCACATCGTTGCCCACTACTGGATCCGCTGACTGCAGCTCCAGGCAAGTATCGCGCAGGTCGGCGCAGGAGAACATGAGCGGTGACGGGGGCACGGGATCAGGGACCGCGACTGGTACCCCCTTGGCCGCGAGCCTGTCGGCGAGGTTGAGGCAGCTGACGTAGAAGCCCAGCTCGGCCCGCAGCATGGTGAAGTAGCTGCCGATGTGGTCGGCGGACTGGGCGGCTGCGTTGGCGACGAGGTTGATCCCCCGGCTGGTGAGGTCTTCCAGGATCTGGCTTCCGGCCTCGTCGCGGGGCGCGAGTGCGAAGGAGTAGGAGGTGCGCGGCCCCATGCCAAGCCGCTCGGTCCACCGCCGCCGGGCGTCGCCGGGGGCGCGGAGCACGAAGCCGGTCCCGCTGTTGTCCCGGTCAAGCCGGGCGCTTATCAGCACCCCGGCGCGGAACCGCAGCTGCTTGAGGTGGTCGCTGATCTCCTGGAAGTACTCGTCGTCCAGCTCGCGCTGCAAGGCGGCGAACAGCGCCGTGAGCCCGTCGGAGCGGAAATTCCCGGCGTGCTCGTCGGCAATCCGCCGGAGCTCGCGTAGCCGGGTCGTATACGCCTCCAGGTAGCTGACTGCGCCGGACAGGTTCGATGATGCGTTCTGGTACGAGCCTCCGTAGCCTCCCAGCCACCTGTGCCGCTTGTCCTCTAGCGCGCCTACCGCGACTGCGTACATCTGCCGGATGACCTGGGGCTGGGCGAGGCAGTCGGCCAGAACCCGCTGGCGGTAGCGGATCGCATCCGGGTCATCGAGGCTGGCGAGCAGGACCTTGACGGACACCTCGTACAGGAACTTGTCGCCGGCGGCCATCGCCTGAAGCAACGTGGTCAGCTCCAGATCCTGGATCAGGTCTTCATGGCCGGGAGGCAGCGCGGCGGTGAGGTCGAAGTCCCGGCCGTGGTGGAGGAGGTGAGCCTTCACGACGTGAGCCTGTCGTGCAGCCGCTGGTAGGTGAGGTCGTATTTCTCGGCGATGGCCATGGCGTAGGCCAGGCCGTCGGCTGGCTTCCTGACCACCTTGTAGGTCCGTTCGGCCGGGTTGCTGGGGACGATCGTGCTCATCATGCTGACGACCTGCTCTCCGAGTGAGGCGAGCTCGTCGATGAAGGTGACGTAGACGCACAGGGCGTCGAGCTGCATGACCTTCGTCAGCAGCTTGGTTCCGAGGAAGCGGGCGTCGTGCACGGTGGTGGAGGTGAAGATCTCGTTCAGGATCACGATGCTGGCCGGGGTGGCCGCCCGCAGGATGTTCCCGATCCTGATCAGGTCGTCTTCCAGCTTTCCGCTCATCGCGGCGAGGTCTTCCTCCCGCTCGAAATGGGTGAAGATGCGGTCGGGCAGGAACAGGCGGGCGGCGCTGCCCGGGACCGGGCAGCCGACCGCCGCCAGGTGGTGGAGCTGGCCGAAGGTCCGGGCCAAGGTGGTCTTGCCGCCCTGGTTGGGGCCGGTGACGACGACAATGCGCTCGGGGCCGTCCAGGCGGACGTCGTTGGTGACCACCGGCGTGCGCCTCAAGACGAGCTTGTACGCCAGCGCCAGGTCGAAGGTGTCGGCGGCGCGGATTTCCTTGGAGCTGGCGGAGACTTCGGGATAGCAGAAGCTCAGCCGGGCGGCGCGAAGCGGGCCGATATAGTCCAGGTAGGCGAGGTAGAACTGGAGCTCTTGGCTAGCGCGCCCGATTCCCTCATCCGCGAAGGTGGCGTGCTGGCGGTTGTACTCCTCCAGCGCGCTGAACTGTTCCGGAAATAGCCTGGCCACCAGTTCGAGGATCTGGGCGGCGACGTGATTCATTCCCGGCTGCGTCCGGTAGCGGATCAGGTAATCCTTGACCGCGCCCTGCTTGAAGCGCTCGAAGGTGCTGAGCACCGCGGCGCTGTAGTCGGCTTCGCCGGTGTAGCGGCTCACTTCGACCCGGTCGCCCCGGATTCGGGTGCAGTACCGGATCTGCCCGAGGGCCTCCTTCCGGTTCCGGGTGTCGCCGGCCAAGCCGGTGAACCCGGCCGAGGCGACATAAGAGCCGAGGTAGTCGCGGAAGGCCAGCAGGGCGCGGGAGCTGACTGGCGCCGAGGCCAGATGCGCGGCCAGCGACTGCACCGCGTC
>Ga0210383_10003964_pt1 | contig 13161 bp, 9 predicted proteins | sample IncBWC14OmetaG_FD_160072 | JGI IMG/M metagenome (GOLD analysis project Ga0210383, IMG submission 160072) | Forest soil microbial communities from Barre Woods Harvard Forest LTER site, Petersham, Massachusetts, United States - Inc-BW-C-14-O ...
GCTGGACTTCTGCTCGAGCACGGCCATGGGGGTGGCGGTGCGGAACCACCGGGAGGACCCGTGGCAGCGGATCCGGCTCACCCGTGCCGCGATGCCGGACACACCGCTGCAGTTCATCGGGACCGGGTTCCGCTTCATCTCTTGGGAACGGGCCCACCCGGACGTGATGCGGCTGGTCTACCAGCGGCTGGTCGCAGCCGGGATCTCGCGGTTCGTGGTGCTCGACCCGACGCATGACATGAACGCGGTGCTGGCCACCGCGCGGATGATCCGCCAGGCCGGCGGGACCGAGATCATCGCGGCGCTGACGTATACGATCTCGGCCGTCCACGACGACGCGTTCTACGCCGGGATCGCCGGGCAGGCCGCCGGGTCGCGGGACATCGACCGCGCCTACATCAAGGACCCGGCCGGGCTGCTGACCCCGGAGCGGGCGCGCACGCTGATCCCCGCGGTGCGGGCGCGGCTGGCGGGCAAGCCGCTGGAGCTGCACGCGCACTGCACGATCGGGCTGTCCCCGCTGGTCTACCTGGCCGCGCCGGGCCTGGGCGTGGAGGTGCTGCAGGTCGCCTGCGGCGCGCTGGCCGACGGGTCCTCGCTGCCCGACGCCGAACGCACGGTGGCGAACCTGCGCGAGCTGGGGCACACGGTGACCGTGGACGACCGGCTGCTGGCCCGGGCGGCCCGGTACTTCGACCGGCTCGCGGCCGCGGAGTCGCTGCCGGCCGGGCGGCCGCGGCCGTTCGACGCGGCGTTCACCCGTCACCAGGTGGCCGGCGGCGTCCTGACCACGCTGCGGCGCCAGCTGGCCGAGATCGGGCTCGAGTCGCAATTCGACGCGGTGCTGGACGAGGTGAGCCGGGTCCGGGCCGAGCTCGGCTACCCGATCATGGTCACGCCGTTCCCGCAGATGGTGTGCGGGCAGGCGCTGTCCAACGTGGTCAGCGGGATCCGGTACGAGGTGGTGCCCGACCAGGTGATCCGGTACGTGCTGGGCAGCTTCGGTAAGCCGACGGCCGACGTCGAGCCGTGGGTCCAGGACCGCATCCTGGACCGGCCGCGGGCCCGGCAGCTGGCCGCCGAGCCGCCACCGCCGACCGTGGCCGAGCTGCGGCAGCGGCTGCCGCGCGGGACCACCGACGAGGAGCTGCTGCTGCGGTTCGGGATGCCGGGCGAGGAAGTCGACGCGATGCTGGCCGCGGCGCCTGCCGCGCGGCACTACCACCCGGAGGTACAGCCGGTCCTGCGGTTGCTGCGCGAACTCGGCTCCCGCCCGCCGGCCACGCGGCTGATCGTGGACAAGTCCGGATTCCGGCTCGAGCTCAGGGGGGCCAGCCGTGGGTGACCTTGAGCCGCTGGCCCGGCTGCGGGACGTCCGGGGCTTCGTGTTCGACCTGGACGGCACGCTGGTGCTCGGCGACCGGCAGAACCACGGCCTGCGGCCGCTGCCGGGCGCGGTGGAGATCACCAGCTGGGCGGCGGGGCGCGGGCTGCCGTTCGTGGTGTTCACCAACGGGACGACGCGGACGCCCGCGCAGCTGGCCGAGATCATGCGGGAGATCGGCTTCGGCGTGGCCGACGAGGCGATGATGACGCCGGCCAGCAGCGCGGTCCGGGTGCTCGGCCGCCAGGGGCACCGCCGGATCATGGTCCTGGGCGGGACCGGGCTCACCGAACCGCTGGAGGAAGCCGGATTCGAGGTGGTGCCGCCGGCGGCCGGTACGGCGGCGGACGCGGTGCTGGCCGGCTGGTTCCCCGAGTTCACCATGCCCGCGCTCGAGGCCGCCTGCCACGCGGTCTGGGACGGCGCCGAGCTGTACAGCTGCTCGGAGACGCCGTTCTTCGCGGTGGACGGCGGCCGGGCGCTCGGCACCTCCCGAGCCATCTCGGCCATGATCACGTCGCTGACCGGGTGCGGGCTGCGGGTGGTCGGCAAGCCGTCGCTGGACGCGCTGCGCAGCGCGGCGGACCGGCTCGGGGCCCGCCCGGCGGACCTGGCCGTGGTGGGCGATGACCCCCAGCTCGAGGTGCCGATGGCGCACCGGGGCCGGGCGCTGGCCATCGCGGTCGGCACCGGCCTGGGCGGTCCGGACGCCTACGACGGCCTGCCCGCCGCGCGCCGCCCGCACCTGCAGGTGCGGGGGGTCGACGAACTGCTCGAGATGCTGGGAGGTGCTGATGGAGGCTGAGCCAGATCGGGAACGGCTGAACTGGATGTACCGGCAGATGCTGCGGATCAGGGAGTTCGAGGAACAGGTCAAGGCGACGTTCACCGAGCACCCGGGCGTGATCCGCGGCCACACCCACCTGGCCGACGGGGCCGAGGCCTCGATCGTCGGGTCGCTGGCCGCGTTGCGTCCTGGTGACCAGGTGATGTCCACCTACCGGTGTCACGGTTACCCGCTGGTCATGGGCAGCGACCCGAACGCGATGATGGCCGAGATTTACGGGCGGGCCACCGGATTGTGCGGCGGCTACGGCGGCTCGATGCACCTGGCCGACCCCGAGCGCGGGTTCCTGGGTACGTCCGGGATCGTCGGGCAGGGCATCCCGCAGGCCACCGGGGTCGCGTACGCGGCGCAGATCCGCAAGCAGGGCCAGGTGGTGCTGTGCTTCTTCGGCGACGGCGCGTCCAAGCAGGGCGCGTTCGCCGAGGCGCTGAACGTGGCCTCGCTGTGGAAGCTGCCGATCGTGTACGTGCTGGAGAACAACTCCTACAACGTGGTCACCCGCGTCGAGCAGGAGGACGCCAACGCGGCGGCGGGCGAGCCGCTGTCGGTCAAGGCCCGCGCGTTCTCGATGCCCGGGGTGACGGTGGACGGCGGGGACCCGGTGCTGGTCTACGACGCGGTGGCCGCGGCGGTCGGCCGGGCCCGGTCAGGAGCGGGTCCCACGTTGGTGGAGTCGAAGATCTACCGGCTGAGCGCGCACGGCAACATCATCGCCCCGCCCGGCGTGCCGCTGCACTTTCCCGAGCACGAGGCGGTGGCGGTGTTTCATGATGTCGCGGAGTACGAGGCGGCGCGGCGCGCCGACCCGCTGCGGCGAATGCGCGACCGGCTGGCGGCGGCGGGCGCGCTCGACGCGGACGCGGCGGACGCGCTGGCCGATTCGGTGGCCATGGAGATGAGCGCCGCCGTCGAGTTCGCCCTGGCCAGTCCGTATCCCGCGCCCGAGGCGGCGCTGCGGCACGTGTACGCGTGATCGACAGGAGGTCGTCATGGGCAGGCAGCTTGCGTACATCGCGGCAATCAACGAGGCCATCAGTCAGGAGATGGCCAGGGACTCCAGCGTGCTGTACTTCGGGCAGAACATCGCCACCACCGAGAACGACGAGTTCCTCCGGGCGTTCGGTGGCGACCGGGTGCGGGTCACCCCGATCTCGGAGACCGCCGAGATCGGGATGGCGGTCGGGGCCGCGCTGGCCGGGTACCGGCCGGTGGTCGAGCTGTACATGGCCGAGTTCATGCTCGTGGCCATGGACCAGGTGGTGAACGAGGCGCCGCGGTTCCGGTACATGAGCGGCGGCCGGGTCACCGTCCCGCTCGTCCTCAAGGCCGGGTACGGCTTCACGGCTGGGTGGGCCGGGCAGCACACCGGGTCGATCTACGGCATGTTCACCGGCGTGCCCGGGCTCAAGGTGGCCCTGCCCGCCACCCCGGCCGACGCCAAGGGGCTGATGGCCACGGCCATCCGGGACGACAACCCGGTGTGCTTCTTCCACCATTACCTGCTCACGCTGGAGGAGGGCGACGTCCCCGAGGGGGAGTACCTGGTCCCGTTCGGCCAGGCCGACGTACGGCGGCCCGGCGACGACGTGACGATCGTGGCCACCGGCGCGATGGTGGGCCGGGCGCTGGCGGCGGCCGACGCGCTGGCCGCCTCGGGCGTGGCGGCGGAGGTCATCGACCCGCGCACGCTGGTGCCGCTGGACATGGCGACGATCCTGGACTCGGTGCGCAAGACCGGCCGGCTGGTCCTGGTGGACCAGGCCACCCGGCACGCCTCGGCGGCCGCGATCATCGCCGCCGAGGTCGCCGATCAGGGCTTCGCGTACCTCAAGGCCCCAGTCAAGCTGGTCACCGCGCTGGACACCACAGTGCCGTACAGCAAGCCGATGGAAGAGTACATCCTGCCCGACGAGGAGAAAATCGCCGCAGCGGTGCGGGCGGTGATCCCATGAGCGAGCCAAAGGGCGCGGCGCCGACTGGACTGACGAGCGAGGAACGAGCGAGGAGGGAAGGAGGCGCGGTAGAAGGGGGAATGGGGAGGAGGGTGGGGCCCGGAGGCGAGCGGGAAAACAGAGAGAGCTATCCGTGGCCGTACCGGCGGATCGCGACCGAAGAGGCATTCTCCGTGCCCGAGGTCTACGAGGCGCTGCGCGGCTGGGCCGCGACCGCCGACCCGGCCGAGCCGGACCAGGACTTCTGGGACTTCGTCTTCACCCAGGACACTCCGGGGCTTCGCCGGATCCGGCGGCAGCTGATCGACCTGGACGGGGAGCGCCTGGAGATCATGGACGCGAACGGCGTGGACGTGCAGGTGCTGTCGCTCACCGCGCCCGGCGTGCAGACCTTCCCAGCGGCCGAGGGGACCGCGCTGGCCCGGCTGGCCAACGACCGGCTGGCCGAGCTGATCGGCAAGCGCCCGGGCCGGTTCGCGGGCCTGGCCGCGGTCGCGCCGCAGGACCCGCGGGCCGCGGCGGCCGAAATCGACCGGGCCGTGACCGAGCTCAAGCTGAACGGCGTGATCGTCAACTCGCACACGGGCAGCGAGTACCTGGACGAGGAGACGTACTGGCCGCTGCTCGAGGCGGCCGAGGCGCACGGCGTGCCCATCTACATCCACCCGCGGTCCCCGGCGGCCCCGATGGCGGCAGCGTTCAAGAAGTACGGCCTGGAAACCGGCATCTGGGGGTTCCAGGCCGAGACCGGCCTGCACGCTCTGCGGCTGATCTGCGGGGGTGTCTTCGACCGGTTCCCGCGGTTGCGGATCGTCCTCGGGCATCTCGGCGAGGGCCTGCCGTACTGGCTGTACCGGCTGGACAACATGCACCCGGTGCGCGCCTCGTATCAGCCGCGGCCCGCCTTGTCGCTGACGCCGAGCGAGTACGTCAAGCGGAACTTCGCCATCACCACCAGCGGCATGAACTGGGCTCCGGTGCTGCGCTTTTGCATCGAGGCGGTGGGCGCGGACAACATCATGTTCGCGATCGACTACCCGTACCAGACCACCGAGGCCGCGGTCCGGTTTCTCGACGAGGCCGAGATCTCCGACGAAGACCGGAGGAAGATCTACCACCGCAACGCCGAGCGGATCTTCGGCATCCCGGATTGCGACGAGCCTGGATGAGCCCGATGAGGGCGGGCCGGAGGCCCTCAACGGGACAGCGGGGCAGTTCCCGACCGTTAACAGGTCGGGAATCTGCCCCGCGGCCCTCGGGCCACGGTAGGGCTGACTTATGCGTCGCGCTTGCGGAACAGGTAGGCGCCCGCGCCGAGCAGGGCCGCGGCCCAGAGCGCCGTCACGCCGAGCTGCGGCCAGGCCGACCACAGGTGCGGGTCGGCGCTGCCGGGAATGGTAACCGAGACCACCCGGTTCGCGGCATCCGGCAGGAACCGCATGATGTCCCAGCGCCACTGGTTCGGCAGCGCCTGCTCGAGGACCGGGATGATGAACAGCGCGGCGATCGCGATCGCGATGGCGCCGGCGGTGTGCCGTACGAGCGCGCCGATGCCGAACGCGAGGATCGCGACCAGCGTGACAAACAGCGCGCAGCCGATGATCGCCAGGAGCACGGTGGACGGGGAGATCACATAGGTGCCGGAGAACACCACCTTGCATCCGGGTGGCAACCCGCCGCCACCGCCGCCCAGCCCCTTCTGCGGGCAGGTCACATTCGCGTTCTGCGGGATCGTGACGGAGTGGAACAGCGAGGCGCTCACCCCGCTGGACGACAGCAGCGCCTGGCCGACGAAGAACGCGATGAACGACGTGACGAGGGAGACGATGAGCGTCAGCGACGTGAGCACGATCGCCTTCGCGGCATAGACCGTGCCGCGCCGGGGCTGCGCGGTCAGCGAGGTGCGTATCATCCCGGTGGAGTACTCGGAGGTGATCACCATCGCGGCGATCACCGCGATGATCAGCTGGCCGATCTCGAAGAACGCGATCAGCGAGATCTGGGTGGCGTCGAACGCGGCCTTGTTGGCCGGGTTGTGGCTGAAGCTGGCCGCGGTGCCTCCCGTGATCGCCGCGCCGATGCCGATGGAGACGACCAGCAGCGCCGCCAGGGTCCAGTAGGTGGACCGGACCGAGCGGATCTTGGTGAACTCCGAGGCGATCGCGCCCCGCAGCCCGGCCCGCCCGGTGGCCGGCGGCAGCGGAGAGAGCCGGGTATTAAGCGTTGTCGTGGTGGCCATCGCTCAGGCTCCGCTTTCGCTAGTGATTGCCGCCCCGGGAACCCCGGCGTGGTACTCCACGCTGCTCGCGGTCAGTTCCATGAACGCTTCCTCGAGCGAGGCGTGGACCGTGGTCAGCTCGTGCAGCCTGATGCCCTGCTCAAACGCGATGTCGCCCACCGCCCCTGCAGTCATCCCGCGGACCTCGATGGCGCCATCGTCGTCGGTGGCCGTGGTCGCGCCCTCGGCGGTCACGCCCTTGATCAGCTCCTCCGCCATCGGGGTGCGCACCCGCACGGCCGCGCCGGAGGAGCCCGCGATGAACTCCGACATCGAGCAGTCGGCGATCAGCTTGCCCCGGCCGATCACGATCAGGTGGTCCGCGGTGTACTCCATCTCCGACATCAGGTGGCTGGAGACGAAGACCGTGCGCCCCTCGGCAGCCAGGGCCTTCATCAGGTTCCTGATCCACAAGATGCCCTCGGGGTCGAGCCCGTTGACCGGCTCGTCGAACATGAGCACCTTGGGGTCGCCGAGCAAGGTCGCGGCGATGCCAAGGCGCTGGCTCATGCCGAGCGAGAACCCCTTGGACCGCTTCTTCGCCACCTCGGAAAGGCCGACAAGCTCGAGGACCTCGCCGACGCGGCGCTTCGGCAGGTTGTTGGTCTGCGCCAGGCAGAGCAGGTGGTTGTAGGCCGACCGGCCGCCGTGCACCGCCTTCGCGTCGAGCAGCGCGCCAACCTCGCGCATCGGGTATCCCAGGTCGTGGTAGTCGCGGCCGTCCACCGTGACGGTGCCAGCGTCCGGGTAGTCAAGCCCGAGGATGCACCGCATCGTGGTGGTCTTGCCGGCCCCGTTGGGACCCAGGAAGCCGGTGACCTTGCCCGGCTCAATGCCGAACGTCAGCTCGTCGACGGCGGTCTTCTCGCCGTACCGCTTCGTGAGGCCCTGCACCTCAATCATTAAAATGGTCCTCTCCTCTTGACATATGCTCAATCCTGCCCGTCCGCCGCGCTCGCCCGCGTCGGCCGCGGTGATGATTCGGGGTACTCCTGCAGGGGGACGCCAAGCCGTCGTCGAGCTGGCCCGCCAGGGGCATATTGATCTGCCCCCTGGCGCGTGATACAAGGACAAGGCGTGCGTCCTTCAATTCGTTTCATGGTCATAGCGGGAGATTCGTGGGTATTTTCCAGGCTATTTTCAGAGCTGCCATTGTTGTTTCTACGGCCGTCACGGGCCTGGTCACGGGCACATCCGCCCACGCGACAGCCCCGGTCAATTATGTGGCGCTGGGCGATTCCTACAGCTCCGGAACCGGCGCCGGGGACTACATCTCATCCAGCGGAAGCTGCGACCGCAGTACAAACGCCTACCCGGAGCAATGGGCCGACGCCAACTCGCCCGCCAGCTTCGTCTCGGTGGCCTGCTCGGGCGCGACCACGGCCGACGTCCTGGACAGCCAGGTATCGGCGCTGAGCGCCAGCACCACGCTGGTCAGCATCACGATCGGCGGTAACGACGCGGGCTTCTCCAGCGTCATGGAGACCTGCGTGCTCGCCTCGACCAGCACGTGCGTGAACGCGGTCAAGACCGCCGAGACGTTCGTCGCCGGCCAGCTGCCGGCCCGGCTCGACAGCACGCTGCAGACGATCGCGGCCGACGCGCCGAACGCGAAGGTCGTCGTGCTCGGCTACCCCGACCTGTACGACCTGTCCAACTCCGGCTCCTGCATCGGGCTGAGCACCCAGGACCGCGCCGCGCTCAACCAGGGCGCGGACGACCTCGACAACGCCCTGCAGGCCGCCGCGGAGGCCAACAACGACACGTTCGCCGACGTCCGCGGCCAGTTCGGCGGGCACGAGATCTGCGACTCCGGCAGCTGGCTGCACTCGGTGGACATCTTCGCGATCAGCACGTCCTACCATCCCACCGCCGCCGGGCAGGAACTCGGCTACCTGCCCGTCTTCGGCCGAGCCGCGTGAGCGAACGGTACCTGTTCAGGAAGCCCACGGCATGATCATCGAGCGGGATCGAGGTCCACGCCGGCGGGGATGACGACTGGCACTTGCTCGTACCCGTGGTGTGGCCGGGGTAACGATTCGGCCACGCCCGGGCTGGGCGTCGGCCGCGGGTGTTCGTTCTGAGCAGGTTGACAGCTGTTTGTCCGATAATGTTAAGAACAGGGCCTTAGGGTATGTGTATTTATCTTTGTTTCTCTGACAACCCTTTCGTCCGTTCCGACGTCTCCTTACTGAACGAAGTCGTTAGGTGCGCGACCGTGAGCGGTCACCCGCGAAGGGCATGGACTGCGCCCAGCGGCTTCCAGGAAGAAGGGGAAATATGAGGGGTATCAGCAGAACGGTGCTCCGGACCTGCGCGGGCCTCGCGGTCGCAGCAGGGCTGGTCGCAGGGGGGGCCGGGGTCGCGAGTGCGTCGACCGCCAGCCCCGCGGCAACCACCGCGAGCAACCATGGGTTTCACTGCAATCCGTTCGCGGGGCAGCAGTGGAACCTGAACGGCTCCAACACGGTCAACGCCGTCTTCGAGGGCAGCACCTACAGCTACAGCGTGACCTTCAGGCAGTTCGGAAGCTGCCTCGGCGGCACGCTGACCGATGGGTACTTCAACCCGCCCACGGGGGTTACCGGGCCGATCCGCGGGACGGTCAGGGGGAACTACGTGACGTTCTCCTTCACGTACCCGGCCGGGTCCGTCCAGGGAACGAGGACCTTCACCGGGTACATCCACCCGCAGTGGTACCGCCAGTGGTACCGCCAGGGGCACCGGTGGCACTTCCGGTGGGTGTTCCGCACGGGATCCCTGACCGGCAAATGGTCCGAGACCGGCACCGAGAACGGCAGCGGTACCTTCTCGCTCTCCAACAACGTGCGCAACGCTTGCCCGTCGTGGGCCTGGTGGGCCCACTCGTGCTTCGTCCGCTAACCCGTCAGGAAGTGCTTGCGCAGCCATAGCGCCAGCCGCGAGCGATGTCCCGGCCGCCTGATCAGGCGGCCGGGACATTGCGTTCATACGAGGCCGGCCTGTAGGGCGAGCCGGATCAGGTCGGCGCGGCGCGGGCATCCGGCCTTGGTCCGGATGCGGTCCACCCGGGAGCGGACGGTCCGCACGCTGAGGTGAAGCTGCCCGGCGATCTCGGCATCGGTGCGGCCCTGAGCGACCAGGGTGACCAGCTCCCGCTCTCTGGCGTTGAGCTGGCCCAGGTCCGGCGTGGCCGGTGCCTGGGCATCGGCGCCGTCGTCGGCGCGGGCGTCGGCCAGCAAGATGGCCAGTTCGGCCGCCGTGGCCAGCGTCATCTCCCGGCCACGTTGCTCGGCGGCCCGGGTCCGGTCCGATCCCAGCGCCTGCTCGGCGCGGCGCAGCGGTTCCCGGCGACGCTCCTGGGCGGCGGGCCGGTCGGTCATGCCGATTTCCTTCAGGCAGGCGACGAAGGCGGCCCACACCGTGACGGCATCCGACCATCTGCTGGTCGCCGCGCACAGGTGCCCGCAGTTGTCGAGGCAGTCGATCAGGCGCATCGGGCTGCCGATCCGCACGGACAGCTCCAGCGCTTCGCGCAGGTGGGCCGCGGCTTCGGTAAGGCGGCCGGCGCGCTGATCCAGTTCGGCCAGCATGTCGAGGCAGAACGCCTCGCTGTACAGGTCGCCCGCCTGCCGGGCCCGGTCCAGCTCCTCTCGGCAGCTCCTTTCGGCGGCCGCCACGTCACCGACGTCGAGCAAGATGGCGGCCATGCTTTCGCTGCACTGCCGGGCGAGCCGGCCCGCGATGGTCTGCGGGTCGATGCGCTTGGCCTGGGTGGCCCACTTCAGGGCGCTTTCCAGGTCGCCGGCGTACTCGGCGGCGAGGAACAGGTTCATCAGGGCCCGGGCCTGACCGCCCGGGTACCCGATCTGGAGGGCCAGATCCAGGGCCTGCTGGGCCTCCTGCGCCGCTTCGGTGGTGCGCCCGAGACTGAGCAGGCAGTTGGCCCGGCCCGAGAGGGCGTCAGCCAGGATCGGCGACCGGGGGTCGTCCGCGACGCCGCTGATCGCGAGGGCGTAGTGCCTGAACGCGCCGAGGAAATCCCCGGCCATGGTGGCGAGCTGGCCCAGCCAGTACTGCGCGGCGGGCCAGCCGTCGTCGGCCTGGTCGGCGTGCTCGGCGGCGGCCAGCAGCACCGGGTGTCCAGCCGCCATCCGTCCCCGCTGCACCCACCAGGGAGCCAGGTCCGTGGCCAGGCGCAGCGCGAGGCTTGGCTCGTGCTCCAGCGCCCAGGTCAGGGCCTGTTGCATGGTGGCGTCATCGGCGTCCAGCCACCGGGTGGCGGCCAGTTCCCCGACGCTGGTCCGCATGCCCTCCGCGGCCTGCGCGGCCACGTGGGCGGCATATCCGGCCAGCTTGGCCGCCACGGCCGGCTGCTCGCCAGCCGCCGAGAGCCGGCCGGCGCCGTAGGCGCGCAGGGTCTCCAGCATCAGGTAGCGGGACCGGCCATCCCGGCCATCCCGCGGCGGTGAGATCAGCGAGCAGTCCACCAGGTGCAGCACGGCGGATTCGGCGCCGGGGCCGGCCACCGTCTCGGCGGCGTCCAGCGTGAACGGGCCGGGGAACGCCGACAGCTGGCGGAACACCCGCTGCTCAGGTTCGCTCAGCAGCTGGTAGCTCCAGTCCACCGTGGCCGCCAGCGATTGCTGCCGGGCCGAGGCCCGGCGGTCACCGCTGGCCAGCAGGGCGAAGCGGTCATCGAGCCGGTCCAGCAGCTGGGCCAGGCCCAGGGCCTCGACCCGGGCCGCGGCCAGCTCGATGGCCAACGGCATTCCGTCCAGCCGGGCCACCAGCCGCGCCACCGCGGGAGCCGACTCGGGGTCCAGGTCGAAGTGCGGGTCTACCCGCCGGGCGCGGTCGGTGAACAAGCGCACCGCCTCCGATTCGGCGGCCTCGGCCTGCTCGCCGGGCCGCGGCACCGACAGCGGGGCCAGCCGGTACCGGGTCTCCCCGCCCGCCCGGAGCGGTTCCTGGCTGGTGGCCAGGAACCGCGCGTCGTCCGCGACGGGCAGCAGCAGCTCGCACAGGTCGGCGACCGCCGTGACCAGGTGCTCGCAGTTGTCCAGGACCAGCAGCACCTGCAGCCGATGCAGGGCCGCGGCCAGCGATTCGGTCGCGGACAGGTCGGGTGCCTGCGGTATGCCCAGGGCGGCGGCCACCGCGGCCGGGACCAGGGCCGGCTCGGACACGGCGGCCAGCTCGACCAGGCAGGCTCCGTCGGCGAACCGGCCCGCCTGCTGCCGGGCCACCTCGATGGCCAGTCGCGTCTTGCCGACGCCGCCCGGGCCGGTGACTGTCACCAGCCGGGCGCCTTCGAGCAGGCCCGCGACCTCCTGTACCGCTTCGGTGCGGCCGACGAAGGTGGTCAGCGGCGCGGCCAGGCCGCGCCCGGGGCGGAGCGAGATCCGGCTCGGCTCCTTCCCGGCCGACGAGGCGGACGTCCCGGCCGGCCCGGAGCCGGGCCGCTGGGGGGCGATCTGGGTCGCGGGCGCGGCGGACGGGCTCGGTGCCGGGGCGGCGGGTGCCGGGGCGGCGGGTGCCGGGGCGGCGGGTGCCATCGCGGACGGGCCGCTTGCTGCCGCGGCGGCCGGCGGGCTGCTCGCGGGATCCTGGTCATAGGGCTGCAGGCCGAACGCCTGGCGCAGCGCGTCGGTGAAGTGCCGGCAGCTGGGATACCGGTCGTCCGCGGCCTTGGCCAGCGCCCGGGCCAGCACCCCGTCGGCCGCCGCGGGCACATCGGGACGCCGGGCGGCGAGCGACGGCGGCGGCTCGGACAGGTGCGCGTACAGCACGGCCAGGTCCTGGTCCCGCTCGAACGGCACCACGCCGGCCAGCAGCTCGAACGCCGCGCAGGCCAGCGCGTACTGATCGGCCCGCCCGTCTACCTCTCGGCCCTCGATCTGCTCGGGCGCCATGTACGCCACCGTGCCCAGGTTCAGCCCGGTCCTGGTCAGCTGGACCGAGGCGGACCGGGTCTTGGCCAGCCCGAAATCGGACAGGTATACGTGATCGGGACGGCCCGGCCGCGAATCGACCAGCACGTTAGCGGGCTTGACGTCCCGGTGCACCAGGCCCGCCCCGTGCGCGGCATCCAGCGCCGAGGCCACCGGCGACAGCACCGCCGCGGCCCGCGCCGCGGTGAACGGGCCGTCGCGCCGCAGCCGGGACCGGATATCACCGCCGGACACGTAGCGCATCGCGAGGTACAGCACGCCGCCGGCCTCACCGGCCTCGTACACCGGAATGATGTGCGGGTCATCGACGGCGGCCGCCGCCCGGGACTCGCGCAGGAACCGGTGCCGGAAATCCTCGTCGGCGGCCAGCCACGGGGTGAGGAGCTTCAGCGCGACGAGCCGGTCGAGCCGGTCGTCGCGGGCCCGGAACACCACGGCCATCCCGCCCGCGCCGATCTCTTCCTCCAGGCGGTACCCGGCGATCCGCGAGCCCGGGGTAAAGGCGGCGCCACCGGTCTGTCCGGGCCCTGAACCGCCCACGGGCTCCTCCAGCGCTCGAGCTCCGGACCCCTACGGTATCTGGTCCGGCTGAAGGCTTCCGCGGCTTAGAAGATCAGCCGCGGGCCGAACTCCGGCGGAGCAGGCCGACCTTGGCGTTCGGGTGGTCCCGCCAGGTCGCCGCGCCGGAGGCGGCGGCGGTCTTGGCCTGCTCCCACTTGAGCCGGGCCAGCTCGCTGGGCGGGGTCTCCAGCTCCTTGACCCAGGCC
>Ga0210383_10003967_pt1 | contig 13153 bp, 9 predicted proteins | sample IncBWC14OmetaG_FD_160072 | JGI IMG/M metagenome (GOLD analysis project Ga0210383, IMG submission 160072) | Forest soil microbial communities from Barre Woods Harvard Forest LTER site, Petersham, Massachusetts, United States - Inc-BW-C-14-O ...
CCAGTAGAACGCCAGTAGAGGCCGCTATCTAGCGATCCGCGAGTTCTTGTGCGCCTTTCCCAGTGCCTGTGGTTATGTTATAAGAGCCTTTGATCGGCATGGTTCGCCCCGCATCGCTACAATGTCCTCGCGCCACGAGGTCCTCTTCGAATCCTGTGACATCAGCACATCGCGATCGCTCGTTGCCATTGCGCTCGTAACCCCTTTGTTTGCAGCTCTTACGAGGTACTCACGAAAGCCCGCCACTTCGACGCTATTTTGTGTTGCCATTTTTGCGAGGATGGCTCGTGTAAGTCCTCCGCTTACCACTCTGACTAAAAACACCGGGGGCGGGGTTAGGGGATACCGCCCTCGGCTCTCCCCAGCGCGTTACCTTTTGACGCTGTTCTGCCCCTCCACTTATACTCACTTCTCTTTTTCCCACGAGGAACCGTGTACTTGACGCTCAGAAATCGCCTCCGCGACGCCTTAGCGCGCCACATCCAGGAGCGCTACGCCATTTTTATGGATGTCGTTCTCGATCGCCCTCCCCAAATCGAAATGGGGGAAGCGGCATCGCCGGTGTGTTTCGAGTTGGCAAAACGCCTGAAAAAAGCTCCGCGGATGATCGCCCAAGAGATCGCCAATGGTCTTGGCAAAATCGAAGGCATCGCGCGCGTGGAGGTCGCTGGCGCGGGATATCTGAACGCGTACTTTGACCGCGCAGCGTTCTGGGAGCAGGCGTGGAAAGAGCAAGGCGAAGAACGTCAGAAAAAACCAGCCAGCCCGGGACGCGGAAAAACTATCGTCGAGCACACCAGCATCAACCCGAACAAGGCGGCCCATATCGGGCACGTGAGGAATGCCGTTTTGGGCGACACCATGGCGCGGGTTTTGCGACACGCGGGGAACGCCGTGCAGGTGCAGAACTACATCGACAATACGGGCGTGCAAGTGGCGGACGTGGTGATCGGCTTCCTGGACATGGAACGACGGACGCCTGTGAGCGTCAAGATGTTCGCGATGGAGCCGCGATTCGACTATTACTGCTGGGATTTATATGCGAAGGCGACGCACTTTTTCGCTGAGGACAAAGCGCGGGCTGCCGAGTTGCGCGGGCGGACGCTCAAAGCGATTGAAGAAGGTCGCGGCGAAGAAGCAGAAGTAGCGCAGGTTGTGGCGGACGCGATTGTCAGCCTGCATTTGCGGACGATGGCGCGCCTGGGGATTTTCTATGAATTACTGGCGCGAGAGAGCGAAATTCTGCATTTGAAGTTTTGGGATGCGGCATTTGAGAAGCTAAAAGCATCCGGCGCGATTCAATTGGCAACCAGTGGAAAAATGGCGGGCTGCTGGATCATGCCATGGGAAGAAGTGGGAATTAAAACAGAGAACGCGGAGGGCACGGAGAAGAGCGAGGACGAGGAGAACATCCAGGACAAGATCATTGTGCGGTCGAATGGGACAGTGACCTACGTTGGGAAAGATATTGCGTATCAACTGTGGAAATTCGGATTGCTGGGGAAGGACTTTCATTACCGAAAGTGGCCCAATGTTCCGGAGGGCGAAACGGTCTGGGCCACCACCAGTGAAAAAGATGATCCGGGCGCGCCGCATTTTGGGGAGCCTGCATCGATTGTTTACAACGTAATTGACGCGCGGCAATCCTATTTGCAGGATGTGGTGGCAGAGGGATTGCGCCGTCTCGGACATGCGAAGGCTGCGGAGCAATCCATTCACTTGTCCTACGAGATTGTCGCGCTAACGCCGCGCTGTGCGGCAGAGATGGGATATGAGCTGACGCCAGAAGAAACCAAGAAGCCATACGTCGAAGTGAGCGGCCGCAAAGGATTTGGAGTCAAAGCCGATGATCTGCTCGATAAACTCGAGGCGGCGACGCTCGCGGAAGTGCAGCAGCGGCATGCGCAGATGAGCGAATCGGAGCAGAAGCAAACGGCGCATGCTATTGCCGTAAGTGCACTGCGATTCTTCCTGCTTAAATTTACGCGCAACGCGATCATCGCGTTTGATTTCAAGGATGCGCTGAGCTTTGAGGGCGAAACAGGTCCGTATTGTCAGTACGCCGTGGTGCGTATTCGCGGGATACGCCGAAAAGGCGCGGAGGCCGGAGCCACGAGTGTTGCTGTGACGCACGATACGGTTGCCACTCTCCTCGTCGGACCTCACGGAAACGGTTTGTGGGAGTTATTGCTCGGCGCAGGATCGCTGGACCATGCCGTGGACGCCGCCATCGGCGCGCGGGAGCCCGCGTTCGTAGCGAAGTATGCATTCGAATTGGCACAGGAGTTCAACAATTTTTACCATAAGCATCATATCTTGACGGAATCGGATGAACAGAAGCGCGCATTCCTTCTGCGCTTGACGGAATTGGTAGAAGCGCAGCTGGTGGAGACGCTCTCCCTGCTAGGAATCGAAGCGCCAGAGAAGATGTAACGGCGGGACAAGCATCCCTGTCTCTCCCTTCGTACGTTAACGTCTGGCGCGGTCAGCTAACGAGAAGATACGCGGAATACGGTTCGTCTGAAATCGCAGTGAATGGCAGCAAAGTCAAAGGCCGAGATGCTGACTCTACTCTCCAGCTGTGCTTCGCCGACTTCGTTGCAGCCAGCAACTGTCGGCGCGTAACCGCCGGTACCGCGTCGCCGACGGCGAACAGAACGATTGGACCGCAGAGCAGCGCGACGGTGTGCGGATGGCGTGGGTCGATGGGTTCGAGGCGTTTTGTGAGAGGTAAATCCAGATCGATGCGATCGGCCGCTTTCCATTGGCGCTGGATGGCCACAAAACGGCCTGGAACCGGGATTTCTGGCGCGCGCTTTCCGTTTACGAAAAGCGCGGCACCTTCCGCCCACGATGGAATCCTGAAGTTCAGGGTGAAATCCTTCGGCGAGGAACTCGCCATTTGAAACTGAATATGGCTATCAACGGGATAGAGAGATTTCTGGGCGAGCGAAACGTCAGCGCCATCCTGCGTCCACCGCAACGTTGAGGGAATGTAGAGATTTACGTACACGCCTTGCGTATCGCGAAAATAGCCATTGATCCGATAGTCGGCCGCGACCTGCGGCAATGTGCCGGAGCAGCAAGCCCAACGACGATCGGAGTAGACCTTTCGTGCTTTAAAGTTGTAGTCGGAATAGTAGAAAGTGCTGCCGTCAGATTCGAGCGGTTTTGCGCCGAGCACGGTGTTATACATCACGCGCTCCATGCTGTCGCCGTATCGCGCATCGCGCGTAACACGAAGTAAGTAGCGCGTCAGCTTAAAGTGCGCGTAGGAACCGCACGGCGTCTCAAAACTGCTGTGGCTTTGCGTGAGACTGGCATAGAGGCCGTCGCTGTCTCGAGCGAGGAGGGTTTCGTCGGGGCCCCAGCCGCCAGTCGCAAAGCTTTGTGCCGCGAGCAGGTCGAAAGCATTCGTGGCTGCACGCAGATGCTTCCGGCTGCCCAGCGTCAGATAGGCTTGCATCGCCGAGCAGAGTGCGTTCACGTGGCTGTAGGCGTGGCGACCGGCGAAATTGCTTTGGCCTGCGGCGAGAGGATTGAAGTATTCGTCGTCGAGATATTGAGCGCCTAGCGTGCGATAGCGATCGCCTGCGCCTCGTTGGTAAGCGAGGAATAGATTTTCGGCGATGGTGTACGACTCGTCCATGGTGTAGGTATCATCTTTCCCCGGGCGCCACCTTTCGCCGTGTTCGATGGCTCTTCCAGGAAGATGGGGCAAGGCTACATCGGTCGTATGTTCGAGAATTCGCAACGCGTCGGGATCGCTTGCAAGGCGATGCGAATCCATCAGCCCGCAGACTAGCTTGTCGTAGCAGTACGCTGGGAAGCGATTGTTTTCGTAGAAATCGCCCGAGATCGTTTTCGCGTATTGGTGATTCAGGTGGAGAACTTTGTTGCGGATTTCTTCGTCCCGATTGATCGCGTATGCGCGGGCCAGAGCGGAAACCCATTGTCCGAAAGTTGCTGCTGGAGCAAAGCCGGGGCCGAGGGATCGACCGTCGAAGTTCGGATCATAGAGATACCAGCCGCCGAGGTCATCGCCGGGAGCTTTCTGTCCGGACATTTTTCTTAGGGGCTTGAGGAGGCTATCTTCGCTCAGTTCCAAGAGTACGGAAATGTTGTCTTTTAGTTGCTGGTTGTGAAGTTCGCTCGAAAGAGTTACGTCGGAGTAGTCGAATTCTTTGAGCGGTGGGCGCTCGCTAGACGAATCGAGGAAACCGCGAAGAGAAAAGTGTGGGACAGCCAGCGCGGCGGTTGCGAGCGGTGTGGTCGAGAGGAAATGACGTCGAGAATATTTGCGTGGGGTCATGGCTTCGAGGCACAGCCTCTATTAATAGCTGAGGTGCGGAAGCTGTCAAGCGCGTGGCCAGGAGAGAGAAGATTTGTGGCGCGTTGCGGCGCGAGAAGCAAGAAGGGCACGGTTATCGTGCCCGGACAAGGAAGAATCAATACGACATGACCAGGTGGACCAGGGTGCGGAGAGCAACACCTGTCGGGCCTTTGGCTAGCCACGGTTTGGCATCGTCGTTCCAGGCGGTGCCGGCGATGTCGAGGTGTATCCATGGGGAGTCGCCGGTAAATTCCTTGATGAACATGGCGCCGGTAATGGCGCCGCCGCCTTTGCCGCTGCCGATGTTTTGGATGTCGGCGACCGTGCCTTTGATGAATTCGCGGTAGTCGTCGTCGATCGGCATTTGCCACATTTTCTCGCCGGTGGCTTTGGAGCTGGCCAGGAGTTTGTCGGTGAAGGGTTGGTCGGAGCCGAACACCCCGGCATTGACGTTGGCGAGGGCTACGACGATGGCGCCGGTGAGCGTGGCGGCGTCAATCAAGTGCGTGGCGCCTAGCTGCTTGGCGTAGTGAATGCCGTCGGCAAGGATGAGGCGGCCTTCGGCGTCAGTGTTCAAGACTTCGATGGTTTTGCCGGACATGGCCGTTTGAATGTCGCCGGGCTTTTGGGCTGTGCCGCCAGGCATGTTTTCCGTCGAAGGCACAACGCAGATGACTTTGACGTTGGGCTTCAGAACGGCGAGCGCGCGCATTACCCCCAGCATGGTGGCGCCTCCGGCCATGTCGTACTTCATTTTTTCCATGCCGTCGGCGGGCTTGATGGAAATGCCGCCAGTGTCGAAGGTGACGGCTTTGCCGATGAGGCCGATAACCGGTGCGCCGGGCTTGAGATGCGCAGGCGTGTAGGTGACAACCATCACCCGCGGCGGCTCGGGTCCGCCTTGTGCAACGCTGAGCAATGCGCCCATCTTTAAATCAGCGATTTTTTTCTCGTCGAGGATTTCCACGGCAAGGCCGGCTTGTTTGGCCATGGCTTCGGCTTTTTCGGCGAGAATTTTCGGCGTGAGCTTGTTCGAAGGCTCGTTGATGAGGTCGCGCGCGAAATTCTGAGCTTCGGCGATGATGCGGCCGCGAGAGAGCCCCTTTTCCCCTGCCGAGCGATCGGCGTCGGAATACCCGGTGAGCACTAAGGTATCGATGGATTTGTCGTTCTTCTTTTCGGTTTTGTACTTGTCGGATTCGAAGTTGGCCGCCAGCGCGCCTTCAGCGATGCTTTGAGTGAATTCGTCTGTGGCGTTGTTTTCGCGAACCAAGATGGCGAACTGCTTTACGGAGCGGACTTTGAGGAAGCGCAGCGCGGCGCCGGCGATCTTTCGAAGAGTGGCGCTGGTGAATTGCTCGCGCTTCCCTGCTCCAACCAAAAGGAGGCGCGCGGCTTTGAGCCCGCCCGGAGCATGAATCAGTGTCATTTCCAGAGTCTTGCCGGTGAGTTCCCCGCTCTTGGCGAGGTTGCGCAACAAGCCGTTGGCGGCTTGATCGAGTTCCGAGATGCGACCCTGAACTGGGTCGGCCTCTTCGAACACGTAGGAAACGAGAGCATCGGTTCCCAACGCGGCGTACGGCTTTGTTTCGAGTGAGATTTGCATGGTCCTTTAACGCCTCCGGTTGTTGTACATCGCTTTTTCAGTTTCCCTGCGGGCTTCCTTGTCGCGCTCGTCCTGGCGGCGATCCCACGACTTCTTGCCTTGTGCCAGGGCGATTTCGACCTTTGCTAGTCCATTGCGGAAATAGATGCGCAGAGGAATGACGGTCAAGCCTTTGGCCTGGGTACGTCCGGCGAGCTTGTAAATTTCGTTCTTGTGAAGCAGCAGTTTGCGCGAACCGAGAGGCTCATGGTTCCAGGGACCGCCGGGCATGTACTGTGCTATGTGCGCGTTAACGAGCCAGGCGCCGCTGGGTTTGAAATCGACATAGGCATCGCGGATATTCGCTTTTCTTTCGCGCAGAGCCTTTACTTCCGTGCCGTGAAGGACCAAACCGGCTTCAAATCTATCCAGCAGATGGAAATTGTAGGAGGCCGCGCGATTCTGAGCCACGATTTGCTCGCCGGCTTTGCTGTCCTTCTCGGGTTTTTTCGCTGGTTTGGGCACAATCCTCCATGATAGCTGGAGTGTTAAATCTTGGCTACAGGGATGAAAAAAGCCCTATTATCGGAGGGGGTGCAGCCAACCTTCCACGTCTTGCCCATGCTCTAAACCGGGTGATAGACTGCAAGGGCTTCGTGTCGAGGCCTCGGAGAGTGCATGCGGCGTTGCTCGAGTGTCATCCTGTGTGTGGGAATAGGTCTGTTCGCGGCGGGCTGCCCCAAAGGCCAGACGGACTATAGCAAAGGGCGCAAGGCTGAGACGATCGAGGATTACGATGCCGCGCTGGAGTTTTATCAGAAAGCTCTAAAGGCCGACCCCAACAACGCCGCGTTCAAGATCAGAATCAATCAGACCCGCTTCCAAGCCGGAGAGATGCACATAAAGCTGGGCCTGAAGGCGAGGGAAAACGGGGACCTACAAGGTGCGGCGGCGCAATTCCAGCGGGCACAAAACATTGATCCTTCCAGCTCGATTGCCGGGCAGGAACTGAAGAAAACGCTGGCAATGATTGCCGAGCAGACCCACGCCGGGGATGACTCAAGACCGCCGGGGGAGGATGATGCGCAGCAATACTTGTCGGCGCCGCCACAACTCAAGCCGCTTTCCAACGTAGCGATCACCTACAAGGCGTCGGGAGACGCAAAGATCATCTTCGACACAATTGGGAAGCTGGCGGGACTGACGGTAATCTACGACCCGGATTTTCCCGCTCGTCGCATCTCCGTGGATCTAAATAACTTGACGTTGGAGCAGGCGCTGCAGGTTGCCAGCTTTGAGAGCAAGGCGTTCTGGATACCGCTCACGGAAAACATCATCATGGTAGCGCCGGACCAAACGACGAAGCGGCGCGATTATGAAGAAGAAGTGCTTAGGACCTTTTATCTGTCAAATACCGTGACGCCACAGGACTTGACGGAAATCGTTACAGGGCTGCGGCAATTGTTCGATTTGAAGCGCATCGTGCAGCTCAACTCGCAGAACGCCATTATGATACGGGCGACTCCGGACGTACTGACACTGGTCAGCAAACTGCTCAACGACGTTGACAAAGCCAAACCAGAAGTGGTCATTCAAGTGGAAGTGCTGGAGGCGCGCTCGGATCGTATGAGGAACCTGGGGGTTTCGCCTGGGCAGAGCGCGTCCATCGCTATAAACCCGAATGCCACCACGACGACGGGGAGCACCACGACCTCAACAACGACGAACAACACCACGCTGACTACGTTGAGAACCCTAAACGGCAACGACTATAGCGTCACGCTGCCAAACTTTACGGCTAACGCGGTCCTTACCGACACCTTCACAAAAATCATTCAAAATCCCGAGTTGCGGTCGGTGGACGGGCAGCAGGCAAAACTCAAAATTGGCGACCGCATCCCGATCGCAACGGGAAGTTTTCAAGCCGGCGTGGGTGTAGGAGCGGTGGGTTCAGCAGGCTTGGTCAATCCGCTGGTCAACACCCAGTTCCAATATCAGGACGTGGGCGTGAATATTGATATAACGCCGCGCGTGCATCCGAATCGCGAAATAAGCCTGAAAACAAAGATTGAAGTGTCTTCCGTTACGGGCACATCGACCATCGGAGGAATCAGCCAGCCGATTATCAGCCAGCGAGTCGTCGAGCATGACATTCGGCTGAAGGATGGCGAGGCCTTTATTCTTGGAGGCCTAATCGAGCGCACAGACTCGAAGACGTTGAATGGGTGGCCTGGGTTTGCAAAGATTCCGATCTTGCGCTACCTGTTCTCGACGGACAACACCGACCATGAGGAAGATGAAGTTTTGATTGTGATGATTCCGCACATCGTGCGGCTGCCGGATTGGACGCGCGAGAATTTGCGGGGGATTTACTCAGGTACGGATCAGAGTATTCAGGTGAAGCGTGAAAGTGCGATCCGTACTCCTGCTACGGAGCCGCCTAAGCCTGCAGCGCAAGCTCCTGCTGGCGTGGCGCCTGGGGCGGCCATTCCTACGCCGGATGCCGGCGCGAGCGGACCTGGCAGCGCGCCAGCCGCGAGCCCGCCGCAAGGACAGCCGGGGAAGATGCGATTCGAGCCTGGCGCGCTGGCGCTGAAAGTGGGCGAGACCAAGACGGTCGCGGTGGTGGTGGAAAACGTGAGCGACCTGTTCTCGATACCGATGCTGTTGCAATACAATCCGGCGGTGGTCAGCATCGAAGAGTTTCAGCATGCGGTGAGTGAAGGACAGCACGGCGGGTTCCTCTCTGGAGGCACGCAGGAAATCGCCATCGTTTCCAACATCAATAAGGAGAAGGGTCAAGCGGTCATTTCCGCGACCCGGCAGCCAAATACGGCGGGCGTGAGCGGGAGCGGCACGTTGCTGGCGATTGTGATCAAGGGGATCGCGCCAGGCTCATCGAATTTGTCTATCGTGCAGCAGAATGCGAAAGATTCGCAGCAGCGGCCCATTCCGTTGGTCACGAGTGAGGCCACGGTGCAGGTTCAGCCGTAGTTGAAGCAATGGGAAGTGAACAATGGTGCGGCGCGAGTTTCGTTCAAGTGGACGCTATGGGCAGGCGTGCCTTCCCGTAACGGCGGGAATGACGCTTCTGGAATTGATTATTTCCTGTTCTATTCTTCTGGTTTTGTCCTCCATGGCGCTGCCTATTTTCCGGTATGCGGTGATCAGGGAGAAGGAATCCGAACTTCGCTATGACCTGCGAACGATGAAAGATGCGATCGACCGGTACAAAGAGCTGGCCGACCAGCACAAGTTCCGGACAGAGGTGGGGAGCGATAATTATCCGCCGGATTTGGAAACGCTTGTAACAGGCGTGCAGTTGGGAGCGGGGAACGACAAGAAGCTGCGGTTTCTGCGCAAAGTCCCTGTGGACCCGATGACGGGCCGTGCGGATTGGGGATTGCGCTCGACTGGTGACGATTCGGATTCGACGATCTGGGGCGGGAAAAATGTATTCGATGTGTATTCGCGGGCGACGGGCACAGCGCTGGATGGGACAAAATATAGCGACTGGTAGTTCGTGCGAGGTTCCTAGCGAGGTGTTGCGATGAATGGCTTGAGACGAGGACGCATGAATGCATCGCCTGCCCGGCGGAATCGCGGCGCGCTTTGCTCGGACCGCGGTTTTACGCTAATCGAGCTGATGATCGTAATCGCGATCATTTTTATTTTGCTGGGATTGGCCGCGGGCCGTTACGACATGACGATCCAGCGGTCGCGCGAAGCGGTGCTGAAACATGATTTGCTGATCATGCGAGAAGCGATTGACAATTTTACGCTGGATAAGCAGGCCGCACCGCAATCGCTGGACGACCTTCAGCAGGCAGGTTATCTGCGGGAAGTTCCGATGGATCCTATGACGCAGGCAAAAGACTGGGCGCCGGTGTTCGACAATATCGTGCTTACCCCAGATCAGGTGACCACGGGGATGGTCGACGTGCATTCGAATTCGGGGAAGACTTCGCAATTCGATGGGACGGCGTACAACACCTGGTAGGATTTCCCCCGCGACGAGTGCCGCCTTCCGCATTTGAGAATTCTTTGAAATTTACGCGCTCTTCGGACTTAGCAAACTATCGAAGTTGCACAAGACGACCAACTCGCGTAGTATCAATGACGCGGGGTGGAGCAGCCTGGTAGCTCGTCGGGCTCATAACCCGCTGAGCGGGATCGGTGGTTCAAATCCCACTTCGGCAAAATGGGCGTCCGCACAGCAATGTGCGGGAAGATCACTCGTCAAAGTCGGTGGAACCTAAAGCCCGTTATTGGGCTATGGCAATACCGAACCAAGCCTCGGAAGATCGAGGAAGGCGTAGAGACTGGATGGCGAGCATCCCGTTCCACGGGATGAAGGTACAGTCCGACTCTCAGCGAAAGTTGAGTCAGATCGCATAACCCGAAGGTCGTCAGTTCAAATCTGACCCCCGCAACCATTTCGTAATCGACAAGGCCGGAATCCAGGATTCCGGCCTTTTTCGTGCGCCGCTAGCGGATTATTCGTAGGGTCGCGCACAGCCCCAAGGAAACCGTTCTCTTGTAAATCCCGATCATCGCACTGCGTTAGAACTCCTGCTTGTCACGCAGGAGGTTGCGGGTTCGAGTCCCGTCGCTCACGTCACAGAGTCTTTTAACAGCTACCAGCAAGTTGCGATGAAACTAGGAACGTTAATTACACTGCGTCCTTACGGTTTTGTTTGCTTTGTGACACGTTGTGGTGCGAGTCGCATCACACTTAGATGACACATTGACCATTCGGCTTGAATTGATGGATCGGCCCTGGAGGTAAATTTGGGCGGCCCGCTGACTCGGAGCTAGGCAAACTTCACTTTGGCTTCGGCAGGCGTGATATTGTGGCTCAGTTGCTGCCTGACGTCTTTGTAGCGTGTTCATGGTTTCCAGTCGATGGGCCGCCAGCGTAGTCGTCTACAAAAACTCGGCGTGAACCGGATACAGGTGCCTCGACATGGCCAAGATACTTCCCGCAATCTTTTTTGGTCACGGCAATCCGATGAATGCCGTCCTAGACAACGCCTACACGAAAGCATGGACCCGCATCGGGCAGACAACACCCAAGCCCAAGGCCATTCTGTCTATCTCCGCTCACTGGTTTGTTTCAGAAACCGGAGTAACCATTGCCACTTCGCCGAGAACCATTCACGATTTCGGCGGGTTTCCGCGCGAATTGTTTCAAGTGCAATATCCTGCGCCTGGTGATCCCAAACTCGCCCGTCGAGTGCAAAAATTGCTCGCGCCGCTGGAGGTCAAGCTCGACAACTCCTGGGGGCTCGATCATGGGACATGGTCGGTACTTCGCCACGTCTATCCCGATGCTGACATTCCCGTCGTCCAACTAAGCATCGACGAAAATAAACCAGCATCATTCCATTTTGAGATTGGCAAGAAGCTCGCGCCCTTGCGCGAAGAGGGCATACTCATCATCGGCAGCGGCAACCTAGTCCACAATCTCCATGCGTATGCTTGGGGTAGGCACATGCCCGACCCTTACGATTGGGCTGTCCGTTTCGAAAGCGATGCAAAAGAGATGATGGTAGCCGGAGAGTACAAACCGCTTATTGAGTACGAGAATCTGGGACCAGAAGCATTGCTTTCGATTCCGACACCGGATCATTACTTGCCCATGCTGTATGTGATCGCGACCAGGCAGCAACGCGAACTCATCACTTTCCCCATTGAAGGTGTCGACGGCGGATCGATTTCGATGCTAACCGTGCAGGTGGGTTAGTCCGCTGGTTCTGCCGCTACCGAACAGGAAGAATACACGATCCCAAAAACCTCACATAACTCCAATCTGTTTTAGCAATCCGACCAAGTCATAAAAGAGTTTTTCTTCGATGATCTCGCCGTTCTGCCAGTGTGCGACTGTGCAGAACTCGATATGAAACCTCTTGTTGGTTGGCGCGATCAGCTTGCCGTCGGAACCCTTCATCGGTCCCTGCATCGTACCTGCAAAATCCGCAACAGTGCAGGTCCATTCGCCCTGAGCAATCTCCACTTTATAGGGATGATTAATCAGATGATTGTCGGGGAACGTTTTGAAAAATTCGATGGACTCCGCTTTGTGATTGTCGCGCCCTCTTGTCGGCTCAGCCTGACCGGGCCAAAATACGGTGGTGTCCTTGGAATGCCGCTTTTCAAACGTATCCCAGTCCTGTGCGTTCCACGAATCGTCGAGTGTCCGCATGAGTTCAAGATTGTTCTGTGCCATCGATCCTCCGAAATTCCACGCTAGCAGTGGTTCGCCTAAACAAGTGCTAGCCATCAGCCCGCCGGGGCTTATTCTATACCTCGGCTGGCCTTTCAGCTTAGGCCACTAAGAAGTCAGATAGGAGGCCTGGTGCCTTCATCCAAACTTATGGCGCGTGGATCAAGAACTCCAAATCATGATGTGCGTTATCGCAGCATAACGATAAACAACCTAGATAAAGTGCAGTAGACGGTGAACAAATATGGCACAACCCGTGTTGGTGACAGCTGCGACTTCTGGAATGGGAAAGAAAAACAAAGAAATGAGCAGAAGTATTCGTCGATGCATTTGCATGGCCGTATTCTTATGCATAGCCTCGGTGGTGGTTCTAGCGATGCAACTGATCGCCCAGGTTGTATCGCTTGATCCCGCAAAGATGCCTACTATTGGCACGGTCGATGAGCGCTTCCAGTCCTACAACATTGAAATGGTGGAGATCATCGGCGGGAGATTTTGGAAACCATACGGGAGCAACACGAGCGAAAGTAAAGCGCAAGAGCCAGCCCCCCAGGCGGGTTTCACCCCGGCAGGCATAGACCCGAATCTCTATCGTTATCGAGCGCCCATCGATCTTTCAAATCCGCGATTGCGAAAACTGGCAGGGGCGTTAAGCCCTGCATATGTGCGAGTCAGCGGTACGTGGGCCAATAGCGCCTATTTTCAGGATTCGGAAAATGCCGCCCCAGCGAATGCACCATCGGGGTTCAGCGGAGTCTTAACGCGAGCGGAATGGAAGGGCGTCATCGATTTTTCTCATGCGGTGAATGCCGAAATCGTGACATCGGTGGCTACGGGGCCAGGATCGCGTGATGCTCAAGGCGTATGGACCTCGGACCAGGCTCGGCAATTGTTCGAATACACCAAGTCCGCTGGAGGGCGAATCGCTGCAAGCGAATTCATGAATGAGCCGACATATGCAGCGATGGGCGGCGCACCGAAAGGATACGATGCCGCAAGCTTTGGCCGC
>Ga0210383_10003973_pt1 | contig 13147 bp, 10 predicted proteins | sample IncBWC14OmetaG_FD_160072 | JGI IMG/M metagenome (GOLD analysis project Ga0210383, IMG submission 160072) | Forest soil microbial communities from Barre Woods Harvard Forest LTER site, Petersham, Massachusetts, United States - Inc-BW-C-14-O ...
GCGGGATGAAAACGCTCGCTGTGCGTTCTCTCGGGAGAAGAAGTGATCGAAGCGAGCGCCGGCGCGAGCGTTTTCATCCCGCGCGGCACGAAGCACACCTATTGGAACCCAGCCGCCGAGCCTTGCCGCTATTTGCTTGTGATGAGCTCGCGAATTTACCGCTTGATCGAACACATCCACGCGCTCAAAGAGCGCACACCCGCGTTGCTGCGCGAAGTCTTCGCGAAGTACGATTCGGAACTTTTATGAGAAGGGCCGCTTGCGGAATGCTCAGCGGGATTTCTTTGGAGCGAATTTCGCATTCTCCGCGTAGCTGTACGCCAGCTCGATGGCGCGGTCCGTCGTCAGCAGCCGCGCGCCCATCGCCGTTAGCTCGTCGAGCGTCTTCACTTCGTCCTCCGGCTTCAGCGTCTCAATCGCATCTTCGATCAGCGACACTTTCCGGCCACTGCCGAGCAAACCTTTTGCCGCGCACCGGACGCACAATTCCGTCACCACGCCGAAGACGAAATACTCCACGCCCTCCCCCAGCCGCTTCACAATCTTCGCCGTATGCGGGTTATCAAACACATCGAGCGTCTGCTTTTGCAGCACCACTTGCTCGTAATCGAGGATTCGTGGCGGCAGTGAGAATTTCGGCTGGTTCGGAATCACGTAAACGCGTTTCGCCATCGCCTCGGGAACGATCTTTGCTCCAGGCGAGTCCTTTACGCAGTGGGGCGGGAATTTCTGAAACTCGGGATCGTTCGGCGAATGGGCGTCAGTGCTGGAAATAATGAGAGTCCGCGTTTCGCGTGCCGCGTCCACCAGCCGCTTCACGTTGGGGATGATCTTCTCGGCGCCGGGGACGTACAGTTTGCCGCCAGGCAGCAGGAAATCCGCCTGCGCGTCCACTTCCCAGAAAACGATTCTGCGCGACGCCATGATCTTCCTCCGCGCCGGAATGAACCTATTTTAGCGCAGACTTCTGGATGCGCCGCCGCACCTTTTCCAGCATTTTCTCCAGGCGCTGCGAGTAATGTACCGGATACGTCGCCGAGCGTTTCAACTGGCGATAACGGTGCGGCAATCGCGCCAATCCTGCGAGACACCGCTCGCGCGATGCGCTGATGGCTTCCGGTTGCGTGACGCGCTTGCCTCCACGCATCACTTCCACCAGCAGCGGCGCACCGCCATTTGCCGGCTCACCTTCGAGCGTGATTTTATCCTTCTCGAATTCACCTGCGCCGGAAGAGTAGCGCAGCACTTGCTTGCGGCCAGGATACGTCACCTTCGCCATGCTGAGTTTCGCCGCCTCGCGGATTTTTCCGCCGCGCTCCACTTCCACCAGCTTGTAGACAAGATTCAAGTGCGGCGCATCGCCCGGCGTCGCCAGCGCCGTCCCAACGCCAAACGCATCGATCGCTGCGCCTTTTGAGATCAGCGCCGCGATGCGCGTCTCATCCAGGTCACCCGACGCGAAAATCTTCACATCTTTCCATCCCGCGCGATCCAGCTCGCGACGCACCCACCGGCTGTCTTTCGCAAGATCGCCGCTATCGAGGCGCACGCCGGCCGGCTTGCGGCCGGCGGTGACAATCTCCTTCACCGCGTTGCGAACGTCGTACGTATCGAGCAGAAGCACGGCTTCTTCGGGAAACGCATCAAGGAAATGGCGGAACGCCTCGGACTCGTTTTCATGCGCCATCACCCAGGAATGCGCCTGCGTGCCGTACGTGTTCATCCCGAATTGCTGGCCGGCCAGCACATTCGACGTGCCGACGCATCCGCCGATCGCAGCCGCTCGCGCCGCGAGCAGGCTCGCCTGGCTTCCGTGCGCGCGCCGCGCGCCAAATTCGACGACCTGCCTACCTTGCGCGGCAGTGACCACACGCGCGGCCTTGCTCGCAATCATCGTCTGATAGCTGAGCGTGGCGAGCAGGTAGGTCTCCATGATCTGCCCTTCGATGATCGGCGCCGTCACACGCAGCATCGGCTCGCCGGGAAAAACGAGCGTGCCCTCGGGCACAGCCCAAACGTCTCCGGTGAACCGAAACGTGGAAAGATATTCGAAAAATTCCGGGCGAATGTGACGGAAAACCGAATGCTTGCGCAGGAAATCGATCTCGTGCTGCGTGAAGTGAACTTTCTCGAGATATTCCAGCGCCTGCTCGAGTCCGGCCGCTACGAGATAGTTCCGCCGCGGCGGCAGATGACGCACGAAAAGCTCGAAGGTGGCGCGCGCGTCGAAGCGCGTCTGCAGATAGCCCGCGGCCATCGTGAGTTCGTAGAGATCGGTGAGGAGTCCGGAATGTTCGGCCATTAAATTAGAATTCAGTTATGAAGTTTTCGGGAGGCGCTCAACCTCGGTCTCGCCGGAATGTGAGGCCGCCGTCCACAACGAGCGTCTGCCCTGTGATGTAATTATCCGGCTCGAGGAAAAATCGCACGGCGCGCGCGACATCTTCCGCGTGCCCAAAGCGCGCGATTGCTCCGCTATCAACGAAGCGGTCGTACTTGCCAGACTGCACGCTCGATGCTGCCATCCCCGCAATCGTCGCTCCGGGCGCAACAACATTTACCCGCACGCGATTCCACTGCTGGGCCAAAATTCGCGACCCGTGGACCAGCGCCGCTTTCGGCGCCGCGTAATTCAAACTGCCTGGAAACGCCACCATTGCCTGCATCGTCGCGAGTAACACCACTGAACCGCCCGACGCTGAGTCTTCCATGCGCACGCCGAGCTCTTTCGCAAGCAGAATGGGACCCGCATAATTGGATTCGAAAGAGGCTGCCAGAGTTTCGTGGTTGATATCGGCAAATGCCACACGCGCAGGATCACCCGCGAAAATGGCCACGCCCGCCAGAGGCGTGGAAGTGGCCGCGACCGCTTCCGCGTATCTCTGCCGCGTCTCCGCTGCACTGAGATCGCCCTGGACCAGACGCAACCGCGCACCGCACTGCTGCGCAATCGCCGTCGCAAGCGCTTCCGCTCGCTCCCGATTCTTGCGGAATCCCACGACCAACTGCGCACCTTCGCGAGCAAGTAGGCTCACCAATGCGGCGCCGAGTCCGCCCGTGCCACCGGCGACCACCACAGCCTTGCCGGCAAGAGTTCGCTCGGGAAACTCGTAATGGAAGGCGCGATAAGCAGCAGCGCGCGGCTCGTCCCAATGCTGCGAACTCATTTTCCCTCGATTTTTAGCGGGAAATCACGCGATCGGGTGGAGAAGTGCGTTTTTCCCGAAAAGGTACGGCTGGATGAAAAGACAAAACCCCCAAGCTCCGTCCCGCATTGCGGATCGGTTATGCCTGGGGGTTTCGCCGTCGAACTTTGCGCCGGAACGTACTACTTCAATACGGCGTCTTTAAAGGCCTTCGCGGCGCGCAGGCGCACCACGGTCTTTGCCTTAATCTTGATCGCTTCGCCGGTGGCGGGATTGCGACCCATACGAGCCTTGCGATGCGCCTTCACCGCGCGTCCGAGGCCCGGGATTACGAACTTGCCCGCACTCTTCGCTTCCTTCACGGCGAGGTTGAAAAGCTCGTCGAAGAATGAGGAAATCTGCTTCTTCGAAACAGGCTTTTCGTCAGTGCTCACCTTGTCGGCCAGGTGCGCGATGATTTTGGACTTGCTCATCGGGTTTGCCATTAATTCAAATTCCTCCTCAGTAGTAGTTGCCAGTCGGCCCCGGCGTCCCGGTAGCCGCGTGCACTATAGCCGCAGTGCGGGGTGAACGCAAGCGCAAACATTCAAAAAAGCCCGAAAAAACAGGGTTTTCTTCGACTCCCCTGAAAATCACTCAGAGCGAAGCGAGCTGCTCGTAGAAAGTTGCCACCGAGCGGATGCCGCCAAAATAATTTTCGAGCAGGATGTGCTCGTCGGGCGCGTGCGCGTTTTCATCCGGAAGCCCGAATCCCATCAGCACGCAGGGCACCTTGAAGGTGTCGTGCATCTGCGTGACGAACGGGATCGAGCCGCCTTCGCGGATGAACACCGCCTTTTTTCCGAATCCCTTCTCGAGCGCGTGAATTGCTTTCTGGAAAATCGGATGCGTATAGGGAGCTGCCCACGGCTTTCCGGTGCTGAGCACTGCGAAGTTGCACGTCACAGTTTTCGGAAGCAATTTCCGGATATGTTTTTCGACAAGCTTTGCGACTTTCGCGGGATCTTGATTCGGGACGAGTCGCGTCGAAATTTTCGCGTGCGCCTTCGACGGAATCACCGTCTTCGCGCCTTCGTCGGTGTAGCCACCCCAAATTCCGTTCACTTCGAGCGTGGGGCGAATCCACAATTGCTCGACGATCGTAAATCCCTTTTCACCGCACAATGCCGGCGCGCCCACCGTCTTGCGAAAATCCTTTTCCTTCCACGGAAGGGCGTTGAGCGCCTTGCGCTCCTGCTTCGAGGGCACCACCACGCCGTCGTAAAATCCCGGCACGGTGACGTGGAAATTCTTGTCGTGTAATTTCGCGATCGTCTCGCAAAGAATCGTCAAGGGATTCGGCACCGCGCCGCCGAACACGCCTGAATGCAAGTCCTGCGCTGGGCCCGTGATCTGCACTTCGTAGTAGTTCAATCCACGCAGCCCGTAGGTGATCGACGGCACGCCCCTCGCCAGCATCGACGTATCCGACACGACGAGCGCATCGGCTTTCAGCCGCTCGCGATTCTGATTCACGAAATCCCACAGACTCACGCTGCCGATTTCTTCCTCGCCTTCAATCATTACCTTCACATTTACGGGAAGTTTGCCAGCCGTCTGCCGGAGTGCGTCGAGCGCTTTGATGTGGATATGCACCTGACCCTTGTCGTCCGCGGTCCCACGGCCGAAGAGCTTGCCGTCACGGACCGTCGGCTCAAATGCGGGGGTCGTCCAGAGATCGAGCGGCTCGGCCGGCTGCACGTCGTAATGACCGTAAAAGAGAATCGTCGGCTTGCCGGGAGCGCGCAGCGATTCGCCGTAGACGAGGGGATGCTGGCGTGTGGGCGCGATCTCCACGTTCTCGAGTCCGGCCGCGCGGAGTTTCTCGGCCACCCAATGTGCCGCTTTTTCAATGTCGGGCTTGTGTTCCGTCTTGGTGCTGACGCTGGGAATCCGCAGAAATTCTTTCAGCTCATTCAGATGCTCTTCCTGCCTCGCATCTATGTGTTCAATTAAATTCATTAAAATCCCCCGGCGCGGAAAAATAGGCTATGAATTCGGGTTCGTGCTTATATTCGTCGTGCTGATTCAGGCTGAAACAAACGTCACATTGTACGCAAGGCTATTCGATTTCAGCAAACTTTTGCAATCTGCTTTTTTGGGCACGCAAGCGCTTGACTCGGTTGACTCACGCCTTTTCGCATTGCAGGATTGGGAATGACAATCGTGGAGACCGAAACACAACACGCAGCAGAACGCCGGAGTTCCCGCGTTTTTACGCGGATTCCCATCCGCGCACGCGGGAAAGACAACACCGGCCGCAAGTTCAAGGAAAACAGCCAGACCATCGTCATCAACGCGCATGGCGGCCTGCTCTACCTGCATGAATCGCTGGAGATCGGGGGCGATTTGGTGCTGATCAACCCCGTGACGGAAGAAGAGCAGGAGTGCCGCGTGGTCTATTTGGGAGACACCTCGGAAAAGGGCACGCGCGTGGGCGTGGAATTCCTCTCGCCCAGCCCGCACTTCTGGGGCGTGGAGTTCGCGCCGCAGGATTGGCCGGGCAAGCTCGTGAACCGGCCGACACACTAGCGCGCCCGCTGTAACAATCGTTCCAGTCAACCGATCTTCCGCCTGGAATTGCTGCGGTAGCTCCAACTGCCGTCCGTCTCCGCCCGCTTCCTGGCCCCATCCGCTCTGCCTCACGCGATCCGGCACTCCAGCCCCCCCGAAAATCCTCTGCAAGAATTCCGCGCGTCCTCGTTCCAACTGTGTCCGAGTAATGGCCGGATTCCACAGCTTCAAGTTGAGAGACAGCATCCAGCGAAGCGAAAGACTTGGGAGGAGGGGCGTATGCGCGCAAAGCATCTTTGGGTGTGCGTTGTGGCGTTGGCAGTGGCTGCGGCGATTGCTGCGGCGGGTCCTCAAAAGAACTCGGCTACGAACGGTTTAGACGATTCGCCTGCGGGTGCGGTTAGAAATTCCTCCGCTCCCGGAGGCACGGTTCTCAGCTCGTCAGGTCCCGCGTCCTCCTCTGCTCCCACCGAAGGCTCTGCTGCGAAAGCCGCCCCGCCCGCGCGCAGCGTGGGTTCGGATTCCGAGGACCACCCCGCCGACGACACCCGGCTGCCAGTCCGCCGCGTGGTTCTCTATAAAAGCGGCGTCGGCTATTTCGAGCACCTCGGCCAAGTGCACGGCGACCAATCGGTGCGCATCGACTTCACGAGCGGCCAATTGAACGACGTACTCCAATCGCTTACCGTGCTCGACCTCAACGGAGGCCGCATTGATGGCGTCAGCTACAACTCCGAAGCTCCCTTCGCCCAGCGCCTCGGCGCACTACGCCTCCCTCTCGATGAGAAGACGGATCTCGCCCAGTTCTACGGCGCGCTTCGCGGCGCTCGCCTGGAAGTCCATAGCGGCACCACCACAATTACGGGGCGCCTTCTGAGCATTGAGCGCAAAACACGCTCCGCTTCCGCCGCAGGGGACGCGACGACAGAAGTCGATCTCGCCACACTTGTGAGCGACACGGGCGAAATTCGCAGCGTGGAACTCACTCCGGCCGTGAGCGTCCGCCTCGCGGATGGCGACGTGAACCAGGAAGTGAGCCGCTATCTCGCGCTGCTCGGCTCCGCGCGCCAGCAGGATCTTCGCCGCATGAATATTTCCACCTCGGGAGCGGGGGAGCGCCAGCTCTACGTGAGCTACGTGAGCGAAGTGCCGATTTGGAAGACCACGTATCGCTTCGTGCTGCCGTCGAAGAAAGGCGAAGAGCCGCTGCTGCAGGGCTGGGCGATCGTGGATAACACCGTCGGAGAAGATTGGAACGACGTGGAACTTTCGCTCGTCGCCGGCGCTCCGCAGTCGTTCATCCAGCAGCTATCGCAGCCTTACTACGCGCGGCGGCCCGTGGTGCCGCTGCCCGAAAGCGTTCAGCTGACGCCGCAGACGCACGCGAGCGCGATGTCCACCGGCCTCGGCAAGCTTTCCGGCGACATCACCGACCCATCCGGCGCGGATATCCCAAGCGCGCAAGTGAGCCTGGTCGATCCCTCCGGCCGCACGATCGCAACAACTTTCACCGATAGCGAAGGACACTACGAATTCGCTGCCGTACCGCCCGGCAATTATTCCGTGCTCGTCGCGAAGGGCGGCTTCGCGCAGACACGCATCAATAGCCTGCCCGTCTCCGCGGACAACGAAATGGAGAAAGACGTGGCGCTTCAGATCGGAGCCAGCGCACAAACCGTGGAAATCGAAGAAACTTCCGCGGCTCTCATGATGATGCCGCCTGCCAAACCCTCGAAAAGCCTCGCACGAATCTCAGGGGGAGCCGTCGGTGCCCTAAATATTGACAGTTCCAGCGTCGGCGCAGCCCGCGAAATGCAGACCGCGGCCGCTTCCGGCGCCGAACTCGGCGATCTCTTCGAATACAAGCTCAAGGATCGCGTCACCATCCAGAAAAACGAATCGGCGCTCGTGCCCATCGTGCAGTCGCACGTGAAGGCCGAAAAAGTGAGCCTGTGGAACACGGCCCTCAATTCCGAGCGCCCTCTGCGCGCGCTTTGGCTCACGAATTCCACCGACCTCACGCTCGACGGCGGCAGCTTCACCGTCCTCGAAGACGAAGCATATTCGGGCGAAGGGCTTACCGAGGCGGTCAAACCCGGCGAGCGCCGGTTGCTCTCCTACGCTGCCGATCTCGGCGTCCGCGTCCACCAGCAAGTAACCGGCGGCCCCGTGCACGTGCTGAGGGTTCACGTCCGCGACGGCTCCTTGCGCTTCGACAATGAATCGTGGCAAGCGACGCAATACGTGTTGCAGAACGACGACACGAATGCGCGCAGCGTCGTGATCGAGCACCCGATCCGCAGCGGCTGGAGCCTCGCCAAGGAAACGCCAAAGCCCGAAGAAACCACGGCCACTGCGTATCGCTTCCTGGTTCCAGTGGATGCTCATTCGCCCGCGACACTCGGCGTACGCGAGACCGTGGTGAATTCCACCTACTACCAGCTCAATCAAATCACCTACGATCAGATCAAATTTTTCCTGCAGCAGGGCTCCATCACGCCGGAAATCGAGGCGGCGCTTCGCAAGATCCTGGCGAAGAAAGACGAAGTCGCGGCGCTCGGCCTGGAAATCGCGCATCGCGAAGCCGAACGCAAAAAGATTTTCGACGATCAGGCGCGCCTCCGCGAAAACCTGAAGGCTCTGAAGGGCAGCGCGGAAGAGCGCGCGCTCACGCAGCGTTACACGCAGCAACTCAACGATGAAGAAACGCGCCTCGACGCGCTCAATAAGGAATCCGCCGACTTGGAAGCGAAGCAGATGCAGATGCAGGCGGAACTCGACCACATGATCCAGACGCTTGCGTTCGATGTGAAGATTTGAGGGCGATCCGGCCGCTGATGCGGACGCCACGCATTCGGGCTATTGAGCGGGAGTGGCTGCAGCGCGATAGGGCGTCAGATCGACCGACGTCCAATCGCCGCCGATGATGTCTTTGCGGATCTGCGCGGGCGTCTTGCCTTTGCGCGACTGCTCGTAAGCGTAGACCATCTCCTTGCGGCACACATCGCACACGGACGCGTGGCGGTCCACGTAGCAATCGAGAAGGCTCGTGTGCCCGACGTGCTTGTCGCAACCGCAGTAGCACGGCTGCTGATAGAGGACGCGCTTCAGCTTCGGATCAGATGCGAGCCTGTAGAGATTTTGGTTCAGCGGATCGGGAAATTGCGCGGGGTCGATCGTTTGGGGCAGCGGACCTTTCGGCGCTTCCTCATGATGCGCGGGGATCGTGGCCTTCGGCGTGGCGTCCGCGGGCGCGGCAGGCTGCTGGCCGGCTTGCTGCTGCGCTGGCGGGTGACTGGATTCCGCTGCGGGCTGCCGCGCGCCGACTCCAACCGCGAATCCCGCCAGCGAAACGCACGAAATGGCCGCGATCATTAGAGCTTTGCTGCGCATCGAAACCCTCCTGCCGGGCTGCTCGCCTGCGCAAGCGCCCCTTTCCCGCATCTCTGGAAATCGTAACACAGGCGCAATATGGCGGCTCGCGCCAATTCTTCACTTGCACCGTGAGCGGCTAGGCTGCTTTTAGCGCCCGGATGCGTATGCTAAGATGAATTTGCTGGAACTGAACACTTCCGCCAGCGTCCGATGCCTGCCACCACGATGAAAGCCTTGAGAAAAGTGCGCCCGGAGCGCGGCGCGCAACTCGAGACCGTCGGCATTCCCGAAATCAGCCCAACGCAAATCCTCGTGCGCGTGAAAGCTGCTTCCATTTGCGGAACGGATCTGCACATTTACGGCTGGGACCGCTGGTCGCAATCGCGCATCAAGCCGCCGCTTACTTTCGGCCACGAATTCTGCGGCATCGTCGAAAGGATCGGCGACGAAGTCACTTCCGTGAAGCCCGGCGATTTCGTCACGGCTGAGATGCACGTCAATTGCGGACATTGCCGCCCGTGCCGCATGGGCCAGCCGCACGTTTGCCAGAATGTGACGATTCTCGGCATCGATTCCGATGGGTGCTTCGCCGAATTCGTCCGCATTCCCGAGCGCAATATCTGGAAAATCGATCCGTCCATTCCCGAGCATTACGCGGCGATCATGGACCCGCTCGGCAACGCCGTGCACACTGTGATGGCTGGTGAGATTGCTGGACTCAACGTGGTCGTCACCGGAGCTGGTCCCATCGGGCTTATGTCCATCGCCGTCGCGCGCGCGGCCGGATGCGCGTCGCTCTTCGCGACGGAGGTCAACGCGCATCGCCGCGAGCTGGCGTTGAAAATGGGCGCGGACGAAGCACTCGATCCCGCAGCCGGTGACGTAGTGAAGCATGTGCTCGAAGCGACGAGCGGCGAAGGCGTGGACGTGCTGCTCGAAATGAGCGGCCACCCCACAGCCATCCATCAAGGATTTCAGATGCTGCGGCCAGGAGGGCGCGCGTCGCTACTCGGAATTCCGCGCGATCCGGTGACTTTCGATCTCGTCAACGACGTGATCTTCAAAGGCGCCGTCGTGCAGGGAATCTACGGGCGCAAAATGTTCGAGACGTGGGTGCAAATGACGGAGTTGCTGAAGCACAAGCGGCTCAACCTCGAGCCGCTTTTCCGCGAGCGCCTGCCTCTCGACGATTTCAAGAACGCGTTTTCGCTGCTCGAATCCGGCGCCGCCGGCAAAGTCCTCTTTTATCCCAACGGCCACTAGATCGAACGCAGGCGTCTGGCGGCGCAGGTCGCTTCCGCAATCCAACCTCGAACGGGCTATAATGGGCGTTCTTCCCAGCCATTATTCATAACAACTAAGATTTCATCGGAGGAATCATGACGACACCTGCCGTGGGAACGCAAGGACGCCCGCAACTCCGCTACCTGCACGACGCTCTCGAAGACCTCAAATCGAAGAGCCTCTACTTTCACTTGAAAGTTCTCGAAGGCGAGCAAAAGCCCGTCGCCACCTTCGACGGCAAGGAAGTGATCAACCTTAGCTCCAACAATTATCTCGGCCTCACCACGCATCCGAAGCTTCGCAAGCCGGCCATTGAGGCTGTCCGAAAATTCGGCGTGGGCTCGGGCGCCGTCCGCACGATCGCCGGCACGATGACGATGCACATGGAGCTCGAAGAGCAGATCGCGCGCTTCAAGAAGTCTGAAGCGTGCGTCGTGTTCCAGTCGGGATTCACGGCCAACGCGGGAACCGTCTCCGCGATTCTCGGCAAGGAAGACCTCATCATCTCCGATGAGCTGAATCACGCCTCCATCATCGACGGTTGTCGCCTCTCGCGAGCGACCATCAAAGTTTTCAAGCATAAAGACACGGCCGACTGCGAGCGCGTCCTCAAAGAAACCGAAAACTGGAACGGTAAAAAGCTGCTCATCACAGACGGCGTCTTCTCCATGGACGGCGACATCGCTGACCTGCCGGCGCTCTGCGACCTCGCCGAAAAATACAACTGCATCATGATGGTTGACGATGCGCATGCTTCGGGCGTTCTCGGTGCCCGCGGGCGCGGCACCGTGGACCACCTGAATTGCCATGGCCGGGTGGACATCCAGGTGGGCACTCTCAGCAAAGCGATCGGCTCGATTGGCGGCTACGTCTGCGGTTCGCGCGATTTGATCGAGTTTCTCTACCATCGCGGCCGGCCGTTCCTCTTCTCCACGTCGCATCCGCCATCAGTCGTCGCCACCTGCCAGGCGGCCTTCGACCTGCTCGACTCCGAAGCTGGCGACAAATTGATCAAGAAACTCTGGGCCAACACGAAGTTTTTCAAGAAACGCCTGAAGAAATTGGGATTCAACACGGGCAAGAGCGAGACGCCGATCACTCCGATCATGGTGGGAGAGGCCGCGAAAGCGTTTCAATTCTCGCGCGAACTGTTTGCCGAAGGCGTCTTCGCAGGTGCGATTGGCTACCCAACCGTTGCGGAAGGAAAAGCGCGGCTGCGGACGATCGTGACTGCCACGCACAAGCGCGCCGATCTCGAGAAGGCGCTCGAAACCATCGAGCGCGTGGGCAAGCGCCTTGGAATCGTCTGAGGTTTCAAGAACAGTCCGGGCGAGGGATGCGGTGCCAGGAGAGAATTAGCGGTCGGCCTGGCCGTAGTACTTACGCCATCGCGGGCGCGTGCGGCCGCATGTATTTGTAGAATGTAAGGGTGATTGCTCCCAGCCCCCACGCTGCGATTATCAGCGCGCAGAAGAAGCCCACGAAATACGGCAGCATCGTCACCACCTGCACGATCAAAAGTCCCAGCGCCATCCGCGCCACCGTGCCGCCCACTCCCGTGCTCGGACCAAGCAGCAATTCGCCGAGCCACGCTGCCACGAAGACGCGCGCTGAGTACATCGCGACGATGTAGAGAAGCACCGAAGCCACGCTCACTCCGATCCCCACGATTGTGAAACATACGAGAATCGCGAGAATCGGGATCGCCACCGCGAACAGCAATCCGAATCCGAACGCCGGCATCGCTTTCTTCACGCTCGATTGCACGTCTGCAAAAAATCCCGGAGCAAGAAGGATGATCACGAGCCCAAACAGAAACCGCGCTCCCCAAAAAAGCGTTTGATGCCAATAGTATCGCCACGACTGGTAGTCGGCGGTGTGGCTGCGTGTTTCGATCGTCACCTTTGGCGGGCTCGCGAGCTTCGCCGAAGAAGATATCTCCGGCTGATTATGCCCTTTGAATTCCGTTGCGCCTTTTATTTCCGCTCCCGAACTGATCCGCAGCGTCCCGCCACCTGCCCGCACGTTGCGCCCCAGCGTTCCGCCGATCTCCACAAGGTCGCCGAAGAGCATCGCGTCGCCACTCACTTGCCCGTTCAATTCCACATTTGCTCCGCCGACCATCGCCGTGCCGCCCACTTTCGAATCCGTGTCCAGATCCGAATCCTGGCTCCAGGCCATCACGTTTCGGCCCACGTTCGCGTTCAAGTCGAAACTCTGCGTGAACGCGCGCACGTTGCCGTCCACCTGACCCTTCACGTGCAGATTCTGGCAGAACGCGATGATGTCGCCCTTGATGTGCCCGCTTACCGTAACGCTCCGCGACCACACGAGCAGGTCGCCGTCTACCGTGCCTTCAATGCGCGTGGTATCCGCGAACACGATCAAGTCCGTTGGCGTTTCCTCTCCGGCCGCGAGCGTGTAATTCGGGTCGCCATACTTCGTCTCGCCGGCGGCCGCGGGCGACGGCAACGCGAGCGTGAGTCCGAGCACGCCCATCACGAAGGCGATCGCCGTGAACCGGCGAAGACGCTTCTTCAGCAGCCACATCACCGTGATTCCCAGTGTCGCCATCGCGAGGAATTCCATAAGACTGCGCATCGCGTCCCACCCTTTCCAGAATGCGCCGCTGAAAAAGAGCATCGTAAGTAGATTTCCCTGCGTGAACCCAGCCCGTGCGGCCTGCGCCTGCCACGGCTCAATGATGCCGCTCCATACCGTGTACGCTCCGCCGGCCGCCAGCCCCAGCGAGACGATCCATCCCCAAGGCGGCGCGTTCCGCTCCGGCG
>Ga0210383_10003974_pt1 | contig 13147 bp, 12 predicted proteins | sample IncBWC14OmetaG_FD_160072 | JGI IMG/M metagenome (GOLD analysis project Ga0210383, IMG submission 160072) | Forest soil microbial communities from Barre Woods Harvard Forest LTER site, Petersham, Massachusetts, United States - Inc-BW-C-14-O ...
TAAACGGCGACCCACCCATTCCACGCCATTCACGAAATACTCGCAGGACAGGTAAATTGCCGCGGCACAAAGCAAAAAGAGCACCACGCTGAGAACCATGCTGAAAACCTTGGCCGGGCGAGCGAGAACACCAATGGCGCTTACGACATCGCTCGCCCGGCAAAGGTGAGGACATCGAAGGCCAAAGGTCTCGCCAGGCGATATCGGGTCAGGACGATCCGAAATCACTGCCCGCGCCATAGCATGAGGATGCTAAGTCTGTTGACGCGGGCTCTTCTTGGGGAAGAAGACGGCTACTCCCCAATGACAATTTCAAATAGGAGCTTAATGAAATGAGGAGCAAATCGCAAATGGTGGCACCCTAAATCGTTCCTCAAGTGGATGTTGACCTAGGCGCGTTTGAACACGCACCGTGTGTCCTTTTTGTGACCGTGTCGAAATGAGGCAAGGTATTTCGTCGTACCAGAAGAAAGCCGCGCTCAGCGGGCGTTGTCACACAATCAACGAGGAAGGTTCATGAGGAAGCGCACGGTTCGAATGCTGGTACTTGGAGGGATCTCACTACTTGCGGCGATGACCTGCGCCCGGCTCGCCTTCGCCGCGCCGGCACAGTACTCGATCGACCCGAATCACACCTATCCAAGCTTCGAGGCGAGCCACATGGGCATTTCGGTGTGGCGTGGAAAATTTGACGGCACCAAGGGGAGCGTGACGCTCGATGACGCCGCCGGCCGCGGCACGGTGGACATCATCGTGGATCTGAAGAGCGTGAACTTTGGTCTCAAGGCGCTCGATGATTTCATGGTAGGGCCGGAATTCTTTGACGCGGCTCATTTCCCTGATTCCCACTACCACGGAACACTCACGGGGTTCGTGAACGGCGCGCCCACGCGTATCGACGGCGCCTTGACATTGCACGGCGTCACCAAACCGCTCAATCTCGTTGTCAACTCGCTCAAATGCATCCCCCACCCCATCTTGAAACGCCAGCTCTGCGGCGCCGACGCCTCGGCAACCTTTCAGCGCGATGAATTCGGTCTCGATGCTGGAAAATCCTACGGCTTCAGTATGGAGGTGACGCTGCGCATCCAGGTCGAGGCACTGAAAAACGACTAGAACCCATCAAGGCGCCAATCCCATGCAACATGCATACAGCCTGACTATCCCGACGAGGCTCTCGGAACTGGTCGAGCCCAAGTCCTGCGCGCTCTTGGTCTATGACATGCAGGTTGGCATCTGCCGTCAGATTGCCGACGGGAACCGTGTGGTCGAACGCTGCGTGGCGGCGTTGGCGGCGGCACGCCGCGTGGGTATGCGGGTGGTCTTTACCCGGCATCTGTCCTGCCCAAAGACCTGGATGGGCGCGACACAGTATCGGAGCGCCATGGCGTGGCAGAAGACCGACGATCCGACGCTCGTGAAACCTTGGTTCCTGCGCGACGCAGCCGCATCGAGTATCGTGCCGGAGCTGCAGCCGACTCCGGACGAGCTGGTGCTCGACAAGCTCGCCATGTCGGCATTCGAAGGGACACCGCTCGCCTTCGCTTTGCAGGATTGCGGAATCCGCGGCGTGGCGATTTGCGGAATAGCCCTGGAAATCGGCATCGAACCCACCGTGCGTCATGCGACAGATCTCGGGTTCATTCCCATCGTCCTTCAGGATGCCTGTGGTTCAGGTCATGCCGAGGCCGGCCTGCGGGCGTTGGCAACCATGCGCTTCGTCGGCGAGGCGCTGCTCACCGAGGTTGAGGATCTCGTCAAGCTGTTGGGACTTTGACCCCTTAGAGATGGGCGTCCAAGAACTTGGCGGTGGCGTGATAGGCGCGCAGCCAGGATTCGTGACGCAGAAACCCGTGGATCTCGTCGGGAAAAATCAGCTCCGAATAATCGACGCCGCGATCGCGCAAGCCTTCCGCGAGACGCACTGACTCGGAAAAGGCGACATTGTGGTCATCGTCGCCCTGAATGATCAGAACCGGTGAGCGCCATTGGTCGAGAGAGGCAATCGGTGATGCGGCGATGGCCGTGGCGATTTGAGCAGGGGTCGCATCCGCGGCATAGAACGGATGGAAATCGCGCTGTGCCAGAGTCCAGTGATACCAATCATGCACGCCGTGCAAGTCCACGCCGGCCTTGAAGATGTCGGAATTGCGCGCCAGCCCGAGTGCGGTGAGGTAGCCGCCATAGCTGCCGCCCCACAGGCCGATCCGCTTCGGATCGACGTCGGGGCGCGAGCGCAAATAGTCTGCTGCCGCCAGCAGATCGTTGTACTCGCTGGCGCCACTCGCGCCGCTTTTCTCCGCCTCGCGAAAATCCAGGCCGTAGCCGATCCCGGCGCGATAGTTAAGCGACAGCACGACGTAGCCCGCATTCGCCAGATACTGATTCATGGCATAGGCATTGCTGTAGTAATCCATGTAATGCCAGCCGAGCAGCATTTGGCGCACCGGGCCGCCGTGCATGAACACCAGCGCGGGATGGCGTTCCTTCCCGGTTGACGGCGGAAACAAGATGCCGTGCGCCGCGACACCCGCGCGCTCCGGCAGCCGCACCGATTGCGGTTCCACCAGCCGCGGGCCGGGAAAATCCACAGGCAACCCTTCGGCCGGAAAATCCACGGGTTTCGAATCCCGCTTGACGAGGGCAACATGGGCAGGGACATGAGCATCGGCGCGCAGAAATGCAACGCTCGCGCCATCGGAGAGAATTGCTGGCTGGGTCTCGATGCCGCTGCCGCGGGTCATTGCGAGCAGCTTGCCGGTGCTGGGATCGAGGCGCGTCAGATGCCGTCGATCCGCATCGCCATCGTTGGAGGAGTACACGATGCTCAGGCCGTCCCTGGCGACGGAGGCAAATTCTATTTCGAATGCGCCCGGGGTCAGGAGGCGCGCGGAACCGCCGTCGGCAGAGACCGCGTAAAGGTGCAGCCATCCGTCGTTCTCGGCAGGAAACACCAGCGTCCCGCCGCACCACATCAGCTGCACATCGGAACTCAGGGGATGAAACACGCTGCCCGCGCCCTGCGGCGCCCGATACACTTCATGTGACTGGCCGTCCGCCAGCGAGGCGACGCGTACCGACCAGGGAGGCCCGGTTCGATGCGGCACGATTTCCACCTCATCGGGCGTTGACGGGATGCGCAGGTACGCAATGCGACGCCCGTCGGCGGACCAGCGCGGTTCCACATCCGTGGACAGACTGGCATCCAGCCAGCGAATGGACTTCTCGGCGAAGCGATAGATGCCGATGAAGCTGTGATCGCCGCGATCGCTCACAAACGCGAGCGCATCTCCCGCGGGCGAGAAGCTCATCGCCGTGACGGCGCCGCGGACCTTGAACAGCGTCTCGGCTTTCGCATCCTTTTGCGCGCCGATGGCATAGACCACGCCGGCGCGTAGAAACAGGATCAGTTTGCCGTCCGGTGAGGCCTGCGGCGTATGACCTTCCGCCACGCGCTGCGGCTCACCGCCGTCAAGATCTACACGCCAGATTTCCTGCGTCACGCCCGGCTGCAATTCCGCCGGATTCGGCGCCGGCTTGTCGGGGTACTCCACATCACCGCCGCGCACGTACAAAAGCTGACGAGCGTGCGGCACAAAAGCGAGTTCGCTGAGTTCCAAACCATCGTCGGCCGCGTAGTGGGTCGCCGCCGCACTTTTGAAAGTGCCACCTTGCGCCTGTGCGATCCAGATGTTGCGTTGACCGGCCCGGTTGCTCGACCAGGCGAAGGCTTGTGCATCGGGCGCAGCGACGAGCGAAGCGGCAAACGGCGCGCTCAGGACCTGCTCAATGCTGAAGCGCTGCGCCTGCGCGAGGGAGGCGGCCAGAAGCAGTGCACCGCCGCTCAGCCAGGCTGCAAGTGGACGTAATGAAGCATCGCTGCGAATAGACACGTATTCCTCCGGGACAGGCTGTCGTTTCAAAAATCGAAGTTCAAGACTCCCAATCAATGTGCTGTGGTTTTCCGCTCATCGGATCATATTCCAAAATGTTTCCGTTGCTCAGCGACTTCCCGGTCAACGCCAGGATGAACGCCCAGTGACTCACCAACAGCGTGGTCTTTGCGTCAGCTCGCGTCGCCATCAGCGTCCGAAATCTGTCCGCCCTCGCAGTCGTCGACGCCAATGTCTCCACGGGTTTTGACCACCAAGTCGAGGGTAGATGCTTGAATTCATGATGCGGAAACCGAGCTGCCAACAAATCGGGCGGACTGCCCACATCGCAGACAAACGCCGCTCGTTCGCGCACCTCGTGCATGATGTCCACCGGCGCCTGATGGAATTTTAATATCGGTTCGGCCGTCTGCAGCGCGCGCATGTAAGGCGAAATGATGATTCGCGTCAAAGAAACCCGGGCCAATTGCGCCGCCGCGGCATGCGCCTGAGCGACGCCCAAGTCTGTCAACTCCGGATCCTCTATTCCCGGATCGATCCGGGTAGGCGTGAAATGTAGGTTGAAGTAGCTTTGTCCGTGACGCAGTAAAAACATGACGCATTGTACCGAAGCGTGCGGCACACGCCGCGTCGACCACGCGCGTTCGGCACCGGGCTGACTGATCCCGCGCTTTAGGGCGCGTCAGCAGCTTTCTCGGCGATCGGCCTCGCGTAGCGGACGAGGGAGAGCAGAAACTTGCCCGGCTCCTCAGACTCAGGCTCGTGAGCTGACTGCTCGAACCAGACAAAGTGTTTCTCGGGCGCCTTTACCCGAACGAACCAGTCGTGGGCAACGTCGGAATTCACCGTGCGATCGTGGCGGCCCAGCAGCAGGATCAGTGGACACTGCAACTCAGTCGCGGCGCTGAGGTCCAGGTTGAAAACGTCGGCCAGCAGGTAGCGTTCGGAAAACTCGTTGCCGTCATAGATATGCGGTGCCTCAGCGTCGGTGTAGTCCGGCGACAACCGGACCGCATGACTCTCGTCCTCCTGTGAAGTCCGGTAGGCCATGACTCCGCCGAAATAATCGCCCCACTTGTGAACGATCAAGGCATCCTTCAGTTCGATCCGCCTGCCTCCGGGCGCGGCGTATGGGGCAATCGCGCTCAGTTCCGAAATGGCCTGGGCGTTGTTCGCCCTCTTTGCCGCGGCCAGCGCATAGGCCCAGCCGCGCCGCTCGCTTTCCGGCGAATTGGTTACCTGGCCGGTGCCGATATAGGCATGAAGCCACTCAGGATGCCGCCGCGCAAGTTCGAGGCCGAGGTAACTGCCCCAGGAATGTCCCCAGACAAAGATCTTGGCTTTGCCGAGGTCCTTGCGCAACCAGGCAACTACTTCTTCGGTGTCTTGCAGCAGGCGCTCGCGGCTCATGGTCGGCGCCACGGACTTCGGATCGTTGATCATGTAGGTCTTGCCTGCGCCGCGCTGGTCCCATTGCACGACGGTGAAGAATTCCTCCCAGCCCCGCGCATACCACCAGTTGAGCGGCGTTTCGACATAGCCGGGGCCGCCGTGCAACACGAGCAGCACGGGATTGCGCCGATCGTTGCCGCGGATGGTCACAAACTGGTCGATGCCGCCGATGCGAATCGCCTCGGCGCGCTCGATTCCATTGGGCGTCACGATGCGGCGCAGGCCGCGGACCACTTCCGTGGCTTCGACGCGATTGTTGGGTTTGGGCGGAGGGTCCGCGGCGTAGGCTGCCGAGGACAAGCTGAGTGCCAGAGCGACCGGCGCGAGCAGGACTCCGCGGCCCGCCCTCTTCACGCTTCGGGATTCAGCAGTGTCTTGACCAGCACGCTGCCGTCTGCCCCCTTCTGCTCCTCGCGAATCAGGACCTGAGATTTCTTCGCGAACCAATAGCGGTTGGTGATCACATGCTCGCCGTCTTTGAAATCGATCATGACCAACCAACAATCTATGTTGCCGCCGTCGGCCGTCGCGATGGATTCGGATCCTGAAACTGAATACACATAGCGGGCGGGCGGATCGAGACCCGGATCGTAGAAATTTATGCTGGCAACGGCAGGGCCTGCAAATATTCCATGTCCGTTTCCCAGTTGTTGGTGGGCTCAGCCGTCGTCTGAACAAAACCTTTTTTGGCGTTGCCCTCCAACTCGTCCATGCCGACAATTTTATCCGGGAAAAATCGATATCCTGACGTTGTTGTCGTGCCGTCGCGCGTCAGTCTTTTCACTTGGGTCAGCGGCCGCAGCGTGTCCGCTTCAAACCATGCATCCTGCACCAAGACCACCGGTTTGCCGGTTTCGTCCCATTGCTGTTGCACGCGCATGAGTTTGCGGCCGTCTTTCGTCTCAAAGCTGATCTCTCTGCTCCAGATATCGATCGCGTTTCGATGGCCATCGGGAGTGACGGAGTAGCGCACGTAGCGATGCACGCCCGGTTTCAAGAGATTGGCACGCTCGAGCTTGTCGCCGACATGAACCTCGGTCACTCCAGCGAACACCTTTGACGCTACGAGGGCAAAGAAGACACCCGGCGATAGAAACGCATAACGCATGCGGGGATTATGAATGAATTTGCCGGCGGTCCGGAAGGCCACTGCAGCGCCAAAGATGGGTACCACTTTCATTGTGGCATAGTGCGGCGCAGGCGACCGGCGGGGATCGATGCCGCGAATCAATTGGAGGATCGCTTTGACAACCACTCCGGACAAGATCTTCGCGCCTCAAGTCGCGCTCCGCATCTACGGCTTGGCGGCCGTCGCGTTTGGGTTGGTGGGCCTGGTATGGGGCGACTTCGCCGCAGTGTGGCAACCTGTGCCGAAGACCGTGCCCGGGCGGGCCGTCTTGGCCTACGTCGTGGCAGCAGTTCTGTTGTTGGCAGGCTTCGGTCTTCAATGGCGGCGGAGCGCCGCCGCAGGCGCGCTGACACTCACCATTCTCTTCAGTCTCGGCGTGATATTGCTTCACGTACCCAATGTGATCGCACACCCATCCGTGTTCGTGATGTGGTCGGGTACGGCCGAGCAGCTGGCACTCGTGGCAGGCGGCATGGTCGCCTATGCCCTCTGCGCAGAACCCGTTGCAGCGAGCGCAGATCGGCTGCTGCGGATCGGGCGCCTGCTATTCGGTGTATGCCTGATCGTGTTCGGCCTGGCCCATCTTTTTTATCTCAAAGCCACGGCCGACTTCGTTCCCGCCTGGCTGCCGCCGGGGCAGGTCTTTTGGGCCTACGCTACCGCGGCGGGGCATTTTGCGGCCGGCGTCGCGATACTTTCCGGGATTGCCGCCAGGATCGGGGCCATGCTGCTCACGGCCATGTTCGTCTGTTTCGGCATTCTCGTGCACGCGCCCAACCTCTTCAACGACCCCCACACGCATTTTAACTGGGCGGCGAATGCCATGAACTTCGCCTTGATTGCCTCAGCCTGGCTGATCACGGCGTCGATTCGCCCAAGAGCGCCCGCCGGCGGCTAGGCCTTTGTAAAGCCCCGCGGGTAGAATGTGGCGACCAATGAAGCTTGGAAAACCAAAATGCCACGACCCATTCGCCTCGTCGCCGCGATCGCTTCAGTCCTTTTCTGGCTGATGGTGTCACCAGTGCATGCGGCGTCCGCCGCGTATTTGGATTCATCCGGCCGCGACGATGTTCTGTCCGGCGGCGCCAAGTTGATTACGATCCAAACCCCCAAGGGCGCTTTTCGCGTCTGGACCAAGCGGGTCGGCAACAATCCCCGCATCAAAGTGCTGCTGCTGCATGGCGGGCCCGGCGCCACGCATGAATACTTCGAAGCCTTCGACAGCTATTTTCCAAAGGCGGGTATCGAGTACTACTACTACGACCAGCTGGGCTCCGCCTATAGCGACCAACCTGACGAACCCACTTTGTGGGAGCTACCGCGCTTTGTGGATGAGGTCGAACAGGTCCGCAAAGCCCTGAAACTCGACAAGAGCAATTTTTATCTCTACGGCCAATCCTGGGGCGGCATTCTGGCGTTGGAATACGCACTCAAATATCAACAGAATCTAAAGGCCCTGGTCATTTCCAACATGGTCCCCAGCATCCCGGCCTACAACCGCTACGCGGCGGACGTGCTCATGCCTGCGATGGATCAGAAAGCGCTCGCTGAAGTGAAGCAGCTCGAGGCCCAGGGCCGATACGACGACCCGCGTTATGAAGCACTCCTGATGCAGCATTTTTACGTTGACCACATCCTGCGCATGCCCACGGATCAGTGGCCTGATCCCGTGCTGCGTGCCTTCGCCAAGATCAACAAGAAAATCTACATTCCGATGCAGGGTCCGAGCGAAATGGGCGCAAGCGGCAAGCTCGTGAACTGGGATCGCACGGCGGACCTGGCCAAAATCACCGTGCCTACCCTGGCGATCGGTGCCCGCTACGATACGATGGAGCCGGCGCAGATGGAAAAAATCGCCAAGGGGGTCAAGAACGGGCGTTATCTGTACTGCCCGAAGGGCAGCCACCTTGCGCTTTATGACGACCAACAGGTTTACATGGCCGGGCTGACGCAATTCATTCTGGACGTGGACTCGGGGCGCTTTTAACGCCTAGCTTTGCGCCAGGAACTTTGCGAGCGGCTCCCAGTAATGCGAATGCCAGCCGTTGGCGAGCGAGGTGCCGTTGCCATTGGGGAAACCTCGATGTTCGAATTTGAGCTTCGTCTTGCCGCCCTCTGCCGTCAGATTAAAGGCGGCAATCGAAAATTCTCCCGACTTCCAACTTCCGGCGCGCCAGGCTTGAACCAACCGTTCGTTCGGCAGCATTTCAATATGCCGGCCCGTGATGTAGCCCCCGAACAGCGTGAATGAACCCCCCACTTCGGTACTGATCGCCGTCGGTTTGGCGCCCGCGGCGGCCAGCAGGGCGGCGCCATCGCTCAGGCGGGTGATCATGTCGAAGTCCTTGGCGGCGGTCAGCGCTTGATAGACACGCTGCGGACTGGCATCGAGCGTGACTTCCTGCCGGATCGCCTCGGCATTGTGTGCGAGGCCATCCGCTGCGGCGGCGGCCGCCTTCGCCGGCGCGGCCGACTCAGCCGCGGCGCCGGATTCAGCCGGGGCGGCAAACCCTGCCGGCAACATCGCGAGACCGATGGTGAGCGAGCGGCGAGAGATGGTGGTTGATTGCGCAGCGGATTCCTTCATGGCTTTCCTTCCTTGCGGGCGGACCGACACCAGGTGCACATTGTATAACGGTCTGGTCGAATACTTGGAGGGAGCGCATCGATGATTGCGACTCAATCGTTTAAGCGCACTTTTTATGCGTGCATCCTGTTGCCGGTGCTGGGCACACCGTGCCAGGTGCACGCGGCGGAGGCGCGATCCACGGACAACGCCTATCTGGATGCGCTTCGAGGCGACTGGGACATGACCGGGACGCTGCTCGGAAAGCCCGTGACGTACCACGCGCGAGGCCAGCGCGTGCTGCATGGCGGATTTCTGCGGTTGCACATGATCGATGCCGCCGATGTTCCGACGTACGAGGCGGATTTGTTTCTAGGCTATGACTCGCATGCGGATGACTACATCGGTCACTGGCTTGATCGCTTTGGCGCCGCCGGCGCGCGCGTCGTGGCGAGCGGAAAACGCAAAGGAGAGACGCTGGTCATCCAATTTCCGTACGCTGAGGCGGCGTTCAAAGACACCTTTGTGTATGACCCCAATACAGATACTTGGTCGTTGCTGATCGAGTCACAGAAGCCGGGCGGCGGGTGGTCCCAATTTGCCACGTACAGCCTAGTGCACGCGGCGCGCAGCGCTGCTCATTGAGCGCTGCGGCGGCGGACCGCGGCATCGCGGCCCGCGCTGAAGATGCCGAGACCGAATGCCGCGGTAACCGCCTCCGCCCGGGAATGAACGTCGAGCTTGCAGAGAATCGCCGACACATGATGGTCGATGGTTTTGGTCGAGCGATGCAGCCGGCGCGCAATGTGCGCATTGCTGCAGCCCTCCACCAGCAAGGCAAGAACTTCGAATTCCTTTTCCGACAGCCCCTTGGGATTGCTGCGGGTCGCTTCGCGCGGGCCGCGCGGCACGCCGCGCACGCCGCGGTCGCGCAGCCGCTTGCGCACGATGGTTTCCAGGGGACACGCCCCCAATCGATCGAGAATGGCGAGCGATTGCAGCAATGCCTGATCGGAACCCTCCGCCAGGGAAAGCGCCTGCTCGTACGGCATGCCGATTCTCTCCCAGGCGTCGGCGGCCGCCTGCCACTCACCCGCCAGCATCAGCCGGTAAGGTTCGGCGATGTTGCCGCAATTCGGATCGACTGCTTGCGCCTTGGACTGCCAGAAAAGCAGTTCACCCTTGACCCACGGAATTTTGCGATCGCCGAGCTCACGTAAACCAACGGCGGTTTCACGGACAATCGTCTCCAGATCACCCCGATACCAGGCCTGCTCGGCGCGCGCCGCGGTGATGCGCCCCAGCCGCTCGGGCTCATCCATGGACATCGCCAGATCGTAAACCTCGTCGAGCAGAGCATCGGCGCCCGGATCGCCTCGTCGGATGCGCAGCAGTGCAAGGGTCGCGCGGCTCGGCACCCGTTGTACCGGCACGAGTTCAATCGTCTGCGAGGATTCAAAAACCATCTGCGCGGCGCCTGCCCAGTCGCCGCGATCCAGAGCCAACCGAGCGCCGTAAGTACGCAAATAGGCGACGCTGGAGAACAGGCCGCGTTCCTCGCAGTATGCGACGCCGTCTCGAAATGCCTTCTCGGCGCGTGGCATATCGTGGTTCAAGGTCGCGCAGAACATGGCATTGCTGTAGCAGCGGGCGACGCATTCGTCGAGCTTCTTATCGAGTGCCAGCGCCAGGCTTTTCTCGAGATATTCATAACCGGCTGAATCCCCGGCAATCAGCAGCGCCGCGCCGATGCTGTTCAAGGTGTGGGATTCGATCACCGCATTGCCGAACTCAACGGCCAGCGCGAGCGCGCGCCTTCCGAAATCCACCGTCTCCTGGTCAAGACCGCGATTGGATCCGAGCCGCGAGCGCGCACTATAGGCCATCGCCAAGTGAACGCTGGGCGGCAGCGGCTCGAGCAGCGCAATCGCTTCAGCGATCGATTGATTCGCCGCGATCCGATCGCCTGACATGCGATATTCCGGCGTCAAAAAACAGAGCATGCGCGCCTGCGCCTCAATATTTCCCTCCATTCGCCACAACCCGAGCGCTTGCTTGCCGGAGACGATTGCCCGACCGGGCTGGTTCGTCAGGCTGCACTCCTTCGCATGCTGCTCGAAGAACTCCGCCTGGGTCAGGGTGGGAAGCGCGTCGCGATAGCGCAGTGCCGCGATCCAGTGCGCCGCCGCTTCCCGATGCGCCCCGAGTCGCGCCGCCTCCCGCGCCGCCAGCGGCGCGTACTTGAGCACGGCGGCAGCATCGTTCGCCAACGTCGCGTGATGCATGAGTTGCGTCAGATCCGCGTTGTGCTCCTCCAAGGCCTGCAGCACGCGGCTGTGCATGCTGCGCGCTCGCTCCGGCGGCAGCGTGCTATGCACGGCCAGACGCGCCAACTCGTGTCGAAAGCTCACCGCATCGCCGTGTGCCGCCAGCAAGCCGCGCGTGACGCCCTCATCGATTGCGGCGCCGTGCGAACCGAGCATCGCCGTCATCAGCCATCCTTCGGTTCTCCCCGGAGAGATGCACACCAGCTCGGCAAGCTCGCGCGCTGCCGGCGAGCAGCGCATCAGGCGGGCAAGAACAGCATCTCGCACGGTCTCGGGAACCCGCTCGCCGGGACAAGCAAGGGCTTCCGATACGAAAAATGGATTGCCGCCGGTGATCTGGTGCAGCAGAGTGGAATTCCAGCAGCTATCCTCGGCCATCTGCGCAACGGCCGCGGCCGACAGCGGCGCGAGCCGCATGCGGATGACATGCCGGCCGGTAAGTTCACCGAGCGCGAGTCGAACAGGATGAATGGGGGACAGTTCCTCATCGCGGTAGGTTGCGATCAGCAATGCGCCGGTGCGCTGGATGCGCCGGCCGATGAAGCGAAAAAAGTCGAGCGTCGATTCGTCCGCCCAATGCACATCCTCGAGTACCACGACAGTCGCGCGTTGCGGCGGCACGAGCTGCGCGAACAAGGCGCCAAAGAGCCAATCGCGCGACACATCGGCGAGTGTCGTGAGGCCCTCGAGCACCGGGGTTTGCGCCGCGATTTCATGCACGGGCCCGAGCGCTCGCGGCGTGTCCAGCGCATCGCACGCTCCCCATAAAATGCGTGCATGACGCCGCGTGTCGGACACAAATTGCTCCACCAACGAACTCTTGCCGAGCCCTGCCTCGCCGGCGATCAGAATCAACTTGCCCGAGCCGGCGCGGGCTTCGGAGAAGCCCTGAGCCAAGGTTTCCAGTTGTTGTTGGCGTTCCAGGAGATGCATGGCGGCGCGATTATCCGACATAAGCTGCGCCTGCGGCGCAATTTGGGGATATTGACCGAGCAAAATGGGGATGGGGATCCCCAGGCGGGTCATAAAGCGGACACTTTAGGCCAATCGCACCCCTATATCCGCGAACACTCATCGCACCTGCGCTAAAGTCTCAACCTCGGTAAGTTGACTTGCCGGCGGACCTCCGGTATCTGGTCGAACCCATGGTCTACCTCGTGCTCGGCCTGGTTCTCTTCCTCGGGATGCATTCGATATCGATCGTCGCGCCGGCCTGGCGCGACCGAATCGCCGGTCGCCTCGGCAAGGCATGGATGGGCCTTTATTCATTGGTCTCGATCGCGGGCTTCGTTGTCATCGTCTGGGGCTACGGCATCGCACGCCAGAATCCCGTGATGCTGTACTCGCCGCCGGCCTGGACTCAATACGTCACTGCCGTTCTCATGCTTCCGGTCTTTCCGCTGTTTCTCGCCGCGTATTTCCCCGGTCGCATCAAAGCCGCGCTCCAGCATCCGATGCTCATCAGCGTCATGCTCTGGGCGCTGGCACATCTCATCGCGACTGGCAGGCTCGCCAACGTGGTGCTATTCGGTGGATTCCTCGCGTGGGCGGTTGTAGATCGCATCTCCTACCGGTGGCGTACGCAACGGCCGAACCCCGCCGCGCCGCCTTCAAGGTTAAATGACGGCATCGCCATCGTGGGGGGCCTGGTGATTTACGTTGTCTTCGAACACTGGCTGCATGCGCGGTGGATCGGAGTTCAGCCGCTGTCGATGTAAAATGAATCAGTCCGCGATCTTTGCGCCTTTTCTTGCGACGATGCTCTTGACGCTCATCGTTT
>Ga0210383_10003976_pt1 | contig 13143 bp, 13 predicted proteins | sample IncBWC14OmetaG_FD_160072 | JGI IMG/M metagenome (GOLD analysis project Ga0210383, IMG submission 160072) | Forest soil microbial communities from Barre Woods Harvard Forest LTER site, Petersham, Massachusetts, United States - Inc-BW-C-14-O ...
GTGATGGGCGCGACGAGCGGTGGCTGCCAATCAGGTAGGCGCCGATCGCGACCACCAGCAGAACCGGGATCACCACCGGTGGCACGATGCGTAGCGAGCTGTTCATCGCTCAGCCCGAGCTGTCAAACGAGGTGCTGCCGCCGGATTCGGATTTGCCGGCGCCCGAGCTGCTCGGCGCGCGCTGACTCGGCGCGGGCGATGTCTGCGCCGGCGCGCGGCTCACCGGCGGGGCGCTGACGGGCGCCGGCGTGGGCTTCGCGGGGGCGGAAACCGGCACTGCGGGAGTCGCAACTTCGACAGTCGGGGTGCTCGGCGCCGACGCAAGCGCTGCCTGCGAAGCGTCGGGCGCCGGCACGGTCTTGGCGAACTGTGCACGGGCGGGTCGGGCGGGAGCGGCCGTCACGCTTGTTGCAACCGGCGGGGAGCTCGCAAGGCGGACCGGGATCGCGGGGCCCGCGGAGGCCGTCGAGACGCTCGAGGCGAGCTGTTCACGAGGTGTGCTTGCAGGGCGCTGCGAGCGCCCGAGCGCGAACGAGCCGGCAAATACGGCTACGCACAGCACCACGGCCAGCAGGATCATGCGCGCGTACGTGGCAACCGGTCCCCGTTCGACGTCGAATGATGTGGGGACGCGGACGGTGTTCATGACGGGCAGACGATCGGGACGGTGCCCGCCGGGTTGAGACACTCGTCGACGCGCGTGGGCGACTTGTCGCGGCGGATCACGAATCGCGTGAACTTGCCGATCTGCCCGTGTTTGGAGATCCATATCTCCATTACCACCCCGCTGCGCAGGAAGCGCTGGAACCGCTTGAACGTGATCTGCACGGTGCCAGACTTCGTCTTGGCGCCCGCAGTCGCGACGAAGGCCTGCAACTTGGTCGGACAGCCCTTTCCGTGACAGGTGATCGTGACGTTCGCGCCCACGGGAGCGAGCGCGGCGAGCAGGCTGATCCTGGCGCCCGACGCAGTGAAGGAGCCCGCCATACGCACCACAGGGAACGGTTGCATCAGCGGCACGGTCGCGGTCGCGACCGCGACCTTCTCGGCGACGGTGCTCGACATGCCGTCTGCGTCGGTCACCTGCAGCTGGACGGTGTGGAAGCCGGGGGTCGAGAACAGCGTGGTGAGCGTCGATTCACCGTGGGTGAAGACGCCGTTACCGGCGAGCGACCAGGCGTAGCTGACGATCGGCGAGCTCCCGGCGCTCGAGTTCGACGCAAGCGTGAAGGGCTCGCCGGCCTGCGGATCGGCTGGGATCCATTTGAAGGAGGCCACGGGCGGCGAGGCCGTGGTGGGGGCCGGAGCCGCGGGGGCGAGGACCGTGAAGGTCACGCCTTCGCTGCGGCCGATGTTGCCGACGTCGTCGCGCTGTTCAGCCTGAGCGGTGTAGGTGCCGGGACTGAGCCCACCGAGGGCCGCCGACCAGTCCGTGGCTGCCGGCACCGTGATGCCCTCGAGCGGCGTCTCCCCGGCGATCGCTGAGCCCGAGTAGAGCTGCACCGTGACCGTCTTCAGATCGCCTTCTTCCATCCCCGCCGCTCCCTCGAAAGTCACGGTCGCGTTCGTTGTGGCGCTACCGTTGGCTGGCGCTGTCAGGGTTACGTTCGGCGGGTCGGCGTCGACCGTAAAAGTGACCGTATTGCTGACTCCCGGTTGTGAAAACGGGTTCATGTCTGTCTGTTCCGCCTGCGCCGTGTACGTACCGTCATGAAGCGCTTGCACGCCAGGTGTCATCCACGACGACCCGCTGAGGGCACCTGAGACGGTACTCACCGGAATGCCAGACGCCGATGTGCCCGCGTAGACGTTTACGCTCACGATGTTGCCGTCTTCCGGTTCGGTCGCGCCGATCCCGTCGAAGCTTGGACTTGGGCCCGTGAGGAGTCGCGCTCCGCGCTCGACGAAACCTGACGTGTCGAGCATCACTTCTGGAGATCTCGTGGCGATCGTGAACGTTGTTGCTTTGCTCTTGCCCACATTACCGGCTTCGTCTACCTGTTCGGCGACGGCGATATAGATACCGTTCGACAGCCGTGGCCCGATGGAACCGGTCGTCCATTCGTGGGCGGGGTTGGGGATGAGGTTCTTGACTTCCTGGACGGGCGCTTCAGAGACCGACTCACCTTCGATTTCGTAGATCTTCAAGTTGATGGAGGGCTCATCCCCGTTCGCATCGCCGGCGAGTCCGCCGAACACCGGCTCTGAAACCGTCAGATCCGCCTCGTTGGCCGGCTTGGTCAAAGTTACCGCCGGTTTTGTTGTATCGATCGTGAACGCGACGGTTTCACTCGTGCCTGTGTGGCCTGCCTCGTCACCCTGAAACGCCTGCACGCTGTAGTTGCCGTCTGCGAGGTGCGGCGTCGTATACGACCACGCGCCAGCAACAACCGACGCGCGTTCTGATAGGACCAGCCTCGCGCCTTCGTGGACCGTAACCGTAACGAAGGGATTGTCCCAAGGCTCCGTTTCGGCTCCGCCCGTCAGGGTCAGCGTGGCGACATTCGTCAGAGGAGGAACGCCGTCGATCGAGACGAGAGGCGTCTTCGTATCGACTGTGAACGTCACCACCCCACTCGTCCCGGTGTGGCCCGCTTCATCGCCCTGTGACGCCTGCGCCGTATACACGCCATCGCCTAGGTGGGGACCGTAGGACCATTTGCCGCCGCTGACGGGGACGCTTTCCGACGCTTCGAGTTTCCCCGACAGCGATTCGCCCTGATGAACGGCAACCGTCACGCTCGAATCGTCCCACGGCGCGGTCGCGGCGCCGCCGCTCAGCGTCGGATTCGAGGTATCGAGGACAGCCCCATCGGACGGCGCGCCCAGCGTCACCGCCGGCGGGGTCGCATCGACCGTGAACGCCACCACCCCGCTCGTCCCCTTGTTGCCGACTTCGTTCCGCTGGGACGCCTGCGCAGTGTAGGCGCCGTCGCTCAAATGCGGCGCGTAGGACCAGCTTCCTTCGTCCATAAAGGCGCTGCCCGAGGACACGACATTCCCTGGCGGCGAACCTTCACGAATCACAACCGTGACCGGTTCATCCCACGGGGCGGCTCCCGCCCCGCCCGTCAACGTCGGGCTCGATGTCTTCAGGAGGGCACCTTCTTCTGGCGAGATCAACGTGACCGCGGGAGTGGCCTCCACGGTAAAGGTCACCGAGTTGCTCGTGCCGGTTTCTCCTTCGGAGTTCGTCTGTTCCACGACCGCCGTGTACTGCCCTTCTTCGAGCGGCGACCCCGGTGCTATTTCCCAGCTATCTCCCAGCGGTTCTTCCTCGGTGGGCGCGAATACCGTCCAGGACTGCAGCGGCGAGCCTCCCCCGCCCGTTCCCTTGAATATGTTGAGCGTGACGGGATCGAACGCGAGCGTGAGTGGATCTTCTGCATCGGTGGTGGTGCCTGCGAAAACAGGCTTTTGCTGGCTGGTGGCGGTTCCCGAAACGGGCTGGTCGATGATCAGTTCGGGTTCAGCGGCCAGCGCCGTCCCCTGTAGGGCCGCCACCAGCAGGATCAGCCCACCAAGCACGGTCGCAACCGCTCGCGCAACATTCCTCCGCGCCGTCATCTAAAGCCGCTCCAAACCTCGTCGTCATCCATCCGGTCCCACCCCACGGCCTCGGGCAACCTCCATGTCTGCCCGGAAGTGTCTTCCATCCGCTGTAGATGATAAGCGAGATTTGGGCTGGAATTCAAAGCTTTGCCCCTTCGCCCATACGTTCACGATCGGTACTACTCGTACAGCGCGTGAAGCCAGGCCAGCCCGCGGCGGGGGCGCCGCCGGCGAATCGACCTGGCGAGCGAGGCCCCGACCCTACAGGCGCTGTTAGAGATCGAGGAAGCGCAGCACGACGCGGCCGACCACGATCACGTCGCCGTTGCTGAGCTCGGCCTGTTGTACGCGCTGGCCGTTTACGAACGTGCCGGTGGCGCTGCGGTCATCGAGGATGCGCGCGCCCGACGGGCGTGGCACGAGGATCGCGTGGCGTCGCGACACCGAGTTGTCGTCAAGGCGCAACTCTGCGGAGAGGCCGCGTCCGATGTGCACGGCCTGGCCGGCGAGCGGGATCAGCAGCGCGCGCTCGGGGCCCTGGATTTCGACGTACCGGCCTGGCCCTGCGGGCTCAGCCGGCTCGACGGCGAGCGCCCGGTGGCGGACGCGCTCGTCCAGGCAGGCCGTCGGATCGAACCTCTCGGTCAGCCCGTCGGCGGCGGAGCGGATGAGTGTCTGTGCGGTCATACGAGCAGCAAACCCCATGCTACTCAGGCGAAGCTCAACCGCCGCTAAGAAAAGAAGAAATAAAGACGAGCGCGGCGCGGAGGAGCTTGACCTCAGGCGAGCGTGCCCGACGAGCCGCCGTGCCCGGCAACGCGTTCGGCCTTACGGCGGGTCATGCGCTTGGAGCTCAGCCAGCCCCAGCCGCCGACCGCAACGACGGGCACCACGAACATCATCGAGATGTACCAGTGCATCATGCAGGCCAGCAGCGGCGCCATCGCGGCAAAATCTAGCACGCGCTCACCACGCCTCTTCAGCTGGCGGGTCGATCCGCCGCGAATCGGCGCCGTCGCTGCTCGCGAGGGCTGCGCGTGCTCGACGGCGGCGCACGAAGAGCACGAACAGCAGCCCTGCGACGGCGATCGCCACGCCGACGATGATCACCGCGACCGGCGCCTTCGAGCTCTCGGGCGTCCAGTAGAGCTGGCCCGCGATCGCGCCCTTGGTGGTGCCTACCGCGATCGGTACCTGCCAGTTGAAGATCAGCGTGCGCTGGCTCTTGTTCTTGACCTTCGCCGGCGGCACCGGTGACATCCAGTGGATGCGGTGGTCGTGCCATTCGAACTGGCCGGTGCGGTCGATCACCTTCCACTGCGGCGGATCGCTCGCGCTGGCGCTCGACGGGACGCTCACCTGCGCGTAGAAGTTCGTGTTCAGATACGTCGCCGGCGAGCGCTCGTTCTGCTCGACGGCGCCGTTGGCGAGGACGCGGGCGTACGGCTCGCCTTCGTAGCCGTAGATCGTTACCGTCCTGCCTGTGTGGTTGGTCAGCAGGATGCGGTCGGCGAACTCGAGCACCTGGAAGCTGAGGCCGGGAACGCTCGGCGAGACGCCGGTGATGTTGGAGCGGTACTCGTAGCTCGAGCCCTGGTCGTTGATCGGATTTCCGCTCTCCGCTGTGGTGCTCGCAGCGAGCGAGGGCGGGCTCGCGAGCAGCGGCGCCGCGAGGCACGCGACCGTGCCCAGCAGCGCGATGAACATGCGACGGGCCATGCGCCACCGACCGTAGCGCAGGCGGAAGGGAGTCATGTCCCGACGGCGGAGAGCAGCCACAGGCCGAAGCTCGTGAACGCGACCATTACCGCGAGCATCCAGTACTGGCTGCGCACGGCCTCTTCGGGGTCCTTGTAAAGCACCAGCGCCCGGTCGTGCGCGAGCGCGAGGCCGCTCACGTGGCCGATGATGAGCGCCGCCACCTGGACGTACCAGATCGCGGCGTAGGAGATCACGTGGTAGTCGATCTCGTAGCTGCTCGTACCGAAGATGTTCGCGCCGTTGCCCAGCGGATCGGAGGCCAGATAGGCGATCGCCTGGCTCTGCCAGATCAGCAGGGAGAAGTAGTGCGCGAGCACATAGGCAAAGGCGATCGGCACGAGCGTGTGCGCGAACGTGCGCGTCAGCATGCTCGAGTCGTAGAGGTCGCTGACGTTGTGCACGCCGCGGATGCCGACCCGATAGACACCGAAGATCACGAGGATGCAGAGCACGAGCCCAACCGAGTACGCGAGCTCCTGCGCTGGTGTCGGACCGAAGCCGACCGTTCCGAAGACGCTCTGCAGGCTCGGCTCATTGGTGCGCCAGACGCCGCCGTTGCTGAAGCCGTCGAAGGTCGTCGTGCCGATCAGCGTGCAGATCAGCGCGACCATGCCGGCGCCGACCTTCAGGCCCGTCAGGCCGCTCAACGGCCGGCGCAGATACACCGCGCCGTCCTCCCGCCGCACGAGCGCAGACAGCTTGGAGATCAGGTTGAAGTACACGCCGAAGCCGTCGGCCTGCGAGCACCACTCCTACGCCGAACAGTGCCATACCAGCGAGCATCGCCAGGAAGTACGCCAGCGACAGCGCCGCGAGCGTAGCCGGATGGTCTTTTTCGACGTAGACCAGCTCGAGCCAGGCAAAACCGACGATCACCGCGACCGCCGGCCACACGCCGAGCCATTGCGGGTAGCGCAGCGTCGGCCGCCCCGGTCGCCCCCGGCGCAGAGCGCGCGCAAGCGCCGCGATCACCCGCCCGCACGTCCGCCACGGGTTGAACGCTCGAAAGACGTCCCCGAACAGCACGCTCGCGACGGGGATGCCGACCCAGAAGATGACGTACAGGAACGTCACCGAGAAGTTCGCCTGTGTCACCTGCGCGCCGTCGAAGCCGCTGTAGATGACGAGCGCGAACAGCGCGACGCCGGCGAGGCTCGCAAGCCATTCCACGGGGGCCGGCAGCAGGAACAGCCGGCGCAGGCGCGGGTGCTGAAGCTGCGGGCTCCTCCACATCGTCGAGAGCGCGACGAACGACACGACCAGCACGATCGCCGCCGTCCAGCTGAACAACCAAACGGGGATCGGCAGGTCGGCCTTGCCGACGATGCCATGCGCGTCGGCGCTCGCCGGCAACGCCAGCGCCACGAGGCCCTGAGCACCGAGCAGGACCGCCAGCGTGCGCCGCGAGGGGGCTCTCATGCGTGGCGCAGTCTATGCAAGGGCATGACGCTGGTTCGCCGATCGGCGCCGCTCTGGCGTACCCTGCGCTTGATGCTGAGCGTGCCGCTTGCTGCGTCCACGGACCTCTCCGCCGCGTTCCAGCTCGGCCCGCTGGCGATCTTCGGCGTGCTCTACGCGCGGCGCGTACGCACGCTCGCCGAGGACGGCCACCCGGTGCCTGGCTGGCGCCAGGCGTGTTTCTACGGTGGCATCGTCGTGGTCGCGGCGGCGCTCACGTCGCTCGGATCCGCCAGCCAGGACCTGCTGTGGGTGCACATGGTCGAGCACCTGCTGCTCGGCGACATCGCCGCGCTGCTGATCGTGCTGGGCCTCACCGGCCCGCTGATCGCTCCGATCCTACGTATCCGTTTCTTCGATCGCCTGCGTGTGCTCGCGCACCCGCTGGTCGCTTTCCCGCTGTGGATGATCGACCTGTACACGTGGCACCTGCCGTTTTTCTACGAAGCCGCGTTGCGCCACTCGGGTATCCACGCGCTCGAGCACGCGATGTTCCTCGGCCTCGGGATCAACATGTGGATGCCCCTGTTCGGCCCGCTGCCGATGCCCAAATGGTTCGGCAATCTCGGCAAGCTGATCTACATAGTCGCGGTGCGCCTCGCCGGCACCGTGCTCGGCAACATCTTCGTGTGGTCGGGCACGATCTTCTATCCGTTTTACATCCACGGCGAGGCCCACTTCCACATCTCCCCGCTCGCCGACCAGAGCATCGCCGGGGCGATCATGATGATCGAGGAGTCGATCCTGACGCTGGGTCTGTTCTGCTGGCTGTTCCTTCGCACCGCGCACGAGAGCGAGGAACGCCAGCAGCTGGTCGAGTACGCCCAGGCGCGTGGCCTGGAGCTGACCGAGTCGCGCGCGGCGCGCGCGGTCGCGGCCGGCCGCGGCGCCGAGCTGCGCCAGCGTCTGGAGTCGCGCGCCGAGGCCTACGCCCGGGTCGAGGCGGTCTCCAACGCGCCCGACCCGTTGCCCGCTGGGCCCGGGCCACCCGAGCGCAGCTGATCGCTAGGCTGCTGGCATGTGCGCCGGTTGCGCAATGGCCGCCGCGTCAGCCGCGAGCGGCTTCAGGACGTGGATGCAGTCCCAGAACATCCCGTGGCTCACGCCGCAGCGCATGCGACGCCTGACGATCGCCGCGATGTGCGCCGCCGGCGTCGTCTCGACGGTCGGCTTCTCCGGCTCGACGCCGCCGACGCACGGCGCGCCACCGGCTCACCACCGCGCCGCGAATTGAGCGACACGCCGCGAGAGCCGGCGGCAGTGCCGGCCACGAGCGCCGCGCCCGCGGCGTGGGTGATCGATGGAGTGCGCAACTTCGACTACACGGTCGGCTCGGTCGTGCCTGTCGGTTTCGAGGCGTACGCCCGCGTGTTTCATCCTGCGGGCCGCCGTGACGGACGCGAGCTGGTCGACGTGCGCTGGGCCGACGTCGCTCGCGACTATGGCCGGGTGATGCACCCGGCCGCCGAGTGGGGGTCGCTGACCGGAACCTGGAGCAGCACCGACCCCAACCGTCACCGCATATGGGATGAGGCGCCGAGCACCGGACAACCGCCGACCCGACTCCTCCACACCCTCGCGGAAGCGCTCGTCCCGCACACGCAAACCCCCGATGACTGCAGTTTCGCTGTGTGGGCTGGCTGGGGGGGAGGCATCGAGGAGCGCCTGGCGACTGCAGCCCGGTTCTCGCTCCCGCAACGACCGATGCTGCTGCTCTCCGGGCCACTGACCGCGGCGGACACGGTTGAGCAGTGGGGCGAGCCCCCCAACATCTGGTGGCCCGAAGACCGGGCCTGGTGCGTCTCCAGCGAGATCGACCTGATGAGCACCTACGTCGGCGGCTCGGCGAGCTGCATCGCGGCGCTACTCGCCGACGAGCGTCTGGAGGCGCTGCCGGCGTCGGTCGATCAGCTCGTCACCTGGAATGCCGACACCATCAACCCGCTGCCAGCACCGCCAGGGAGCGGCTCGGTCTGACGGCTGGCGTTAGGGCGACGCCTCGCGGCGATCGGGGGTGTCCTAACGCCCGGGTAGGGCGTCGTAGGCCAAGCGCTACAAGGACGCAGGGAGCGAAGTGTGCTTCGCACACGAGCGACCGAGGACGCAGTAGCGCGCCGGCATACGACGTCCTAACCCCCGGCGACGGCGGGCAGGATCGTCAGCTCCGCGCCGTCGACGACCGGCGTCGCAAGCCCGTCGAGGAAGCGGATGTCTTCGCCGGCGAGGTACACGTTGACGAAGCGCCGCAGTGACCCGTCGTCGTCGGACATCCGCGCTCGCAGCTCCTCGTGGCGCTCGAACAGCCCGTTCAGGACCTCCTGCACGGTCGCGCCGTCGATCTGCGCTTCGGCCTCGCCGCCGGCGGCGGCGCGCAGCTGGGTGGGGATCTTCACGACGACGCCCATTAGACCGTCACTCGCTCGCCGACACCGGCCTCAAAGGCCGAGACCGTCGGCGCGATCGTCTGCGTCTCGAAGGTGCCGCGCACGGCGTCCAGCGTCTTCAGACCCTCTCCGGTGATCACCAGCACGACCCGCTCGTCAGGGTCGATGTCACCGCGCGCTGCGAGCTTGCTCAGCACGGCGGTCGTGACGCCTCCTGCGGTCTCGGTGAAGATACCCGTGGTCCGCGCCAACAGCGCGATGCCCGCGCGAATCTCCTCGTCGCTGACGGCATCCACCGAGCCGCCGGTGCGCCGCGCGAGATCGAGTGCGTAGGGGCCGTCGGCGGGGTTGCCGATCGCGAGCGACTTGGCGATCGTGTCGGGCTTCACCGGACGGCACACGTCGTGGCCGTTGGCGAACGCGCTCGCCACCGGCGAGCAGCCCTCCGCCTGCGCGCCGTTCATGCGCGGCAGCGAGCGGTCGGGGCTCTCGATCAGGCCGAGCTCGGTCCATTCCTTGAAGCCTGCGGCGATTTTCGTGAACAGCGAGCCCGAGGCCACCGGCACGATGCAGCGGTCGGGCAGCTCCCAGCCGAGCTGCTCGGCGATCTCGAACGCCAACGTCTTCGAGCCCTCGGCGTAGTAGGGGCGCAGGTTGATGTTCACGAACGCCCAGTCGCGCTCCGCGCACAGCTCGGTGCACAGGCGGTTGACGTCGTCGTAGTTGCCTTCCACGCCCACCAGATTCGTGCCGTAGACGCCGGTGGCGAGGATCTTCTGCTCCTCGAGGTCGGCCGGGATGAACACGTAGGAGTCCAAGCCGAGCGCGGCGCCGTGGGCTGCGACCGAGTTGGCGAGGTTGCCGGTCGAGGCGCACGCGATCGTCTCGAAGCCCAGCTCGCGCGCCCGTGAGACTGCGACCGACACCACCCGGTCCTTGAACGAGTGCGTCGGGTTGGCCGCGTCGTTCTTGACCCACACCTCGCGCAGGCCGAGGCTTGCGGCGAGCCTGTCGGCGCGGATCAGCGGCGTGCAGCCGGCCGGCAGCCCGACGCGCGACGCCAGCCGGCCGGAGGGACCGGGAGGCCCGCCCGCGAGCGGCAGGAAGTCCGCGTAGCGCCAGATGTTCTGCGGACCGCCCTGGATGCGGCGCCGCAGCTCGCCGACGTCGCGGCTGCTGGCGCTGTGGTCGTAGGCGACCTCGAGCGGCCCGAAGCAGCGCTCGCACACATACAACGCCTCGAGCGGATACTCCGCTTTGCACTCCTTGCACTGAAGATGACTGACAGCCATTTGGGCTCCTTCGCAGTTAGCCTTCGCCTTGTCACGTGTGGCGAAGAGCGCGAAGCCCGGCCACACATCACCTGGAATTGGCACCTTCCCGCCTGTGACATTGGCGGTGGTTGCCGGGGTTTCGTAGGGCCAGGCCCTCCACCCCTCTGGATGTGTACATCTGTGGTGCGACAGTCTACCACCGTTATCGGCGCGTGCAAGGCGCGCCATGAGGCCGCTGGACGCGCCTGCGGTAACGTCGCCCTACGCCCGGTGTACGCCCCTCCAGTGAGTACACCCACGCACGAGCTCGACCAACGTACCGGCACCGCCGACACACCATTTCGCTTCGCCGCACCTGATAGCAGGCGGCGGATGCTGCTGATCGTCAACCCGTACGCCACGACCGTCTCTGACCGGCTGCGCAATCTCGTCGTCTACGCGCTGCAAGGCCGCTACGAGGTCGACGCCGTCGACACCGAGGCACGCGGTCACGCGACCGAGCTGTGCCGCGAGGCCGCGCACGAGGGCTACGACGTCGTCGTCGCCTTCGGCGGCGACGGCACCGTCAACGAAGCCGCCAACGGATTGATTGCGTCTCCCGCCCACCCCTCCCCAACCCCGCTGTCCTGTCTCCCGGGCGGCTCGGCGAACGTGTTCGCGAAGATGCTCGGCATCCCTGGGGACGTCGTCGACGCGACCGAGCACCTGCTGGCGATGGCCGACGACTGGCGCCCGCGCAAGGTCGACCTCGGCGTCGTCAACGGCCGCTGCTTCACGTTCGCCTCGGGTCTCGGTCTCGACGCGAGCGTCGTCGAGCGCGTCGACGCGAATCCGAAGATGAAGGCACGGCTGGGGCCGTACTTCTTCACGTGGGTCGCGGTCACCACGTTCATGCGCCGCTATCTGCTCTCCCCTCCGCGCCTGCAGGTGCAGGCCGGTGACGGTCACGAGCGGCTCGATGGCGTCACCGCGATCATCCAGAACGGCGCCACGTTCACCTACTTCCAGAACCGCCCGATCGAGATCGCCGATGGCGGGGCGCTCGACTCCGGCGCGCTCGCCGGCGGCGTCCTGCGCAGCGCGAGCCTGCCGTCGATGCTGTCGATTGCCTGGCGGGCCTTCTCGCCGCGCGCGCGCGTTGCCGGCAACCGGCAGGTCAGCCCGCTGCGGGATCTGCGGGAGCTGACCGTGCGCAGCGCTGATCAGCGACTGCTGCCGCTGCAGGTCGACGGTGACTATCTCGGCGAGGTGACCGAGGCGCGCTACTCGATCATGCCGAACGCGCTCAACGTGATCTCCTAGCGGCCTCGCGCCGCCGACCCACGAGCCGGCGCAGCTCAGGACGGCCCCAGCGCGATCCTGTAGCCGCGTCCACGCTGGTGCGGGAAGGACTCGTAGAACGCTGAGCTCTGCTCGGCGGACAGCAGGTCGATGCGCAGCGCGCCGGACCTCGCCAACGCCTGCTCGAGCAGTTCGCGCCCGACGCCGCGCCGGCGCGCGCATTCAGCCACCACCAGGCATGAGAGGTATGCCTGGATCGCGCCATCGCTCAACGCGTATGCGAAGCCGATGACCTCGCCACCCGCCTGTGTCGCGACGAGGGCCACGACGCCCGGCGCGAGCAGCGCTCGCAGCGTGATCTTCTGGTCCTGCGCGAACGTCGTCCACCCCTCACGCTCGCACAGCCTCAGGACCTCCTCGAGATGCTCCGGCGCGAAGTCGACGATCCGCATCGGGACCTGGAGCCGGCGGCGCGCTCCGCGCGCCTAGGCCGTGGCGCCCGGCGTCACGCGGTAGGCGTCGAACACCGACTCGGTGTTGCGTAGGCGCGTGACCGCGCTGCGTAGCGAGTGCGCGTCGGCGACCTCGACGACGAACCGGTTCTTGACCATCGGCGGCGTCGACAGGCAGCGCGCTTCGAGGATGTTGGCGCCCGACTCCGAGAACGCGCGCGAGAGATCGGCCAGCAGGTGGTGGCGGTCCCACGCGTCGATCTGGATCTCCACTACGAAGCCCGTCGACTGGTCGCCTTCCCAGGCGACGCTGGCGAAGCGCTCGGGGCTCTTGCGCAGCAGCTGCGCGTTGGGGCAGTCGTCGCGATGGATCGTGATCCCGCGCCCGAGCGAGATATAGCCGACGATCTCATCGCCCGGGACCGGGCGGCAGCACTTGGCCAGACGCAGCATCACGTCCTCGACGCCTTCGACCCGGATCCCGTACTGACCGGAGGACTTGGTCGGGCGCCGGCGCGCGCGCCCGACGCGCAGCAGATCCGCGGCACCTTCGTCGCCGTCGGCCGCCTCGCCCTGCTTCAAGCGCTGCATCGCCTTGTTGACGACCAGCTTCGGCGACACCTTGGCCGCGCCGAGCGCGATGTAGAAGTCGTCGGCCTTGCGGTAGCCGACCTCGCGGATCACGTCCGCCAGCAGCGCCGAGCCGGTGATCTTCTGCGCCGGCAGGCCCTGTTTGCGCAGGTGCTCCTGTAGCAGCTCACGGCCGGTGTGCTCGGTGTCCTGACGCGACTCCGCCTTGAACCACGCCTTGATCTTGTTGCGCGCACGCGTCGTCTTGACCATCGCGAGCCAGTCGCGCGAGGGGCCGCGCTCGCGCTTGGCGGTGAGGATCTCGACGATGTCGCCGGAACGCAGCTCGTAGTGCAGCGGCACGATTTTGCCGTTGACGCGCGCGCCCACACAGCGGTGGCCGATCTCGGT
>Ga0210383_10003982_pt1 | contig 13135 bp, 18 predicted proteins | sample IncBWC14OmetaG_FD_160072 | JGI IMG/M metagenome (GOLD analysis project Ga0210383, IMG submission 160072) | Forest soil microbial communities from Barre Woods Harvard Forest LTER site, Petersham, Massachusetts, United States - Inc-BW-C-14-O ...
TTTATCTGCCGGACGGTAGCGTACTGGAAGCGCATTCGGGCCGCGGCAGCGTGCTCGACGATCCAAGTCACACCAACGAACGCATGCAAGGCTCCACACCGGTCAATGTCTATGAGCTGAAACCGCGCGAGACCTTGTTCCACGGCGTGGAGGCGATCCGGCTGATCCCAGTGGACGAGTCGCGCGTGTTCGGCCGCAGTGGCTTTTTGGCCCACACCTACATGCTTGGCCCCAATGGGGACTCGTTCGGCTGCGTCTCGTTCCGCAACTACGACGCCTTCCTCCAGGCCTTCAAAGAGCAGAAGATCAAGCACCTGGCGGTGGTGGCGAGCCTTTAGCTGAGACCGCTTCCAGCGCTGGCCGTCGCGGAAATATCACAAGCTGCTGCGATGCACACTTCGAGGCCGCGTCGGGTCAAAAGCTGTCGCGTCGAGGCGTTCACCAAAGACGAGGCGCGGCGCATCCCGGCCAACATTGCGAATTTTGCAGGAGCTGTCGCTTGGTGGTGCGAAGGCATAGAGTCGCGCGTCGAAGCGATGGCGCGATAGTTGGGGGACTGCCGAGTAGAACGGCGGCAACCGCGGCGCATCACTGCTCCGATGGAAACGATCCGGCAGTCGCGTCGCGGCTGTCATCAGTGTGCGCCAACATCAGCCCACGGTCGTCATAGAGTATAATCAACCTGTCGGAGTACCGAGCCACCAAGGACTTGTAGAGCGCGCGGGCAATGTCGAGCCGGTGCTCGCGTTCCGGGTGACGCTGGAGTGCCGAGGCTTTGGCAGTGCGCATTTATTTGATGCTCGGTGATGCTTAGTCACGGTGCATTGTGATGATGACAATCGTATCACAAGCTACTAGCAGCTGCCTTCCCTTATCCGATCAACCAGTACTCGGACGCCCTCGCGATACTGTGGTGCGTAAACACCAGCGCAAATTCTGCCTGAGAACGGTTTACGCGAGGCCATCGACACCGTTGACTACCTTCCACCAAACGCGCCAGGACATTGAAACTGATTTGTTGCGCGGTCCAAGCCCTCGCGCGTTAGGGCGCGTAAGATTGTCGAGCTTGTCGGTGGTGAGACGGTGGACGTAATATCCGAGTGCGAGCCGTCGTTTCTCGCGCCATTTTAACGGCGGCCCGCAGTGATCCCGGCCGCCTGATCCCAAACCCAGATCATGTCGGGCGGTGCGGGGTCACAACAAGCTATTCGTCGGTTAGTGCCTTAATTGCCGCTCGTGCTAACGCTATAGCTTCGTTCGGATAAAGCGGGAAGGGCATGTCCAGCGCGGCCCAAGCTTCCTTTATCGCCTTGGCAGCGCGCTCGATTTTTTCCCTGTCGTCCCCTATTGGTCGGTTTTCCATTTAAGCTGGCGCGCGTCGCCTATGGAGAGGCTTATGCGCACCTCTTGCGTGAGTCTTTCGTCGCTGCCTAGAGCCGCGAAATGGTCCGAGACGGCGGCTGTTTGGGCAAGAATTAAGTCTCGGTGAAGCAAAGCTTACGGTAGCATCCAGATACCATTGACTCGCTTGCGGCACCTTTTTACCGTCGCGATTAATCTCGCTCGACGGCGGCCATTTCCCCTAGGCGTCAAAACGCGTGGTTTCACCGCCGGTGCTCTGAGCACCGGGGCGATGCCGATTATTGGCCCGTGCGGCCGGACTTGATGCGCACGAGATCAAAGAGATTTAGATGGGATCAGACGACGAAGCGGACACCAACCGAAACGAGCCGTGGTCAGCCACGGACGATGACGACTTGAGGGAGGCCGTATCATCCGGCTCCTCGCTCGAAGAGGTCGCAGTCTTTCTTTGCCGCGATCCGTTCGACGTTGCTCAACGTGCCGCTGCACTCGGTCTCAAGTGGCGCCACGGTAAACTCCACTGACGTCTGTGCCTCATGTGGGAGTCGTCCCCGTGGCCGATGATGTTGTCTGCTCTGCCTGATTTGGCGTGGCCGCTTTGGCTTGATAGTATTCGAGAACAAACAAACGGATGTGTGAAGATAGATTCCCTTGCTGGCGATCATTGTCGATAAACGCCACCAGCTCGGCCGTCTTCATCTCTTTGGCCGCCGCAATTTCTCGCAAGCTCTTCCAAAAAGGTTCTTCAATGCTGATGCTGGTTTTGTGACCCGCGATTACGATGGAGCGTTTCATCCAAATTCTAATTGGTTCCAATGACTGCACTTCAATTACTTGTGCCCCGCCACCCCGGGGCGTCACCGGGTTATGGGACGGCAGCGATGTCTTGGATAACGAACACAAACCTTCAAAGTTGCGACGTACCAAAATACCTGGTTCCAATTTACGCCGCGGGCGTGTGCTTTCTGTTATCATTATCGTCCATTCTTTCTTTCAAAAAATGAGCGGCTGACTCGATGATGAGCGCGATTTCCTCGGCGAGTTTAATCGCATCGTCACCGGTAGCGCCAGTGCGCGCTTGGCCGCGGCCTGTTTCTCGGCCTCGCGCCGGCGCCCGTCCTTCATCTTGCGGTGGTCGAAGCCCATAGTAGATTTATATCATGCCCGCCCAAACTGGTCGCGCCCACTGCCGAGGCCGCTGAAAATCCCCGGTGTCATGGATCTGGAAACGATCGTCGATGTGCGCGCACTGCTTGGGCATTTAGCACCGGCCGGTGACGGAATAAGGAGCTAAGCGATGGAACAGGCAATTGCCGCGACGTGGTCCGAATTGTTGGCTGGTGCATCCGTACTTACCATTATTATCGTCGGCGCGATCTGGGCGGTGATGAGCATCTATTTCATTCATCTGAAAAGAAATTACGGGAGCTTGCAAACTCAAGTAGATGGAATGCATTTTGCGATCGACAACTTAACCGCCTCCGTCGCCGAGATGAAAACCTCCATGCCGACGCTTGCAAGCGGTATAACCGAAGGGCTCAATCGCATGGAGAAATTGCGCAGTGACGTTGATTTAGTGAACGCAGACGTCGCACGCATTGCAACTTTCTTGAGTCACTTAGCCGCAACACCGCCCTCATTTCCATCAGATTTAAGGTGACGCGACGCAAGTATCGACCGCGCTGCGGATGTGCTGATGTTGGAAAACGTCGAGTACCGGCTCAAGCGATCAGAAGAAGACAGGCCCTCCCGAAGCGCATTAATTCTAGTCCTTGCCGATCGGGTCATTCCCTTGATCGAGTGACTTTTTCCATTCCTCGAATTGAACCACCTTCGATACGGCGCCGAGTTCTTGCCTCAGAGTGCGGCCTACGCTTGGACTCTTCGGTATCTGATCAGCCCGCCTCGGATTCATGTGGTCCCAGGCCTCGTTGAAAGTAGCGCCGAAACCGCGGAAGGGGGCATCTCTGCCGTGAGCGGCGGCAGTTGACATAGATATCTCCCAGACGCCTGCCCGATACTCCACGGCCAAGCGACAGTCACCTTTTCCGGTCCACTGTCGAAAGCATTCGAGCATCCGAACTTCTCGATCGCTCGCCATCCCCCTGGCTCCCTTTTGGTCCAAGTATGCATCGCTCGGTCGCGGGCGTCGAGAGCTGGCCAAAAAGGACCCTGCCACGACGCGCAGCGCGTAGCAGGGTGAAGGTCATCAATATTGCAAACGCAAACGGACAACGCCGCGTGAAGGGGGTAAGGAGCTAGGGGCACTCGGCGCGGCGCCGTCCGCGTAATCCGCTCGAGGTTGCTCAACGTGCCGCGGCACTCGGTCTCAAGTGGCGCCACCGAAAACTTCACTGACGCCTGTAGCTCATCTTGTACTAGTCCCCGCGGTCGACGATATTGTCTGCTCTGCCTCTTTTGGTGCGGCTGCTTGGGTTTGATAGTATTCGAGAACATGCAAACGGATATGCGAGGATAGATTGCCCTGCTGGCGGTCCTTGTCGATGGACGCAACCAGCTCGGACAACTTCATCTCCTTGGCCGCCGCGATTTCTTGCAGACACTTCCAAAATGCATCTTCAAGGCTGACGCTGCTTCTGCGACCGGCATGTCTGACCAACCGTGAAATTCTGCATTGCAACAAAATCGATGAGACGCTTAGGGCTTTGCGAGCCTTGGTGCGGTCTCCCGCGCGCATAGCACGGCGAGGAACGTAATCGCCGCGATCAAAATCATCAGGACCGAGACCGGCCAGGTCGCTCCCTGGTTCGATCCGACCATCGCGGCGGCCACTATCGGAACGAGTCCGCCGCCAATTGGCGCGGCGATCTGATAGCCGAGCGACGCACCACTGTAGCGCAGGTTCGAGGGGAACATCTCACTGAGGAAGCTGGCCTGAACGCCATACATGATGCCGTGTCCGACCGACATTCCGATGACGAAGGACAGAATCACAATTGCCGGATCGCGCGTTCCGATCCCCCAAAAAATCGGGAATGAAAGAAGGATCGCCGCAACGCAGCCCAACAGGTAGATGCTGCGCCGGCCCACCCGGTCGGACAGGTGCCCGAACAGCGGTATCGTGATCAGCTCTCCCGTCGCGCCGAGCGCGATGGCGCCGAGGACCAGGTTGCGGGACAGCCCGAGATTGGTGACGGCGTAGCTCAATCCGAAAATAGTGATCACGTAGATCCACGATATCTCCGTGATGCGCGCTCCAAGACCGATCAACAGATCCTTTGGGTGATGCAGAATGGTTTCAAGAACCGGGAAGCGCGCGACAGTGCCGTCGCGCACGACGCGCTCGAAATCCGGAGTTTCCTGGATTCGCAGCCTGATGAAAATTCCGATCACGACCAGCGCTGCGCTCCCGACGAAAGGCAGGCGCCAGCCCCAGGCCATGAATTGCTCGTTGCTCAGAGCAGCCAGCGCAAAAAACGATGCCGTGCCCAGCGCCAGCCCAAGCGGAAAGCCGATCTGGACCATGCTGCCGTAGAAGCCGCGCTTTTCGGGCGGCGAATGTTCGGTCACCATCAGGACCGCGCCGCCCCATTCGCCGCCGACGGCGATGCCCTGCACCAACCGGCACGCGACCAGGAGGAGGGGCGCCGCGACGCCGATGTCCGCATAGGTGGGAAGCAAGCCGATGATCGTCGTTGCCACGCCCATGCTCACCAGCGTCAGGATCAGCATCGATTTGCGGCCAAGCCGGTCGCCGAAGTGGCTGAGGATAATGGCGCCGATCGGCCGGGCGAAGAAGCCGACACCGACGGTGCCGATCGAGAGCAGCTTGCCGACCAGCGGGTCTTGCGTGGGAAAGAAGAGCTTGTTGAGAACGAGTGCCGCGGCGGTGCCGTAAATTAAGAAGTCGTACCATTCGATGGTCGTGCCGATGGCACTTGCCGCCACGACCGTACGCATTGAAACGGGTTTTTCATGAGCATGGACGGCGAGAGTTGAGGTCATTGCGTGTCCCCTGTGGCAAATGCCATAGCTCGGCGGAATGAGCTACCCGAACCTCTCCCAATACACGCTCTTCGCAAGACCCTGTGCAACTTTTTCTATTCTGTTCGGCGTCTTCTTTTTCGGTATGCGGCCCCGGCTCGACATTGCGTCTGGTGTCGAGCCGGGGATCTGGAACGATCAGTTCGTTACCGCGAATGTCTTGGGCTTATGGTCGGTCTTGACTTGCTTCTTGGTACCGGTGTCGTAACCGGCGCTGTTCCGGAAGATGTTGGGCTTGCGATAGATCGCAAGCAGGATGCAGCCCTCAGCGCTGTGGGTCTCGTGCATGGAGCCGGGGTGCCGATAGACATATTCGCCCGCGCGGCAGATTCCCTCATGGTCTGAGAACGAGCCCTCGAGAACCCAACTCTGCTCGATCTCGGGATGCTTGTGGAACGGAAGGGTAGCACCCGGCTGCCACTTCAGCAGGCACGTCAATTCGCCCGCTTCTTTGTTCTCGTAGAGAACCTTGATCTCGACGCCTTCAAACTGCGACGGGCGCCACTCCATATCTTGCGGCTTGATATAGACAGAGCCGCCGATCGTGGGCTCGAGATGACCTTGCAGTCGCTCGCTATAGGCCTCGGACTCGTTTGACATGATTGCACTCCCTTCGATTGATGAAAATGTTGTCTTGGCCCTCGGCTAAGGCGGCCATTAGCCCCGCTGGACGCGGGTAACAAGCCGTAGCAGAATAGGAAACTTAAGGTTCAGTGTAGTCAGAATATGTTTCCTCGCAATGGCCCTGCTTTGCTTATTCGCCGCAAAAGCTGCTCGGATTACGCATTGCTGAGCTTCAATGAGGTTGGGGGACAGCGTTACAGCCCTGCCCCGCTGGATGTACGGCCGAGTGAAGCTGGCGTGACGCCGGATGTGTGCGCAGCTCGCTATCGCATGCGCTGCACATTATCTGTTCGATTGAGCTATGAACGACAGGCACAACGGGAAAAAGCCGTGAAGTTCGGTATCTTTATCTATGACGATGTCGAGCCGATCGATCTGGCGACCTATGGCGTTTTGTCGATGGCGCGCCGCATCGTGCCGGCCATCGAGATTTGCACCATCGCACCAGAGAACGGTCTGGTGCGCCTGTCCAGCGGCCTAAAGGTGCTCGCAGACTTCGGCGTGGGGGATGCGCCCGACTGCGACGTTTTGATCGTGACCGGCGGCCCCGGCTGGGAAGCCCAGGCGAAAAATCCCGCCACGCTCGAATTCCTGCGGTCCCGGAAACCGCACACCCGCTTCGCCTCGGTGTGCACCGGCGCCATGATCCTGGCCGCCGGTGGGATGCTGGACGGCAAGAAAGCAACGACCAAGCGCGAAGTCGTACCGCCCGAACGGTCGCCGTATGAGCTCATGCGGCAGCTTTATCCGGCGATCGATGTTACCTCCGCGAGCCTAGTGGATGACGGTGGCGTCACGACAGGCGGCGGCGTCAGTCTATGCATCGATGCGACACTCCATATTCTCGAGCGGGAGTTTGGCGCGCGCGTTGCGCAGGAAACGGCGCGAATCCTCGAATATTCGCGCGCCTGGAAGGCCAATCGCCGCGAGTTTCCCTCGATCGTGAATCAGCAGCCGAGTGTGGTCGCCTGACGCTCCGTTTAACCCGACTAAACCAGATGGCAAAAAAGACGCGCCCACCCAAAGCCGCGAAGCCAGCCTCGGCGCCCGATGTCGTCGACGTCATCGGCCGCACGGTTCTGAAGATGCGCAAGGACCGGCGCATGACGCTCGATGAGCTTTCCGCTCTGACCGGGTTCAGCAAGAGCTATTTGTCAAAAATAGAAAATCGGTTGAGCGTGCCGCCGATCGGAACGCTGGCGAAAATAGCGCAGGCCTTCGCCTGCGACCTCGGCCATCTGCTACGGCAGGAAGATAATTTTGCCGAAGATGCGGTGGCGATGGTCCACGTGCGGGAGCGACAGGCGGCGGTCCGCGGCGGCACGGCATTCGGCTACGACTATGCAAGCCTCGCTCATAAAAAGCGCAACAAGCGCATGGAGCCATTCGTATTCACATTCCCCGCCAAAATAGACGTGGACACGTTCTTCGAGCACGAAGGTGAGGAGTTCATCTTTATCCTCCGCGGCAAAGCCGAATTCGAGACCAAACGGAATGGCAAAGTAGAAAAATGGATTCTCGATAAGGGCGACAGCCTCTATCTGAATTCACTTATCCCCCATCGGGGAAGGAGTCTGAATGGAGAGGCTGAAGCGTTGGTCGTTGTTTATCAGCCCGAGCCGCGCGACCATTGAGAAATCGGTACCGTGCAGCGTAGCAATTTGACCGCCGAATGTCTGGACTTGGGGCTTCTACGACAAGCCATAGGCTTTTGAAACGATTCACAGCGCAGAGAAAACGATATGTCGCTTCGTACCGGCCGTGAATTTCTGGCGATTCCTGGACCAACCACGATACCCGACGAGGTGTTGCGGGCCATGCATCGCCCGGCCGTAGATATGTATTCCCCATCGTTGATTGCACTCACCGAAAGTCTGCTGGATGATCTCAGTCGGCTATTTGGGACATCGGGACGTTGCTACATTTACATCGCCAATGGACATGGCGCCTGGGAAGCGGCACTGACCAACGTCTTGTCCAAGGGCGACAAGATCCTAGTGTTGGAGAGCGGCCGATTTGCCCTTGATTGGGGCCAGGCCGCGGCCCGGCTTGGCGTCGAGGTCGAAGTCCTCAACGGAGACTGGCGGCGCGCCGTCAGGCCGGAAGAGGTTAGAGCTCGCCTGAGTGAGGACGGAGCCGGCACAATCAGGGCCATCCTGGCGACCCACATCGATACCAGCTCGGGCGTTGTCAACGATATTGCCGCGATTGGAGCAGCCATCAAGGCGGCCCGCCACAATGCCTTATTGATCGTCGATGCTGTCGCCTCGCTGGGCTGCGTGCCCGTTGAGATGGATTCGTGGGGCGTCGATGTTGCCTTGTCTGGGTCGCAAAAAGGCTTGATGAGCCCGCCGGGCTTAAGCTTTGTGGCGGTCAGCGAACGCGGTCGCGAGGCTCACCAGAGCGCCGGATTGCGGACACCCTATTGGGATTGGACCTCGCGTGATGGTCAATCGCATTATCAGAAATACGCCGGCACCCCACCCGAGCATCTGATGTTTGCATTGCGCCAGGCACTCGACATGCTGTTCGCAGAAAGACTCGACAACGTGTTCCTCCGCCACCACCTGCTGGCCGAAGCCGTGCGGCGTGCTGTTGGGATATGGAAGCAGGAAAATGCACTGGACTTCAACATCGTCGAGCCAAGCGAGCGTTCTGACGCAGTGACAACTGTGCTGATGGACGACCCCGACCGGCTGCACGACTATTGCAAGGTCCGATGCGATGTCGTGCTGGGCGCCGGATTCGGTCAGATGAAGGGCAGGGCCTTCCGCATCGCACATATGGGCCACGTCAATGCACCCATGGTGTTGGGTACGTTGGGCGTTATCGAACTTGGGCTTGCCGCGCTGCAAATTCCTCATGGCAGAGGCGGCGTACAGGCCGCAATCGACTATCTTAGTGAGGCAGTGAAACCGTGACGATATTGTGAATGATGTGGGCATGGGTTAACACCAGGCGCACATTGAGGCCAAATCCGCCTTCATGATATTGTTGGATCAAGTATCGACAGCTGCAGTCATCGAGCTTTAGAAGGTGACCTATGTCGAAAACGGCCAGACCGGTCGGCACTCCGGAACAGCGCCGCCTCGAGTTCCGAGGACTGGCGAAATGGCGGATTACCACCCCTGCGGCAATGGCAGCGGCGTCCCTCGTCGCGCTCGTGATGGCGGCGGTCCTGCTGGCAATTTTCGGCACTGGAGAGCATGGCACCACTATTGCGTTGCGCGCGACAGCAAGGTGGTCGTTTCTCCTGTTTTGGCTTGCGTATGTTGGGGGTGCGCTGGCAAAGCTGTTCGGCTCACGCTTTGACCGATTGGCGCAACATGGCCGTGATCTGGGACTGGCCTTTGCGTCGGCGCAGTGCATTCACGTCGGTCTTGTTGTTTGGCTGCTTTACCTATCTGACGGATCGGGGGGCGCCATGCTGGTCTTTTGGGCCGGAATAGCGTGCACTTATTTGCTTGCGCTGTTTTCCTGGGCTCGACTGCGTGACGCGCTCGGACCACGGCTTTGGCGGATTTTGCGGACGGCGACAATGGAATACATCGCTTATGTATTTGCGGTCGATTTTATTCTGATCCAGCTGCACGAGCATGGGACGGCAGGCTACCCGCTGAGCTACGTGCCATTTGCAGGCATGTTGGTTGGCGGGTTTTGCCTGCGCATCGTCGCAACGGCGCGGTACAAGCTGGTGACTAGACTGACGCCGGCCTGACCGCATCTACCGAATTATCAGGGTGCTGGAGCGTCGTGTCACTGGAATTTAGTTTTTGGCGAGTACATAATATGCGCTCTGAACGTGGAGGCCGCCATGCCTCTTACAGGACCAATCCCGGAAGGCCGCAATTTCTTTTGTCCGCATTGCGGAGCGCTTTATGCGCAGACGTATTCGCGGCAGTCGAACAGTGACAGCAATTCCGCTAAATGTGCAGTCTGCGGGCGCATAATGGCCGAGTGGAATTCAACGGACGTTCCCACCTTCAGGCTCATTCACCGACCCGAAGATGCCTAACGGCCTTGTCTGCTTGGGGTCATGAGCTGCCGCGCCCGATCTAACTTTTGGCGTCCGATTTGCACCCAATAACGGACAACGTTCCTTAGGATCTCGTCAGCAAAAAGTCCCCAGAAAATCTGGTTGTGGCGAAAAAGCCCAATTTTTGATCACACCCATCGGCTTAGTTAATCGAGCGCGAACACCTGGCCTCTGTTCGCATTTTCTGTCGCCAACCGAGCTGCCAAATCCTCTCCGCCCTGCCGCCGTATCATCTGTGATCTACTGCCTATTTGTCGCGGCGTCATGGGAAGTATATTGCTTTGTTGTCATACTTTCAGCGGCGACATTGCTTCGGTAATTTGCTTATGGGTCACGCGGCTCGGATACCCTGCCTCGATAGCTTGCGTGGCATTGCCGCGCTCGGGGTGATGTTGTTTCATTTCAATCTCTTTTTCCTTCCCCAGGCGCAACTCCCGTTTGTCGGCCGAGCATATCTTGGGGTCGACCTTTTCTTCCTGTTAAGCGGCTTCGTGATGGCTCACGTCTACGGAGACCGGCTCGCCTCGAACTGGCGCGCGCAATGGAAACAATACGCGAGAGCTCGCTTTGCCCGTATCTATCCACTGTTTGTGATGACGATATTAGCCCTGACGTTGGCGGTCGCACTATCCCGCATGCCGCTGGCATTTGTATCATTTTCCGTTCGTTACTTGGCGCTTCAACCAATACTTCTGCAGCAATGGGCCTCCGGTCTGAACTGGAATTACCCATCGTGGTCCATCAGTACCGAGGCCGAGGCATATCTTGTCTTCGTCTTTTCCGCCGGCGTGCTCGTCGCCGGAAAGCATCCGCGCCTTATTGCCGTTTGCTGCGTCGGTGTTATTGCAGCACTGAGCATATCTAATGGTGGCAGCCTAAATTCTTGCGTCGGAATTTCTGCGCTGCTACGCACTCTCGCCGACTTTTCGCTCGGCGTCCTTCTTTATCGCGCGCATTCGAACTCCGTGAAATTTCCGCGCAAGTGGGCAATCATTTTGGTGGTAGCGTTGGTGGGTTTGGCAGAGGTATTTCACCAAGATTTCTTCATGGTCGGAGCATTCGGCTGCATAATTTATTATTGCGCCAGCTCAACCGACGTGTTCGGGAGATTGCTAGACGCTCGGCCTTTAGTCACCCTTGGCAGTTGGTCTTATGGAATCTATTTGTGGCATGTGCCAACGCATTACGCAGTAATGGCCAGCTTTGCTTCCGCTGGCTATCCCGTCAGCAATCTAAGTGAATCAACTTCTAGGCTTCTGCTGCTTGCGACGATCGTTCTCGTTGTAGGGCTATCGGCATTAAGCTACCGCCACTTCGAGACGCCGCTCCGCCGCCTTATCGTCCGCTCGAGAGCTGTCGGATTGCCACACTCTGGCTATACCGTGCCGCAGGGCTGAGTCCGCGTTGCGTCCTAAAAAGCACCATGTCCGAGATGGGTCAAAAGCTGCGCCCCGCCGCCCGACTGCTACCCTGCCCACTTTGCACCCATGTGTGGACGGCTCCGAGTCGCGCCAAGTCATTACCAAAGCCACAAGCCATTACCAAAGTAATTTGTAGCGCCAGAAGCTTGTCGGAAGTAGATCAGCAGGAATTGGAAAACCCAACATGGCAATGAAACAAAGCCACTTTAAGAGACGAGATTTCCTAACGGGCGGGTTGAAAATAGTGACGACGGCAGTTCTGGGCGCATTTTCCATCAGGCGTGGTGCGGCCGATTCGATGCTGTCGACCCCTTATCCGGATCACCAGGTAAAATGGATCGTTCCCTATACCGCCGGCGGCGCGACTGACGTCATTTCGCGACTAATTTGTCAGCGGCTCTCGGAAAGGCTCAGACAATCGTTTTTTGTCGTCAACACGCCAGGAGCGGGCAGTACTGTCGGCACGCAAGAAGTGATAAATTCATCGCCTGACGGCTACACTTTGCTTTTGATCAGCACCGCCAATGCCATCAACGCGTCGTTCGACAAAACCCTTCCGTTCGACTTTTCCAAAGAAATCGTCCCGGTCTGCGGCCTAGCGCGTATCCCGCTCGTCATGGCCATTAACAATGATATTCCAGCGCATACGATCCTTGAATTTATTGCTTATGCAAAGTCCAATCCCGGCCACCTCAGCTTTGGCTCATCTGGAGTAGGCACATCGCTCCATTTATCAGGCGAGCTGTTCAAAGCGATGACCGGGCTCGATCTCACTCACGTCCCCTACAAAGGGTCGGCTCCAGCTCTAACGGATCTCATGTCTGGTCAAATCCAGGTTATGTTCGACAATGTCACCTCTTCGGCACCGTTTGTACGAGAGGGCAAAGTGCGTGCACTTGGTGTGACGACACGGGAACGATCCATATCACTACCTGATGTCCCGCCGATCAGCGACAGCCTACCAGGATACGAGACGAGTTCATTCTACGGAGTCGGCGCTCCTTCCGGTACCGCATCGGAGATCGTTAACTTGCTAAATACAGAGATAAATCTCGCGCTAGAGGACCCTCAGATCAAAAGGCAGTTTGAGGATCTCGGAGCGATCCCGATCACAGGGAACGCGTCCCAATTCGCCACCATGCTTGCCGCCGAAACCGATCGATGGCGCAAAATCGTTGAGGCATCGGGAGCCAAGAAGGATTAACGTCTGACATTTAGAAAGACGATGGGCGCACAGCAACTGGCTGTACACGAAGTCGTTGCAGTTAATACCGCAGCCGCTTCAGAGAATAAAATTCACGACGCTTCGATCGCCCGCAAGCTGGGGTATCATGAAGCGGTTGTGCCAGGCGCTACAATCTACGCCTATATGGCGCACATACCGGTGGCCCGCTGGGGTCACGCCTGGCTGCAATGCGGCGAAGCCGAATGCCGCTTCCGAAGGCCCGTTTACGACGGCGCCATTGTCCGTGTGACAGCAATCGAAGAAAACAATCGGCTGGCACTTTCCGTCGAGAGCGCAGGCATACAATGTGCAACGGGCTACGCTTTCGTGCGTGACGATCGACCGCCCGCCCGCGGGATCCACACGTTACCAGCGAGTGTGCCTCCGCACGAGCGGCCAATGGCAAGTGAGGCAAGCCTTGCGGTGGGAACATGCCTCGGGATTGCTCCTGTGATTATCGAC
>Ga0210383_10003984_pt1 | contig 13133 bp, 11 predicted proteins | sample IncBWC14OmetaG_FD_160072 | JGI IMG/M metagenome (GOLD analysis project Ga0210383, IMG submission 160072) | Forest soil microbial communities from Barre Woods Harvard Forest LTER site, Petersham, Massachusetts, United States - Inc-BW-C-14-O ...
AGCAGGCCCGTGTCTGTCCGTCGGCGGGTATAAGAGACGACCCGTCGGGTCACCAGCACGTCGCCGAAGCAGATGCGGGCAGAGCCCCAGTCGGAGCGCTCAAGCTCGGTGACGAGCTCCACGCTGGTGATCTCGCGCGCCGTCGTGCCGTAGCCGGGATCGGCTAGTGCCACCAGGGCGATCCGCTCCGCCAGGTCGAGCTTGCTGACCAGGTACGTCTCGCCCTGGTGCGAGTAGACGGCACCCGTATGGGCGAGGAAGTGTGCTGATGGCTCGTCTACGGTGCCGACCAGCCGGCCGGTCGCGAGTTCCACGATCCGGACTGGCCAGCCGCCGCTGTCACGCAGCCCCGTGCGGGTCGTCAGTCCCTGCCGGGTGCAGAACCAGCGGCCGGCCCGGCTTCGGAGGAGACCGTCGCCCGCCATGGTGCCGGCCAGCGTGCTGGCCGCCGGGCTGAAGGCCGTCAGGTCGTGGGCGGTCAGCGGAAGCTCGGCAGCCGCCGCGCACAGATGCGGGGCCAGCACGTAGGCGTTGTCCGGGTCCAGCACCGTCGCCTCGACTGGAGCGCCGAGCAGCGCCTCGGGATGATGCACAAGATAGGTATCCAGCGGGTCGTCCCGTGCGATCAGAACGGCGACTGCATCCCGGCCCGCGCGGCCGGCCCGGCCTGCCTGCTGCCAGAGCGCGGCCCTGGTGCCAGGCCAGCCAGCCATCAGCACGGCATCCAGGCCGGTCACGTTCACACCGAGTTCCAGCGCGGTGGTCGCAGCCAGGCCGGTGATCTCGCCGGTCCGGAGCGCTTCCTCCAGTGCCCGCCGCTCCTCGGGCAGATAGCCAGACCGGTAGGCCGCCACGCGCTCGGCAAGATCGCCAGCTCCCGCCTCGACCAGCTGCCGACGGGCGGATTGCGCTACTGCCTCGGCGCCGCGCCGCGAGCGGACGAATACCAGCGCGGGCACATCAGCGCACACCAGCTGAGCCAGTAGCTGGGCCGCCTCGGTCGTGGCGGCGCGCCGGACCGGAGCACCAGCCTCGCCGCGCGCTCCGGTCAGTGGCGGCTCCCACAGGGCGAAGGTCAGCTGGGCATGCGGCGCGCCGTCGGTGCTCACGGCGACGACGCCGCGGCCCGTCAGGAGGGCGCCGCACTGGGCGGGCTCGCTGATGGTGGCGGACGCGAGTATGAAGACAGGCTCGGTCGCGCTGTGGTGATAAGCGACACGCCGAAGCCGCCGCAGCACGTGCGCGACATGCGAGCCGAAGACACCGCGATAGGTGTGGCACTCGTCGACGACGACGTAGCGCAGCCGGCGGAAGAATCCGTTCCACCGGGAATGCCCGGGTAGCAGCGACTGGTGGAGCATGTCCGGCGTGGTCAGCAGGTAGTTCGCGTGCGAGCGGGCCCTGGTCCGCTCGGTCCATGGCGTGTCGCCATCGACGACGGCGGCCCGGACCCGGTCAAGGCCGAGCGATCGGATGAACTTGAGCTGGTCGGCGGCCAGCGCTCTGGTCGGGGCTACATACAGGGTCGTGCCGCCGTCCAGGATGCCCGCGAGAGCGGGCAGCAGGTAACCCAGCGACTTACCCGAGGCCGTGCCTGTGGAGATTATGACGCTCTGCCCTGATCTGGCCAGCTCGGCGGCCTCAGCCTGATGGAGCCATGGCGCGTCGACGCCGGACTCGGTCAGGGCGCTCTTCAGCGCCGCCGGAACCCAGCTCGGCCAGTCCGCGTGCACGCCGTCCCGCCCGGGCAGCGTAGTCATATAGGTGACCCGGCCAGCCTGGGCGCCAGCCCCGAGGATTGGTGCGGCGCCGGCGCTGGCCGCGCGGACCCAGCCGGCGGTGCCAGGCTTGCCAGCGGAACCGGGCAGCGGTGGCCCGCCGGTCGCGGGTGGCGGTGCCGAAACCATCAGATCCCAGTCTGTCGCATGGCGCAGGGTGCCTGCGACTGCGATCTGGTATAGGAATGACACTAGGGCGTGGTTGAATGCGCGACAGCGCATGCCGTGCTGCCCGCTGGGCAGGATTGGCGAGCCCGGACATGACAGGCTGGGCATCGGACTGGTACACAGCGAGCCGGGCCCGGCCGCCGCTGGACATGATCGCCGTAAGGCGCTGGAGGATTTGTGGACCTGAAGCTGGACCACCACAGCAAGGATGGGATCGAGATCGTCGACGTTGAAGGCGAGATCGACGTCTACACCGCTCCGCGCTTGCGTGAACTTCTCATCGAGCTCGTCAACAGCCGGTTTTATCAGCTCATCGTCAACATGGAGAAGGTCGAGTTCCTCGATTCCACCGGGCTCGGAGTGCTCGTCGGCGGGCTGAAGCGAGTCCGCGCGCACGACGGGTCACTCGATCTGGTGTGCACCCAGGAGCGAATCCTGAAGATCTTCCGGATCACGGGGCTGACCAAGGTGTTTGGCATCCACGACACCGTCGACGAGGCCATCGCGGCCCGCCGGGCTGAGAAGTAAGGCCCACGCACTGATCGGGTGACCCTGACCGGGTGACCCTGATCTGGTGAACTGAGATCGGGTGACACTGAGATGGCAACAGTCGAGCTGAGCTTCACCGCGCTGCCCGCGCACGTGCGGACGGCCAGGCTCGTGGCTACGGCAGTGGCCAGGCGCAGCGGCGTCGACGAGTCGCTCCTGGACGAGGTCAGGCTCGCCGTCGGGGAGGCGTGCTCGCGCGCCGTGGAGGGCCATCAGCTCTACTGTCCCGCCGAACCGGTCCGGCTCGCGCTGACTGACCTGGCCGGCCGGTTCGAGGTTGAGGTGACCGATACGTGCGCGCCGGGCGCGCGCTGGCCGGGTAGCCCCGCTGCCGCCGGGGATGGCGCTGGTATTCCCGGCCTGAGCAGCCAGGATAGCAACGGTGCTGGGCTGGCGGCCGGGCTCGGCATTGCGGTCATCGAGGGTCTCGCCGACCAGGTGCAGATCAGCGAGACGGCCGCCGGGACGAGCATCAGGATGAGCTGGCCGTCGGCCGGAGCTTCCAGGTAACCCGGATCCTCTTGGTGACCCCGGCTCTTCTAGTAACTCGGGCCCCCGTAGTAACACAGCGTCATGAGCCGCCACTCAATCGGCGTCACCATCACCGGCTGAGCACCGTTACGTTACAAAACCATCGCGACAACGTCAGTAAGCGCACCCGATTTACCATCCGCTTACCAGGATGCGTAGACTCCCGGCACGTCGCGGGTCTGGCGTGCCTTAGCCTGGGCCGGTCCGTACCGGACGACTCGACCGGGCAGTGCAGTGCGCATCGGCTCGGTATTAGCTTGTGATCCCCTGTCAAGGAGGACGGATGTTGAACAGTCTCGCCCTGGGAGGAGGCGCGCCGACAGTAACCGGGGGCAACCTGGTCTGGGTGGCGGTGGTTGCCGTCATCGCGCTGATGGCGCTAGCCGTCGCGGGCTGGCTGGTCAGGGATGTGCTGGCGGCCAGCCAGGGTACGCCGAAGATGCAGGAGATCGCGAAGGCGGTGCAGGAAGGCGCGGCAGCATACCTGCGCCGGCAATTCAAGACGCTCAGCGTCTTCGTCGTGCTGATCTTCTTCGTGTTGCTCGTGCTGCCTGCCGTCAACGAGTCCGTCCGCTTCGGCCGGTCGATCTTCTTCCTCATCGGGGCCCTGTTCTCCGCCACTACCGGTTTCGTGGGCATGTGGCTGGCCGTCCGCGGCAACGTCAGGGTGGCCGCTGCCGCCAACGAATCCGGCGAGCGCTCGGCCATGCGGATCGCATTCCGCACCGGCGGCGTAGCTGGCATGTTCACCGTCGGGCTCGGGCTCTTCGGCGCCGCCCTCGTCGTGATCATCTACCGGGCTAACGCGTCCAGCGTGCTGGAAGGCTTCGGCTTCGGCGCCGCCCTGCTGGCCATGTTCATGCGGGTCGGCGGTGGCATCTTCACCAAGGCCGCCGACGTCGGCGCTGACCTGGTCGGCAAGGTGGAGAAGGGGATCCCGGAAGACGACCCGCGCAACGCCGCCACCATCGCCGACAACGTCGGCGACAACGTGGGCGACTGCGCGGGCATGGCCGCTGACCTCTTCGAGTCCTACGCAGTGACGCTGGTCGCAGCCTTGATCCTCGGCAAGGTCGCCTTCGGCTCCCAGGGCCTGGTGTTCCCGCTGATCGTGCCGATGGTCGGCGTCATCACGGCAATGTTCGGAATCTTCCTGGTCGCGCCCCGCAAGAACGACCGCAGCGGCATGACCGCGATCAACCGCGGCTTCTTCGCCTCCGCGCTCATCTCGCTCGTGCTGGTGATCATCGCCGCCTTCGTGTACCTGCCGGGCAAGTTCAGCGGCCTGACGGGCGTCACCGACCCGCAGATCCTGCATCACAGCGGCAACCCGCGGCTGCTGGCTATCGGCGCTGTCGTGGTCGGCCTGGTCCTGGCCAGCGCGATCCAGCTGCTGACCGGCTACTTCACCGAGACGAACCGCAAGCCGGTCATGGAGATCGGCGAGAGCTCGGTGACCGGACCCGCAACCGTGATCCTGTCGGGTATCTCGGTCGGGCTCGAGTCAGCCGTCTACTCCGCGCTGCTGATCGGCGGCGCCGTCTACTGCGCCTTCCTGCTCGGCACCGGGAACGCCACGATCGCCCTGTTCGCGGTCGCCCTGGCCGGCACTGGCCTGCTGACCACCGTCGGCGTCATCGTCTCGATGGACACCTTCGGCCCGGTCTCCGACAACGCGCAAGGAATCGCGGAGATGTCCGGCGAGGTCGAAGGCGAGGCGGCCCAGGTCCTGACCAAGCTCGACGCGGTGGGCAACACCACCAAGGCGATCACCAAGGGCATTGCGATCGCGACCGCTGTACTGGCCGCGACCGCCCTGTTCGGCGCGTTCCGCACCCAGGTCACAGCCGAGCTCCTGGTCAAGCACCTGGGCGGTTTCAGCCTCGGCATCGATGCGCCCAACGACCTGTTCGGCCTCATCATCGGTGCGTCCGTGGTGTTCTTCTTCGCCGGCCTGCTGATCATGGCGGTCGGCCGGGCGGCTGGCCGGGTAGTCCTCGAGGTGCGGAACCAGTTCCGCGACCACCCCGGCATCATGGACTACACCGAGAAACCCGAGTACGGCCGCGTGGTGGACATCTGCACCAGGGACTCCCTCCGCGAACTGGCCACGCCAGGCTTGCTGGCCGTGCTGATGCCGATCACAGTGGGCTTCGCGTTCGGCTATGCACCGCTCGGGTCCTTCCTGGCCGGAGCGATCGCGGCCGGCGCCCTGATGGCGGTGTTCCTGGCCAACTCCGGCGGTGCCTGGGACAACGCCAAGAAGCTCGTCGAGGACGGTCACCACGGCGGCAAGGGCTCCGAGGCGCACGCCGCCACCATCATCGGCGACACGGTCGGCGACCCGTTCAAGGACACCGCAGGTCCGGCCATCAACCCGCTGATCAAGGTCATGAACCTGGTCTCGCTGCTGATCGCTACCAGCGTGGTCGAGTACAGCAAGAACCTCGGCCTGCGCGCCGCTGTCGCGATCGTCGCGATCGCCATCGTCGCCGGCGCGATCATCATCTCCAAGCGCCGCTCGAACAGCATCTCGAGCGGCGGGAACGAGGCCAAGACCCCGGTCGACAAGGTGACCGCCTGACCGCTTGGTCGCCACTGTTGCGCACGCCAGCGGGCGGCGGGTCGGCTGACCCGCCGCCCGCTGCTCGTGACACCTGCTGGACGATGGATGCCATGCAGGACAGGCGCAAGATCATCGTGATGCGGCACGCGAAGGCAGGCGAGCTGCCGGACGGCCCGGATTTCGACCGGGCCCTGCGACGGCGGGGCCAGCGCGACAGCGCGGCGGCGGGCCGCTGGCTGGCGGCGAGCGCCCTGCGGCCCGACCTGGTGCTCTGCTCGGCTGCCAGGCGGACCAGGCAGACGTGGCAGCACCTGTCGGTGACCTTGCTGGCCGGGATGCCAGGCGACGACCCGGAGTTCACTGCCGAGCCGCGGCTCTACGACGCTAGCAGCGAGGATGTGGCAGCCATCGTCAGGGAAGCCGGCGGTCAGTTCGCGACGGTGCTGTTCATCGGGCACAACCCAGCCGCCGCTGGGCTGGTCGCGCTGCTCACCGGCACCGAGCCCGCCTTTCCGACGGCGGCGATAGCGGTCATCGACATACGCGGGAGCTGGGCCGACCTGGCGCCTGGCGACGGCGAGCTGGTCGCCTCGTGGACACCGGCCGATGCCGAGCCGGCTAGTTAGTCCTGCGACCCGCCAGGACTAAGCGAGCTCGCCACGAGCGACGGATCCTCCGCGTCGGCGGCCTCGACGTCGTCGCGGCTGATGCCGAGCAAATACAAGATCGCATCCAGGTGCGGGACGCTGAGCGAGGTGTCCGCCGCGTCGCGGACCGCCGGCTTGGCGTTGAACGCGATGCCGAGTCCGGCCGCCGAGATCATGTCCAGATCGTTCGCGCCGTCGCCGACCGCGACGGTCTGGCTCAGGGGCACGCCAACTGCGGCGGCGAAGTGGCGTAGCGCGCGTTCCTTGCCCGCGCGGTCGACTACCTGGCCGACGATCCGGCCGGTCAGCTTGCCGCCCGCAATCTCCAGGGTGTTGGCCTCGGCGAAGTCCAGCCCGAGCTCGATGGTCAGCCAGTCGGTCAGCTGGGTGAACCCGCCGCTGACGATGCCGCAGCGGTAGCCGAGGCGTTTCAGCGTGCGGATCAGCGTCCGGGCTCCTGGCGCCAGCCGCAGGGAGCCCGCCACCTCGTCGATCACCGACGCATCCAGCCCGGCTAGCATCGCGACTCGCTGGTGCAGCGACTCGGCGAAGTCCAGTTCGCCGCGCATGGCCGCCGCCGTTACCTCGCGCACCTCTGCGGCGCAGCCTGCGCGGGCGGCGAGCACATCGATCGCCTCGTCCTGGAGGAGCGTTGAGTCGACATCCATCACCACGAGCCGCATTGCCCGTCGGTGCAGCCCGGCTCGCTGGACAGCAACATCGACCCCGAGTTCGACCGAATCACGGGCCAGCACGGCGCGCAGCCCTACGGGGTCCGCGCCCGAAACTTCAAATTCAATGCAGGTAACGGGGCGATTAGCCAGCCGGCCGATCCTGTCAATGTTCGCCCCGCTCGCGGCGATCCGGCCCGCGATGGCGGCGATCGCCGCAGGCAGCAGCGGCCTGCCGAGTACGGTGATGTGCAGCCTGCCCCGGCTGCGCTGCAGCGGCTCGCCGGAGCCCATCGTGATCTCGGCTTCCATCCCCATGTCGGCAGCCAGCGTGGTGACCTGCTGGTGGATCGAGGTCAGGTCGGGCGCCTCGTGGCACGACAGCAGCGCGCCGAGGACGAGTCGCCCCCGGATCACGACCTGCTCGACGTCGACGACCGCTAGCTCATGCCCGGACAGCGCGGTAAACAGGCGCGAGGTGACCCCCGGCCGGTCGCGGCCGGTCAGGGTGACCAGCAGGGTGATCTGCGGACCGGACATAGCGCTGTTAACGCTATCGAGTGGCAGCACTAGCCGGGCAGCCGGGTTGGGCGCCGGCCGGGCAGCGGGCTCAAGGGCTCACGGCAGCAGCAGGTGCACATCGCCGAACTCGTGCCAGCGATAGCCATGGTCAGCCGCGGCCTGGTAGCAGCGGCGCAGGAGCGCGTCGCCGGCGAAGGCAGCGAGCATCCACAGATGCGTGGACCGCGGCTCGTGCAGTCCGGTGAGCAGTCCGTCGACCGCGGCGACGCCGGTCTGCCTCGTTACCACGTGCGATGTCCAGCCGGCCGACGAGGCAACCGGGCCGGTGCCCGTCTCGGCTGCCAGCGCCGCGGTCTCGAGCGCCCGGACGACCGTCGTGCCCGCGGCGATGACCCGGCCACCGGACCGCCTCGTCAGGTTCACCATCCGGGCAGTGACGGCGGGCACGTCATAGGACTCGGGGTAGGGATCCTCGCCGCCTTCTAGCGACGAGACACCGGTATGCAGGGTGACGGGCGCGATGCTCACTCCCCGGCTGACCAGCCTGGTCACGATCTGCGGCGTGAATGGCCGGCCGGCACTCGGCATCTCCGCGCTCCCCGGCCAGGTGGCGAAGACCGTCTGGTAAGCGTCGATCGGCCACGGGCGCGGCACATAGGAGTACCTGATCGGCTCGCCGTAACGGAGCAGGTACGGGATCACGGCGGTCGACAGCCGCGCCCGCCACAGGCGCTGGCTGAAGCGTCCGGCCAGCGTCAGCGTCGCGCCCCCGGGCAGGCCGAGCCGCTCCCCCTCGGTGCCGCCCCCGAAGGGCACCGTCGGCTGTCCGCTGCTGCCGGCGCGTAGCTCGATCAGCCAGTCTCCGGCCGCCATGGCGGTGGAGAAGTGCACGGTCAGCGGGCAGCCCGCCGCTGGCAGCTGGGGCAGGCGCACGGCGGCCGGAATCGTCGCGGAATTGTTCACGACGACGAGGTCACCGGGCAGCAGCAGGTCCGGCAGGTCGGCAAAGGCGTGCTCGGTCAGCTCGCCGGCGGCGGTCCGGCTGACCAGGAGCCGGACATCGTCCCTGCTCGTGCCCCGCGCCTCGGGTGGCTCGTGTGCTTCAAGCTCTTGATGCAGCTCGAACGGGACGTGGTCAAGCTCGATCGCGGCGGTCACGAAGATGCCCTGGCAGGCTGCAGGTCGGCGGCCCGGTACCGGCCACTGGGCATTCGCTCGCGCACGAGCCGCAGGAAAGCGGGGACGACGGTCTGTGGCAGCGGCCGGTCGGAAATGTCGTCCCCGGGGAACGCTTGCTGATGCATGTGCGTGCGCAGATCGCCCGGATCGACCCACCAGACCCGGACTGCTGGCTCCTCCGCGGCCAGTACGTTGCAGGCCTGCTCGAGCGCGGCCTTGGCGGCGCCGTAACCGCCCCAGCCTGCATACGCCTCGACGGCGGCATCCGAGGTGATGCTGAGCACAGACCCGCCGAGCCTGCGCAGATCCGGCAGGAGCTGCTGGGTCAGTGCGATCGGGGCCAGCACATTCACCTCGAGCGCGGTGCGCAACTCGCTGACCGGGTAGTCGGCGAGGGCAGGCAGCGGGTTAGCGCCTAGCGTCCCGGCATTGTTGACCAGCAGGCTCGCGCCGCCGAGTTCAGCCGCTGCAGCGGCCAGATCGGCCCGGTGCGCCGGGTCGGCGATGTCGCCTGGCACCTCCAGCACGGACCGCAGGGGCAGGTCATGCCGGACGCGAATGGCCCGGGCAGTCGCCTGCAGCGCGAGGCAGTCGCGCGCATCGATGATCAGGGTGTATCCGGCTGCGGCCAGGCCGTCGGCGAGGGCGCGGCCAAGACCGCGCGATGCGCCGGTGACGACCGCCACTGATGAAGTACTCATGGCACCGACGCTAGGCAGCCAGCGCCTGCGGCACATCGGCCTGCAGACGGCCGACACTGCGACCATAGTCCTAGGACCTGGGCCGGATCCGCCGGGCGGCCAGCGCCGGTACCGTCTGGTGTATGGGCGAGGCTCAGCGACCGGCCGGCGACGTCGGCCAGGATGAAGTATTCGAGCAGGTCAGCCAGGTGGTGCTGGCAGTCTCGAGCCAGCTGTCAGTGCGCGACGTCCTCGCCAAGATCGTGCGGGCGGCCCGGTCGCTGGCTGGCGCCAGGTACGCCGCGCTCGGCGTGCCCGGCGAAGCTGGCACGTTCGCCGAGTTTGTTGTTGACGGCCTGACGGCGAAAGAGCAGGCAGCGATCGGCCCGCTGCCGCGCCAGCACGGGATGCTTGCGGTGATGCTTCGCGAGGGCAAGCCGCTGCGGCTCGATGACATCCGCGCGGAACCGCGCTTCTGGGGCTGGCCCGCAGCGCATCCGGAGCTCACGGATGTCCTCGGCGTCCCGATCACCGAAGGCAACGACATACTCGGCTTCATCTTCGCGGCGTGCAAGACGGTGCCCGGCGGCTTTACCGAGCGGGACGAACGGCTTGTGAGCTTGTTCGCCGCGCACGCCGCCATCGCCCTGACCAACGCCCGGCTATACGAACGCGGCCGCGAGCTCTCGGTGCTGCAGGAACGAGCCAGGCTCGCCAGGGACCTGCACGACGCGGTCTCGCAGAAGCTGTTCAGCGTGCGGGCCAAGGCCAGGGCGGCAGCCGTCTTCGTGGACACGGATCCGGCCAGGGCGATCGAGGAGATCGGGAGCGTGGCGGAGCTGGCCGGGCAGGCGCATGCGGAGCTGCGTGCGGTCATCGACGGGCTGGCACCGCCCGAGCTTTCGACTGGCGGCCTGGCGGGCTCGGTGCGCGCATACGCGGTGCTGGCCGGCCGCACGCACGGCGCTGATGTGGTGGTCGAGGCGGCCGAGATGCCGGCGCTTGCTCCGCGGCAGGAGACGGCGCTCTACCGGGTCGCCCAGGAAGCTATCGGCAACGCGCTGCGCCATTCCGGGGCCCGTCGGGTCATCGTCTGCCTAACCCGGCGGCAGCGCACGGTGTTGCTCGAGGTCAGGGACGACGGCAGCGGCTTCGATCCGCACCTTCCCCAGGCGGGTCTTGGGCTGGCGTCGATGCGTGAGCGGGCCAGCTCGGTCGGCGGGAAGCTGACGATCATCTCTGCGCCGGGCGCCGGCACCAAGGTCAGGCTCAGCGTCCCCTGGCCGGCAGCGGGCGGCGCATGAGCACCGTCGGCCCCGGCCGGATTACGGTCCTGATCGCCGACGACCACCCGGTGGTCCGCCAGGGCCTGGGCGTGCTGCTGGAGGTGCAGGGTGACATGGAGCTGGTCGGCGAGGCAGCCGACGGACCGGCGGCCGTCCGCCTCACCATGCAGCACGCACCGGATGTGCTGCTGCTTGACCTGAAGCTACCCGTGCTGGACGGCATGGGCGTACTGGCTGAGCTGCGGGCACTCGGCGCGCCGACCAGGGTGCTGATCCTGACCAGTGCGGCCGGACCGACTGGGCCGGCCCTGGCGCTCCAGGCCGGCGCCGCGGGCTTCTTGTACAAGGACGTGGATCCCGATGCCCTGGTGCGCGCGATCCGCTCGGTGCACGACGGTCACACCGTGCTCGCGCCGGGTGCGGCCGGCCTGGTCGCAGCGCGGCCCGGCGGCGACTCGCGCGGCATCGGCGCACTGACCGGCCGGGAACGGGAGGTCCTCGCACTTCTTGCGGACGGCCGGTCCAACCGAGAGATCGCCAGGATGCTCACCGTCTCGGAGAAAACCGTCAAGACCCACGTCAGCGCCATCCTCGCCAAGCTCGGTGTCGCGGATAGGACGCAGGCCGCCCTGCTCGCTGTCCGCCACGTTGGCAGCTAGCTACCGGCATACCGTAGGTTCGAGCTGAGATGGTGGCGCTCGAAGGGAACCGGATGGCGGCTGAAGTACTCAGGCTGCGTGGGGTTGGGGTCCGCTACGACAGGTCGATGCTGCTCCGCGACGTCAGCTGGACCGCCTACAGCGACGAAAGCTGGGTCATCATCGGACCGAACGGGGCTGGGAAGACCACGCTGCTCCAGGTGGCCGCGACATTGCTCACGCCCACGCACGGCACTGTCGAGATACTCGGCGAGCCGATGGACGAGGCCGACGTCGCCGACCTGCGCACCCGGATCGGCATGTCGAGCACGGCCATCGCCGATCAGGTTCCAGCGCAGGAGAAGGTCATCGACCTGGTGCTGACGGCGTCTTACGGGATACTCGGGCGCGACGCGGAGGATTACGACTCCGCCGACGTGACGAGGGCCGTCGAGCTGCTGGACGCGCTCGGCTGCGCGCACCTGATCCGCCGACGCTTCAGCTCGCTGTCAGAAGGTGAGCGCAAGCGGGTGCAGATCGCGCGGTCGCTGATGGCGGATCCGGAACTGCTGCTGCTGGACGAGCCGGCCGCCGGCCTCGACCTCGGCGGCCGTGAGGACCTGCTCCAGCGCATCGCGATGCTGCTCCGTGACCCGCGCTCGCCGATGATGGTCATGGTCACCCACCACGTAGAAGAGGCCCCAGAGGGATTCACCCACGCCATGCTGATGCGCAAGGGCGCCGTGCTGGCGGCCGGGCCGCTGGCCGAAGTCTTCACCGAGCGGAACCTGTCCAGGTGCTTTGGCGTGCCACTTCAGGTCGAGCGCAGGGCGGCGCGCTGGTCGGCGCGCGCCGTGCCACTCCGCTGACCGGGGCTGCCCTGAGTCGCAGCGGCGCTGGCCACGGGCCTGCCCACGGATGTGCTTCTGCTCACACTGCGCTGCGGTGTTTCGGGGCCTCGCTTACGATCAAGAAGATGGGAGGCATACGTGGGCCCGGCTGAGGCGCTCGCGATCCTCGGGGCAGGCGTCGCGGCCGGCGCGGTCAACGCCGTCGTCGGGTCCGGCTCGCTGATCACCTTTCCCACGCTGCTGGCCTTCGGCTTCGCGCCGGTCGTGGCCAACGTTTCCAACAACGTCGGCCTGGTCTCGGGGAACGTCAGCGGAGCCGTCGGTTACCGGCGCGAGCTAGCCGGCCAGCGGGGCAGGCTGATCCGGCTCGGGGTGTTCGCGGCAGCTGGCTCCGTGGGCGGAGCCGCCGCATTGCTCTCCCTGCCATCGTCGTCCTTCAAGCTCATCGTGCCGGTGCTGATCCTCATCGCTTGCGTGCTCGTGATCATCCAGCCCTGGCTCAGCGGCCGGGTTGCCGCCCGGCGTAAGCGGCTTGCCGAGAGGGAGGGCGCGTCAGTACCGGACCGCGAGCCCACCAGCCCGGTACTTGCGGCTGGGGTATTCGCCTCGGCAGCCTACGGCGGCTACTTCGGCGCCGCGCAGGGTGTCCTGGTGATCGGATTGCTTGGCACGTTCCTAGACGAGAGCATGCAGCGCGTCAACGGGGCCAAGAACGTGCTCGTGGCCATCGTCAACGGCACCGCGGCGATCGTCTACATCATTTTCGCGCACGTGGCCTGGCTGGCTGTCCTGCTGATCGCGGTCGGCTCGACCGTAGGCGGCGTCGTCGGAGCGAAGTACGGCAGGCGCTTGCCGCCGCTCGCCTTGCGAATTTTCGTCGTGCTGATCGGCGTCATCTCCGCCGTCAAGCTGATCTTCTTCTGACCGCCTGCTCCGGCGCGGGCTCAGGCCTTGCAGTCGGGCTGGCTGGTCGCTCGAGCAGGCCAGCGCCGACCACCACCGCGCAGGCCAGGAGTGCCGCAACTGCGAAAGCCACCCGAAGCGAAGAGACGTCGGCGATCCCGCCC
>Ga0210383_10003986_pt1 | contig 13131 bp, 10 predicted proteins | sample IncBWC14OmetaG_FD_160072 | JGI IMG/M metagenome (GOLD analysis project Ga0210383, IMG submission 160072) | Forest soil microbial communities from Barre Woods Harvard Forest LTER site, Petersham, Massachusetts, United States - Inc-BW-C-14-O ...
CGCCCCAAGAAAGCCTACCAGCATTCTTCGCGTTCTGGAAGGACGCTGATCCAGATATTCCTCTGCTGCTCGAAGCCCGCAAAGAGTATGCGGCCTTGAAATAAACGCTCCCCTTCCCCACACGGACATTGTGGCTCTCTAGCGGCCCGAATCAGTTTTACTCCGGGTATATAATTTGTTCCGGTGGAGGAGACGATTATGCCAACAATTCGAATTCTGAATTTCCTCAGAGTGGCGCTCACCGTGATGGCCATCTACGTCTTTGCAATGCACCCTCGCGTCGACGCGCAGCAGAGCGCGCCAGTCAAAATTACCACCCACGACATCGGCGGCGTGGTCTCTAGCAGCAACGGACCCGAGGCCGGCGTCTGGGTGATCGCGGAAACCACCGACTTGCCAACGCGCTACATCAAGGAAGTAGTCACCGACGATCGCGGCCGATACCTGATACCCGATCTGTCCAAAGCCAAATACAGCGTTTGGGCGCGCGGCTACGGATTGGTGGATTCACCTAAGGTGCAGACCGAGCCGGGCAAGCTCGTGGATCTCAAACCTTCCATCGCGCCGGACGCCAAAACGGCGGCGCAATTGTATCCGGCCAGCTATTGGTACGCGATGCTCAAGGTGCCCGAGAAGAACGAATTCCCTGGGACGGGTCCGTCTGGCAACGGTATTTCACCGAACGTCAAGAACCAGGGCCAATGGATCCACCTGGTGAAGACCGACAGTTGCGAGTCGTGCCATCAGCTTGGCAATGCATACACTCGCACCATTCCGTCGCTGTTCAGCAGCCTGGATTCACCCGCGCAAGCCTGGATGCGCCGCGTGCAATCCGGACAAGCCGGGAACGCGATGGTGGGCGGTTTGAATCAGCTGGGCCCGCAGCGGGCAACGGTGGAATTTGGCGATTGGACCAACCGCATCGCGCACGGCGAGATTCCCGCCGAGGCTCCCCCACGGCCCCAGGGCATGGAGCGAAACGTCGTCATCACTCAGTGGGACTGGGCCGATCCAAAAGCCTACTTGCATGATGAAATCTCCACCGATAAGCGCAACCCGAATCTCAACGCCAACGGGCTGATCTACGGATCGCCGGAAGAAAGCCGCGATTATCTTCCAGTGCTCGATCCGGTACATAACACCACCGCTCAGGTGAAAACTCCCTATCGTGACACCAACACACCAGGCCAACCAGCGCCACTCGCAGCGTCGCCAATCTGGGGTGATGAGGCCATCTGGGATAGCCATACCACGGTCCACAATCCGATGTTCGATCAGCGTGGTCGTTTGTGGTACACCAGCCGCATCCGCGGGATCGATAATCCTGCGTTCTGCAAGGCAGGGTCCAGCCAGCCTTCGGCCACATTGACGCCGCTCGACCGGTCTGGCAGACAACTGGCCGTCTACGATCCTGCGACCAAACAAACCTCGATGATCGACACCTGTTTTGGCACGCACCACCTGCTGTTCGCCGAGGACGCCAACAACACACTGTGGACCAGCAGCGGCGGTGGCGGGGGAGTGGTGGGTTGGCTCAACACCAAGACGTGGGATGAAACACACGACGCGCAGAAGTCGCAAGGCTGGACGGCTTTGGTTGTCGACACCAACGGTAACGGTAAGCGCGACGCCTACGTGGAAGCGGAACAGCGCGTGGCAACGGCGCCCAGCGGCGAGAGCCTGGGCACATCATCCGCATTCAACGCCACCTCCGACCCGACCAAAGATACACGTATCAATGCCGCGTTCTATGGTCTCGGGATCGGCGCCGACGGGATGATCTGGGGCAGCGTGCTGGGATTCCCCGGCGGAATCGTTCGCCTAAATCCTGGATCGAATCCGCCGGAATCAGCGCTGGCCGAATATTACGAGGTGCCTTGGAACAATCCGAAGGCGAAGGTGTGGGGATTTTCGCCGCGCGGCATGGATATCGACCGCAACAATGTGGTCTGGGTGGCGCTTGGAAGCGGGCATCTGGCGAGCTTCGACCGGCGCAAGTGCCAAGGTCCGCTGAATGGCCCGACTGCTACGGGCCAGCATTGTCCGGAGGGCTGGACTCTCTATCCCACGCCCGGACCGAATTTCAAGAACGTGAAGGACTCCGGCAGCGCCGATTCGCACTATTACGACTGGGTGGATCAGTTCGATACGTTGGGACTTGGCAAGAATACTCCCATCGTCACCGGCAATGGATCGGATTCGCTAGAGGCCTTGGTGAACGGGAAGTTCGTCGTAATGCGCGTGCCTTATCCCATTGGCTTCTTCGCAAAAGGCATGGACGGGCGCGTCGACGATGCCAAGGCCGGCTGGAAAGGCAAAGGAGTCTGGACCACCTGGGGTACGCGAACGCCGTTCCACAGCGAGACTGGAAAAGGCACGTACAGCAAGGTGGTTCATTTCCAAATGCGGCCCGATCCACTCGCGAATTAGACCGATTTGAAGCTAGAGCCCGGGTCGGTAGGTCTTCCTGAAGCCGTTCCGCGCGTTAGTCACGGTGAACGAACCATCTTGTTGCGCGGATAGTTTGATCCAATATGCCTTGCCGTTATGGACTGGCGGGGGCGGCGCACCGGGGCCGGGTGGTGGGGCGGCCACTGGAGCAATTGGCATTGCCCCCTGCTGGTCGTCAATCGTATTGGCGATGAACATTCCCGGCACAGTGTACTCCTGTCCGCTCAGGAGTGAAAAGTGAAGCTGCCAGAGATCTTCGAGACCCGGGGAGGAATGGACCGTCTTCATCACCTCAGGATCGCCGCCTTTGCGAGTGCCATTGTTCATGATGGCAACACGAGGATGAAGGGCATAGACAAGGACCTCCGAATTGGAGCTGGCTTGTCCGTGATGCAAGCCCAAAAGCACATCCACAATGCCAATGCGGTTCGTGGGACACATCAGCTCAAATTCCTTGTTCTTGGTTAGGTCCCCCAAATGAACAGTGCGAAATCTTCCAAACGCGATATATACTCCAACCGATTGCGGGTCTTCGGCATTGTTCTCGCCGGGCTTGAAACTGGCGCAATAAGGATTTGGCATGCCGGCGCCGGGCAACGGCGTCTTGATTGTCTCGCCGGCGGAAGTCACTACGCGCACGTCGAGATCCGCCATGGAAATCCCGTCACCCGCTTTGACGACGGTGTGCCTCCCCTTGGCATAAAGCTGCGGATAAGTGTTTTGGAGGAAGGTGTCGGCAGCTTCGCCTGGCTGGACGTTTGGGCCGTGGTCGATAAACTCGCGGATCGGAACCTTGGAGGCCAGTTCGGCCATGCCGCCGAAATGATCGCCGTGCCAATGCGTGGTGATCAGATGGTCGATCCGCTGAAGTCCCGCATCCTCGATCGCTTCCACGATACGGCCCGCATCGCGCGTAGCCGCAGCGCCTGCATTGCCCGTATCGATGAGCAGCGACTCATGGGAAGGTGCAACGAATAGCGTCGCGTTGCCACCTTCCACGTCGATGACATAGATGTTTAGCGTACCTGGGGTCCGCGTTTGCGCGCCCGATATCGCAGACGCGAACGCTGCAATAGCCACGGCCAATAGAACAACCATCGTTCGGTGCATGAGGCCTCCTTCAAATGGCATCGTTTCAAGAGAGTCTATCGCAACGGAACAATAGCGGCCTCACCGCTCACCCGGGTGACGTCACCGATTATTTGTGATAGCGTGCCCCTGAGGTGCTCACAATGTGGAATTGGCTCACCGGCTTATTACACAAGATTGATCGGTGGCTGCACCGAGATAGAATCCCGGTTATTCACCACCGCTCGAATCTTCACGGCCGTCATCGCTAGAATCACCCGTTTTTGTCCTCTCCGAACTAATTCATCGCCGTTTGCGTAAGCAAGTTGGGGGGGCATCATGGCACTGCAGGACTTTGTTGAGGAAGTGCAAGTTCTCGGACGGGATCTGGTGGACAAGGTCAAGTCCCTGATTCACGAAGGCAACGTGCGCCGGATCATCGTGCGGGATGAACACGGCAACACGTTCGTTGAGATTCCTGTCACGGTGGCCGCGGTGGGCGCAGTCCTAGCCCCGGTTCTGGCTGCGCTCGGAGCAATTTCGGCGCTGGTCGCGAAATTCACCATTGTGGTGGTCAGGGCCGAAGACAAGCCACAGAGCACTGAAGAAAACAGCGCCGGGCATTAATTGCCAAGACTTACTTTCCCACTACCAGGATGGAAAATGAATCCGGAACAATCTGGCCCCGTCCAGGACGTCCACCAGGCTGAGCGGGCGAAGTTGGCGGGCCGAATTCCGCTGCAATCAGGATGATGTGGTTGGTCTTGATATCCAGCGCGCTCGTCCTTGCGCCATTCATCGTTGGTAACGTCTGCTCCACAACAAAGCTGGTGGGGCTGTTTTCTTTGACGATCGTGAGTGTACCGTCGACGCCCTGCGAGCTGAACGCTTCCATCGTATTTGGATTGAACGTAGCTCCATCTGTCCCCATCCCGATGGGCAGCGTGGTGATGATTTTTCCATCGTCGGCGTTGAGGATCACCATGTTCGCTGGATTGCGGCACGCCGCGAAAAGGATGCGATTCTTTGCATCCATCGCGAGGCCGGCGCAGGTGCCACCTTTTCCTGCGACATCATAGTGCGCGGTTACCTCGAAAGTCTTTGTGTCCACTACTGCGATGTTGTCCTTGTCCTCCACATCGATGTACAAATGGCCTTTGCCGTCCGCGGCAGCCTGTTCCGGCATTCCTCCAATGTCGAACGTTTTTACGATGGCGCCATCGTTGGTGTCTAGGACCGTCACGTGAGGCGAAGCGTGACTAAGAATGTAAGCCCGCTGATTCGACGGATCGAACATAGCGCCGTCCGGGTTGCCCTGTACCTCAATAGTCTTGATGGTTGCCAGCGTTTTCGCGTCGAACATTGTAATCGGCTTGGTAGTGGCGAAGCCATGGTTCGTTTTCGGATCGATCACGGCTCCGTGCGCGTTGGTGGTCATCACCTCGCCCACCGGCTCCAACGTATCGAGATTGTAGACGTTGATGCGCGGAGTCTTGCCGGTGCGCGCGATGTACAACCGGCGATTTTGAACGTCAACATTCACGTAATCGAACCCGCCATCGCCGCCGACTTTCGCTGTCTTGAGCACCTTGTAGGGTCCTGTGACCGCGGGCTCTTGAGCCCATACCGTAGGAGCGCAAAATGCGATCGCTGTTGCTATTCCCAGACCAAGTCGAAACATGAAAATTCCTCGACTGAGTATACATCGTGCTTCGCTTGCGAGTGGGGTTGTGCCAGATGTGAGTTATTGGCCCAATGTAATGCGGGTGTTAGAGTCCCCTAGATCGATGGCCTGAATGGTATCCATACCATTCTGATTTGCCGATTCCACCGTTGTGTAATCGAACTTCTTACCGCTGTTCTCAACCTTGGCCGGCACACTGAAGGACTTGCCGCTTCGCAGGTCCGTGAAAACAGCTTGAGATCCTTCGACCTTGACCTTGTATTCGCCGGGCTGCAGTTCGTTACCTGCCGCCATGGCAGGCGCGGTCAAAGTCACGTTATAAGACTTTGCGCTGGCGATCCCAAGGCTTAAGAGCGACAGTGCGATAACAATCAATGAAGATTTTCCGGTCATGCTTGTGAAATCTCCTTACATTGATAAAGACGAGACGGAGAGAGCTTCTCGTTACTTCGATCGATGTAAGGATCTGTGTGGGCCGGGCCTTGCGAATCCGGTCCGGATTAGCCCGCTTCAGGAAGTTTCCGCGTAAACACCGCCACGGGATTCAGCAAGACTCGGAATTTCACGGCTTGGGCGACGATCGTCGGCCGAGGCTTGCCCTAGCAGCGCCTCACGATCGGTGCGGTCCGTCACCATCGCGATGAGAAAACCCAGAAGGGCCAGGGCCGGGACGCACCGCAGTGGTGGATTGGCGAGCGTAAAACAGAAGGTGAAAGGCGCGGCCAGCACTAAAGCTGCGTACCGCGAAATCTTGCGCGTAGCGTTGTCGATCACCAGCCATATAGGAAGTAGAATCATGGCGGCGTCGTACCCGAAAACGTGTGGCGATATGAGCAGCGATGCAGTGGCGGCGATCGCGATGGAGCGCCACAGGGGAGCGCGGCGGAGCCCGATAATTGCGAGGCCGATCACGCCAGCGGCGAGCACGCCGTTCAGCGCCTTCGATTGCATCCCGAAATTCGCCAGGACGCTATAAATGTTGGCCATGGTGTCGGGAGAAGGATCTGCCAGCTCCGTTTTGCCGTGCAGCAGAACGCCGATGTAGGATGCGATCCCGGACGGACGCAGCATCGCCAACGCCGCCGCGAGAAAAGCAGTCCCGGTAGCCGCGAAGCCGGCCAGCGTGCGCCAGCGTTTCTGCATGAGCATCCACACCGGGAACAACAGCAGGAGATGGAACTTCATCAGGCCAAGGCCCAGCACCAGGCCGCTCGAAAACTTCTTTTCGCGCGAGAGCAGTGCGTAGGAGACGCAAAGAACTGCCAGCATCGCCGCGCAATCCTGTCCAAAACAGAGGCCAAGGTTCGCCGGCAGAAATAGAACGGCGACCACCAGCGCGGATTCGCCGAAGCGCACCGTGGCCCAGGCCCAGGTAGCGAGCAGCGTGATGAGAAGCCCGGCGATCCAGATGGCATAAGCGTGCACCAGAGAAAAAGAAGTGAGCGGCGCAAGAGCAAAAGCGAACCAGGGCGGACGCACGTAGGGCCGCGCTTCCGCCACGCTGGGCGCCACCTGGCGCTGAACTTCCATCTGTGCGGCGGGGCTGTAGAGATTCGCAAAGCGACCCTCGCGCACCAGCGTGCCGCCGATGTAGTAACACAAAAAGTCGTTGTTATAGGACTGAACCAAGAGAGGGCCGCCCAAGATGCCCCAGAAAACGGATAACCCGGCAGCAAGCAAGAGTGCAGTTTTCGAAATGCGCCGGCGCATGGCGGTTGGCTATCAGCTATGACTTCGACTATGTTCGGATGAAACTTTAATGCCGGCCTGTACCTGCTGTTTCGCCGGCGATTGCCCGGGGCGTCTAAAGTCCGCTCCCATGCTTGCCGAACGATGGGGATAGATGGCCTCCACCTTCGCGGCATCGCCGGACATCGCCGCATCCAGTTCTGGCAAAACCGAGCTTTCTTCCAATAACGCCGGCCACGCCATTTCGGGGCTCGTAATCTTCCTCGGCGCGTTTCTTTTGTTCCAGATTCAGCCTATGATCGCTAAGATGATTCTGCCTTGGTTTGGCGGATCGGCTGTGGTATGGACAGCGTGCATGCTGTTTTTTCAGACCATGCTTCTGCTGGGTTATATGTATGCCCATTGGCTCTCCGGGAGGACTAGCCCCCGTGCCTATTGGCTGCACATTGGGCTCCTGGCCGCGAGTCTCCTGCTGCTACCGGTTATTCCCTCCGCATGGTGGAAGCCGGCGGGCGACGAAAATCCCTTGCCTAGAATTCTCGGGTTGCTGGCGGTGACGGTGGGCGGCCCGTACTTTCTTCTCTCCAGCACAGGCCCGTTGGTGCAAACCTGGTACGCACGGCGATTCGGCGGCGCGACGCCCTATCGGTTGTTCTCTTTATCCAATCTTGCCTCGTTATTGGCGCTGCTCAGTTATCCGGTTCTGGTAGAGCCGTGGATCCCTACGCACCTGCAGGGCGTTCTATGGTCGTGCGAGTACGCCGTATTCGCACTGCTGTTGGCGTGGCTGGCTTACGGAAGCACGGCTCATCCTAGCCTGCGGCTGAACTCCAGTTCAACTACTGCGCTGGCTCGGACCAGGAATTCGGAGCGTCCTTCCTGGCGGCAGCGGGCGATGTGGATCGTCCTGCCCGCCTGCGCGAGTTTCTTGCTGCTGGCCACAACCAACCACCTGTGCCAGAACATCGCGGTGGTTCCTTTCCTATGGATTGTTCCGCTGAGCCTCTATCTGCTGAGCTTTATTTTGTGTTTCGATCGCGCGCACTGGTACCGCCGTAAACTGATGCTGCCTCTCTTTGCCGCCACGCTCGCCGGCGCCGGATACCTGCTTACTTACGAAGTGCCCGGCTCGCTCATTCTCCTGCACATCGTGGCCTACGTTCTGACATTGTTCATCGCCTGTATGTTCTGCCACGGAGAACTGGCGCTGCGTAAACCTGTTCCCGCTCATCTGACGGAGTTTTATCTGATGGTCTCGCTCGGTGGCGCCGCAGGTTCCGCACTAGTGGCCGTGGCCGCTCCGCTCTTATTCCGCAGCGTCTATGAGTTTTCCTTGGGATTGGCCGCGTGCGCAGCCTTGGCCTTGATTCTGGAATACCGCAAATCCATGCTCACCGATGCCCTCTGGGCCGGCCTGGCGGTATGGCTGGTGGTGGTGGCCGGCGCTCAAATAACTTCAACCGTTGCTGGATCGCGCTTTATGGCACGCAGTCTGTACGGTTCGGTCCGCGTCTCGGATTCCATAAATTCCAAGACGGGCGAACCCGAAAGGACACTGGTCCACGGCGTGATTGCGCACGGTGTTCAGGTACTCAGCCCGGCGTTCCGGCGCGAACCCACCGCATATTTCGGAAGACTCAGCGGAGCCGGCAGGGCACTCGATCGGCCCGGAGATCCACCGCTAAAAGTCGGCATCATCGGTTTGGGGGCTGGGACCATGGCCGCCTACGGCCGCCCCGGTGACGAATACCGTTTCTATGAACTAGACCCCCTCATTATTCAAACTGCCCAAGATCAGTTCACTTTCCTGCGGGATTCGGGAGCAAAGGTGGAAGTTGTTGCCGGAGATGGCCGCCTGGCGCTGGAGCGCGAACGCGAGCGGCGGTTCGATGTACTTGCGGTGGACGCGTTTTCAGGTGATTCCATACCAGTCCACCTGCTAACCCGCGAGGCTTTTCAGCTATATTTCGATCGCCTGAATCCTCATGGAGTGCTTGCCTTGCACCTCTCGAATTCGTTTCTGGATCTGCCGCCGGTAGCGGGCAGGGCGGCGCAGGCGCTCGGTAAGTTTGCACGTGTGGTGGAAGTTAGCCAGGACTTCCGGCAGCATCGCGCACACTCGCAATGGGTTTTGCTCGCCGACAGTCCGCAAACTCTGGATCGGCTGCTGCCACTGGGAAGCTGGAGTCCGGCTCCCGCACCCGCGTGGCTACGCCCTTGGACTGACGATTACAGCAATCTATTCCAAATCCTAAAGTAGCTGCCCCAAGGGAACTACGGAATCGCGACGGCCCGAATCGCGTCGGTCGTCATAGCGCCGTTTTGTCCGGTCACATCAAAAGTAATTCTGACGTCGGCGGTGGTCGGCGTATACGCCACGTACCCATCGCGCAGTTGCCGCTGGTCGAACGGGATGGCCTGCGTGATGCCGGCTTCGGTGATCTTCATGACGCCCCGATCGGAATCCGCGATGGCAGCGGACTCGCGATTCCAGCGAATCTCCAACTGATGCGGGCGGGAAACCACTGCGAGGCCCAAGCTGGTCTGTTTGTTCTGGATTGACGAAGCGGCTCCGGTTGCCGATGGAGCGGCGGAAACCGAATGATTCGTATTGGTCGCCAGTTGTAGCGCGCAGATGCCGAGTGCTACCACCGCCGCAGTCGGTACCAATCGCGACCAACGGATGCCTTCTCGCGGCATGCGCGAAGCCGGCGGAGGCGGCATGGGCGGGACGGGTTTGGGCGGTGAAGCTTTCGGAGTTTCCGGCGCTTCTAGCCGGTATGGCGATACTGGGATTGGCGTGTTTTCGAGCGGGTCTGGATACCTCCAACCGGGGTGTCCGTCCGCCAATTGCGCCCTGTCGAACGGGAATCCGAAGCCAAAATCGCGGGGATATGCCCCGCCATGCTGCCAGTAGAACAACGCGGCGTCGCTTTCATTGCCGCGCCTTGAGGTTTGAATCAGTAAGGCGACTTTTCCGGTTTCGCAAAACAGACGGCTGAAGGTCTCGAGATCGCGCTCGCGCATGTTCAGCCGGCCCTCGCGTTCCACTCCAAAGAAACCGACGGCGCGCTGATCGCTGCCCACATCCGTCATTCTGCAGGCGATTTCCATGGGCGCGTCGTCGAAATCCGAATACGGGGAGTTGTCTGCGGCCGGAGTGATCAGTTGGAAATCCTCAATGACCGTTGTGCGTAACGCCGCATCGACGGTGCGGCCGATCAAGATTCCGCGCATGCCGGCGGCTTCACTTCCCGCCCGCGAAATCTGCGCAGTCAGTTGCGTGACCACGTTCAAACCTAGATGGATAGCAAACCCGTCCGATGCACGCCAAACATAAAATTTACCGGGATCATATGGAAGCTGACTGCTCATGGTAATGTCACCTGACCGATGATGCATCGGTGGACCCAACCAACCAAATCGCCGCTTGGTACCGGTATGTGCTAGTACCATGCCTGCCAGGGTTTGGTTTCGGCTAGGGTGTTGAGGATACACTGGTTCCGATGGAACCGAAAGATTCTGCCTTCTCGCGCCGGGGCGTGCTGGCTGGAGGTGTCGCACTGGCGGCGCAAAGCGGGACGCTGCTGGCACAATCCAAAGCCGCTGCGCCGGGCCGAAAATTTCGCGGATGGGTCTCGCGCGGCGCTGGACCGGGCCGCACCACCCTTCAGGATTTGACGTTGCGCCCGATCAGCGGCCGGCAAATCGTGGTCCGGACCGAAGCAACCAACCTTTGTTACTCCAATTCGAGCGACGTACTTGGCCTTCCCCCGCCGGGCGTGCCTCCGGCGGCAAAAGACGCCCCGCCGCGCGCCGTCCCCCCAGCTTTCCTGGCGATGTCGCGCATGGCGCTCATTCAAGGACATGGCGGCGTGGGAACGGTCGAAGCAGTAGGTCCCGAGGTACGCCGGGTCCAAGTGGGCGACCGCGTTTGTGTATCGGGCACCCCGCAGTGCGGCTCGTGTTATCAATGCCTGCGTGGCCGCGCCGATATGTGTCAGTTTCTCGGCCGCCAGGGTCCGAACGATCTTGTTCCCATCGCCGACATGCGCGACGGTACACCTGTCTATGCCAACTCGCACATTGGTGGGCTGGCCGAGTTGATGGTCACGTTCGAAGAATGGGTGGTACCGGTCTTCACCAAAGCGTCGGCAGCCGACCTCGGCATGGTCTGTAGTTGCGTGAGTGTTGCGGGATTGGGTTGCACGGCATCGCAAGTTTTGGCCGACGTCGGAATAGGATCGATCGTTGCCGTGGTGGGCTGCGGTCCTCTAGGATTAAGCGCGATCCAGGGTGCGCGCATTGCCGGCGCTTCGACGATCATCGGCATCGATCCAATCCGAGTTCGCAGGGAAGTGGCCCTCAAGGTGGGAGCAACACACGTTCTGGATCCCAACGTGGAAGGCGACAAGCTGGTGGAAAAGGTGCGTGAGCTTTCCAATGGCCCGAACAACCGGCTGTGGGCGGGCGGCCGCGATTCAGGCGGGCTCTTGGGTGGCGCGGGCGCGGATTTTGTGGTGGAAGCGGTGGGTGCCGATCGCGCGAAACCGAAGCTCGAAGCCGGGCCCGATCCCACTGGCATTCTTCCCATCCAGCAGGCTTATATGATGTGCGCTCCTGGCGGCCACATCGTCACCACCAGTCTTCCCACTGGCAACGTCACCTTGCCCGCTGTGGTATTCACCATCGGTGGACGCACTCATCACGCGGGCCAATGTGGCGGAGCGAATCCGATGCGCGACATCCCGCGTTTCGTCGAACTTCTCGATAAGAAGCAATTCGATGCGAAGTCATTGGCGACCACCATCGTTCCAATCGAAGGAATGCTGGACGCTTATCAACAGGTGATCGACCGTACCACTGTTACGGCACTGATGACCGCCTGATGGCGCTGCTTATCCGCCGCGGCACTTTGGATGACGCTGAATTCCTGGCGTGGGTGATGTTTGCCGCTTCGCGCGCGCACCTGAAGCGCGGGCTGTGGGATCTGATCATCGGCGCCGATGAAGCCGGATGTCTTGATTATTTGCGGCGTCTGGCTCTGGCTGAGCCACGGTCGCTCTATCATTGCCAGAGCTTTTTGATCGCCGAGATCGATGGCGAACGCGCTGCCGCGCTCTGCGGCTTTGAAACCCGAGGTGCCTGGGAAATCGTGGGCGATGCAATGTCGAATGTACAACGCGATCTCGGATGGACCGAGGCGGATGCCGCTCGATCCTATCAGCGGGTGGGTCCTGTTTGGGCCGCCTGCATGCCGCCAGATGTTGGAGCCGATTTCGCCATCGAGAGCGTCGCCACGTTGCCGCAGTTCCGGCGGCGGGGGCTAATCGGCAGTCTGATCGATGAAGTACTTCTTCAAGCTGGTCAGGTCGGATGCGAACTGGCGCAAATCACGACGTACTCGGACAACGATGCGGCGCGCTTGGCCTATGAGAAATCGGGATTCAAAGTGCTGGACGAGAAACGCTGCACCGAGGTGGAGAAAATCCTGGGCGTACCGGGCTTCGTACGACTCACACGCCAGCTGAAAATTGACTGAAGGTTTTTCCACCCGGCACACTGTTGTAATCAAAAATTAAGCAAATCGTAATACTGCGGGTTTATAGTGGGCAGGCTGAAGGAGAACTATGGCCACTGCTGCACCTGCGCTACAACAGAAAATGTCGAAAAGCCCCGGAATGATCGGCATGGTCGTCTTCGGAATCGCTCTCGTTGTTGGACTTATCTACACCGTCGTCAGCCTCGCTCGGGACTTGCAGGCAGAACGAGGCACCTCGATCTATCCGTACCTCTTGCTGGGCGTCGCATTGTTGGTCGCGCTCGGTTTCGAGTTCGTGAACGGTTTTCACGATACGGCGAACGCCGTAGCAACGGTCATCTATACGCATTCCCTAGAGCCCCACTTAGCGGTGGCGTGGTCCGGCGCATGGAACTTCATCGGTGTGTTGCTTTCCAGCGGGGCGGTCGCCTTCACCATCATCACTTTGCTGCCCGTGGAGTTGATCCTGCAGGTGGGCAGCGGCTCGGGCTTTGCGATGGTCTTTGCCCTACTAATCGCCGCAATCCTTTGGAATCTCGGCACCTGGTACTTCGGGCTGCCCGCATCTAGTTCACACACCATGGTCGGCTCCATCATCGGTGTCGGTATCGCGAACCAGCTGATGAATCCCAGGCAGGGTACCAGCGGAGTGGACTGGACTCAGGCGGCGGGTGTTGGCCGCTCGCTTCTGCTCTCG
>Ga0210383_10003987_pt1 | contig 13129 bp, 9 predicted proteins | sample IncBWC14OmetaG_FD_160072 | JGI IMG/M metagenome (GOLD analysis project Ga0210383, IMG submission 160072) | Forest soil microbial communities from Barre Woods Harvard Forest LTER site, Petersham, Massachusetts, United States - Inc-BW-C-14-O ...
CGAGACGGTTGCCGACAAAGGAATTATTGCCGGCGACACCGGCAGTGGACGGGCTAGCCATCCTAGATCAAACTCCCTCGGGCAGCTCGCGGCTGGGAAGAAGTAGCAGTTCACACCGACTGGGGCTAAGGAGAGTCGGTGAAACATCGTCTAGCGTTGGCCTAAGGCACCTTCGCATCCTTTCCGATTCAACTTCGCCGCCAACTCAACAGGTATGCGCTCACGGCCAGCGCTCCGCTAGCAGTCCATAACTGTTGATAAATCCCGATTACACTCATCGTGCCCCGGCCCGGGGAGTTTTGAGTAAAATGGCCTGGTTTCGCCAGTCATGCGCGTAAACTGCTTAACGCCAAGCCTTTCGTTGCGGTATGCTGACCGTCAATGTTTAGGCGGATGCGAGCACGATGGCATCTATTCTTAGGGAGGTTTCTTGCGAGGCTAGGTTGGTACCGCCTCGCGGCGAGCCAATTCCAGTCGGCCATAGGAGTCTTCCCACGGCATTTGATCGCGCACTGCCTCTTGGGATGGACTTATCAGGCACTGGGACAACACGAGAAAGCTCTCGCCGCCTTCGATCAAGCACATCAGATCGCACCAAACAGTCCCTACGCCCATGCGCACAAGGCACGCTCATGGATGCAATTCGGGAAGTACCAACAAGCTGCGGATGCATTAAACCGAGCGTTTCGCATTGACCCAAAATATGCAAACGATCCTCTCAAGATCGAAGCTCTGGCACAATGCTATTGCCATCTCGGCCAAATCGAAAAGGCGCATGATACTTATCTCGCTGCTGAGAGACTAAATCCCAACAATGCGGAAGTAGTCTTTCGTGTCGGGTGGGCATTAATGAAGTTGGAGCGGTATCAAGAGGCCGAAACGCAACTCAAGCGAGCGGCGTCGCTCAACCCTAACAATGCCGACGTTAGCTACGATTTGGGTCTGGCTCTTTACCATCTGAGGAAGTTCGACGAAAGCAGAGCAGCACTTCAGACCGCGGCTTCGCTTAATCCTAAGAACCCGGACGCGCACATAGCCACAGCGCTCACATTCAAAGATGAGAAGAGATTCGCTGATGCTGAATTGGCGCTCCAACAAGCGCTTCGCATTGAGCCGAATAATTCAGAGGCCTACCTTCAGATGAGCGTACTTCACGGCGAGGAAGGCAGGTGGGAAGAGTCACTGGTCTCCGCCAAGAAGCTTGTAGAGCTACGCCCGAACGACGAGGTTGGTTACTGGGCGATGGCTGGCGCATATCAGGAGTTGAAACGCTACCCAGAGGAGATTGACGCTTGCCATCAGGCATTAGGACTGAACCCGAACTCCTATCCTGCACTTGAAAGCCTGGCTTGGGCATATGGAGAATTGGAGAGATACGCGGATGCAGTTGACGTAATATGCCGCGCTATCAAAATCAGACCTGACCTGGCATACCTGCATGGTTGGCTGGCTCAGGCTTACGGCAAGTTGGGAAATCTGAAGGAAGCGGCTAAAGAACGTGAGGCGCTAGCGAACCTCGACCCCCAAATGGCGGCAGATCTCGATCGATTTATTAGTGAAGACACGAAGCATGTCGCAGACAGCTCTAACGAGACCTTATAATCTTGGGGACTTTCACCATTGTTGTCGTAACATCCCGATTACACTCATTAACCGTTGCGACTCACTGTTTGACGCTTATTTGAGACTTGTAGCTCTGAAGCCAGCGTTCAAATTCAGCATAGGAATTACGTTTCACAGGCAATCCGCGAACAAGCTTCCGAATGAAATTCTTGCGATCGAACCCGCTCTCGCGGGCGCATTTGTTGATGCCGATATCCTTTATATGTTGCTTGACTTCTTCACTGGCGACAACCATCTTCGACCTTCCGTACTCTGTTGTCTTGAACTCTAGGACGCTGATGTCGTCGCCTTCTTCCCATTTGCGATCGGTCTCTTTTCCTATATAGCGAAGCTCTCCCGCAACAATATGAGCACGCTTGAGCAGTCCTTTCGTGTCCGCCTTACATGGCGTGCCATCGGGCGCAAGGCTCTTGGCTTCTGGATGCTCCTGGTATTGGATTAGGAGACGTGCGAGTTGCGAAGGAAAGACCACGTTGTGGTCCAAATTCTCTTCCTTGGTGCAGTCCACCATTTTGTACTTCTTGCCGTCATGGACATTTACGCATTCCATTTCTGACCAGCGCTCCTGATGGGTTGAATATGGACAGACGAGCAGAACTTTTTCGTTTGGCCGTTTATCAAATGCATAACCAAATGTTGGATCAACCATCGGTAGAAAAAGAAAATTGTATGGGCGGGCTAAATCCCATTCTCCCAGCATGTCGAGAACGTGGTGCGTCGTAATCGTAAGGCGCATCATCTGCGGAATGTTGAGCCATGATGGAGCTTCTCGTTGGAGGTTCAAAGCGCCGCGCACGATGTGATCCCACATCTCATAAATCCATTGCGGAACGTCTTCGTCCCAATCGTCAGGAGAATCCTTCGGTGGATACAGAAAACCGATGCCATGCGCTTTCGGATCAACGATCTTAATGTCCGTTGTGCCAATCCTCTGGTACAGAGCGTACCGCTTCGCTGCAATGCTGTAGCCGTACAGCTGCCGTTGTGGCTTCTCCGGGTCGGAATCAACATAATTCGCGTCTACAAGATTAAGAATCGAACCTTTTACGGCGTCGGGGTCGTAAGGATTCAGCGAAGTAAACCTGTCAACGATGTTTTGTACTTCTTTCCAAGGCAGAATCCTGACCCCCTCACCGCTGGGGATGTTCAACATTCCGCCGATCTCTGAGCTAACTACGGCGAGGGCATCTGTATCGGCGAATAAATACGTGCCTTTCTTTTCCTCCACACACACTTCCGTCATCGCCAAAAGCAAACGCCCGGCGGAGGTAATAAGTGAAGCCAACGGCGGGAAAAACCACTGACCGGCCTGTTCCGTCACGTCCGCCGAATCGGTAAAATGCTTTTCGCCCGACCATACATTGACCGGCACGTTCTTGTTCTGAATTTCGGGATTTAACTCAACGAAGAATCCATAAATGGAATTCGCGAGAATCTTGAGCCAGTAATAAAGGGATTTGTCGGCCTTGTGCAGCTTACGTTGCTCGATCACCTTGCGAAAAAGATCGTCCTTGTACGGATCGATCTTGACCATGCTGCCCCGGAGGTTGACGGTCTTCATTCCTGCCTGTTTGCCATGTGGCACTAGGCGAATCGCCCGCACGATGTGGGGCACCTTCCCCGTCCGGATGACGGAGGCAATCAGATCGCAGCCTGCAAACCAGATCGCGGTTTCAGAGGTGAGGTAGTTATTGCCGATGTTCTGGGTCACTCCGTCGTAAACAGTCCGAACGGGCAAAATGTCGTCGTTGGGCTGCACGAGTGCAAAGAACTTGAAGCGTTCCCATATAGCTGGCTCAAAGCACTGTTCGAGAGAGACGCTGCCGAGCAAGCGACGGATGTTCTCGGTATCGTCTTCAAATGTCACGCTGTCTGCCGTGAGAACATCAAAGAGGCCTAACAGTGCGCAGCAAGTTGGATATTCACTAGTGAAATCAACCGGTACCACCGGCACTTCGGCACAGCGGATGCGAGTTTCGGACCGCCCGCCATAGTAACTCTGCATCGCAATGCCCAGCTCTTTGTCGGAAATGTTGAATTTCTCGGTCGGTTTGGTGATTCCCATCGCTTCGAGATAACTTTTGGCGACACTCGCAGGGGAGTAGGTGTTATACGGCTTGAGCGCGATGGGATGCCTGTCGAATTCCTGCTTTAATGCATTGAGGGCATCGACACTGCAGCGGCCGTCCTGTCTGGCATATTCAATTTCTTCGGGACTGACTTCGCCTGTAGGTTCGTGGTCGAACTTTCGGTGCTCGGTTTTGAGTTCTTCGCAAAGGCGCTTGAGCGAAAATGAACGATTAAAGAGTGCCCAGCCGAGCGTTCGCAGGTCGAGGAAATGGCTTTTGCGGTTCCCTTTCCAATGCTCCGGCTTCCAAGGGTTCGCCAGCTTAATGAACGCTTTCTTGCTATCGATCGGAGTGATAAGGAGGCGAGGGTAATTTACGTTTTCAGTTCCGTCTGGATACTGCGCCATTTTTGAGGACCATTCTTCCTTCTCGCCTTTGGTCCAAGCGACACACAGGCGGAAGCAATCGAAATTTAAATTAAGTCCACAGAGGAGAGCGCCTCGCCGAATCGCAGGCCAGAACACGCTCTGCATAAACTCAGAACGGGAGTACAGCGGGAATCGTGGCGGGAAAGACTTCACATCAGGAACCGCCGTTTGCAGGTAGGTTTTAAGGACTTCAAGCTCCTTCGCTGGCAGATCATCGGAGTAGAAGATTCCCTCTTCCGTGAGTTTATATTTCTTGCCCGCTCGCTTGCACAGTCGATAGACGCCAAAGGTCAACGACTGATCCGCAGTGATTCGCGTCTCAGTATCAAATATGAGTGCGTGTTCCGGCCATTTTGGGTCTTGGCATGAGCGACCGTGTTTTTTCTGCTCTTCCGCTGTGACTGTGTGGGCGCGAAGAAAAATGTCATGAACAGTCGGAACTTGTGGATGATTGGTTATTTTGTTTTTCCTTCCGGTCGGTGTCCTCGTCTTGTAGTTCTATTTGCTCATCGAGAAACCACATGAAGACTAGCGCTGCCATCCGCGCCCGTCGCGCACGCTCTGCTTTATCAGTTGTGTGTTGCAGGTTTACTCTCGCGCGCGCAATGACGATGTGGACTGCCTGGTGATGTGGGTCACACAGCGGGATCGTAAAAAACCTGGCATGTTTACGTCCGCCAAGGTGGTGCGCCGAGAGATTCTTCGTTGATCCACAAATTGCACAGCAGCGCTTGTCTGCTTGACTGTGTTTCACCCCGCACCGCCTGAAAGAGAACGGTAGAGAGCGTAAGGCAGCAAGCCTTTATCAGCTTGCTCAATTAACGTGCCGGCGTCTGTGATTAGTTCAACGCCTGCGATCTTCTTTCCATGCCAGCCAGCAAGCGCGTTGCGATCTCCGCGCAGGAGGCGATTAACAGCAGCCTTGTATTTCGCGATCTCACCCGCTATTTCGGAACTGCGCGTGGTTATCTCTATCGGGCCGTCGGGGCCTGGTATTTGCAGATAACGGACGAGACTGTCGCTTTCAGTGGCCTGGATGCGCCCGCCCGAACGAGGCTGCACGAGTGCGTCAGGTGCGTATTTCTTGAGTGTGCGCAGGCTTACGCCGTTGTCGTGAGCGGCGCGCGAGGCCGAATCACCATTCCGTATTGCTGTGATGGCCCGTGCGACGCGATTCTTGGTCTCCACTTCCCGCTTGTTTGGCTTGGTTGGCATTGCTCAAGCTATCCCTTTCGGCACCCGACCCAGTGGCTAAGCGGCGGATCGGGTGCCTGCCCTGGCGTTGTCATTGGTTGAGACTCACCGCGAGGCTAGGAACGATAGCCCCAGTCTGTGGGTTCCTGACCGAGATCACCTCCAACTTTATTGTTTTGCCGATCAGATCTTGTTCGTTCGACCCGAACAATTTGATGATCGTCTTGACATTGCTCTTATTGGCGGCCCAAGCCGTCTTACCGTACACAGGCTCACTGAAAGTGAAAATGACTGGCGAGTGAAAATCTTGTGGGGACTCCTCAAATCCCGCTGCTACGAAGCTGGTGAATCTCGTTCCTTCCGGAAGGTCTGACGCCGTAAGAAGTGTGTTTGGGCAGCGCTTATCCAAGATCGACTTCAAGCTCATGTGTTCTCCTAGCGGCCCTCGTGGTTTCGGAGAGCCAGTTTGAAAGTTAGTTTTTTTTTTGAGTGTGCGAACGTTGCCGCCTTCCAACAGTTTTTGTGATGCTTATGTGGACCTCCCTTCTGAGAATTCTATTATGCGTAAGAAAAATTATCGTATAATTGATCGCTGGGCATTATTACACACGTGTTTGGGTTTAAGTCTTTGTTGACACAGCTATTACAAAGTCATGTTCTAAAATAAAGACGCATAAATTCGTTGGTTTTGTTTGGTTATTACTTGTTTATAACGTATAATTAGGCGCGTCGTTCTTGAGAATCTCTCGAAGGGAGCCGTAGAAATGTCAGAGCCAGAAACTGTGGAAAAAATGCTCGAAAAAGAAGTTGACACGGTCCTCGAACGAAGGCCGGGACGCCCGACGGATGTCGTTTACGGTGCGGTCGCAGAACGAGCGGGCGATTATCAAAAAGTTTTTCGCGACGTGTGGGATGAGCTTTGGCCGCCACTCTCGGTCGCAAGCAGCAAGGAGGACGTGATTCAGGCCTTTGAAAAGGTAATACCTGGTGGTACGGAATTTCCACTACAGGCCGACTCTATTCTGAGCGTCATTCGAGACAAGAGGTTCCCTAAGAGACCGAAGGCTCAAATCACCTACTTAGCCGAATCGTTAGCTGCTTTGGGAAACGTGAGTTTTCGTCGCTCCCGTGACATTTGCGCATTGGAGCGCGCCAAACGAAGAGGTGCTGAGCGAGAGCGTACGAAGCTTGGTCAAATTGTGCGCTGTGAGTTTTATGTCGAGTGTAGTTGTGGGTACAAAGGTCCCTCTCTGAATCACGCTTGTCGCACTTGTGGCGCTGTTATCTCAAAGAAACACATTAGTTTTCCTCGGCCTAAGACAAACCGCGCCAAACGCGGCTAGTGGTCGCGACCGAAGTCTGATTAACGCAGGCGAGGTATTGCTCCAATGGCAACTTTGCACAACCTACAGCAACCGTCGGTTCCCCGCAAATCTCAAGTCAACAAGAGTGGCGTGCTCACGATCCACGGCTTTGGAGTGCGCGTACGAATGCAGTCCGGTCATCTCCAAATTGAGGATGGCGTCGCCGACGAACGCCGAACGGTCAGGCTCGCCCGCGTAGGCCACGGATTGCGCCGATTGGTTTGTATCTCAGAGGACGGATTCTTCACACTAGACGCGTTGAAATGGCTCGCCGATCAACGGGCGTCACTCATCATGCTCGACCGTTCGGGCAAAGTCTCGTTGGTCACAGGGCCTACTGCTCCATCCGACGCTCGGCTACGAAGGGCGCAAGCATTGGCGCATCAAAGTGGTGCAGCACTCGAAATCATGCGCGAACTTATGCGTGCGAAGCTCAACGGTCAGCAACAATTGGTGCGGACTAAGCTGGCCAATACGACAGCAGCAGACATCATCGCAAAATTGCAAGAATCATTGTCCACCGCTGAAAGCCTGAACGAGGTCGCACGGCTTGAAGCACATGCGGCCAGCGCCTATTGGTCATCGTGGAACGAGCTGCCGATTAATTTCCCACGACAGGACGTAGCACGGGTGCCGGAACATTGGCGCACGTTCGGGACGCGGAAATCCGCAATCACTGGATCGCCAAGATTGGCGACGAATCCCCCGAACGCGATCCTTAACTACTGCTATGCACTCCTTGAGTGCGAAACACGCTTAGGATTAGCGGCGGTTGGGCTTGATCCCGGGATGGGAATGTTGCATGTCGACGCCCCTGCCCGCGACAGCTTAGCTTGCGACATCATGGAAGCAGTACGCCCATCTGTCGATGCTTGGTTGTTGGATTGGATTATGCGAGAGCCCTTCCGGCGCTCGGACTTCTTTGAGGAACGAAATGGCAATTGTCGCCTATTGAGAACGCTTACGGCGAAACTGAGCGAAACTACATCTGTTTGGGCCAAGCTTGTTGCGCCATGGGCTGAATACGTAGCCCACACGCTTTGGGCCACAACCTCTCATCCAACTAGTCACACTTCGATTCCTACCCGACTCACACAGCAACACCGGAGAGAAGCAAAGGGAGGCTTATCCGCACTCGCGGTTGTAATCCCGAAACCTGATCGTGTGTGTCGGGGTTGCGGGAAGAGCATCAGGGCTGGACGAAGCGATTGCAGTAAATGCGCAATCGAAGGTGCGACAAAACGTCTTGGTGAGGCTGCCCGGATCGGGAGAATTGCCGCGCACACTCCGGAAGCCATCGCCAAAGAAAGAAAAACTCAGCGTCAACATGCAAGGGCTCGCTCCTCGTGGGCAGCGTCCTCCCAACCGTCCTGGCTAACTTCCGAAATCTATTCCGAAAAGATTCAGCCTCGACTTGCTGAAGTTTCCACCTCAGCCATTGCGTCAAGAATCACCGTGTCTCGTTGGTACGCGGGAAAGATTCGGCAGGGGCACCGTCCACATCCACGGCACTGGCAGATTCTTGCGGAGTTAGCTGGCGTTTCGGTTGATCCGTTGAATGCGACAACATCCTAGCTCCAAGCAACTCGAAAACAAAGCGTATGGCACCAGTTTTCGATGCTTTTACGGCACTGCGGTGGGGACACGCTTATGAGGTGAAAATTGCTCGGCTCCCATCCCCTCTAGCACCTTCTGGCCATTGCCTGGATGCAAGTGTGATGTATGATCACTTCCGAAAAGCTGCTTTTGATCGAGACGGGACGTGCTTCAGAGGGGGAGTACGCCAAAGGTCAAAGCGGAGATAACCATGCGATCTAAATGCCCCTCCGGTCGTCTTGCCTGCACGCTCGTTCTAGCTGTTGTTCTCCTGTCTCAGCAAATAGCCTCACAGACGCAACCGGCGCCTCAGCGGAACGATCATGCAGCGAGCAACGCTCCGCCGAATCAAGGTAACGTGAATTGCACGAGCAATGGCACCTATCAGAACAACAGAGGACAGACCGTGAAGAGGCCTGAGGATTGCTCGGGACCTCCGAAGGGTGCTACGGCGCGATGCCGGGATGGAATATACAGCTTCAGTCAGAGCAGGCGCGGTACGTGCTCACATCACGGCGGTGTCGCGAAATGGCTCTGAAAATCACGAAGGGGGGACTGTCAACATGTCACAGAAATATCCGTGGTTTCTAATGGGCGTTCTGGAGGCATTTGCATGGTAATTGTCCAACTCAGCGACATTCATATTAAGACCGCGGAAGATCTAGTTCTCCAGAAAGCCCACAAGGTAGTGTCGGCTATCAAAAGCGTGTCTCCGTCAGCAACAGCATACTTACTAGCGGTAACGGGGGACATCGCATACTCTGGGTCGAAAGACCAATATAAGCTTGCATTTTCGTTCCTTTCGTCGGTTAGGGATGGGCTGGCCACCCCGGATGTTCCCGTTCTGGCATTCGTCATTCCCGGGAATCACGATTTGGACTTTATCGATGAACCCGACACAAGGGAAGCCTTGTTGCAGCACGTTAAGAAAAACCCTGAGACGGTTGATCCGACCGGCGAAACCGTTAAGCAGATACTCAGCGTTCAGAATAGCTTTTTCAAATTTGAAGCGATGATGTTACAGACTAGCGCAAGGCCTGAGGGTGAGCGACTGGCTTACCGCCAGAATTTTACTATTGCAGGGAATACAGTGCGGGTAAATTGCTTTAATACAGCGTGGGTATCAACAAATCCAGAGGTTCCTGGGAGTTTGGTGTTTCCTTCGTTCTTGGTAAAAGAACAGAGCAACGCAGCTACCTTAGAAATTTCTGCATTCCATCATCCGACAAACTGGCTGACACCAGACAATGGTCGCGCATTTCGCACAGCGATAGAACGTTCATCTGACATCATCTTCACTGGTCACGAACACGAAACATCGGTATACGGCAAACAAGACGTAAACACCGGCGACACGGAACATATCGAAGGTGCCGTCCTCCAGGTGAACGGTTCTTCTAATTCCTCCGCCTTCCATGTTGTGCTTGTCGATGACAGACTAGGGACTTATGAGGTGTTTCTTTGCAGTTGGGGTGATGACTTATATGTGCCGAAGAGCCTCGGGTCACGCACTTTTATTCGGAACCGAATGGCCCGGAAATCAGCTTTTCAGCACACGGCAAGTTTTTCGAAACATCTGTCTGATCCAAGTTTGCCAATTCTGCATCTTCGGAAGCATGACATCGTGATTGACGATTTGTTTATCTATCCTGCTCTCGCCTGTAAAGATCCGGAGAAGAAGTTTCAGCTGCTCCGAATAATCGATGGTCGAGATGTCCTGGAGTACGTCCGTTCCACTCCCCGCCTGGTAGTAGTTGGGGACGAGATGTCAGGCAAGACATGCCTCGCGAAGAAGCTGTGTCGCGATCTCCTACTTAATGGTGCATTTGTGCCGATAATTGTGACAGCGCGCAATATCGACGGCCACACCGAGCGCGACATCCGGCGGATGATCAAAGTCGCGGTTGAAGAACAATACGGCGAAGAATGGGTTGACCGTTATCTAGATCTAGACACGGCCCAGCGCGCGATTATTGTAGACGATTGGCATGAGCTGAAATACGCAGCAAAAGGCAAGGGCGCTGTTGTGGATCGACTTAAGACGTGGTTTGGAAAGGTCGCCTTTTTCACAAGTCGGCTCTATGCCCTTGAGGAGCTTGCAGACGCTGGCCCAGCCCGAAAAATGTTCGCAGAGTTTGAATTCTGCGATATTAAGGAGTTTGGCAAGCGGTCCACAGGTCAACTTATCGAGAAATGGCACTCGTTGGGTCAGGAAACGACCCTAGATCCACGCGACTTTCATTACGCAGTCGCGTGCAGCGAGGACAAAGTAGCGTCTGTAATTCGAAAGGGAATACTTCCAACATTTCCGATCTTCATAATTGGCCTGCTCCAGGCTGATACATCAGCCTCGTCGAGTGCATCGCGCAACGCGGGTGCGTACGGCCATATTATTGAATTAATCATTACAGACAGATTATCTCTGGTTAGCAATAGCGCAACCGATATCGGGACGATGTACACGTATCTATCGCGTATGGCGTATTGCATGTTTAAGAAAGGGCGCACATTTTTGTCGGCAAAAGAGGTTAGCGAGGTGCACGTTGAGTATTGCACTGTGTACAAAATGCGATTGTCAGAAATGCAAATAATCGCGGACTTAGTGCAAGGTAAAATCATTTGCAAGGAAGGCGATTCCTATCGATTCGCATACAAAGGTTTGTACTGTTACGGCGTGGCTCGATACTTTTTCGAAAATATGGCACAGGATGAATCGGTTCTCCGGCGCGAACTGGACGAAATGACTGATCGACTCGCGTGGGAAGACTATACGAATATAGTAATGTTTTATTTGTACCTGAGTCGCGACCCTAAAACGATTGAGCGACTCTTGGACAATGCCTCGAAAATATATGCAGAATGTGAACCTGCAAACTTGGATGCTGACGTGGCGTTCGTCAACAGATTGATGAAGGAGCAGCCACAAAAGGTGGTTTTGCCCAGTGCGGACATCTCGCTCAATCGTGATGAATTCCAAAAAAGGCAGGACGCAATCGATCAGCAAAACGAAGCGCAGTTGATGGCAGCGCCGGATAGTCGAGTGCCATATGGTTCAGCTCTTCACGAGCTGATCAAGATCACCATTGGGCTCCAGACGTTGCGAGTTATGGGCCAGGTGTTGCGCAATTTCCCAGGTGTGCTAACGGCAGAGCCTAAGTTTCGACTCACGGAAGCAAGCTACTTACTCGGATTGCGTATATTACGCAGGGTACTTGATTTGGCTCAGCATCAAATGCAAGAAATGCGCACGAATTTTGCGGAGATTCTTAAAGAAAATCACCCCCTAAGCACACAAGAAGAACTCGAAGAGGGAGCCGATCAGACTCTGATTTGGCTCACTGGAGCAGCCGCATATGGTGTGATAAAGCGGATATCTAGATCCGTAGGCCTAAAAGATCTTGAGTTGACCTTTGAAGAGGTTCGAACAAAGCTCGGAGAAAATACGTCGGTAAGGCTTATTCACTTATCGATCTTTTTGGAATATTTCAGAGATGCTCCCAAGAGCCAAATCTACGAACTTGAAAAAGCACTTCGCAAGAACTTCTTTTCATACAAGATTCTTCGTGATTTGTTATCAGAATTTTTGTACCTTCGCAATACGGACTTTCGGCTCTCGCAAGAAATGGGAGCACTATTCGAGATCGAAACGAGTAAGCCCGAATACATGCTGAACAAAGCGGTGGGAGTTGAGTTGCCAGGTAAGGCAAAAGTAGCCGAGTAGGCTAAACTTGATCCTCGGCCTTCAGCAAAACGTAATGCAGCCGAGTCGGATCGTCATGACACGAGCACGGGTGAGGTTCACCGCTCCGGAGAGCCTTGTCTGACGAAACCTTCCACCAAGGGCCGATCCCTGTCACATTCTCTGCATTGATTTTCTGCTCTATTTCCGCAGATGGCATCTCCTTTGGCACGCATACTGTCATCTCTTCGGGTTCACATCCTGCGCCACAGGCATACTCAACGCTGCGTACTCTAATCCCCTGGCTCTGAAGGTTTAGCTCTGCTGCGTGCTCCGCCACCGCTGCCCCCATGGCCCCCTCTGCTAGCACTACCCGCCGATATGGTGATCTTGGAGGCGATGCGACTTCCTCCCGTGGCCCTCCTGAAATCTGGGCACGAGCGCTTTCAAGGACGACACCGTTTTCTTTAAGCAAATGAGCGGCGTAACAATTCTGTTCCCGTAACATGCCCAGCAGGAGATGCTCGGTTCCGATGTATTGGTGCGCTAGGGCGTCGGATTCTTCCCTCGCATAGAGCAATATGCGTTTGCCTTCGTCGCTGAGAGGGAGGTCAACGGAAACTAGGATCTTTTCTCGGAATGTCGTGTGTCCCTCAATCTGTTTTCGGATCTGGTCGATTGCGCCCGCAGAACCGGCGAAGAGTCTGGCGGAGAGTGGCTTGCTTTCGCGGAGTAGGCCCAGCAGGAGATGCTCCGACTCGATATATGAGGACCCGAATTGGCTGGCTTCATAGCGCGCGAAGAAAATGACTCGACGAGCCTTCTCTGTGTAACGTTCAAACACAGCGTGCTCCCAATGCTTAGCGATTATATCTCGGAAAACTGTAACTTCTTCCGTCTACGTGGTCCTACCCGGAAGCCAAATCATTGCGTAGAGGTTCATCGAGGGGGGAGGGAGCATTTTGCCGTCGCCATACATAAGCCCCTCAAACCAGTTAGGGGCTTGTGTATACCTACGGCAAAAGTGACCCCCCTCCCGCCCCACTCTACACAACCGATACGAATCGGGCTTCCCAGGGGGATTTCAAACCGGGGTTCTGAGTGTAATGGCCTGATTTCGGAAGTTACGGCGAACGCGAATTGTCGGCACTTCTAGTCGCTCTGCCGTTCAAACGC
>Ga0210383_10003988_pt1 | contig 13129 bp, 13 predicted proteins | sample IncBWC14OmetaG_FD_160072 | JGI IMG/M metagenome (GOLD analysis project Ga0210383, IMG submission 160072) | Forest soil microbial communities from Barre Woods Harvard Forest LTER site, Petersham, Massachusetts, United States - Inc-BW-C-14-O ...
ATCGCAACGGCGTCGTGTACTGCGACGTCGTGATACTTGCCATGGGCGCGACCGCTTACGCAGCGTCGACTTGGATCGACTATGTTGTTCCAGTTCGGCCGCTCCGCGGCGAGCGCCTGATGCTTCGATTCCCGGAACGGCCGCTCCAGGTGCTCCTTACTACGCCGAAGCGCGGTCACATTATCAGTCGGCTTGACGGCTTCCTAAGTGTTGGCAGCACTGGCGGCCGCGACTTCGATGACCGCTCAAACTGGGTCGTAAGCCAAGAGGAGGCCGCCCTCACCGCTCACCCGGAGCCGTCTGCCGAAGCGCGCGCCGAGTTGCTAGAGCGGTCCAGCGAAGTTATCGCTGCCATCCGGCGTGCTTCGGTCGCCGAGCATATCGCAGGTATACGGCCGTACTCACCCGATTCAAAGCCGATCATCGGGCCCGTGCCAGGACGTTCAGGGGTTTACCTGGCGACCGGCCATACCCATCGGGGCATCCATCTCGCTGCCGTCACCGGACAACTGATCCGCGACCACGTGCTGCATGGCCACTTCCGCCAGACAGACTGCGATCCGAGCATCTTTGACCCGGCCCGGTTCGCTCAAAACGCCAGGATGCCGAACGGGAAGGCATAAGAACGCGCGCCGATTTCCGGCACCACGATCACCTGCAGACACCATCACACCGCGAGGTGAAGCTTAATGAATCACGCGACAGGATCGGTCGGCCTTCTCACCTCCTCGACTGATCTCTGCATGCTCGATAGTGCTGGGCGTGCCGGCCTGGCATACGTCTGGCTCGATGCCGAGCACACGGGGCTTGCTCCAGCAGCTCTCGCGGCCGCGGTGCGGGTTCTGCGGTGCCACGGCACGGAAGTGCACGTTCGCGTGCCGAGCACCGACTTCGACACGCTCGTCACCTACGCCAACACAGGGGTCGACGAGGTAGTGCTCCCGAGGATCCAGTCACTCGCTGAAGTGCAGGCTGCCTGGGCTTCACTCAGCTTCCCGCCTACAGGTTGTCGGCCACGCCAAGTTGTGGCGGCTACGGGCTGGGGATCTGACTACGCCGGCGGCCCGCGCCTGAGCGTGATCATCGAAACTATTCAGGCCGTTGAGGCGCTGCCAGAACTCATCAAGTATCGTCCGATCTCACACTTCTGGATCGGCCATAAAGATCTCACTGACGACTATCAGCGGCACGGCAGCAATTCCGCGGAGATCTCTGACATTATCGCCGGCGTGATAGGGCAACTGGAAACAGCCGGGTCGAACTTCGGCTGGGCGGTCACTGACCCTGACAACATTACACAGGTCTGGAAAGCCGGAGGAGCGCGCTGTGCACTCTACTGGGACGTCTTTCTCCAGCAGTTCTTCCGCGGTCTGTCAGGCGGTTGATCCACCGAGCTGGATAGATCTCCAATCGCGATAGCTCGCTGCTTTTACGGCACTCGCGTCCCGCTCACTCCGGCTGTAGCGCCTCGACTGATCCGATTACGGCCTCAGCCACCGCTAGCGGCCCGCCCGCAACCCGGCCGTCGGCCTCGACTGTGACACGACCGCTGTCAAGCGCACTGGCCACGCCTTCACGGATCAGCTCGGCGCCCATTCCCTCTCCGAGATGATCGAACATCATGGCGGCCGCCAGTATCTGCCCGATCGGATTCGCGACTTGCTTTCCTGCAATCGACGGGGCACTGCCATGAATGGGCTCGAAATAGGCGGCGTCATCACCGATGTTCCCGGCCGGGCACATGGCAATGCCGCCGACCGTCGCGCCTCCAAGGTCACTCAGGATGTCGCCGAACAGGTTCTCCGTGACGAGCACGTCAAAGTGCTCCGGTTCAATGACCAGTGCCTGCGCGGCGGCATCCACGTGCAAGCATTCAGCGTGGATCTCCAGGTACTGCTGTGCGATTTCGAAGAAAATTGTCCGGAAGAAGAACATGCTTCGTAGAACGTTTGCCTTATCGACCAACGTCACGCGCCGAACTCCATCGGCCACAGCGCCATCGCGCTGCTTCGCAAGCTCAAAGGCGTACTTGATGATCCGCTCACAAGCCGGCCGGGTCATGATCAAGGTATCGGCGACCGCCCATTGGTTTCCAACGCCCTTGCCCCGGCTGGCATAGAGGCCCTCCGTGTTCTCACGCACGATGACGTAGTCGATGCCGCGTGTGACATCGCGTAGCGCAGACTTCACGCCGACATAAAGGCGGATGGGTCTAACGTTGGCGTACAAGTCGAGACCGTTTCTGAGCACCCCGCCGAGCATGCCGGCTTCGGTACCGTCGGGCATCCGAACCTCTGGCAGTCCGACAGGGCCTTTGAGTGTCGCATCTGCCTGTCGTACAGCCTGAACGGCTTCGGGAAGCATCGGCACGCCGTGTTCCTCGTATACACGCGCGCCGCCCGCCACGCGCTTGACATCGATACCGAATCCGACGCGGGCGGCCACGGCGCCGATGACGGCCAGGGTCGCGTCCGTGATCTCCGGGCCGATGCCATCACCGTGAATGACAGCGATGTTGTAGTGCTTCATGATCGCTCGCATCGCCTACCGGTAGCGCGCAGGTAAGACCTTCGTTTCATCGCGCCGTCCGATCATCTTGTCCAGTATGCTGGCGACAGGTCAGTATACCGGACAGATTAGCGGCGACCCTCATTTGCGTCAATAGCCTGTTGCGGCATCGCTAACATCTCGTTTATCCAGGTATGAGTCCTATGGCCCCATCCCTCTCGGGTCCCGACCCGGTAGCGGTGACGTCCCGTGGCGAGCAGGCGGGCGGCGCCTCCCGTGCGCCGTGTGGGGCAGCGAGGCAGGGGCGCAGTACGGCGGGATCGGCCCGGCCGCAGTATCCCGACGTTGGCGAGCCAGGCCGCCATGCGCTTAGGCGAGAGCCAGCCGGCGCGGTCTTGGCAGCCGAAGCGGCCCGGGAACGCCAGGCTAACCTGGGAATCAAGGTCGGCCAACAGGCCAACGGCGGTGCTCGCGCAGCTGGGCTGGCCACGCCGGCCCGCTGGGCTGACGAGGTCCTTGCGACGCGGCAGTGACCCCGGGACTCGAGAGCGCTGCGACGACGGGACCGTCTGGGCGCTCGATCGGACCTCGCAGGCGCCGCGCTTGCCAGCATACCCAGCAGGGCTCCCATGCCCGCGGCGCCGTGCTCGATCACGCACCGGTTGACCTGCGGCTGCAGGCATCGACAACCGCGGCCGCGTGATCATCGCGCGCCCAGCCGATACCGCAGGTCAGGCCGTTCGGCGCTTTCTCCTGGGTGCGGTGAGTGGTGGTCTTTGACGGGGTCAGGAAGCGGAACCGGCGGGTACTGGAGTATCACGCCGAACAACTGATTCAGTATCCATGAAGCCCAGAAGACTAGACAGGCGCGCAGCTCCGTCGATGATGATCTGCTCTCGCTCAGGTCGCTGATCCTCGGACCACCTGACGACCGGCACCGTCATGCTTATTGCGGCGACGATAGCACCGTCTGCCCCATAGACAGGTGCTGCGAGACAGGCCGCATGCTCGTTCGACTCGCAATACTCAAAACCGAGTCCGCCGGATCGGATCTTCGCCAACTCCGCCTTCAGCTTCGAAAGCGAGCTAACACTGCGCTTAGTCATTCCTTTGAGTGGGCCGCTCGCGGCAACGCGATTGTCGAGATCGTAATCACTGAGGGATGAGAGCAGCACCTTGCCGCCAGCCGTGCAATTCGCGGGAAGTATCGCACCTATAGACGACACCAAACGTACTGCTTGGCTGGTGTCTGCCTTTGCGATGTAAACCGCATCAAGGTTATCCAGAATTGCGACATGTACAGTCTCATCGCATCTGTTGGCCACTTCGGCGGCAACTTGCTGGCTTAGCCGATCCGGGTCTACGCCAGACCTATACAGGCTACCCAGTTGGAAAAGCCGCAAACCGGGCGAGTAGCGTCGTGGACTGGACTCGATTACGTTTAGGTAGCTGCGGTCGGCCAGGGTCTTTATCATGTCATGGACGGTGCTTCTCGGCAACTGGAGCTCACGTGTTATCTCTGGGATCGATCGCGGATGTCCATCTTTTAGAAAAAGCTCAAGTATATCCAGCGCCCGTGTAAGCGCTGGGACAGTGGGAAGCATCTTAATCTCCAGTCATTTCCGCGGCGTCAGCGTCACCCGGCCATATGTACTCCGCGACTCACCCAGTCGATACTACGCCACTCAGAGCGGACCGCGACAGCTCGCCAGCGCAGCTGGACAGTGCAGCAGGACAGCGGAGCCCGGCGCACGAGGACAGAGAGCCCGTCGCTCGTGCTACGGGTTACGTTGACAGATCAAGACCGGCTTAATCGTGTCACCAGACCGCATATCCTTCAGTGCGGTGTTCACGTCGGCAAGATCGTAGGTCGTCACCAGCGTGTTCAGCTGAAACCTGGACGACAGTGAGTCCAGGGAGCGGACATATTCGAGGTAGTGCTTTGGTCCGAAGGCCCATGACCCACGCATTGTGAGCTGCTTCCGCGTTATCAGGTGCGGGTTCAACGCGGCGAAGCCCTTGTCGGTGTACTGGCCTAGGACGAGAACGATGCCGTTCCGTCGGGCAAGCCGCATGCTCTCGTCCACCGCACTCGGTATTCCAGTTGCCTCAATAACTAGATCCGCGCCGCGGCGCCGTGGCGTCTGGGCCAGTACCTGCTCCACCCGCTCCATGGGGTCAGTCAGCTCATTTATGTCGAGGGCCAAGTCGCACGCCCCAAGTTCGCGAGCCACCCGGAGACGATTAGCCGGCGCACCAACGAGGATCACCTGTGAGGCGCCCCGGAGCTTCGCGTATATGCATGCCGCTAGACCTACCGGCCCGCTTCCTTGGACGACCACGATGCCATCGTTCACTTGTGATGTCGCATCGAGGCTCAGGCCGTGGATAACAGTGGGTCCTGCGCAGCCCAAGGCGATGACTTGCTGCGGCTCCACTTCGGCCGGAAGGCGGACCACGGTCGTTCCTGGCTGAAGGTAGATCTGATCGGCCCAGCCTCCAGACAGGTACGGCCATGCCGTGGCCGGCTGGTTAATTCCGTACACCCTGCGGTTTTCACAGAGCGTAACCTCCCCCGCCCCGCAGTAATAGCACGTTCCGCAGGAGATGCTCGATGCCCACCCTACAAGGTCTCCAGGGTGCAGGATCTGCCCAAGCGCGTCTTGGGCTACCCCCGGTCCTAGCTCCCGTACGCGCCCGACGGCCTCGTGACCCAAGATGAGTGGCAACGGACCGGGCAGATTGCCCTGGAGGATGTGGACGTCCGTTCCGCATATGCCGGCCTGAGTTACGTCAACCAGGATGCCATCCCGCTGGAGCACCGGCTCCTCTAGCTGGCGGATCTCGATCGGCTGGGCATAGCTCTCGAGTATGGCTGCTCTGTCCGTGCGCACTGTCTTTTGCCCTCCGCGGGGGTAAACAGGCGATCGATATACTGGAACGTGTTCAGTATACTGGAAAAAGCCGGTGATGAAAGCTTCCTCTAGTAGTCCCTGACCTCTCTCGCGCTGGGGCGGGTCGGGTCATGGAGCGCCGCCCAAACCGGCGAACCCCGGAAGGCGGATTCACGCCGCCCGGCAGCAGGTATGCCCTGGTCCCAGGTGATGGTGCGGTCCAGGTCGCCGGGCGGGGCCTCGGCAGGACGATCGCCGATCATCACCATGTCCTTGATATATCCGACCGGCTATAACGGCCGCGCGGGCGGCGCCTAGCCCTGCCGGTGCGCAGGCAGCGGGCTAGCTTGCGGCGCAACCACCGTAAGATCCGCTGCGGTAATCACCACTCGTGCAGCCAGGTACCGACCTGGGCAGCCAGCAGCGGGCAGGCGAGCTTCGGCGTCGTGGGATGCCTGGCCTGCTCGCGGGCACGCTGGTGCGCCCGCCTGGCCCGGTACCCTTGTCGGCCGCCGTTGGCGGCCACCTCCCGCGATACCGTCGAAACCGCCTCGCCCAGCAGGGCGGCGATCGCGGTCGACGAGTCACGGGTATGCAGGCCGACGGTGATTTCCTTCCGGTCCGCCAGGGTCAGCCTCCCCCAGCCCAGGCGCTCGCCTATTGTGGCGGGCCGACGGCGCGCGACCTACCGCGCCACCAGCGCCACGCCCTCATGCGAACAGTCCACCCGCGGACCGATCCCCCGCACCGAAAAGCCCCTAGGATTCTGGCGTTGCGGGTCGGGTGTGCAGGTAGCTCGTGAGGCGCCTGCGGGCGTGTTCGAGGTGATTGGTTACCTCTGTGACTGCCAGGGCAGCATCGCCGGCTTCGATCGCGTTGATGATGGCCTGGTGCTCCTCGATGATGTGCTGCGAAACTATCAGGCCATTCGCCTTCACCTGGGCCATCGTCAGATGCGTTTCGCCAGAGAGCGAGGCGTAGAGCCTGGTCAGCCGTGGACTGCCCAGCTCTTCGACCAAGCTGTTGTGAAACTCCAAGTCCGCCTCGACCCACTCGATGACACCAGGATTGGCGAGCAGGCCTCGCATGCGATCCAAGGCCGCTCGCGCCTCGGTCGGGACGACTCCCCTGGTAGCGACCTCGCGTACCATCTCGCGTTCGAGCAGCTTGCGCGCGTAGTAGAGGTCTTCCACGTCGGCGACAGTGAGGATCGGAACCCGCGCTGTCTTATTGGTGGAGCGAGCCAGCAATCCGTCGTGGACGAGGCGTTCGACGGCTGCTTTGGCGGACGGGCGGGACACCGAAAAGCGGACTGCGATGTCCATTTCTGTTAGTCTTGTGCCACCTGGCATCCCGCCGGTCAGGATTCTCTCCCGCAGCTCCATGTACAAGGAGTCAATGAGGGAAGGTGCTGTCCAAATCGGCTGACTGGTCACAGCAATAGTGTGCCATGAGCGGGGCGGTGCTGGCGTAGTCACCCCCCGGTATCCTCGGGCGGGTCGAGGCGGGCGTTGGTGATCTCCTGCCTGCGGTCCCGCATCATTCGCCTGGTGGCGAACGGGGAGTAACGAGGAACCCAACGAGCCATGCCCGCGGCAGCGAGCGGGCCGAAAGCACCGACGGCAACGATGCCTGTCGCAAGTGTCGCGATCGTCGCAATTGCCGATACTGCGATCGGGCCAAGGGCGTTGCCGGTGTCAGACATTACTCGCCAGATGGAGAAGAATCGAAGGCGGATTAGCGGCGGCGCAACGTCCGCCCCGAGAGTGATGATGATGCCCGAACTCAGCCCGTTTCCTGCGCTCATCAGCATCGCGAGGATGGTGAGCATGATGACGTTATGCGACAGCGGCAACAGCATCATTGCAGTACCCAGTAGGGTCATAGACGGGACGGCAATCGCAAGTCTGCCGAAACGGTCCATAATTTTGCCGGACGGATAGAACAGCGACACGTCGACTGCGCTAGCAATACCGAAGATGATACTCGTCTGCTCCGCTGACAGTCCGATGTGCTGGGCCCACAACGGGATGACCGTTTGACGGGCGGCGCGCACAGCGCCGGTTGCGAGTACCGCCAGACCGAGGGTCGCGAACAGCCTGCGGTGTTGCCTGATCACCTGGCCTGGTGACGGCAGCGCTGTTTTGCCGGTCCGCTTTGGAGCACGGGCTTCAGGCAGGTCGGGGACGACCGCCAGCACGGTCACGGTCAGCGAGGAGGTGAACACGGCGACGATGTAGGCGCCGTGCAGGCCCCAGAAGTGGATGCCAGCCGCTCCGATGAACGGTCCGAGAAATAGCCCGAGGCGATGTGCTCCGCCAAGTGTGGACATCGCGCGCGCGCGCAGATGGGCGGGCGCTACCTCGGTGATATACGCCTGCCTGGCCAGGTAGAACGTCGCGGTCGACATGCCGATCAGCAGCAGTGCGACGTCGAGGAAGCCGACTGAAGTTGCGGTGAGTGCAGTCAGCTGGGCACCGATCGCGACTAGCGCGGCGATCTGCATCGCTCGTCGATCTCCAACTCGATTCGCAAGCGATGAGGCCGGTATGTCGCCCAGGATCTGACCGATACCGAGCATGGACAGCGTGAAGCCGGCCGACGTGGGCGACGCGCCGAGGTGCAAAGCCGTCAAAGCTAGCACTGGCGCCATAGCACCGTTGCCGATCTCGAAGATCATCGCTGGCAGGAAGGAGGACGGAATGAGCTGTCGCACCGTAAGCGGCGGCGGCAGCTCGGGGGAAGTGCTCACCGTGGCATCGGCATCGTCGGGTGCTGCCCGGCTGGTGCCGGGCGAACGCAGAGGATTGAAGTGCGCCTCACGGCGTCCAGGCTTGCCTGTACATCTGCGTCATCCACCTCAGCTAAGACAGCTCGAGAACTGGGATCAGGCCACGTCGCGCTGCGCACAGCCTAGTTCTAACTACACCCATCTTGTCTGTCAAGTGCGCTTGATTGACACAAGGTCACCCCATTGACTATGGTGCCTCCGTGAGCGAATGGCTAGAGATGCTCGCCGGCGACGGTGCGTCCGTCCGGGAACGCGTGCTCGGCTCAGAACACGTCATGGCCACATCAGAGGTCGCGGCCGGGCAACCGCCGGCGATTCAGGAAGCGCAGGATGCTGTTACTGCGCTCGTGTGGGGCGGGCTGTGGTCCCGTCCTGGTCTTGGCCTGCGCGAGCGAAGCCTGATCACTCTTGCCGTGGTGACTGCGCTGAACCAGCCCGGCCCTGTCGAGCTGCACTTGCGAGGTGCGCTGCGCAATGGTCTCACGCCTGAGGAGATCGCCGAGACGCTGCTTCATGTGGGGGCATATGCAGGATTCAGTGCTACCTCGAGTGCTCTAACTGTCGCCCGGCGCATGTTCGCGGACCCCGAAAGCCAGGACGCAAGGCACGCGACTGGTCGGCAGTAAGTGCCATCTCAGGTGGTCGAGTCAAGCTCAAAGACAAGACTACGCGCGTGCATCGTAAATTCCCGAAGAGGCCGAATACGACAGCCCACAATGCCGACCTCGCGCTCGGCATTGGAACCATGAAGAACGGATGCGTATAAATGGACCAGACCTTGCAGAGCATCTGCACATTCTTGCGTGATGTCCGTTACGAAGATCTCGGCGAAGACGTCGTACTCGTGGCCAAACGGCTGCTGATCGACTCGCTTGGGTGTGCGGTGGGTGGTCACGCTACCGAGCAAGCCCGCATGGCGCGGGAAGTAGCCACGGCAGTCACGCCGTCCTCTGGCGCGTCCAGCTCGGTGGTGTGGGTCGATGGGACGCAGACCAGCCCTGACCTCGCTGCGTTCGCTAACGGTGTGGCGATGCGCGTGCTTGACTTCAACGACTACTTTCACGCAATGAACACGGGAGGCCACCCGAGCGACTACATCGCCGCTGTGCTCGCGGTGGCTGAGGACGCGGATGCCGATGGCAAGCAGGTGCTTCTGTCGATCGTCAGCGCTTACGAGATTTTCTGCCGGTATATGGAGGTGGGCGGCCTAGGATCAGGCGCGTGGGACCAGGTCGTGCCAGGGGTGCTGGCCAGCGCGGGCGCGTCGGCACAGCTTATGGGGCTTACTGGTGAGCAGACCGCGCACGCCGTGAGCCTCGCGATAGTTGCGAACATGGCACTGCAGGAGACTCGCCTGGGTAACGTATCGATCTGGAAGGGCGCGGCGGCGGCGAATGCTTCGCGAAACGGGATATTCGCGGCCACCTTGGCTCGCGTCGGCATCACAGGGCCGGACGAGCCGTTCAGCGGCCGCGGTGGCGTCTTCGCCGAGGCAGTTAAGCCGTTCGAGGCTCCGTCACTCGGCGCGAACAATACGTTTGCCATTACGAGGTGCCAGTTTAAGCGCTTTCCGGTTGGTTCGCTCTCGCAGAGCGCGGCGACGGCGACTGCTGAGCTTCGCTCTCAGATCTCCGATATTGCCGATGTCGCCGAGATCGAAGTGCTTACCAATCATGAGGCGATCCGGATTATGGCCGCGGATCAGGAGAAGTGGCATCCGGAGACCCGAGAGTCAGCCGATCACAGCATCCCGTATGTCGTCGCGGTCACGCTGATAAAGGGCGCGCCGACCGTGGCTGACTTCGAGGAGGAGCTGTTTCGCGAGGACTATGTCCTCGACCTGATGTCCAAGGTCAAGGTGGCCGCCGACGACGAGTGCGTCGCCGCATTCCCTGCGACGACCATGGCCAAGGTTCGGATCAAACTGACCGATGGCACAGACCTGAAAGCATCGGCGACCTACCACCGGGGTCACCCGAACAACCCCATGACCGACGACGAGCTAGAGCACAAGTTCCGCCAGCTCGTTGTGCCGGTACTGGGTGCAGGCGCCGCTGACGACATACTCGATATCGCGTGGACGGTTGACGATCAGCCGTCAATCGGGAGGCTGATCAAATCGCTGCAGAGGCCTGGCGTCTGACCCGCTCATCAGGGAGCACCGCTGACGCAACGACGAACTGCGCGGGAGATGGGATCGGGCTCGGAGCTGCTTGACTCTGCTCCCGCCGTAATTGCCTGGAGCAGCGGCAGAGCGGGTTCGGCTACCAGACTGTCCTGCTGACCGAACGCGCGGCTGTGTTCTGCGACACCGGCTCGGCGCCGAGGCGATTTCGGACGGCGGCGGCCTCGCCGACGCCGTGTTGCGCGGCAGCAAAGCTTTCGGGATGTGGCCCGGGGATGGAGTCTGGCCGCATCCCGCGCAATCGCGGACGCAGCCCCGGGAACTCGAGATCAGCGAAGTCGGGACGTACCGAGAATGACCGCCCAAAGAGCATATTCCAGCTGCTATGTGGCGTGTGGTCCAGAGCTTCAAGCCTTGCGGATGCTGCTAAGGCCAGGAAGATGAAACGCAGTGCCGCGTCCGTGGCGACGACCGCGGGGTCGAGATATAACCTAACTTGTCAAGCATGTGCACTTGACAGACAAGATCCGACATGACAACATTGCGTTTGTTGCGGCGGCTACCTGAAATGAGCGCAATGAAGCTTCGCGGTGCGATTCCGGCGAACGTGTTGCCATTCACGCCTGATTACGCGATTGACCTCGTCTCTTATCGTCGGCATTTGGACTGGCTGGCCTCGGTGCCCGGTGTGGGCGGGCTGACCTGCAACGGACATGCCGGCGAGGTGGCGAGTCTGTCGCGAGAGGAGCGGCGGCAGGCGGCTGCGGTGGCGGTAGAGGTGGTGGCCGGGCGCGTGCCGGTCGTGGCCGGCGTATACGCGGAGAGCTGGCGTGAGGCTGTGGCGCTGGCTGGTGACGCGGTGGCCGAGAGTGTGGACGCGCTGCTGGTCTTCCCAGTTCCTGCCCTGGCCCTTGGCGGGGACCCGGAGATGGCATATCAGCATTTCGACCGGATCGCGCAGGCCACGGACTGCCCACTGGTCGTGTTCGCTTTCCCGCAATGGACAAACCTGGCCTACGATCAGGAGCTGCTAGCGCGCATTTGCGCCATCCCGACGGTCTGTGCGGTCAAGGACTGGACGCTGGACATCGGGATCTATGAGCGTAACCTGCACACGGTTAAGTCGGTGCGCTCCGACATCGCGATGCTGTCAAGTTTCAGCACGAACCTGCTACCCAGCCTGATCGTAGGCGCCGATGGCATCCTGTCTGGCCACGGCAGCCTGATCTGCGACATCCACGTCGAGCTCTTGGCCGCCGTGGCCGGCCGCGACCTGGATGCTGCACACGCGATCTACCAGCGTGTGCAGCAGCTGACCCAGGCCGTCTATCGCCCTCCTATGGGCAACATGTACACCCGCATGAAACATCAGCTGGTCACCCTCGGCCGCATCAGCAGTCCCACCGTGCGTCCCCCGCTGACCACATTGCACTCAACCGAAGTCGGCCAGCTCACTGCCAGTCTTCGTACCGCCGGACTGCTCAACGGCCGGCAAGTAAGAACCGATCAACGCCCACCGGTTAGAAATGGAGCGCTACTTGACGGCAGTTGATGTGATGACGGACACCGAACGGCTCGCGTTGGTTACCGGTGCTGGCCGCCCTAACGGTCTCGGCGCGGCGATCGTACGAGAATTCCGGCACCGCGGCATCACAGTTGTTGTTGCCGACGTCATCAATGAGACATGGGGTACGGACGAGATTGATGTCGGCCTCCATTTCATCAAAACCGATCTCAACGACGCAGCGGACACGCAACGACTTCTCGGTGACATTGAAGAGCAGTTTGGCCGTCTCGACATTCTAGTCAACAACGCCGCAGCTCCCCAAGGCAGTGACCGCGCCGACATCGCTGATGTGCCACTTGACGCCTTTGAGTCGGTCTTTCAGGTTGGCCTAATCGCCCCGTTCATTCTTATTCACGGCGCGGTTCCACTGATGCGCCGTTACGGCTGGGGCCGGATCGTTAACATCGCATCGATAGACGGCTTGACGCCGAAACCCACTCGCGGAGCTTATTGCGCGTCAAAATCTGCACTCATCGCCTTGACCCGGTCAGTCGCACTCGATGTCGCCAAAGATGGCATTACTGCCAATTCGGTGTGCCCAGGCTCGATGAAGACGGCCCGTGCGATGAAAACTGTCGCGCGGCGCCTAGCTGCCGGTGTGGTGGCAAGCGAAGAAGATGCCTTCGCTGCTGAGATTGCGCGGATTCCGATTGGACGCTTCGGCGGCGTAGAAGAGGTGGCTCGCATTGTGTCGTTTCTGGCGTCAGATGCTGGCGCCTATGTGACGGCCGAGGCGTGGGGCGCACATGGCGGCCAGTTGTTCACTGGGTACCTCGGCACCTGAGCGGCGTCAGATGGTAGTAGCGCATCGTCAGGCGTCACGTGGTTTCGCGGCGAGATGGAGATGAGATGACGGACGCGACGAATGCGATGACTCTCGGGATACTCGGCCTAGGCAAGATAGGACTTCCCATCGGTGAGCGGCTTAGCTGCGCATTCGAGGTGGCCGGTTTCGACCCGGCGATCGATCCAGACGACGTGCCCGGTGGTATCCGCCTGGCTAACAGCGTTGCCGAGGTTGCCCGGTCGGTTGACATCATCTGCCTGAGCCTCCCGGCGCCAGACATTGCCAGCGCGGCCGTCCGGGAGATCCTGGCCACGGAAGGACGTTCAGTCAGCCTGATCGTGGATCTGTCTACGGTGGGCGAACGATGCGCCGGGTTGAACGCGGAGCTAGCGCTCAACGCCGGGGTCGGATATGTCGACAGTCCCGTCAGTGGCGGACCAGCAGGCGCACGGACAGG
>Ga0210383_10003991_pt1 | contig 13124 bp, 10 predicted proteins | sample IncBWC14OmetaG_FD_160072 | JGI IMG/M metagenome (GOLD analysis project Ga0210383, IMG submission 160072) | Forest soil microbial communities from Barre Woods Harvard Forest LTER site, Petersham, Massachusetts, United States - Inc-BW-C-14-O ...
ATCCAGGCGATCAAGAATTTCCGCATCGGCGTCCAGCAAGCGACCACCGCAGTCGAATTCGTCGCAAATCGAATAAAGCCCACCCAATCTTTGAGGGTCTATCCTGGCCTTTCAGCTACCTACGCCGCGCTGGCTTCCGGCCAGGTCGACGCCGTGCTCTACGATACGGCACAGGTACTCAATCAAGCGGCCTTATCCCAAGGCACGATGGTCGTGGCCGCGCAGTACTCGACGGGAGAGAGCTATGGAGCCATTTTCCCAAAAGGGTCCGCCAACGAGGTTGCCATCAACAAAATAATTCAGTCGCTGCAAGACGATGGCACCTTGCAGGCGCTGACTACCCAGTACCTCGCGAAATCCTGGGGCGCCGATCCAACCAAGATCCCATTTCTTACGCCGTGATCCCTCCACTGCAGGTTCTGAAAAATGCCAATTAAAATGCCTGGCGCGTCGACCAATGAGAACTCGTCTGCCGGCGAGCGACATTTCAGGGCCGGCACCCCGCCCAACACCTCCAGGGTCTTGACCTATATGGCGCTGCTTATCTCCGCAGCCGTTGTGGTTGTCAGCTGGCTGACGCTTCTTGACGTGCGAGCCGCGCTTTCCGCCACGGCGCAGGGTATGGGTACGGTTGCGAATGTGCTGCTTGCGGCGTCCGCATTGGTTGCGATTCTTATCATGTATCCAGCCGTGCAGGGACTGCGCACGACACTTAAGGCGCGGCGAGCGCTCTCGGCCGGAGATCTGATCGGCGCCCGGGTCGCCATGGCCGAGTCGCGCACCTGGAGCTGGACCACTTTGGGCTATTCAACGGCGCAGGTTCTGGTCGTGCTGGCAATGTTGTTCCTCATTGCCAACGACCTGGCAGTCAGCCGAACATTTTTCATGCTGCCGCTGATCGTCAGTTCGTTCGGTTTGGTTCTCAAGGCCTTCTGGATCAACGTTTACATCTTCATGGTTGCGGAGGCGATCATTCTGGTCTGGGGACTGGTCGTGGCTGTCGCCCAACTGGCGCCGGGCGCGGCCGGTAAACCGATTCGCCTGATTGCAAAAGCCTATGTCGATGTTTTCCGCGGCTTGCCCGCGATCATCACGATTTATCTGATCGGTTTCGGCATACCGCTGACCGGCCTGCCGATCCTCAAGGACCTGTCGCAACAAGCATTCGTCATCCTGGCGCTCACCTTGAGCTCCGGAGCGTATGTAGCCGAAATCTATCGCGCCGGTATCATGGGCATCCACTGGAGCCAGACCTCTGCTGCGCGCTCGCTCGGACTCTCTTATATGCAGACCCTGCGATTCGTCGTCATTCCGCAAGGCGTTCGACAAATTATCCCTCCATTACTCAATAGTTTCATTGGACTGCAGAAGGATACGGCGCTGGTGAACGTGGTCGGCGCCGTCGATGCGTTCAACCAGGCGATGATCATCGCCAGCAATCATTACAATCTCTCCGCTGTGACAACAGTTGCGATACTTTTTGTGATCATCACCATACCTCAGGCACGATTCGTTGAACGGCTCGCACAGCAAGATCGACGGCGCCTGCGCGGCGCCGAGACGTAAGAGAAGACCCGTGGCCCTCATAGAGCTTTGCAACGTCAAAAAGCACTTCGACGACCAGCCGGTACTCGATGCGGTAAACCTGCAGGTCGAAGAACACCAGGTGGTCTGTCTCATCGGACCGTCCGGGTCCGGCAAATCAACCTTGCTGCGTTGTATCAACGGTCTGGAGAAAATAGATGCCGGAGAAATCCGCATTCACGGGAACCGGGTCAGAGGACCCGGGGTGGACGTGGATGCTCTGCGGCGGGACGTCGGGATTGTGTTCCAAAGCTACAACCTGTTTCCGCATATGACCGTGCTGCAGAACGTAACGCTTGCGCCGTTGCGGGTGCTGCATCAGGAGCCCGCCGAGGCCGAAGCAACGGCAATGCAGCTATTGAAACGCATTGGTCTCGAGCATAAGGCCCAAGAGTATCCGGACCGGCTGTCGGGCGGCCAACAGCAGAGGGTTGCCATTGCGCGAGCGCTGGCCATGGATCCGATGGTCATGCTGCTGGATGAGATAACCTCCGCGCTGGATCCTGAGCTTGTCTCCGAGGTACTGAACATCGTCCGTGAACTGGCGAGAGACGGCATGACAATGCTACTGGCCACTCACGAAATGGGATTCGCGCGCGAAGTAGCCAGCAAAGTGTGTTTTCTGTGCGACGGCGGTGTGCACGAAGAGGGCACGCCGCAACAAATTTTTGGAGAACCGAAGAACGAGCGTACCCGGGCTTTCTTGAGACGAATCGTCGAGGCGGGACGATTATGATGCTCGCCGAATTTCCTCGCTACGAACTGCTGCGCGATCCCACCCTGCTGCAGCGCCTCGAACGCACTGAAGCCGCGCTCCAACACCGGGGCCTCTATACAAAACGCGACGACTTGATGCCGATCGCGATGGGCGGCAACAAACTTCGCAGTCTGGAATTCTGGCTCGGCGCCGCGTTTCAGGAGCATGCAGATGTATTGCTGGTTGCCGGCACCCCGATGTCGAATCTGTGCCGACTCACGGCGGCCGCCGCTTCCATGGCTGGCCTTGAGTGTATTGTTTTTCACAATGCTGTCGACGAACCGGCGGCGCGCAGGGCCAGTTTTCTTAACCAGATTTTCGGCGCGTCGGTTCGTTTCATCGGTCTTATGGACGAGGCACATCGGATGCAGGCGGTTGAGCATGCGGCAGCGGAATTGCAGCTGCAGGGGCGCAGACCCTATATCGTGGGAGATGCCGCGGTTGGCGCCTTGGGTTATGTACGCGCCGCCGAAGAATTATTTGCCCAGTCCCGCGAGCTCGACCTCGGTATCCGGCATGTCATGCTTGCAGGCTCCATGGGGACTACCGAAGCCGGCTTGATTTTCGGAAATGCGTTGCTCGGCTATCCGTTCGATGTTCATCTCGTCAGCGTCGAGTACCAGGAGGCCGAACTGTCAGCCTGTGTGCAGCGAGCTTACGCAGCAGTTGCGAAACTTGTCGGCGAGAGCGCGCCGGACTTTGACGATGCCCGCATCCACTACCACATGGATCATCTCGGCGGCGGCTATGCGTGTCCAACGCCCGAAGGCGAGGAGGCCATACTCAGGCTTGCGCGAACCGAAGGTATCGTGCTTGAGCACATCTACACTGCAAAGACCTTTGCTTGCTTTCTGGATCTTGCGCGCCGTCATGTATTTCCAGATGGGGAGCCGGTGTGTGTCATTCATACCGGCGGGGTGCCCGCGCTATTCAGTCAATTTGAGATCTTCCGCAGTGTCACGTTGGAGCCAGGCGGGCAACGTTGACTGAGGGTATTGAACGCTGTCAGGGCGTAAAAACCGGCAGGCTGGCGGGATCGATGCCCAGCGTTGGAGTCAGATACCTGTTGGTGAGCCGCTCCAATGTGCCGTCCTTCTTGAAATCCTGGATCAGCTTGTTGAAGACCGCAAGGTTCGGCGAATCTTTGTTGACGACGGCGCCCCACCTCTCGCCCATGTCGTAGCGTCCGACAACTTTGAACATGCCATTGGATTCCTTGGCGCGAGCCAAGACGTTCGGCGTGTCATAAAGCACGGCGTCCACTTGCCCGGCTGCCAAAGCCGCGTACATAGGCGCTACCGAGGCAAATACCTTTGGATGCTCGATCGGTTTGATGTTGTCCATGATGTACTGCAACGTGGTAGTCGCCTGCTCGGCGGCCAAGCGCATTTTCTTGATGTTGTCCTTGTCGACGTGCGTACCTGCCTTGACCAAAATACCCTGGTCAGAGTTGAAATAGGGTTCGGTGAAATTCAGAACCTTCTTGCGCTCCTCGGTGATTGTGATCTCGCTGAGTGCAATGTCGAATCCCTTCGCCTGACCGGCGATGACCTGCGCAAAGGAGCGATTCACAACGATCACCCGGTCAAGTCCTGCGCGGTAGGCCATATTGGCCGCCATGCAGTACTCGAAACCGTCCTTGATCGTATCCGGCGAATCGCCGTTCCACCATCCAGGCGCGGGCAAAACTGCCCGCACCGACAACGCTCGCGGAACCACGGTCTCGAGCTTGACCGATCCTCGCGCGCCTGAAACCTCACAGTTGCCGTAGTCCGGCGCCGCCGAGGCACCCGCTGCGAGAACACTCAGCCAGAGCGATAAGAGGCCAAATCGCGCACCGCGCAAATTGTCACCTGTGCGCTTGATCTGGTGTTGCTGCATGGAAGATATCGGTACTCGGCAGCGTGTGTCAGGCGATCGCCGTGGCGGGCTGTGCAATACCGCCATGCGGCTTGCCACCGCCAACATCTCCCCACAGGATTGCATGATCCTCGGGCAGCGCGCGCGAATTCGGCACTGACAGCCACAGGCGCATGAGCAGGCGGTCCTGGCCCGCGCTGACATTGTCCTTGAACGCGGTGCGACCGTGGTAGATGACGTGGTTATTCAGCAGCTGCATGTCCCCAGGCGCGAAGCGCATCTCGAAACACACCTCCGCCGCCACATCCATCAGCATTTGAATCGCCTCGTGTTCGGCGTCGGTCAGTCTCCGGACTCTCGGCAGCATCTGCGCGTTCTCGATGTAGGTGAGCGAGAAGTGGCTGGTGAGCTTGCCGTCACGTACGCCAAATACCGGCAGTTCGTACGCCACATGTTCGCCGCCCGCCTCTTCGCCGAATCGGCTGCGCGGGATGGGCTTGCAAAGTAGCGCATGCAAGTCGGGGCGGCGCCTCAGAATCTCATTGTAGACCGTGGCGCTACTGGCCAGCTTGCTAACCCCTCCCTCGGATGCCTGGCGCACGCAAAGCAGACCCACCACATCGCAACGGTCGGTGTGAAAGCGCAACTGCCCCGATGACAGTGTGCGCGCGCCCGAGGAGAGAAACTGCTTACCCGAGGCGTCGATGGTAGCGCCATAAAGCTCGGCGCCGACGCCCATACCCTCGTCCCTAATGTCACGCATCACTTCACCGCGATAGTTCTGGTACATGGGTGTGCCCAGATGACAGCCGATACCGAACCAGATGCGGCGCAGTTGTTCTTGGCTATAACGGCTCACATCCAGCCCGCAGATCTTGACCATGCCGGATCCGTTCTCCAGCTCTTCACGCACTTCATCAAAGAACGCCGCAGCGTCGGGCAGGGCAAAATTGTGACGGGTAACGTCACGCCATTTTAGTTCCTGGATCTTTTCGAGCGCGGCATCAAGTTCGTCCAGTACGATTGCCGGGATCTGTTTGAGCCACCGATGATTCTGTCCGATCTCCGCCCCCTTCCAAACACAGGTACCTTGCAGATAGCGCGACTCAGGCATGGGTGCTCCAGAGCACAGGGATTTCCGGCATTGTAACTACCTTCTGGGCCAACTGATGCGTACCGGGTCCGGGTTATTCCGCCCAGAATCCTCGACAACGGCAAGCCTGTTCTAGCAAACTGGCGGCTGCCCACGAATTTATGCAACTTTCACCGGATAGTTCGTCTAACACCTGTTGATCACAATGCGGAACACCCCATGAATCGAAGTCTGTCCTGGTTGTTTCTCGCGCTTCCCCTGTGCGCGTTGACCGCAGGCGCGGTCTCGGCGCCGACACTGGAGCAGTTGGTTGCCCAAAATATTGAAGCCCGCGGCGGCATTGCGGCCCTGGAAGCCATGCAGTCGCTGAAGATTCAGGGCAAGTTGCTCATCCAAGGCGGGCAGTTTGAGTTTCTGTACGTACAGACGGTGCGCCGCCCCGCTTCCATACGAACCGAGGCGACGATTCAAGGACTGACGCAGGTCCAGGCATTTGACGGCACGACCGGCTGGCAAATCAATCCGTTTCAGGGCCGCAAGGATCCGGAGCGGCTGTCCGCTGACGATATCAAGAGCCTGACCGAAACCGTGGCGGATTTTGACGGCTCGCTGGTCGACTGGCAAAAAAAGGGCAACAAGCTCGAGTATCTCGGCACCGAGGACATCGACGGCACGCTCGCCCACAAGATCAAGTTGACCCGGCCGAGCGGGGACACGGAGTATGTGTACTTGGATCCGGATCATTTTCTGGAGATCCGGCTCTTGAGCCAGCGTACCGAACATGGGGTGCAGGTCGAGACTGAAACCGATCTTGGCGATTACGAGAAAATTGGCGGGGTCTTCATCCCCTTCTCCATAGAATCCGGACTCAAGGGATCCTCCGATCGACAGAAGCTGGTCGTGAACAAAGCCGAGGTCAATGCGAAGACCGACGATGCTTGGTTCGCATTTCCCTCCGCCCAGCCCAAGCTCAAGCCTTGATCGATAGGATACCGCGCATGCTTTGCCACAAAACATCGATACTCGTCCTGGCGCTTTTTTCAGTCTCCCAGGCCTATGCTCAACAGGCCCCCTACTCGTCCGCGACGATCTCCGGCCTGACGGCGCGAAACATCGGCTCGGCGACGATGAGCGGGCGCATTTCCGCGATCGTCGGCGCCAAGGACCCTTCGGGCCGCACGATTTTCTATGTGGGCGCGGCGAGCGGCGGTGTGTGGAAGAGCGAGGATGGCGGGACGCGCTACAAGCCGGTCTTCGACGATCAGCCGGTGCAGTCGATCGGTTCGCTGGCGCTGGATCCCTCCCACCCCTCGACTCTCTGGGTTGGCGCCGGCGAGGCGTGGACCCGCAACAGCGTGTCGATCGGGGACGGCATCTACAAGTCCACCGACGGCGGCGACACTTGGCAAAACATGGGCTTGCCGCAATCGGAGCGAATCGCCAAGATTCTCATCGACCCCAAGAACTCCAACATCGTTTACGCCTGTGTCGCGGGCAAGCTGTGGAGCGATTCCCCCGACCGCGGTCTGTACAAAACCATCGATGGCGGCGCCACATGGCGCCTGGTGCTACGTGGCGCGAATCTCTCCACCGGTTGCTCGAGTCTGGCGCTCGACCCGGCCGATCCGAACGTGATCTTCGCGTCGCTGTGGGACTTCCGCCGCAAGGGCTGGACATTCCGCTCCGGCGGAGAAAGTGCAACCTCGCCGTCGGGAAGCGGCCTGTTTCGATCCATGGACGGCGGCGCCACCTGGCGCGAATTCAGTCCTGCCGACAACGCGGGCTTCCCGCGCAAGCCCTATGGACGCATTGCAGTCGCCATCGCCCCCAGCGATCCCAACCGCGTCTACGCTTATGTGGAGTCCACCGACAGCGCGCTGTACGTATCGAACGACGCGGGCAAGACCTGGCAGCAGCGGGACAAGAGCACCTGGATGGTGTGGCGTTCGTTTTATTTCGCCAATCTCGTGGTGGACCCGAAGAATCCCGATCGCGTATTCAAGACCGATGGCGCGCTGATCGTGAGCGACGATGCGGGGAAGAGCTTCAGCACGGTCGGCGGCTTCGCAGGCATGCACGGCGATGTGCATGATCTTTGGATTGACCCATCGAATACTCAGAATGTCATCGCCGGCGACGATGGCGGCATCTGGTACTCCTACAATGGCGGCACCAAGTGGTGGAAGGCCGGCAACCTTCCGGTATCGCAGTTCTACCACGTCAGCGTCGACAACGCCGAACCCTACAAGGTTTACGGCGGCCTGCAAGACAACGGCTCCTATGCGGGCGAGACCAGTTATGGGGGTGGCATCAGCAACGCGCAGTGGCAGCCGGTGTTCGGCAGCGACGGCTTTTGGGTGTTTGAGGATCCGGCGGATCCCACTTATATTTATGCGGAGGCGCAGGGCGGCAACATAAACCGCGTGAATCGCTGGAACTCCGATATTCGGGACATTCATCCGCTGCTGAATGACGCAGAACTGGTCAAGGATAAAAAGCTGCGTTTCAACTGGAATACCCCGATTGCACTGTCGCCGAACGAGCGCGGCACAATCTATATCGGCAGCCAGTTCCTGCTGCGCTCTAAGGATCACGGACAGAGCTGGCAGCGCATTTCGCCGGATTTGACCACCAATGACCCGGCGCATCAGAAGCAGGAGCAATCCGGCGGCGTCACGATCGACAATTCCGCGGCCGAGATGTACGAGACGATTTTCTCGATCAGCGAATCCCCCAAGGACGGTAAGGTCATCTGGGTTGGGACCGATGACGGGCGCCTGCAAGTCACCCAGGATGGCGGCGACCACTGGCGCGACGTGATCGGCAATGTCCCGGGGTTACACAAGGGCACCTGGGTGAGCTGGGTGGAGGCGAGCAAATTCGATGCCGCCACTGCCTATGCAGTGTTCGACCAGCACACCTACGGCGACATGGCCGCCTACGTGTACCGGACGCGCGACTATGGCAGGACGTGGACCGCGCTCATCTCGCCGGCAGATCTTAAGACGGTGCGCGGTTATGGGCATGTCATCAAGGAGGATCTGAAGAGCCCCAATCTGCTGTTTCTCGGCACTGAATTCGGGTTGTACGTGTCGATTGACGGCGGCGAGCGCTGGGCGCAATTCAAGGGCGGCCACCTGCCCAATGTGGCGGTCTGCGATATCGCCATCCAACCGCGCGAAAACGATCTGGTGCTGGCGACTCATGGGCGCGGCATTTGGATCGTGGATGACATTACGCCCCTGCGAGCGCTGTCGGCCGACCTGCTTGGCAAGGAATTCAGCCTGGTCGCCTCGCGGCCAGCATTGCAACGTCTGCGACCCAACGACGTTGGAGCTGTCAATGGCGCCGCGGTATTCATTGGCGACAATCCGCCGGATGGAGTTGCGATCAGCTACTACCAGCGCTCACGGCATCTGTATGGCAAGCTAAAACTCGAGATCCTGGACGCGAACGGCAAGGTGGTGGCCGATCTGCCCGCGAGCAAGCGCGCCGGTCTCAATCGGGTGGTCTGGAACATGCTGGAAAAACCGCCGCGCGTTCCTCCGGCGGCCCAAATTGCGGGCGCCGGCACGCAGGGTCCGCGTGTGCCTCCCGGCACTTATACCGTGCGGGTGACGAATAACGGTCAATCGTATGAGTCGCCGCTGCCGGTGAGCCTCGATCCTGCCGCGATCTTCACCGTGGCCGAGCGCCAGGCGCAGTATGCGGCCGCGGTGCGCGTCAAGAAACTGTTCGGCGCAGAGAGCAGCTTGATGGAGCGTATCGTGGATTTGCGCGCCAGCCTGGCCGAGGCAGGGGCCCGCCTGGCAAAGAACAGTTCGCTGTCGCGCACCGTGGCGCAGTTCGATGAGAAAGTCGATGCGGTGCGAAAACAGATCGTCGCCACCACCGAGGGCGGTGCCATCACGGGCGAGGAGCGGCTGCGAGAACATACCGATCAGCTGTACGGAGCGCTGCTCACGAATGAGGGCAAACCCACCGCGTATCAGCAGGACAACATCATCGCGCTGGAAGCAGAATTGGCGCGCATACAGCATGACTTCGAGTCCTTGACCGCGCAGAATCTTCCCTCACTGAACCACCAACTCTCCGGCGCAGGCATAGGCCCCATCAAGGTCAAATCGGAGGGCGAAGCCGACGAGGGCGATGGTGAAGCTTCCGCGAACCCGCATGCCGGCAAGAACGACCCGGATGCGCTGATGGAGCGGCAGCGTGTACCCGTGAATTTCCGGCCGCTGCACTAGTCCGCCAAGCCCATCAGGAACTGCGCAATCACACCGCTCAAAGCGCCGTTGCAATGCTTACGCGCGCGGCGCGAATCGCGGGAAACAAAGCTCACGCTTATGGCAGGTGCAATTCCGGGCGCCGTCAATGGAGTTCCCAACCTATAAACACATGCTCAATGGCGGCCTTCGGGATTCTTGCGACGTTGGACTTATAAGTGGTAATCACGCTTTGAGCGGTTACATAAAAGCAGATATCCTCAGGCATGACGGACAGGTCGAACCCCGGTTCCGGCGGAACCGATCCGGGACTGGATTTTCGGCTCACATCGATAAAGAAGTGAAATTGCTTGACGAGCTTGTCCTTGCCAGCGTCTGCGAGATCGACGTACACAGCAGGATCACCGAGTACGCCAAAGTTTTCCCCACGATCACAAAAGTAGGAATGCACGAACAAGATGTTGCCTTCGCGCACCACCATGTCCCGAAGATCAGTGCCCGAGGTAATATCTGCCCTGATCAAATCCCGATGCGGCAGCGATACGCCGCCGCGTACACCTGACGACACGTCGGTAATTGACGTTCGAGAAGGATCGTTCTGTGGCACTGGTCGCAGGGCGTCAAAGTAAATCGACCGACTGGTGCAACCGCATAAGCCGCAGCAACAACAAACCGCGAACAGCGTCGCGATTCTGCGCCCGGCTACCACGGCAAGTCTTCGCTGCAGCTCGAAATACCAACCAAACCGGCATAGTGATTTCTCAAGCGAATAGTCTCCTCAGCCACTTTATCCCGCCGCGGCGTCTGATTAAATGCACTAGCGGCCGGTACTAGGCACAAACACTGACTGCATCCCAGCCGCTTCTGCGGCCTGTATTCCGAGCGGACTGTCTTCGAATACCAGGCACTCTGTCGGAAGCACGTTCAATCGCCGGGCCGCTTCCAGAAAAGGGTCCGGACACGGCTTTCCCCGCGCGTAATCCTCGACACACACTACTGCGTTGAAGAGCAGCCGAATTCCTAGGGCATCCAGAGTCCGTTCAATTTGCCGCCGAAAACCGCCCGAAGCAACCGCCAACGGTTTGATTCCGTTCCATCGCCGCGCGACCTGCACCACTGCCTCAATCGGCTTGACTTCGTCGATCATCTCCAGAAAGTAGTCCTCCTTTCGCTCGGCGGCCCTGCGCACGTCGCCGACCTTCAACCCATACTCATCTCTGAGCAGACTTAGGATTTGCACGGTGGGTCTACCACCCAATTGATAAAACAGTTCTATCGGGAATGTCCCGCCGAGCTCCGCAACGAGCCGCGTCCATGCGCGGTAGTGCAGCGGCATGGTGTCCGCCAGCGTTCCGTCGCAATCGAAAATGTAGCCACCAAATTCGCGGTCAGGAATTACCAGTTTCATCAGTTTGAGGGCGGCGATTGGATTAACAGACGTTACCTGCGACTCCTCCCAGAAGCAAACACACTGAAATGACTTTGCACCGGCCGCGCATTCATCCTAGGGAAGTGGCTGGAATATGGCCAGCCGTGGTCGAACCAGCAGGCTCGCATACCCCACGTAGACAAAATGCGTGACCGGATCAACCGCGAGAGTGTGCGCTCCGAAGTGAAGCTTTACGGAGTCGATCACATGGTACCCGTCCGGTGAATCCTGTTGAAATACAACCAGGACACCTGCTCTGCCGGTTGTATAGATCCGATGCAGTGCGCCATCAAATACAACGGAATCCGGGCCACCGCCAATCGGGAAGCTCTGCACTACGCGTTGCTTAGTTAAATCGAAAATAACCAGCGCGCTGTTGCCCGAACATACTATGAACAGCCGGCGACTTGTGTCGTCAATAGCGATTCCCGAAGGTCCCCGGCACTGATCAAGAGTCCAATGTTGCGTTACCGCCTTTTTTTCCAGATCTATGGCGACCACCCTGTTCGTGTCTTGTAAGTTCTGATACATCAAATTGGTCTGCGGATCGAATACCGCAAACTCCGGCTTTCCATCCAGAGGAATCGTGGCAATCGCAGAGCGGACTTGAGGATCTATGAGCGTACCAACTTTGGCGTCTCCGCTCGCGACATAAACCAGCTTGTGAAATGGATCGTAAAAGATGCCGTCTGGGTCGTCTGCCACCGGTATGCGAACCATCAATTTCATGCTGGCGGGGTCGAAAATGTCGACGGTGTTCGCTTTGCTTCGCGAGACATAGGCAAGACCGGTCAGCGGATCGATGACGACACCATGAGCGGCCGGCTCCAGAGAAAATACCGACAGGTCCCGATCACTGGGCAGTGACTGGTTATGCAATGCGATCTTATAGACACTCCCAGTGCTCACGTCCGTCACGAACAGGCTTGTGTCGCTGACGTTCATGTAGTCTAAAACAGTGAGCAGTGCGCCCTTCGGCAATAGGACGTAGCCCTTGAATGCCAGGCTTTTGGCAGCGCCGGGTGTTCCCGGATAAATGAGTAGTACCGCAACGACGCCTGCAATGGCAATCAGAGCGCAAAGACCTAAGAGCGCTGCGTATAGAGTCTTTCTGGGTGTTATTTTCATATCGCCGTTCTCCGATGCTCGGGCGAAACCGCCCTTCGCCCTCCAGGCGTAGGGGCGCTGGGCGATGTCATTTCTTCTCGACGGTGTAACTTCCGGCTCTCGCTCCGGGCACCACGCTCCACCCTGCCGCGAGTTCGAGCGTCCATCCAGGTCCTTCGAGATGCGGACCATTTATATCCTTGGGTGCCGCCAGCGTCGCGCGGCTGAAATCGGTGGGTACCAGCACGCCGTCGGTCACGTCGAGTGTGCCCCATTCGGCGGTTGCGTGGAACGTGGGATAGACGGTATTGGCGTCCCCCAATGAAACGAGTGTGCTCGGATTGAAGCTGAAGGCAAATTTTCGCCCGCCAGGTAAGAGCAGCGTGGGTCCTTCGACGAGCCGTGCGCGATAGCGCGCCCTTGCGGCCTCCGCCTTCTGGGCGCGCTCAGCTTCGGCGATGCGGATGGCGAAGGCGCCGTAATGGAGCGCGCGCGCTTCGGCTGACACAACCGAGTGAGGCGGCAGCGTCGCGGCAAGAAGCGCGCTGAGATCGGATTGCGCGGAGAGGTTTGTGCGCCATCCCGGTAGGCGCTGGTCGAGCAGAAGCCCGTAAGGCGGCCCCGACGTATAGGCGAACGAGCGCACGAAAGTGATGCTTTGGTCGGGATCGGTGAGCTTCCCGATCGCGCGCCACCGCGCGGAATCGTGGTCCGGTTCGCCGGCAATCGTCCCGGTATATTCGGGAACGCCTTCGGCGATCTCGAGGCTGGCTTCTGTCTTGGCAGATCCGGCAAACAGCTCGTGGCGATGGCTGCGGAAAGCGAGCGCGTCGCGAATAGCCTGGATTTGCGCAGACCCCTGTTCGACCAGAGCCGCAGCGAGCGCGCGCCATTCGAGCTGGAGCCACAGGCGGCCTTCCGGCGTATCGAGCTGGAGGTTGGGGGAATCCGGCGCCATGAGACCAAGCTCCGGCTGGATGCGGTGGAATAACTCGTGGGCGAAAGTGATCCGTCGGTCGATCGTGTCGGTGGGAATGGTGGGCCACATGAGCATCGTCCAGCGCTGAT
>Ga0210383_10003992_pt1 | contig 13123 bp, 12 predicted proteins | sample IncBWC14OmetaG_FD_160072 | JGI IMG/M metagenome (GOLD analysis project Ga0210383, IMG submission 160072) | Forest soil microbial communities from Barre Woods Harvard Forest LTER site, Petersham, Massachusetts, United States - Inc-BW-C-14-O ...
CACATTAATTAATAGTAACCTCCAAGACCATCGGTCATTTGCTTTTGGGAAGAAGTCTTTATACGCGCGAACGATGGAATATCATTGCTCATGACACTTCTGGGCCGATAGGCCTGTCATTGTTACGATGTTGAATGCCTGTGGTAGTGGCATTTGCAGCAAGCACTCTACAGGATATATACATACACGTTCCTGGAGGTTTGTGAATGAGGCTTGTCGCAATAGATTAGAAATAGACTCGGTAGTAATAAACGGATCATGACCCATAACTTCTAAACGCGACTTGAACGCGAATTACTATCAACCAATCTGGGTCCAACTTACTCTTTCATGCCTCCCAAACGTAAACAACGCGCATCACCATCCTCCAAAGGTCTAGCTGCCGGTGAACAGCTCAAACGGAATACACTTGTTGGCGGTGGCTCGTCCCCTTGGGGTTGGGTCGGTACAGAAGTCACAGTCGCCTCAAATATAGCTCAAGGACATCTATTAGCAACCTGTGGCTTTTCGAAAGGGAGTAGACATCCGTTTTGCCCGAATAAGTTCGTGCAAGTTGCCCAAGGAACCAATGTGAGCCAGGAAGACACCGCAGAGGACCTTGCGAATGGCGAACTTGATGATGACGTGATCATCATCTCTGATGATGAGGGCACCCCTTGTTGCAAGAAGTTATGCCAAAGTAATCCCAACTGTCTCAATTATTTGGGCCAGAAGAAGTGGGAAGACGAAGGTCTGTCAATTTTGCACTCGGATGAAACACCAAACTAAGTGTGGTGGCTTGCTAGATGACGCTAGGGAGATGTTTATGAAAGCTGCGAATCTCGGCGATAATCCAATACTCGATGCAAGGGATCCAGATCTCCCTGTAGGCTTGAAGGTGTGCTTACATTTCTGCCAAAGCTCGAATAATCGATCTTTATCGTCATTTCCATAGAACCTTGGGGCTACATGTTATGCTAATGCCTCTCTTCAAGTTCGGAGTCTTCTTCCTCCACACTCTTGTTCACACTGATGTCTTCTGTCTGCCTAGGTATGGTTTCGAGATCTTTCTTTTCGAAGTGGCGTCTATCATTGTCAACCCTCACAAGAAACCCAAGAAAAATTCAAGGTGGCGTATCTGCGCTGCAGATTATCAATATTCGAGACCCTGATGGAACCAAACAGGAATCACCCATCTTTCAACTCCAAGTAACTTTTGCTGCCTTGCAGGAGAGCACGCAGAGTGTATTTAACCCGGCCAAGCTCGTCGAGAGTTTGCAACTTCGCACGACAGAGCAGCAGGATGCCCAAGAGTCCGTCTTCAGTTCTCCATCTCTCATAAATATCGTATGAACGAAAGCTCCAGGTTCTCGAAACTATTTATATCCCACCTCGACGCTGAGTTTAAGAAGCAGTCCACACCTTCTCTACGATCCCTCATTACCGATCAAGTAGATGCTCTCCTCTCATGCCCTCCAGAATCATGCTGACTACCACGAAGTTTCAAGGGAAACAAGTTTATGGCACAATATGCGACAATTGCCGTTACCGGTCTGAACGAGTGACTGATTTTTTGGAGGTCGAAATTAATTTCAAAGTAAACCCGCAGATCAATCTCCCTGCTGTTCACATCTGACCGTTTGTCATCATAGAACAACTCGAAGTTGGAGGACCGCATTGCTGCCCTTCTTCAACCAGAACGATTGTCGGATGATAACAAGTCGGTTCTACATTTCATCTACATGAACCGTTCTCACCTTTTATCGTAGGTATCTTTGCTCTCAGTGCATCAGTCTCCAGGATGCCACACGGTATACCGAGCTGCGAGAGCTCCCGCCTGTGCTACACTTCTCTTTGCTTCGGTTTGTCTATGATGTCGCGTCCATGGAACGCAAGAAATCAAAACACGCAATCTCTTTCCCAAAGAATCTGGATATGAACCGTTTCTTAGGGACCGCTGCAGCTCGGAAAATGGCTGCCAGTGATGAGTGTGGCAATAACATCTACGAACTGCGGGGCGTTTTACTGCACAAAGGTGCAAGTGCGTACCACGGTCATTATGAAGCGCAAGTTTTCGATGCTGTGTATGTTGATCAGCCAAAATATACACGATCTCGGAAGCTGACCACTCAACAGGAACGAATCCTGGTTTCAATTCAATGACGAGATTGTGACGAAGATCAAGACGCTGGGTGATAAACGAATCAGCAACATAACTGTGATTGACATTGAAGAAGAAGAAAGGTACGGTGTCCATCGTGCAGCCGTTTTTGATCTGCTCTGATTCATATCCAGGCCGTGTGGCTCTCAAGGACGTAAAAATCGTGCAAATGCGAGGAAGAGACAAAGAATTGATGATAGTGATGACGAGATAGTCGAGTGAGTTCAGACTGTTGCACGGTATACAGATCTCGTTTGAATGTTTGCGGGAATTCTGTACCTTCCAGCAGCTTTCCAAAACTCTCAGATCCCGACAGTTCAAGGTAATGCATGTTAGTGTCTACCTGTCGTAGTCCTCTGTTTACTGGGATTGCAGCGACATTTCATCCAAGGACGCCTACATGCTGATATACGCTCGAAAGCAACAAAGTAGCCGCACATTTGGAGGCTCGGACAGCCTTTTGCAAGCCACGAACGGCGACCGACCAGCCGGTGGTATTTTGCATGTCCCTGCTCCACCTGCTCATGCTCTGGAAGTTGTTAATGAACTTAATGCCGCCCATGACGAAGCATGCGAGGTGTTTTCAGAAAAGTAAGTGAATCTCCATTTTTTGGAAGTCTTAATTCATCAATGATTCACAGAGAGAGAAAAGCCAAGATTTACTTTGGCGAAACCCGACGAAAAGTAATGGATATTTACCGCTCCTGGAATATCTCATCCGGTGACGAGGTCAGCGCATAAGTGGTTTCCAATCCATTTCCATCCTGACAGCTTGCCAGAACTCCATAGTTGTCAGTCAACAGGCTTTGGAAGCCTGGCTCTCAACACATTGCATTGAGTCCGCCTTGGAAGTTGCCCAGAATGATGACACTGATCCACCAAGGAACAGTCTTTGGTCAAGCAGAACCTCGACCGTAACGAATACCCTTTCGTATAGACGAGTGACGACAGAGGAGATTTTGTGCAGTCATCAATGCTGTGATCCCAAAAGAGCCGGCAACATGAAGCGCATCAGTCAGGTGAGACTTCTTTTGGTGGCTTTGAGTCCGAGGGTTCATGGCATTCTTAGGAAGCATATGAACAAATCAAACGGGACACCAGTTGTTCCTTCCATCCGGTCTTGACTCCGAAGGACGTGTGTACGATCTGCGTTGAGACGATCTTCAAAGGTGAAATTCTTCGACCTTTTTAACTTGCTGCAGCCAATGGTAACGTTCTGCATAGAGCGACTGTATCAAATCGAACATCCACGACTAGTCAACCGCTTTGATCAAACATATGACGTTGGAATCGATTGCGCGGGCTACTGGATATCTAAACAATGGCTAAAAGGTGGGCTATCGTGTACAATGTTATGCGAAATTCCGTTGTAAACCTGACTACTGCGATGATTTTAAAGACTGGAGATTGGTCAAACCCAAAATGCACCTTCCTTCCCGGGATGATCCCGCCCCTGATGCCCCTGAATATAACCATCACGTCCGCTGTGAACACGGAGGTTTATCCCTTAATGCAACATCACGCCGCCGAATTTCCGTCGAGGTCAGTGACATGTGCCTGTCGTAGAGCAAAACTGATCCTACTATCAGGCTTGTGAACTATTGACGACCTTGTACACATCTTGGGTTCCTATGTCGACTGATGCAGAACCTTGTCCGATATGCGATGCTTTGATTCACATCTCGAAAGAAGATAAACGGGAGATTCGTAAACGGGCCGAGGACGAAAAGGTTCGCATTTTCTTCCACTTCTTCTGCAGGACTTGACACGGACGACAGGCGAAATTGAAGCATATGCATGATAACACTCTCAACGGAAACATGGCACTTCTCGAGAACGTTCCTTGCGCCATCGTCCCCGCTCATTTCATACGGTCTTGGCGACAATGGTTGCTTCGTCCAACTGAAACCCCTCGGCCTGATGCAGTCGATAATACACCATTCATTTGTGAACATGATTTGCTTGCTTTCGACCCGAATTGTCCGACTGATCTAAACGCTTCTCTGGCCGTGATCAAACGAAGCGATTGGAATGCATTGGAAATGCTGTATGTATGCTTCATTTCCATATAGAACGGTTCTTAATTTTCTCATCAGCTATTCGGGGGGGCCTTTGATCGCCCTTGAAAAACGGGTTCAAGGCGACGAGGTTCACGCCAAGTTTGTTCACGATGTTCCCGTGTGTATTGATTGCCGCCAGAAAAGGTTAATTGAACGTCAGTTGGGCCTTCAAACAGTTGCTCATGTATCTGAACAGGAAGTCCGATTGGGACATAACTGAAATCACCGTCTGTCTATCTGGCGCCAATGAACCCCTCACTAAACCTGACTGTATCCAACATGCACCTGTGACATATGGCTCCCGCAAGGCTGGTGCGCGCCAGTCGAAGCGTTTGCGACAAGTAAAAGAACACGGAGAAAGACGAAAGTTGACCATATCTAAGCCCATGACGATTAAAGAGATCAAAATCATGGTTAGTTCGTTAACTACGTCTACGAGGCAAACATTGATGGTTATGCACTACCCAGCTTCAAGACGAACTGAGTATCCCGACAATATGCCAACGGTTATTTTATCGAGGCCAAGAGCTCGATGACAATGCGGCCACCGTTGCTTCTCTCGGCATTTTCGCCTACGACGTCCTCGACTTGCGGGAGGAACATGAAGTTGATGAGATCGATTCTGATTCTGAAAGAGCTCCAGCAAAGAAGAAGCGCAGAGAAGAGGAGAGGGGCTTCGGTGGTACATTGCTGGGTGGTACGGCTGAGCGATCTTCAAGCTCTCGTGAAGAAACACCCCCCGTTGCTTCCCCTGATCCTGTTAAGAAGTCCTGTTCTGCATGCACTTTTTCGAATCCGTGCAGTGCTCTCACTTGCGGTATGTGTGATACACTCTTCGAATGAATTTCAATACATTACATACAAGGCTTCTGTTTCTATCTCAAACCAATAAACACGGGGCGATGCAATCGTTATCTAGAATAAGTAAAAGGTACACGAATGGTAAACAAGTCCCATAAATAAACAACCCAAAGGAATGGAGAAATGAAACAGAATAAAATGTAAATTCATGGCAGTGACAGATATTCAGGAAGACTAGGAGGTAATGTATTTGGCATAGCAGCAAGTAAGGGTAAGGGCCTGGAAGGTAAGGTTACTGTCGTATGAGGTTGTGTTGGTTCTGTGGAAGCCTGTTGCGAGATATCAAGCATCCCTGAGGGACTTCCAGGCGCGCGAGCCTGCTCGTGCAGAATCGATGTAGCGGTCAGGATTATATCGACCTCAGTAGACGACGTTCCATTAATCTTCACAGCTTTCGCGATAGCGTCCTGCGTTGCAACCGACACCTCGTTCACAGTCACCTGCTGCATCGCGGTGGACTGGGCTGGCGAAATAGGGAGGCCGGCTACGGCAGCAGTTCGATCAGCGATGACCGTCTGCGCAGCTTGTACCACGACATTCTGAGCAGCAACAGCCAAGACACGATTCTGTGACTGCGGTCCTTCCGTCCGACCCGAGAGTTCCCCGCCATAGGCAGTCACTGTTTGTTCAAGAACATGCTTTTGCTTTACAAGATCTTCAATCTGGCCCTCCTTCGGAGGAAAAGAGGAGATCATTTGGGAATGTGTTTCTTGTTCCACGCGCTGGGCAGCGCTTTGCAATATCTGGATTACCCGAGCACTAGAGCCAGGACTCGAAGGGCCGATACCAGGCTGCCCACGTTGCATTGATCTAGGTGAGTGTTATCAGTTAAGTTTTATCACGGAGCGGGTGTTGACGAACCGTTGAGCGACTTGAGGTAAAACGGAATCGCTTGAGCTTCGCCTAGGAGGGTGATCAAAAGAAGGCCGTCGAGACTGAGAAAACGAGGAGTCGATTGTCGACACTGGCGCCATATTGAGACTAAAAGTGTGGGAGAGGTGTCCTTCCTGACCGTCTAGGATAAACTGATGAAAGGAAAATGGATGAATCTTCGTAATCAATTTCTAGGAGTTCTTTCTACTATACCTTGGCGTTTGCAGTGATCTTGCAACTCTCGGCATCCGGAGGCGGTATACCGGACAATACATCGTCCTTCCATGAGAGCCAGGCTGGAAGGGAAGGGGAACTGTATTGAACGGGAATGTTTTGCCAGGAAGCTTGCGGATCCCAAATACGGGGTGTCCATGACCACCGAAGACCGCAATACGCAACTCCAGGAGGCGACCCTGCCAGTTTGCGGTGAAAGGGTCGAAACTCCCATTTACCGTCACCTGCCTTTTTTGCTTCTATGTTCCAGATATGATTCCCTTTTGATTTCGCTTTCTTCCCGTCCTCGTTAAAGCGTAAAATGTATTGCTGTCTCCAAAGGTAATTGCGAATCTGACATCGAACCGAGGATTAGGACATAGATGTGTGCATTTTCCTAAGCGACGCACTTTTTTCATGGGGATTTTTTCTTCCGGATAACCCTGTCTGGCGAGCTGGAGACCGTGGGCCATTCAAACTGTGTTTCCTTAGGCTGTGAATTGCGCTTACCTCTTCCAAAAATGCGAGGGTGAAGGCCTGTATCCGGAATTTGAATGGACGGAAGTCCGGTGATTCATCCAGGCGCTGCATTTTCTTGGCCATCAACGTCTGATGTATCGGTTCACCCTTCGAGTCAGTAGCATCCACTATGAATACAAGAGAGCACGATTGTATCAGAAACACGATTGCGATACGCAAAAAAGACCCACAGTTGGAGCAAATTTTGTTAAGGTACTCAAAAAAGATTCGGTCCACTTCTAGTCGATACTCTTGTGGTATATCAGATCCACTAGACGGGCCTCCGGGATTATCCGCAGAAGGCTGCGAAAGGAACAATCGGTCTGATGATCTATGCGATCTAGTCACAAAAGACTCACAAGCTGATGAGTACCCCTCGAGGGAGATCCATCAGGATCATCCTCATCATCCTCCGCGTCGTCCTCGTCGTCAGTTGGTGGAGATTCAGACGCCGAGCTCGGAACCGATGATGTCGGTGCTGATGGGGCAGAACCTTCTAAATTTCCACCGTACCAATTTTGGGGAACAACAGGTGCAGATGTCGAAGCCACGGCGCTACTGACCTTCGACCACAATGAGCTCCCCGGATCCGGAGGACGGTCCGAATAACCATATGGGAAGGGATTTGTGAAAGGACCACTGATCGAGCCCGAACGGGACATCCTGCCCAATGGCGGGCCGATTGCAGAGGTGCCATTGGTTCCGGGTAGCTGTTGCGATGGTAATGGGTGTGGGGGCAATGCTTCTATGCCGGTCGACGTGACAGTAGCAGGTCCTGCCACTTTGATGCTTTGGAGATCAGTCAAATTTCCGGTTGCCGAACTTGAGGACAGCCCCCGTTGGTGCTGTGAAGGCATGACGCTGTCAGACCACGATGAACGGAGAGTATGAGGGAATGGGGCCGTCGCGGGAACGACAGGGGTAGTTAAATTGGAATCAAAGTCGACGGGTGGAGTGAGTGGGCGCTCTGCTAAGAAAGGTAACGTAGGTGGACCCGAGGGTAGAAATGGAGAGTAATCGAGAGTCATGTGAGTCGTTGGAGGTTGGAGTTTGACAGGACTGAAGGAAAGATGGTTTCCAAATGAGCCTGGTGGTGTTGTCGGTCGAGACGAAGTAGTGGAATGTGGGGGGACGGGGACAGTATGGACGGCAGCTACAGGAAGGGGAACACCAGATGGAAATATTGGAGAGGTTTCAACAGGAAATAATCCCTCGGTGGAAGGGACCAACAAGGGCACATCATCCTGCGGTTCTCGTTTTGGGGCCTTCGCCCTCCGCTCCTCCTCCACTGCCGAAGCACAACGTTTGCGGGACTGATCCGAGACACTTAACTGCCCTGATAAATCCATCGCAGATGGGTCAATGGTCACAGAAGAGGGAGGAAACGCCAGTGGATGCTGTTCTTGTTCTATAATGGGAATTGTGGACCTGGGGGGTGTTCGGTAGTCGGTGTTTCCATTGGTCATCGAATAGGAAGGATTTGAGAATTTGTTATCCGACAATGACAATGACATCATATCAGAAACCAATGATATGAGTCCCTTCAGCTCATCGACTTTGGAACTAGCCTCTGCACCTTGACGCAATCGACATGCGTCGCCTGCTGAGTTCGCGGTTTGTGCGATACTAGTACATGTGTTAACACTGGGAAAAGATGCGATGGTTTGAAATTTTACTTTTTTAAGATGTTTCCAAGAATCACATGCGTATCTGCTGAATTTTCCACCTTCCCAACGGAAGCATCGTCGCCATTGGACGGTGGAAATGATACACCCATATTCTGCTGGCTGGAGGGGGCCGCTGATATGAATGCCAGAGGCAGACTTGCGGGAGAAACGGAAGTACCGGCGCGACTGCGACCACCTGAAACGTTCGTTGCGTCTAGGGCAGACGCAAGAGAAGATACCCCACCTACAGCGTATGAAGACGCTGAACCATGGATCGAAGGTGAGGGCACTTGCGACTGGGGAGGCGAGGCTGATGACACATGACTGTTGGGTGATAATTCAGGGTTCATATCGCTCTCGAGACTCGGTGCCATGGTAAACGGATCACATTGTGAGGATGGAAAATCAGGAATGAAACTGGGAGCAGAGGGGCCCACTGAAGCTGATAAGTCGAGGACGTCCACTGGAGCCGCCATATAAACAGGTGGTGTAAGGTCAGGCATGGACACGTGCATCGCAGTAGCCATGCTATTGGGATGGTCAGCCTTATTGGGAAAAGCTGGAGGCATTGTGTGCATTATGTGAGATGACGAATTCTGTAGAGAGACCTCGGAATGAGACGACACAATGCTGGGTAATGAGTCGGGAGAAAGGTCAGGAGGGGGGATTGGACTGGTGTCCATGGAGGTGTTCGCATTTCGGACATCTTGCTCGTACTGAGCAGTAGCTATTGCTGAGATATCAGGAACCATTTAATACGTCTCTGGATATGTTTGAAAGTCACAAATCGGAGAGTGAACAGCTCAGGGCTTTCGAGCGGTCAAACCGGGAAATGATATCAAGGTAGATCGATCCGGAAGCGCGTGGAATTTGGAAAAGCGGTGACCGTTAGAGTTGGAATGCAGCGGCGACAAAGCCACCTCGCTGATTCGACGAGTACTAGTTCCGGAGAGAGAAGATCCAACGGGGAGGTCGATCGCTGCTTTGTCGCACTGCGGTACGGGAATCCTTTTGTAGGCAAGAGAGAAAAGCAAGAACAGAAAGCTCGAAAGCAAAAGATACAACAAAGAAAGCAAAAGAATGAGTGGGTGACAGGAGAAACCAGAAAGACAGAAACGAGCGAAGCTGGACGGCCAATCTAAGACTCTAAGGCCTAAGCTCCGTCGCTCGTCGAATCGGTCCGTCCAAATCCAGTCTCCGTCTCAAGTCACATTGTCACATGTAACACACGTGGCCCGGCTCGGGACCCCCATGATCCTCGATCTCCTTCAAGCGTCCCAATGCCTTAAAACTTTAATGAACTAGCTTGTCACCAGTTCTTTTTTCTCTGAAACTTCATAGAACAGTCCGATCATCACCTTGATTCTTCACAACTTGCACTGCTTCCGGAGAAAGCCGCAGTCGCTTGCTCAATTCAGATCTAGACTCTCCTTATTAGCTGTTGAAGTGACTTGTTTCTTTCATTTAGCAACGTTACGTTTTATGTGCGTCAAATCTTAAAGGAAACAAACAATCTTTATCGTCAGAAGTCTTCGACCGCCAATGGCATAATTTGTCCTGTTGGCTGCTATTGGTGGTTAATGAACGGCGATACCTTGTGATTCTCTGCGTTGTCAATTCAACCAACAGACCTGACTTAGAGGAAGGACGTAAATCGAACATTTGAGAACGGCTAGAGCGGTCTCCCCGCCAACGGCAAGTGACTATCACAGATCTGCAAGGTTGATCACTAAGATATTAGAACAATGGGACAACACGATGAGTAAAATAAAGCACAAGATGTCTAACTTGAAAATCTAATTTTATTTAGCAAAGCAGTTCCGCCGGCCGCAGCAGTGCGCTAGAAAAGCGGGACGTACTGCATTCCAATTTTGACCTACCGGTTTACTACAGTAGGTTTGCTTGGTTTGCCGCCAGTGCCTGGACCTGAAAAGCTGATAAACACAAAGGGGGCAATCACAACAAAGGGGTCGCGCTTCAGTTTGATGACACTCGAATACAAAACGGAACAAGAATTGATGAATAAGAAGGTGAAATATGATCAATACCTCCTCCTCCCAGGACTTCGTGATCGCTCCCTGTCTCTCCGCCGATCACTGTAACGGTAGATACGACTGATCAGTAACATGGATCCGTGCAACAAGAACCACGATACTTACTCGTAACGCGAAGACGAATGCCGCTCGTATCCTCGATCGCGCTCGCGATCACGATAATCGTCACCTCCACGAGAAGACCGATAGTCGCCCCCCCGGTCCCCGCCAGAGCGAGGTGGTGGCCCGGATGGTGGAGCACCAGCAACACCGGATGGAACGGTTGGTGTGGATGTTGGAGGTCCCATCTTGCGCTTCTCACGCTCTTCCCTGAACTTGGCGAGCATGTTACGCAATTCGTGGTAACCCAAGTGCATCTGCAAAGAAAGTGGCGTTATTAGCAACAATTCTCCCCTAGGAATGGCTGGAAGGTACTCACTTTACCGCCGAAGTGATCGGCAAGACGACGATCAGAATCTAGCACGGAGAGGTACGCCCCACAGACATCGCAGACACGCAGTTTCTGATGTCCTGACGCTCCCGAGGTATCTGTGAGTTGTTGAAGCTCTCGCTAATGCAGAGACGTCAACATTGAAAAAGGAATAGAAAGCAATGAATGCGGACCTCCTTCTCCGATTTTTCGCTCTTCAAGGCTTCGATAGCAGCCATCTCTCTCATGGACTCATCAACCTTTCCTTGTTCGCCTAAAAGAATCATAAGCCAAGAGTCTCGAATCCAAATCGGCTAAATAGTACCAAGAGTTTCAATCTTTTCTGTTCCCCCCTGAATCGCAAGCTCGATCTCAGCGATTTCCCTCATCTAACGGTTCAAAAAAATGTCAGTGAAACCAAAAACAAAGAAAAACACTGTTCCCGCCCAAGTTATCACACACGGACCAGGTTCGTTGTCTTTGCATTCTCCTCTGGAGTCTTCTCCAACCTTCGATGTGCAGCCCTAATTCTCCGATCACACTCATCCACAAAGGCAAAAATATTCGACTCATATTCCATCTGGAACCGATTGAATATAGGATCATTAGGAGTAGCCTCTTTCGCTGCGAGATATTCAGTCTTGAGTCGCTCGGTGTGCGATTTCGGGCATGCGCCTAGGTCCATTTTCTGTGGCAAATAGTAAGCAGGCAAAGAGAATGAAGGAACAGGTAATGGTGTTCCGTACAGTGTTGGTGAACAGGGCATGGGGACAGGTGCCGCAGAGAAAGTTCCTGCAGACTTTTTCGTCCGACCAAACGAGGTTGGCATTGGCCACTCCCATGGCCTCTGGGCCCATCATTTGCTGAAAAAGAGTTAAAACAACTGCCTGGTGTTATTGTTGCAAACAAACCTCCAAGAGCTTGCGTTGCATTTCCGCGAGTCGACCCATATTGCTGTAACGAGACGGATATTTGACAATTCAGAGCACGGTGTCGTTTTCCAACGACTTTACCGTTATTTGCCATTGACTTGTGTCACAAACATGCCACAATAGCAATAATGGAAAAGAATTTGTATATAAATTGTAATACATGTAAGTACTTGTGATTGAACTTATTGTACAAGTAGTGAACAGTGCCTAAGCTAGATTATGAAAGGAGGCTGGATATAAGATTTCTGTGAAATATTGGCGAGCATGGATTGATAGTTGGATAAGGGGATGAATCTAAATTAGTATTATGTAGAGAATCGCCACTGGTGATGAAAGCCTTGATGAAAGCAGATCACAGGAAATATTGCGGATGATCAAGATCAAAGGTGCATCGACGAGAAAGAAAGGGACGCTGGGTGCACGATCGGTGAAGGTAAATGCAAGTAGCAGGACTATTAAGGAGCGGCACCTAGTGCACCTCTGCCTCGTCCACTTCCTCGTCCACTTCCACGTCCGCGACCACGCCCCCGTCCACGCCCACGCCCGGGGCCTGTATTCAATTGCTTTTGTTGTGGTTCGGGCACTCCGTTGGACTGAGAGGCTTGTGAAGGGAGCTGTTCCATCGAAGAACGAAGCACACCGGAATGCTGTTTATGTTTTTGGTTCTGCAGTTGCCCATCGGGCTGGACGTCGGGATCTGTGTCGGGCTCCCATTTCTCCCGCTCATCTTGAACGTGGGATTTCGGTGTAGGTGGGGGGGTAAACCCACCAAATCTCATGAGTAGTTTCATGATATCGTCGACCTTCTCCGCATCGTTCGCGGTAGCTTTCTGGTCAGGCATTTTCTTCATCGCCGCTGTGCCTTCACCAGAGGAAATCCATGCCCAGGCATTGCTGATGTCTTTGGTATTCGCTAGGCCGTTATCAAGAACCATCCAGACAATTTCCGGCTCACGGGAGTTGAGGGCCAGGGAGAGTAGGGTTTTGGATTCAGGAGGGTTGTAGATAGGTTTTGACTCTGATTCCTTCGGTGGGTATGCTTCGAAGAAATGTTTCAAAATATGTGCGTGTCCGTGCTGCAGAGCAACATGGAAGGCAGTGAGGTCTGCAGAGTTGCGTTCTTCCGGATCAGCACCTGGACAAGAACCGGTAAGATGACCAGTATGGTTTGAGAAATCACAAACTGACTATGGGCATCCAACCACTCTACTAACTCGGAATCTCCATTTCTGGCAGCGATGTGAAGCAACGCCTCCTGAGAATCTTTGGGTGGTGATTTTACAAAATCGTAACATCCGACCTTCACTTCACCGCCTGCGGCATCCACTTCATCCTCCCATACTCCCTTCTTAACCGTTGCCGCATCACCAAGGCGAGCAGCCGCAAATACAGCAG
>Ga0210383_10003993_pt1 | contig 13122 bp, 14 predicted proteins | sample IncBWC14OmetaG_FD_160072 | JGI IMG/M metagenome (GOLD analysis project Ga0210383, IMG submission 160072) | Forest soil microbial communities from Barre Woods Harvard Forest LTER site, Petersham, Massachusetts, United States - Inc-BW-C-14-O ...
GTCGCGGCGTAGAGGTCGCGGCCGGTCTCGCCCATGCCGAGCTCGGCGGGTGGCTCGACGATCTTGTCGGGGAGCGGCGCTTGGCGGCGGGGTGCGGGCTGGTAGCTCACGGCGTGTTGACCGTCCCGGTGATCTCGCCTGGGCGCGGGAGGGTGAACGGGCCGCCGAGCTCGAGGTCCTCGGCATCGCCGTTGATCGTGACCCAGTCGACGCGGTCGACGCCGCGGCATCGGTCGAGCAGGCCGATGAGATTGTTGATCCAGATCGTCTGGCGACCCGGGATCTCGTCGGTCTCGGGGGGCGGGATGACCTCGCCGGCGCCGGTGGCCGGGGAGGTGGTCCCGAGGCGGAAGTTGGCGGGGTCGAGCTCTTGCTTGATCGCGTCGATGCAGATCGAGTGGACGACGTCGGGGTCCTGCTCGCCGAACATGGTCACGCTGAAGTCGACGTCGACGGTCTCGAACAGCGGGCTGATCACATCGACCAGGAAGTTGACCTCGCGGATCGATTCGAGGTAGGCGCGGACCTGCGCGCGGACGGCGTCCTCGAGCGGGCGGCCGTCGACGCCCCAAACGATCAGGGCGACCCGCCGCTGGTGGCCCCAGGTGCCGTCGAGCGGGTTGAAGCCGTCCATCGCGACGGCGCGGCCGACTCCGGGGATCGTGAGCGCCAGCACGGCGAAGTCGCCGGGGAGGACGGGCCGGAACGCGACGACCCGGAGCAGGGTCGAGAGCTGGTCGAGGTACATGGTCCGGTCTTGGCCGTCGTCGCCTTGGGTGGTCGGGCGGACGACGACGACGGACTCGACCCAGTCGAATGGGTCGGAGACCTCGGCCGGGCCGACGAGGCCGTTCCCGGCGGCGCCGTCGTCGACGGCGCGGATCGGGACGTTGACGGCGACGGTCTCGCCGGCGGGGATCTCGACGCCCGCGAGGACCTCGAACCCGACGAGCTCGTCGCCGGTCCTGGCCAGGGTGATCTGCGCGCCGGTGCGGACGACGTACCCGCGGTCGTCGACCGCGGTCCAGTTGGAGTAGCCGAGCGCCGGGGCGGGCGGGCGGATCGGGAGGCCGAGGACCTCGGTGCCGTGGGTGATGAAGATCGCCTCGGGTACGTCGCGGATCAGCGCGCGGAGCTCGGCGGCGATCGCGGCGAACGCCTCGATCAGCCAGGTGTCGGGGTTGGCGTCGTGGGCCTCCCAGCCGGGGACGAGGTACGCGAGCCGGTTGAAGACCTGCCGGGAGATCTCCTGCTCGTCGGTCTCGATGTCGGGGCCGGTGAACCCGACGTCGGCCGCGGCGAGCTCGCGGTTGGGGTCCCAGACCTCCTCGGGGTCGAATGCGGCGCCAGCGCCGTCTAGCCAGCTCATGAGGCCTCCCAGGTCAGCTCGTACATGGCGCGGAGCCGCATCACGCCGGGGTCGTTCGGGTCGTAGTCGCCCTCGACGATCGCTCGGGCCCGCGGCTCGGACTCGTCGATCGCGGTCTGCAGCTGCGCGCGGGCGAGGTCGACGCCGGTGCCGAACTCCAACGAGTCGGGGCGCCCGAAGCCGGGCAGGGTCGCGCGCTCACCGGCGGTGGTCCGGACGATGACCTCGACCGCGTCGGCGACCTCCTCCGGGGTGTCCTGCAGGGTGCTGGCGACGCGGGCCTGGCCGGTGCGGAGCTTCTCGAACCGGAACGGGTACGCGAAGTGGCGCGGGTCAGGCATGCAGCAGCTCCTCGATCGAGGTCGGGCCGGGTTCGATGACGGTGCCGGGGGCGAGCGGGGCGACCATCGCGACCTCGATGTAGGTGTGCATCTCGCCGCCGCCGACGTTGGTCGCCATGTCGGTGTTGCGGTTCGAGTAGCCGCCCATCCCGCCGATGCGCTGCCCGGCGCGGAGCGGCACGGTCCCGTCGATCGCGAACGTCGCGAACGGCAGCGGGTTGCCCGCGACCTGCGCGGGGACGTAGCCCATCCTGACCAGCTGGAAGCCGCCGTCGACCGCGACCCCCAGCAAGAAGTAGGTGTCCGGCTGCCCGACGTTGTGCGAGATCGCCCACGAGACGATCGCCCGGTAGTAGCCGTCGACGGGGGCGACGTACTCCTCGCCGACGAACAGCGAGGCGTCGCCGCCGCCGGGCGTGTCATAGGGCAGGCGCGTGAAGTTGCCGGACGGGATCGTGAACGCGGCCGCCCGGTAGCGGCGGGCGTAGCGCGGGTTGACACCGGCGCCGGCGGGCCCCTCGTCGCCGCGGTCACCCTTGTCGCCCTTCTCGCCGACGTCGCCCTTCTCGCCGGGGTCGCCCTTGGGGCCCTGGGCGCCTGGGAGGCCGATCCCGGGCTCGCCGGGGAAACCCTCGGGACCGCGGTCGCCCTGCGGCCCAGCGGGCCCCTGCGGGCCCACGGGGCCAAGATCGCCGGGGTCGCCCTTGACGCCCTGGGGGCCCTCGGGGCCGGTCTCGCCGGGCGGGCCGTCTGGGCCGACGTCGCCGCGCTGGCCAGTGTCGCCGGTCGGGCCGGGCGGACCGTCGGGACCCGGGGGCCCGAGGTCACCGGGGGGCCCCTGAGCGCCCACGGGGCCGTCCGGGCCGGGGTCGCCGCGATCGCCTTGCGCGCCTCGCGGGCCCTGGGCGCCTGGTGGGCCGACGAGGTGGTCGCCGTCGATGACGACGCCGCGGACCTTGACGATGTAGGCCAGCGCGACCCAGGGCGGCATGTTGTTGTGCGGCTGGCCGCCGCCGGCGGGGATGAGGCGGTTGTAGGCCCACGCCTGCGGCGTGTTGGCCGGGTTGTAAAGCGCGACTTCGAGGTCGCCGACCTCCGTCGACGAGGCGCGAAAGTAGTAGTCGTTATCGGTGCCCACGTGGTCGTGGCGGGGCATCTCGTCGACGGTGAGGGTGTGCTCGCGCTCGCCGCCGCGGGTGCCGATCGCCGGGCCCGAGAGGACGAACTGGTCGGTCAGGTCGGGGACGGTGAACGTCCGCGGGTCGCTGTTGAGGTCGACCGACCAGAGCGGGTTGCCAGCGAACCACTCGGTCACGGCGAAGTTGAACCCCTGCAGGTAGTCGAACTGCTCGAGGCGGCGACCGTCGGCGAGGACGAAGTCCTCGGGGATCGTGCGGCCGGTCCACGCGATCACGCCGCCGATCGGGGTGGTCTCGTGGCCGACGCCGGCCTCGCCGCGGTCGCCTTGCGGGCCGGGGTCGCCGCGGGGGCCGATCGGGCCGTCTGGACCGGCGGGGCCCGGGAGGCCGGGGGCGCCGTCGATGCCGTCGATGCCGTCCTGGCCGGGCGGGCCGGGCGGGCCCTGCGGTGGGTCGGTGCCCAGCCCGCGACCCCACGCCTTGCCGCTCATCATCAGCTGCTGCTGGCCCCGGTAGTAGGTCCACAGCCCGGAACTCGGCGACAGGAACACGGCGGCGCGGTAGGCGACCCCCTCCTTGAGCTTGAACAGCGGGGCCAGGACGCGAGCGTCGTAGCGGTTGACGTCCAGGTGTTGCGTCGCGATCGCCGAAGCGGTCGCGCGCCCGTCCTCGTCTGGCGGGTCGAGGGTGACCTGCGCGTAGCAGTAGCCGTAGGAGGAGTCGGACTTTTCGAGCAGGCCGATGCTGACCGTCAGCTCCCACCACGCGTCAACGATCGGCGTGATGTCCAGCGCCAGCGGCTCGACGTCGTCGACGAGCACGGCGGTCAGCGCGCCCAGCTGCGGCGAGTAGGCGTCCTGGCGCCCGTAGACCACTTGCGTATCGAGCATCTCGGCGCCGCCGTGGGGGCCCATCGGGCCGTCGTCGCCCTGGTCGCCCTGGGGGCCCTGTGCGCCGCCTGGGCCGCGCGTCCCCTGGATCCCTTGCGGGCCTTCGGGACCGCGCGGCCCGTCCGGTCCTGGGGGCCCTGGGGGGCCCACGGCGGCGGGATCTCCGACGCTCGGCGAGATCCACGGTCGTCCGCGGTTGGTCAGGGTGACGAGGACGCGCTGGCCGACCTCGACGTTGACGTCCGCCGGCGCGCACGGGCCCCAGCGCAGCTGCCGGTTGAAGCCGTCGATGACGACCATCGGGCCGCGCGGGGTCAGGCGGGTGACGCGCGCCTCCCAGCCCTGCGAGTTGCCGAGCGCGGAGGCGACGTCGGGCGGGGTGAGGAGCTGGTCGAGGTCTCCGGGCATCAGGTCCCCGGCCAGTGGCGGGCGACGAAGCTGCCGGTCGACCGCGCGCTCGAGTGGAGCTTCCCGCCGGACCCGCCGCCGGTGTCGAACCGCCACATCGGGAACCCGTGGAACTGGATCCAGATGTGGCCGCTGTTCGTCCACACGGTCACGCGTGACCCTCGGCCGGCCTGCCCCCAGCTGAGGAAGTTGCCCGAGACGGGGGCGTTGCCGCTCCCCGGCCGCCAGCCGTTCGGGACCGCGATCCCGGCGCTGGTCAGCACCCAGGAGACGCCGCTCGAGCAGTCGGCATAACGGGAGAAGTTGTTCCGCTGTCCTTGCGAATAGATCCAGTTCTTGGCGGTCGCCGCCTGGGCGGCGGCGTAGATGCGGGAGCCGAGCGACCCGTCGCCGCTGGCGGCGCCGCTCCCGGCCATCTCGACGTCGTTCCCGGCGACGGTGATGGTTCTGGTCTCGCGCTCGGGGGCGGGCTCGAGGAGCTTCACGCCGACCCGTTTGAGCGTGATGTCCTGGGTGACGGAGAACAGGTCCCGGCGGGTCGAGGCGACCAACCACTTCCCGTCGGCCGGGCCCTCGTCGAACAACTGCACGACGTCGCCGGGCCCGAGGGCGTACCGGCCGGTGATCACCTTGAGGTTCGCTTCTGCGGCCTCCTGGCGGGTCTCGAACTCGAAGTTGAGACCGACGACGCCGCGCGAGGTCTCCGAGATCCGGTACTTGGCGTCCTGCTTGCCGAGCCACTCCTCGGTGACGAACCACAGCTCGCCGCGCTTGGTGAACCGGCGCCAGCCGACCTCTTCGGCGAGGCGCCCGATGCAGGTCCAGCTGTCCTCCTTCTTGTCCGCGGTGCCGCGGCTGAATTCGTAGGGCTTGTCGCGGACCTCGGTGTAGGAGGTGCCGCCGTCGCCGGTCACGCCTGCGCTCTCCCCGGCGCCGGCGCCGCCGCCGCCGATGAAGTAGGAGGCGGCGCGGAGCGCTTCGGGGTACCACTTCGCGGGGGCGCTCGCGAACGCGGATCGCTGGGTCTTGTGCGACGCCGTGAGCCAGCCGAGGCCTTGGCGGCGGTAGGGCAGGTAGATCGACAGGAACTTGTCGATCGCGTAGCTCGGGGTCGTGATCTGCGCGACCGTCCCCCAGCCCATGCTCGGGCGCTGCTGGTAGAGGCCGCGGCTGTCGCGGTCGCCGAAGTTGATATTCGTGACGCCGCTCTCTTGGATCGCCGTGGCGATCGCCCCGGCGGCGGATTCGAGGTCGCCGCCCTTGGCGCGGGTGCGGGTCGCGATCAGCGCCATCATCTCCGCCTGGTGGGCGTTGGCGCGCTTCCCCTTGACGGTCAGGTTCCCCTGGTTGGCGTGTTCGCTCCAGCTCGGCATCAGATCGCGATCGCTTGGCGCTCTTTGAGCTCGGGGCAGCGGAACGGGATCACGAACGCCTTCGGCTCCCGGACCAGGGTCTCGACGAACTGCGCGCGGGTCGTGTTCTCGCGGTTGGCTTTCCGCGGCTCGTCGAATTCCCGCAGCACGTTGACCGCGGCCTCCTCGAACGTGAGGGTGAGCTGGTTGCCGTCGCGGGCGACCCGGACGAGGCGGTAGAGGACCCGGTCGAGGGTGAGGGTCGCCTTGGTCTTGACGATGTTGGAGCGGAGCAGGCCGCGGGCGGGGTCGCGGACGGTGATCACGACGGTCGAGGCGCCCTCGAGCGTTTCGTCCTGGGTGGCGCTGGTCATCGCGCGGTTGATCGCGGCGACGACCTTGTTGTCGCCGTGGAGCCGTAGGTCCTGCTGCTCGAGCGGCTTGGCGGGCAGGGCGGCGACCTGGAGCTTGACCGCCGGGCTCACTTCGCGGGCACCTTGATCTTCTTGCCGGCGGGGAACTTCTTCGCGTCGAGCTTGATCCCCCGCATCCCCGGGTTGAGCTTCTCGATCTCCTGCCAGCGCGCGGCCTTACCCAGTGTTTTCTGGGCGATCTTCTGGAGGTCGTCGCCTTTGACGATCGTGTACTGGCGGGCCTGGGCCGGGGTCGCGGCGGCGCGCGGCAGCTTGGCGAGCTCGTCGGGCTGGATGTACTCGACGAGGTGCAGGGTGAGCCGCTGGCGCATCCGGCGTCCGGTGACGATGTCGCGGAGCTCCTCGCCGTAGTCGATCTGCTCGATCGCCCATTGGCGTCCCCAGTGCGGGATCGGGCCGATCATCCGGATCGTTAGCGGCGTGTCGAGGATCTCCTCGAGCGTCGCGATGTGGTCCTCGATCCAGAGGCCGCCGCCGTCGCGGGTGACCCAGCCGTCGATGATCAGGTCGGCCTCGAGGCGCTTGTTGCGGCGCCCCTTCCACTCGGTGATCCCGGCGGCGCGGGGCCGGTCGAGGACCTCCCACTCGGCGCCGGATCCGGTCGGCTTGACGCCGTCGGGGCCGATCAGGCAAACGAGCGCGAGTTGCCCCTCCCAGCTCTGGATGATGACGTGGTGGCCGGGCCACAGCCAACCGGCGCGGACGCCGAGGATCGGCGGGACGCTCGGGGGTGGGAGGACGCCGGTGCCGGTCATCGGCGGTTCTTCTGGAGGTCGGTCTCGCGAGCGACGACGTGCGCGAGCTCGCGACCGTCGACGTCGAGGTGGACGTGGATGTCGCCGCCGCCGAGCGCTCCGATGTCGACCGGCTGCTGGGTGCCCGCCTGGAGCGGGGTGATGCGGGTGCCGCCGGGCAGGTTCATCAGCTCGGGGCCGCGCTCGCCGACCAGCGCGAGGGTGCCGCCGGCGGGTGTGACGCCACCGGCGGCGAACGGAAGGATGGAGCCGACGGCGCCAGCGGCGCCGCTGATCGCGCCTCCGACCCCACCGATGACGTCCTTGACCTTGCCGATCGCGCTCTCGATCGGCGCGACCATCGCTTTGACCGCGGCGATGATCGCGTCGATCGCCGACTTGACTGCGCCGACCGCCGTGGTGAATGCCGACACCATCCCGTCGACCTGGCCCTTGATCGCGCCGAAGACGGCGAGGGCGACGCTCTTGACGGCGCCGAAGGCGGCGTTGACGCCGTTGCGGAACCACCCGATTTTGTTGTAGGCGATCACCAGCCCGGCGACCAGCAGCGCGACGGCGGCGGCGATCGCGATGAACGGGGCGGCGGCGACCAGGGCGGTGCCGATCAGGCCGAGGAGCGCGGCGCTGGTCAGGCCGAACGCACCGGCGAGAACCCCGAAGGCGCTGGCGATGACCGAGGCGATCAGGAGGCCTCCGAGCGCGGCGGCGAGGGCGATCACGATCGCGCTGAACCCGGGGATGTTCTGCATCCCCCAGCTAAACGCGGCGATGACCGGCTTGAAGACGTTGGCCAGGGCGACCATCACCGGGATCAGCGCCGTCCCGATCTGGAGCTTCAACCCCTCGACGGTGCTGGTGATCTCGCGTTGGGCCTTGGCGAGCTCGAGGCCCTTCTTGACCCCGGCCTCGTCCATCGTCAGGCCGTACTTCTTCATGACGTCCATCTGCTCCCGGAGGCCCTCGGAGCCGAGGTTGAGGAGCGGGAGGAGGTCCTGGGCGCCGCGGCCGAATAGCTGCTGGGCGAGCGCGGCCTTGTCGGCGCCGGCGGGGAGCTTCTCGAACGCGTCGGCGGTCGCCGCCAGCGTCTGGTCGAAGTTCATCCCCTTCAGCTGCTCCTGGGAGAGGCCGAGGTCCTCGAACGCTTTGACCGCGGCCTTGCTGCCGCCCTCCGCGCCCCGGAGCTTCTGGGAGAACGCGGTGAACGCGCGGGTTAGCTGGCTGGTCTCGATGTTGCGGCTCTTGGCCATCGAGACCCACGCGCTCGCGGTCTCGGTGTCCATCCCGGTCTGGCGGGTCAGCTTGGCCGTGTCTCGGGCGAGCTGCGCGGCGTTGTCCGCGGCGCCCTTGAGGAAGTCGAACCCCTTCCGCGCGACGCGGGCGCCGCCAGCGGCGACGGCGATCTGGCCCGCCATCTGCTTGAACCCGCCGCCAGCCGATTCGGCGCTCTGGCCGGTGTCGGTCGCGGCCTTCCCGACGCCGCGGATGTCTGACGCGCCCTGCTGGGCGTTCTTGACGTCGACGAGGACCTCGAGCGTGGACCGGCTATCGGGCACGGCGCCTCCGGAACATGCGGCGCAGGAGCTCGCCGATCGCGTTGGCGATCGCGTTGGCGAGGTTGTCTCGGCGGACGGTGTCCTGCTCGAGCGCGCTCTCGGTTACCGCGCTCCAGTAGAGGCGCTCGAGCGTGTCGCCGTAGGCCAGCCGTTCGGCCGGGATCCCGAGCAGGCACGCGGCTGCGACCGTGCTCACCGATCCGGCCTTCGCGATTCCCCCACGAGTCGGTCGGCGACCCCCGGCGCCTGGCCGCGAAGCCATGTCGAGTAGTCGCCGGCGAGCTGGCCGATCGCCAGCTGGGCCTTGACCGGGTCGTCCCAGAGTCCCTCGAGGACCGACCGGGCGCTGTCCCTGACGCCGCCGAGCTGGAGGAGGTCGGCGAGGCGCCGGTCGAATCGGAGGTGCTCGCCTTCCATCAGCGGGCCCCAGTCCTCGCTCGAGTCGCGGCGGGCGACGACCTCGTCGCATCCGGCGATCACGAGGTCGCGGTTGGCGCGCTTGATCTCGTCGGGGGTGCCGGACCCGGCGGCGATCTCCAGCAGCCGATCAAACCCGCGGTCGTCGAGGTAGTGGAAGCGGACGCCGAGCTTCCCATCCCACCAGGGCAGCGGGATCGTGGTGGTCTTGGCGAGGCCGATCCGGTGGTGCTGCTCGCGCAGCCCGGCGATGAGGGAGTTGGGCGCCTCGCCGTTGCTGGCGCGCGGGTCGGGGGCGATCCCCGCGTCGATCGCGGCCTGCGCGAGACCGGCGCTCGGGGTGACGCCAGCGAGCTCGGGCATGTCCTGGCGGGCGCGCTCGAGGACGTCGCGGATCTCGGGGGGTGTGTCTGGCATCAGCCGAGCCCGACGTAGCTCGGCGTCATCTCAAGCTCGATGAGCGCGGCGTCGGCCGCGGCGTTGGAGTCGTGTTCGGGCGGGGTGGTGCGCTTGTGGGTGCCGATGTAGATCAGCGGTCGGCCCCAGACGTTGCCGTCCTTGTCGAGCGGCTGCTTGGCGATGACCATCCCGACCTTGCCGGGCGAGTCGAGCAGCGGGCCGACGAGGCCGTGGTCCCGCTCGAGCAGGTAGATCCGGCCGATCACGACGTTGTCGACTTCGCTCAGGCCGCCGAGCGAGATCACGCCGCTCATCCCGCCGAGGTGGTACTTCAGCTCGTCGGAATCGACGCCGCCCCCGGACAGGGTGTCGAACGTCCCCAGCGCGCCGATGTGGTCGAGCCACGCGGTGACGTTGTAGTTCTTGGTGAGCACTGCTCCTCCTCCTAAACGAGGGACTCGGTGATGGCCTGCTTGACGATCAGGACCTCGACGAACTCGGCGAACGGCGCGACCTTGAGCAGGAGCGCGCCGCGGAGCTGGCCGTCGGCGATGGTCTCGGGGGTGTTGACGGCGTCGCCGACGTCGACCCGGAACGCGTCCTCGGAGGTCAGGCCGAACAGCGCGTCGTTCTGCCAGTAGCGCAGGCAAATGCCCGAGAGGGCGGCGCCGAACTCGGCGATCTTGCGGAGCCGACCGTCGAGGACCGCGAAGACGTAGTTCTCGGCCTCGGCGTCGCCCTCGGCCTTGATCGCCATCGCGGTCCGAACCCCGGAGAGCTGCAGCCACGCCCGCCTGGGGCCCTCGGGGTCGACGAGCGACCGGAAGCCGTAGGCGCGGACCGACTGCTGGATGACGCGGGCGGTGTTGACGCCGGCGAGCATCAGCCGCTCGCGCTCGTCGTCGTCGTACTCGCGCTCGAGCGCGAATGCGGCCCGGCTGATGCCGTAGCGGCCAGCGGCGGGTTGGGCGATGTTGCCGAACGTGTCGCGGTGCGCGGTGAGGCCGGACTGGATCCCGGACCAGGGGACGATCCGGCGGGTGTTGATCGCGAGGCCGGGGATCACGGCGCGGGGCGCGAACAGGCCTCCGCACCGGTCGACCTCGAGCGTCCGCAGCTGCTTGACGTGCGCGGTCAGCTCGGCCTCGTCGGCGGTCGGGTCGGCGTCGAGGAACGCGACGCGGTTGCCGAAGTCGGCGCCGCGGAGCAGCGCCTCGTGCTGGCCGAGGGCGGTCTTGCCGGGGGCGCTCAGCTGGCCGGGCCCGAGGGCGGGGTCGATCTCTAGGCAGGCCTCGAGGAGCACGTCGGGGTCGACGACGGGGACGGTGCCGTCGCTGCCGCCGGTGAAGGCCCAGAGGCCCGGCTGGAGCTCGGCGTCCTCGTCATCGGCGGTGACCCGGATGTACGCCGACCCGGCGGACCACGCGACGAGGTCGCCGACGGTCTGCAGCTGCGAGGAGCGCTCGACGACCTGGCCGCTGTGGTAGACGACCGCGGAGATCACGAGCTCGCCTGGCGGGGCGGCGACGACGTCGAAGGCATCCGAGGTGCCGGTGTTGCCGTCGTTGTCCTCGACCTCGATCTGGATGCCCTCGGCGGCGGTCGTGTAGCCGTGTCCGAGGCTGACCTCGCTCGAGCCGTCGCCCCAGTCGATCGACGCGAGGTCTCCGGGCCCGAGCGGGTCGCCGTCCTCGTTCTCGACCGCGATGAGGACGATCTGGCCGACCATCGTCTTGCCGTCGGTGACGCCAGACCAGAGGTCGACCGTGAGCTCGCCGGCGGCGCGGCCGAGCCGTAGTCGGCGGCGGGCGGGCGGGGCGGCGGCGCGGATCCCGCCCGAGAGGACGAGCCTGAGACCGTCGCCCCACGCGCCGAGGTCCTGGGCGGTCGCGGTGAAGTCGCCGGCGTCGGCGCTGGCGCCGACGGCGCCGTCGACGAGCCGCTTGAAGTAGAGGCGGCTGCCTCGGTCGCGGAAGAACGAGTCGACGGCGTCAAAGACCGCCGTCGGGACCACGCGGTTGCCGTAGCGGCTGCGCCAGCTCTCGGCCGATCGGATCAGCACGGTGTCGGTGGGGCCGTGCTCGGCCTCGCCGACCATGAATCCGACCGACGTGTCGGTCGCCGCGGGGACGGGCGGGATCTCGTCTGAGACGACGACGGAGGTTCCTGGGCGGGACATTCACTCCTCCTCGGAAGCGTGGGCAGCCGGGTTGTCGGTCAGCGTGAGCCGGATCTCGGTGCGCTTGACCGTCGGCCAGTTCGGCGGGTCGGTCGGGTCGGGCGGGTCGGGCGGCAGCCAGCGGGCGTCGCCGCCAGCGCCGTAGGTGAAGGCGTCGGGGACGGTCACGACGAACGTCGCCTGGACCGCGAGCAGGGTGCGGGTGCGGGTGAACGCGAACGGCGGGATGTAGTCCTCGTCGATGCAGTCGACGCCGTCGGCGAGGCCTCCGAGCGACTGCTGCTGGGCGAGCAGGGTGCGGATCGCGGCGACGTAGAGCTGGGCGTTCTCGCGGGTGCGGTCGGGCTTGGCCGAGGTGACGATCCCGGCGGCGAGGGTCCAGGGGACGAGCGCGCGACCGTCGCCGCCGCGGCGGGGGCGCGCGGCCCAGCCGGGCGAGATGACCACGACGACCGGGACCTGGTCCTCGGGCCATTTCGAGAAGGTCGAAGCGACGATGTAGCCGCGCGGGTCGGGCAGCGGGTCGCGTCCGGCCTGGCGGCAGGTCTCGTCGAGGTAGCGGCGGGTGTGCTCGCGGATCGTGTCGAGGGCGGCGTGCTCGACGGTGGCGCCGGTGACGATCGGCCCGTAGACGCTCCCGGCCGGGCGGCGCGCGGGGATGGCGCTCATGTCTCGCCGCCCATGACGTGCTCGGCGATCGCCTCCGCGGCCTGCCCGGCGAGCTCGTCGTCGGCGGTGGGCATGATCGGCCGGTCCTCGTTGACCAGGGAGCCGTAGAACGGGAGGTCGGGGGCGTACCGGATCTGGGTGCCCGAGGCCTGGGCGTGGCCGCCGGTGAGTGCCGCCTCGAGCGCGCCGGTGTGCCGCAGGAGGTCGTGCTGGCCCCAGCGCGCGACGGTCGCCTCGGAGTGCGGGGCCCAGTCGCCTTCTCCGTGCGCGTCGAAGCGGGCCCTGATCCGGGTGCGGAGGATGTCGCTCAGGCGGTCGGCGGCGCCGGCGGGCTGCTCGAGCCGTCCGGCGATGCGGTTGGTCTTGGCGGCGAGCTCCTGGGCGCCGCGGACGATGATCGGGCTCACGCCTCGGCCTCCGGGTCGGGCGGCGGCTCCTCGGGATCCTCGGAGGCGGTGACTTGGACGCCGCGGCTCCGGGGCGCAGACCATCGCCCGTCGATCAGGCGGACGCGCAGCTGCCACACGTACGCGCCCGGCGTCAGCATCCCGAGGTTCATCACCGGCGGCCCCTCCTGGGTGCTCCCCGGCGGCATGATCTGGGTCCACTCGTTGATCTGGACGTACTCGGCCGGGGTCGAGGTCGAGGCGAGCGTGACCGGGTCCGCGTCGGTGGGCGCGGCCGGCGTGATCGTGAAGTCGGCGACGGGGTCGTCGATCGCGGGGGCGCCCTCGAGGACCTGAACGCGGATCGAGTTGACCGACGTGCGGCCAGCGTCGGAGCGGGCGATCGCGCGGAGCTCGTAGACGCCGCGGTCGGTGTAGCTGTGCGTGGCGATGAGCCCGCCGAGGGCGTCGCGGGTGCCGTCGCCCCAGTCCATGTCGATCGTGGCGATGGGGGGCGCGTCAGGGCCGATCTGGAGCGTGACGCTGAGGCGCCCGGTGCTGGTCTCGGTGACGGTCGCGAACCGGATGTCGGGCCCGGGCGGCGCCGGCGTCGGCTCGTTGGGGCGGCGTCCGGCGAATGCCGGGGTGAAGCGGTTCCCGATCACGGTCATGTGTCACCAGTCCCCTGGGGGCGATCCGCCGATCACGACCTTCCCGCCGGGCGGGTCGGGCGGGAACTCGAAGATCGGCTGGGTGGTCTCGGGCTCGGGCAGGTTGAGGACCCACCAGGGCCGGAAGCGGTCGAACGCGAGCTGGGCGGTCGAGGTGGGG
>Ga0210383_10003996_pt1 | contig 13115 bp, 9 predicted proteins | sample IncBWC14OmetaG_FD_160072 | JGI IMG/M metagenome (GOLD analysis project Ga0210383, IMG submission 160072) | Forest soil microbial communities from Barre Woods Harvard Forest LTER site, Petersham, Massachusetts, United States - Inc-BW-C-14-O ...
TTTACAACGCTGGCTCCGGCATCATCGAGGTCGATTCTTCTCTTCTCCACACGAATGGCCGACGACAACAAGGGCCTCGCCCAAGGGCTAAAGCGCCGCGACCCCGATCTCCTCGATCAACTGATCGAGCAGTATCAATACCGCCTGTTCCGCTATTTGCTCTATCTGACTTCCAGCCGCGAGCGCGCGGAGGATTTCTTCCAGGAGACCTGGATCCGCGTCCTTGAGCGCGGCCACCAATACGACGGCAAATACAAATTTGAAGCCTGGCTTTTCCGCATCGCGCGCAACCTGGTGATCGATTGGCAGCGCCAGAAAAAAGTGCAAAGCCTCGACGCGCTGATCGACCCGGAAGAAGGCGCGCCGATGGAGTTTGCCGCGCTGAATCAACCATCGCCTCTGCATCTGGTCCTGACCGCCGAAGAAAAAACGGATGTCCACGCCTCGCTCGATCGCATTCCCACCGTCTATCGCGAAGTTTTGGTTCTCCGATTTCAGGAAGACCTCGGACTCGAAGAAATCGCCGGCGTCCTGGCCGCACCGCTCTCCACTGTAAAGTCGCGCCTCTATCGCGGCCTCGAAGCGCTGCGTGGCGCTATGCAAGGAGGCGCGGCATGAGCAAGAATCTCCATGGCCGCGCCGAAAAGCTGATCGCGCAAGAGCGCATCGAAGGAATCTCCCAATCCGAGCACCACTGGCTCGCCGCGCATCTGCGCGAGTGCCCCGTCTGCACGCAAGTCGCGCAGCAAACGACCGCCGCGCTGCGCGCATTGCGAGGCCTCCCATTTCCCCTCCCTGCAGGACTCGCCGAACGCACACGGTTCCGCGTGCAATTGCGTGCGCAAGAAATGCGCGAACGCGAACCCAAGCGCCGCCTCCTCTGGATCATGTGCATCATGTCCTGGGCGCTCGGCATCGCCACGGCGCCTTACGTCTGGCGCGCTTTCGAGTGGGCGGGAGAACGCCTCGGCGTGCCCCGGCTGGTCTGGGAAATGGGTTTTGGTCTTTGGTGGACGATCCCCGCGCTAATCGCTGCGGCGGTCGTATTGATGGAAAACCTCAGATTGACGAATGAGAACGATCAATCTGATTAAGAGGGCCAATCTAGGGTTTGAGAGAGGAAAGTGTATGTCGGACTACCAACAAAAAGTAAGCGGCTCGTTCAACGAGAGGATGCGGCTCATCCGGCTTCGCAGGAAGAAAGAAAACCTTCGATTTTGGGATGAATTTCGCATCGTGCCGCGCGGCCTGATTTGGACCGTGGTGACTCTGTTTCTCCTGGCGCAGGGCATCGCATTTTCTGTCAACCAATGGCAATTCAACCATAACAGCGACATTTTTGCCCCGGAGCTCAGGGACATGCCTATCCTGTCTTATCTAGCTCTGGCCGGAGTCGTGACCGTCGTTGGGTTGGTGCTGGCCACCTTCATCTTCCTAATCGCCTACGTCAACCGCGACGCCAAACGCCGCGGGATGAATTCCACTCTGTGGACACTGCTCGTGGTCGTGCTTCTTCCTGCATCGACATTTATCGGATTTCTCATCTACTTTCTGATGCGCGAGCCGCTGCCCTATGATTGCCCGCAGTGTGGAAAGGCCGTTGGAGCCCGCTTCAACTTCTGCCCCAATTGCAAATGCAACCTCCACCCCTCCTGCCCTAATTGCAAACGCGAAGTGGTCGAAACCGACAAGTTCTGCCCCTACTGCGCGTACGAGCTGGGGACGCGGACGCCAAGCAGCGCGGAGCTCTCCTCGGTCCCGAATTCCAGTTTATAACGCAGGGCCAATGGCCGTGCGGCTACTTGCCTGCGGGCTCTCAGGGGCCGTGCGCTTTGTAACGCTTGAGTGTCGCGGATGCCCGGCGCGTCGGCCGTTCCGAGCGCGTGGTTTATTCGCGGCGCCCGCCCTCCACGATTTTCAGGCAAATTCTGAGAAACTTTAGGGTATTCGCCGGATGGTTTGCTCACCTCGATCCGATTAGGCTCGGAACTGGCTTGGCGACCGTTGTTTGCTTGTTTCAGTACGCACACGACTCGGCAGGCCCGAGGTGATTCGTGGGAGCCGCACCTCCAAAATTAGTCTATTCCAGACGACTTAGTTCACGCGTCGTGATACCGGACGGGGTGTGGGCGTATTGGCGCTGTGGCGAGGCTGAAGACATTTCGCGCATTTCCGACCTAAGTGTAGGCGGGCTGTTTCTCTCCACGCCAATTCCGCAAACCGTGGGCGTGAAAGCTCAGCTTGATTTTCTAGTCCAGGAAGGCAACATAAGGGTCGAGGCTGAAGTGCGACATGTGGTTCCGAGCGCCGGACTGGGTTTGAAATTCACCGCCATCTCTGACCAAGACTGTCCAAATCTAGTAGCGCTACTAAACAGAATCCGCAGCCTGTCACATCCCGACCGGGCGAATTAATCTTTGCCGATCCAAAAAAGTCGGGCAGGGTTGCCCAGGACTTCGGCCGCATCCAGTGGGTCTGCTAAGGGTGCTGCACAATTCGCGCATACGTCGTGGCCTCGGCGATACTCGGCCCCACATAACCGGCAATATTTCATCCTAATAGCGTTCCACGGCGAGGGCGACCGCGTTGCCTCCGCCGAGGCAAAGTGCAGCGATGCCGCGCTTTAAATTGCGCCGCTGCAATTCATACAAAAGTGTCACCAGGATGCGCGCACCGCTCGCCCCGATCGGATGGCCCAAGGCCACCGCGCCGCCGTTCACGTTCACTTTCTCCGGATCGAGCCGCAGTTGCCGCGTCACCGCAATCGCCGCAACCGCAAAAGCCTCATTCAACTCGATAAGCTCCACATCTTTGTCGCGGTCCCAGCCGGTCTTCGTAAGCAATTTTTCCACTGCGTCCACTGGCGCCATCATCACCCATTTCGGTTCCACTCCGCTGACCGCCTGCGCCACGATCCGCGCGATCGGCTGCTTACCGAGGCGCGCCGCATTCCGTTCGCTCGTAACCATCAACGCCGCTGCTCCGTCGTTCGTTCCAGGAGCATTCCCCGCGGTCACCGTGCCGTCTTTCTTGAACGCCGGCTTCAATTTGGCCAGCGCCTCGAGCGAAGTGTCTTCGCGTGGCGATTCGTCGTACTTGATGACCATGGCCTCGCCTTTTTTCCGCGGCACTTCGATCGGCAGAATCTGCCCTTCAAAAAAACAGGACTTTCGCGCACGAATCGCCTTCTGGTGGCTCTCCACCGCAAACCGGTCCTGCTCCTCCCGGGTGATCCCGTATTTCTCGGCCACCAGTTCGCCCGTCATCCCCATGTGAAAGTTCTCATACGCGTCCCACAACCCGTCGTTGATCATCGAGTCCACGAGCTTGCCGTCGCCGATTCTGTAGCCCGTCCGCGCTTGCGGGAGCAGATACGGGCAATTGGACATCGACTCCATCCCGCCAGCCACGACCATTTCCGATTCGCCAAGCTGTACGGCCTGCGCGGCCAGCGCTACCGACTTCAACCCCGAGCCACAAACTTTGTTAATCGTCATGGCGGCAACGCGTGGAGCACAGCCGCCCTTAAGCGCCGCTTGCCGCGCAGGATTTTGCCCGAGTCCCGCCTGGACCACATTGCCGAGGATAGCCTCATCCACTTCCTTGGGATCGAGCCCCGCGCGGCGTATAGCTTCGGCGACGATCTTGCCGCCAAGCTCGGTAGCCGAAAATCCAGCCAAGCCGCCCTGGAATTTTCCGATGGGCGTACGTACGGCAGAGAGAATGACAGGAGTTTCCATGTGCGTGGTAAACCTCCGGAGGAGCAACGCACTCCATTATACAGCGTTGCGCCTGGAGCAGTCGCGGCGGCAAAAGGTGAGAGCACAGGAAAGGCGGGCAACACCCGCCTTTCCTCAAGGTGCTTTTAGTTTGCGGCGGCCGCCGTCGAATCCGGCATGCCTTCGTCCGCGCTCGGGCCGTATAGGCCCGGAACGGCTACGCCAACCAACCGGTAATAAACCGTCAACTGGGCCCGATGATGAATCATGTGATTCATGCACATGCCCCGAATACAAGCGACCCGCGGCAACGTAAAGATTTCTTGGCCACCCGCTAGCAGCTTCCAGCCCTTCACGATGTCCTGGTCACTCACGCTGGCAAGGGCCGCTCGAGCTTCCGCACTCCCTTTATCAAAGGCTGCGAGAAGCTCCGCCCGATTGGTGATCTTCGGCGGCTGGTAGCTCGGGCCGCCGACAGGCGCGTAATCCAGCTCTTCGGTCTTGATGGTCATGGTAATCCACTCGGGTATTGTGCCGACGTGCCCGGCAAGCCAGCCCAGCGTGCCGGACTTCTCGTGCGGCTTCCAACCCCACTTGTCGTCGGGCGCGCGCTCGAGCACCTTGCGCGTGCTCTGCATCTCCTGGTCAAATTCAGGCAGCATCGATTGTCCAATCGTCATGTCGGTCTCCCATGCGGAATTGAAATTCAGCGCCCAAATACTAGGCGAACAAAAGGCGAAATGTCAAGCATTATTTGCCGCCGTCCCTCACTTCCAAATCATCCGCCGGCGATCCCTCGGGCGTAAAGGAATTTCTCCGGATGGCCGTTGACAATCGCTCCCGACGGAACAAAATATCCTCATGTCTCACCAACTCAACACCTCCTATTTGCAAGATTCCATCGGACTATTTCGCTACTACAAAAAGTTGGCTGACCGTGCGATGGCGCAGTGCCCAGACGAAGCCCTGTTCATTTCCCTCGACGCGGAATCCAATTCCATCGCCATCATTGTGAAGCACATGTCCGGCAATATGCGCTCGCGCTGGCTCGATTTCTTGACCACGGATGGCGAAAAACCCGACCGCAACCGCGACACGGAATTTGAGGCCCCACCCGCTGCCCGCGCCCAAGTAATCGAAATGTGGGAACGCGGCTGGAAATATCTTTTCGATGCGCTCGAACCGCTCACAGAGGCTGACCTCACGCGAACAGTCACGATCCGTACCGAGCCTCACTCCGTCATGCAAGCCGTCAACCGCCAGATCGCTCACTACGCTCATCACGTTGGCCAGATTTTGTTTCTCGCCAAGCACCTTACTTTCACCAAAACCGGAAAGTGGGAATCACTCAGCGTACCGCGCGGCAAATCCGCAGAAATTAACGCCAAAACTGCGGCGGCTGCGCTCTCGGCGCGCTCCACTCTTTTCGCTTCGAAACAAAACTGAACGCACCTTCCAAACAAATGCACCGAGGCTAGAAGCTCGTTCGCGTACATGGATCTGGTCCAATTCATTGTTCCAATGCGGCTACTTCGCTGGGTGCCTGACGAAGAGCATGGTCACGCGAGGTGATCCCTGGGAGGACCTCCGGGCCATGGTCCAGGATGCCGTCGCAGGATGCTTTTTCGGCCGGCGCAAGGCCGCAAACAATTCGATCATCTCGTGCGTGACGAAGTGCTCACCGTGTGAGGAAATCGCCCGGAGATTTGAACCGAGGGACACTGGCAATATCGCGAAGTTTGAGCAAACTGGAAGTCCCATCATTGGTCAGATCGAAACACCCGGACACCGGCGTATGCCCATCCCCGCACACAGAACATTGAAAGTTGCCGCAGTAACCGGCACTCGAGGCAGGTCGCGAATCACAAAGGCGTGTTGCGAGAATTGATCCTAGAATTAATTTCTCGAGACCGCCGGCCCCGTTTCCCGTTCGCCCCAATATCGGCTAACCTTCTTAAATCATGGCCACTCTGTTCGATCTCAATCCGCCGGCGGAAACCGGGCTGAAGCTCAACGAAGCCCAGCGCCGCGCCATCACTCACGGCGAGGGGCCCCTCCTCGTCATTGCGGGCGCTGGGACCGGCAAGACTCGCGTCATCACCGAACGCATCCGCCACCTGCTTGAAACCGACCCCTCCCTTTCCGGCGAAAACATACTCGGCCTCACCTTTACAAACAAAGCAGCCGGGGAGATGAAAGCCCGCGTCGTACGCGCCGCCGGCGAACGTGGAAAAAAAGTCACGCTAGCCACCTTTCACGCCTTCTGCGAGGGCCTTCTGAAGGAAGCCGCGCCCGAACGCCTGATGATCGACAAAGTGGACCACTGGATTCTTCTCCGCCGCAATCTCGAGCGCCTCAAACTCAACAGGTACCGCCGCCTGGCCGATCCCGGCCAGTTCTTAAACGACTTCGTCGAATTCTTCTCGCGCTGTCAAGACGAGCTGGTCACCTCGGAAGACTATCAGCGCTACGCCGACGGCTTAGCCGCTCAACTGGCGACCGACCGCGCGGCCCTCGACGAGGACACATTCCAGGAACGCGCCGAAGAAGTGGCCCTCCAGCAGGAAATCGCCGGCGCCTACCGCGCCAGCGAAGATTTGCTCAGCGAAAAAAAACGCGTTTCTTTCGGCTCGCTCATCACCGGTGCCGTCGCGCTTCTGGAAACCAACGCCGAGCTGCGTGGCGCGCTCCAGGCGAAATACCGCTACATCCTGGTCGACGAATTTCAAGACACCAACATCGCGCAGCTTCGCCTCCTCGAGCTTCTGGCCGGAGATAGAAAAAACATCGTAGCCGTCGGCGACAATGACCAAGCCATCTACCGCTTTCGCGGCGCCTCTTTCGGCAGCTTCAAACTCTTCCTTGAGCGCTTCGCCGGTTGGCGCGAAGGCCAGGACTCCACGCCATTCCGTATCTCGCTCCTGGAGAATTATCGTTCCACTCCGAACATTCTCCGCGTAGCCACGCAAGTCATCGGGATGAACACGGCAAGCGTGGACTTCCCCAAAAAGGTCCTGAACGCCAACAAAGAGGAGAGCGAAAAAATTCGCCTTGTCGAGCTGGAAACCGAACACGACGAAGCCCGCTGGCTCGTCAGCGAACTCGAGCGCCTCCGTGCCAGCGGTTCGAAGTGGCGCGATTTCGCCATCCTCTACCGCCAGCATGCCCACCGCGACGATCTTGTCGAAGAACTTTCCCGCCACAAAATCCCTTTCGTCATCAGCAACCTCTCGATCCTCGATCACCCGCTCGTCAAAGACGTCATCGCCTACTTACGCCTGATTGCCAGTCCTTTCGACAACCTTTCCTGCGCCCGTGTCCTGGCCGCCCCCGCCTGGGGACTCGAACCCGTCGACCTCGTGCGCCTTGCCGAGCGCGCCAGAAAAGGAAAAAAAGCGCTCTATGACATGCTACTAGCTCCGCAGACGCAACTGCCTTTTGATTCCTCACCCGGCGCGTTGGCCCAACTGGTTGAATTCCTCCTCGAGCAACGCAAATGGCTGCGCCGCCGCACTGCCCGCCAAATTCTTGCTGCACTTCTCGAGTGGTTGGAAGTAGCGCAACGCGCCAGCGCGCAAAACCGTAAGTACGTCACGCGCCTCTCGGAATTCGCCAAAGAGTGGGAGCACAAGAGCGACACAGAAAGCCTCGCCGAATTTGTCGAATACCTCGACTACTACTCCCAAGCTGGCGGCGTGATCAGTCTAGAAGAAGACTTCCCCGGCGACGCCGTCCAGCTGATGACGGTCCACGGAGCCAAAGGCCTCGAGTTTCCGCAAGTCTTCCTTCTCCGCATTAATAACAAAAAGTTTCCAACAACGGAACGCTCCCGCGTCTTCGAATTCCCCGCCGCTCTCATGAAAGAGGGCGAACCCGCAGAGCAGTTCCACATTCAAGAAGAGCGCCGCCTCTTCTACGTCGCACTAACACGCGCAGAAAACCGCCTCACTCTCACAACGCTCACCGAAAAAAGGGGCAAGATACCGGTGTTCATCGAAGACCTCCTTATGGATCCCGCGACGAAGCGCCGCGACATCCGGCAGCTGAACCCGAAACTACCCCCGCCTCGAGCCTTGGCGAAAAAAGAATCCCCGTTTGCCGGCGAACTGGAACTCTTTCCTGTCTCCCCGGATCCTCCGAAAATTTTCTCTCGCATCGCCGACTGGGCCCTCGAATTCCACCCTCCCGCTCCCGAGCCGCTCACCTTGAGCCCATCGGCCGTCAGCGGCTACCGCAGTTGCCCGCAACAGTATCTTTTCAGCCGTTCCTGGGGCCTGAAAGAAGGCCCCAAGGCTGTGCTGAGCTTCGGCAGCGTGATGCACACCACCATCAAGCGCTTCATCGAGCATTTCCGCAAAGGCATAAAACTCCCCTTCGAAGAGGTGGCGCGCATCTTCCTAACCGAGTGGACGTCCGCAGGTTTTGAAGATGAGTACCAGGAAAAGGGCTACAAGCAGGATGGCCTCGAACAGTTGCGTACTTTCCACGCCGCACTGCTCGAAGCCGCGCCGCGGGTCCTCGAACTGGAAAAATCCTTTGAGCTGCCGATGGAAAACAACGTCACCATCATCGGACGAATGGACCAGGTAAATTCCCTCGGCCGCAAAGACGTCGAAATCATCGACTACAAAACCGGCAAGCCCAAAAAAGACGTCGACGCCAAAAAAGATTTGCAACTCAGCCTGTACGCCCTGGCCGCCAAAGAGATCTTCGAATGGAACCCCGTCCGCCTGGTGTTCCACTACCTCCAAGACAACCAGATCCAGGTAACCACGCGGGACGCCAAACAACTTGACGAGGCCCAAAAAATCGTCCTCGAAGCCGCCGCCGACATTCGGGCTGGGCACTTTCCTCCGAAACCGGGCTTCCTTTGCCGAAGCTGCGCCTACAAACCGATTTGCCCCGCCCATGAAGAAGCGCTTGGCAACTAGCGCTATAAAGGACCCCTCCGTTCGAGAACTGCGCCGACCATCGAGCCCGGAGCAATAAAAAAAGGGCACCACCCACCGGGCGGCGCCCCGACCAACCGAATCTTGTCGAAAACCCCTACTTCCCCTTTTTCGGTACCTTGGCGTCGTCCTTCTTTCCCTTTTTCTTCATCGTCGAGCTCCTTTCACGCGCAGTCCCCTTGGGCCACGGCGTCTGCAGTCTTCAGGTCATGCCGAGCGCTGCCCGCCATGCCATCTCGCTCCGTATACGAGTGCGATGAGCCAGTGTCAAGAGAATTCCGCCCTGCAGCTAAACTTTTCTTCTTATTGCGCGATTCCGCCGGTGTAGTAGCGGTTGCGAGTCAGAATGGTCAGCCCTTCCCGCTTCACGCGCACTTCCACGTCGTGGTAGTCCTTGGCCTTATTCGTCTCCCGGGGCACATACGCCAGCGTGTACTCGTTGCGCGCCTCTTCCGTTATCCTCGAGTAAAGATCCTGCAGCGATTCCTTTTTCGCCGCGTAATACACATCCCCACCCGTGGCATGCGCGTATTCGGAGAGCCGCTCAAATCTGCGGTCGTAGAACGCGCTTCCCACACCCACTCCGAACACCGAGATGCTGTGGCCCAGCACCTCCTTGACGGTAGCGTCGTACGTATTGGTGTTGTACTTCTTTCCGCCGTTGACCCCATCGCTCACGATAAAGATGATCTTGCGGCGGTTGCGCGGACGGTTCTTCAAAAGCTCCGCCGCGGCGAACACAGCATCGTCCAGCGCCTTGGTCGGCTGCGCAAGGATGGTCATTGTGGACTCAGGGATCGGCGGTGAACCGTCTGGATTGTGCCCGTTGATGGTAGGCCCATTGAACGGTCCGCCAGGGGCCATCACCGCGCTGTGACTATCGACCTTGGTCCTTCTGAGCTCGGTGAGCAGCTGGTCTTGGTCGCTGGTAAATCCCTTGCCGGGGTGAAAAAATTGGTCGAAGCGGCAGACAAATGCCTCATCGAGGTCACTCATGGTTCCTACGATGGCGTCGAGGCTGTCTTGCACCTCCTTGGCGTCCCCTTTTTTCAGATCGTTGTCGATCAGTATGACCATCGAAAGAGGGAAGCCCTCCGAGGTAAACACGTCGATTCTTTGCTCCACGCCGTCTTCCAGCACACGAAACTCGTCCTTGCCTAAATCAGGCACAAGCCTGCCAGCCCGGTCCTTCACGGTTACCGGCAGCACCACCAAGTTGGCGTTCACCGTAATCTTCGCTCGCGCCTCACTCAGCCGAGCATTGTCCGGCGGCGGTGCGGTAGGCTCCTGAGTGGCCGGAGCCGCCTCTTGATGCGTAGGCGCGGCAAATCCAAGCCACAAAGCTGGCGCCACGAAGAACAAAACACTGGTCATACCCGCGATTTTTCGTAGACTTTTCATATTCCTAGGGCCAAACTTCCTCTCGGAGTCAGCGCTGGCACCGCCGCCCGCTGTCCCGGCGACGCATCCATCGCACCTCTTGCTAGCATCTTACGTGGCGAAGAACCCAGCGGGCCATTCCAGCCGGGAAACTCTCGTCGAGGAAAGTATACATGCCTTCTCTTAAGAAATTCGCAGCACTGTGCGTCACGCCCGTTCTTGCCGTCGCCATCGCCCTCCCAGCGCTGCCGCAAGAGCCCACCGCTCAAGGCCCCACCATCAAGACCAGCGTTAACCTGGTCAACCTCTTCGTCACCGTCCGCGACAAAAGCAAGCGCATCGTCACCGACCTCAAGCAAGACGACTTCAAGGTCGCCGAAGACAATCAGGACCAAAAGATCGCCTTCTTCTCTAAAGAAGTGACGCTGCCCATCACTCTCGGGTTGCTCATGGACACCTCCGGCAGCGAACAATACATGATAGGCGCCATCCAGGACGGAGCCAGCAGCTTCCTGAACCGCGTCATGCGCAAGGGCGACGAAGCCATGGTGATGACCTTCGACCTCGACGTGGACCTCCTTTCCGATTTCACCGACGACCGCTCTCAGCTCAATCGCGCTATTCGCAAAGCGCAAATTAACACAGGTGGTGGAGGGGGCATGGTCACACCCGGGACGATCCCCCAATCGGGCTCCAAAGGCACGAATTTCTACGACGCCCTGTATCTCGCCTGCAACGAAAAGCTCTCGACAGAAGCCGGCCGCAAAGCCGTCGTGGTCCTCACCGACGCCGAAGACAACGGCAGCAAAGTCCGCGTTGAAGAAGCCATCGAAGCCGCACAGCGCACGGACACGGTCGTCCACATCCTTCTCGTCTACGACCCGCACTACGGAGCCAACGCCAGCATCGCCAAAAAAATCACCGACGAAACCGGCGGCCGCATGATCGTGGTCAATTCCGAAAAGCATCTGCAAGAAGCCTTCGACCAGATCTCCGAAGAGCTCCGCAGCCAATATACCCTCGGCTACTATCCAACAAACTCCGCCCGCGACGGCAAATTTCGCAAAATCAAAATTGACCTAGCCAACCACGACCTAAAAGTCCTGGCCCGCAAAGGCTACTACGCCCCCAAAGGCTGAAGCGTCCGCCCGAGCCGGAACGATCCCGAAGCCGGTAAGACCTCGAGGGCTTGCCCTCACTCCCTCCGCGAGACGGACCGGAAGAGGCCTTCAAGGCTGGTGAGAGGAAACTTGTCGGGTAGCCTGCTCGGCGGCTTCGCGGAAGTGATCGAGACGCGTCCGCAACTCGGGGTTTTGCGGATTAATCTCAACCGCTTGCTTCTCTATCGTCAACGCCTCACCAGCCTGCCCATTCAATAGGAGGGCCTCTGCCAGCGTATCCAGAAAAGCCGCATTGGGCTGCGGCGAACTCGCGACCGCCTGTCGTGCAAGCGCCAGCGCCTCCCGAGGATTGCGAAGCTTCCGGTCAACAGCGGTCGCGTAAATCCACGCAAGATTATTCACCGCCTGGGCGGAATTGGGCTGAATCTCCAGTGCTTGCTTGAGTTCGTTGATCGCCTCCGGTTCGTCCTTCAGTTGCATGTAGGCGTAGCCAAGCTGTTCACGCCTGGCGAGATCCTCGGGATTTTTCGCGATGACTTCCTGAAACTGTTCTCTGGCCCCGTCAAGATCGCCATTCTGGGCCAGCGCCGTGCCAAGGAATATCTGACTCTCGGCATCGTCAGGGTCGAGATCCACGGCCTGGCGAAACTGGCTGATGGCTTCGTCCAGGTGCCTCTCCTCCATCAGCACATTCCCGTACTCGTTGTGCAGCCTTAGGTAATCCGGGTTGAAGCGGAGTAGGAAGAGATACTGCTCCGCGGAAGCTTCGAGCTCGCGATTCTTCTTTAAGAGATCTGCCAGGCGCTCTTCATCCTGGAAACGCGCCTCCACAAACTCGGCCTCACGGGCGAACGTGAGGGCGGAAGCCTCGAGCGACCGCCGCAGTTCCGCAATGGCCGACTTGCGATCCTGGTGTTCGAGATAGATCTCGACCAGACCGTCGCTTGGCTCGGCGGCTGCAGGATGACCGATAAGAAGACTCCGCAATTCTTCGATGGCCTCCGGAGTACGGCCGAACTCTTCGAGGACGCCGGCGACCATCATGCGCGGCATCATTCCGAACGGAACAATCCGCACGTTTTCGTGAAGCTCCGCGAGACAAGCCTCCTGGTTCCGCCGGGAGAAGTAATAGCCCGCGAGACTCCGATGTAGCACGGGATTATCCGGTTCGAGACGAATGGCTTCCCGCAGTTCGCTTTGTGCTGTCTCAAGATTGCCAACCAGGAAATTACGCAAGGCGAGAAAGACGTGGTTACTCGCGAGATTGGGTTCGATTTGAATGCGCTGCTGAAACTCCGGATCAATGTTGATAGGCTCGTTGGCGGAAGCAGGGATTTCCGGGCCGTCCTCCCCAGGGCGAAACATCCGAAATTGAATTTGATCGGTTAACTCGCTGCCTTCGCTAAGTTCCAGCCTTTGGTTATCTAAGGAGGAAGCCGCTTGCCATTCCGTCACGGCATCCCGCGGAGGCAAACCCAGTGCCAGGTCTCGATGAACAGACGCAATATTGGGAGCCAGCGCCGCGGCATGCCTAAGCAACTTAGCTCTTTCTTCCTGTTTCTTTTTCGTGGATTCTGGGGAGGCTCCTGCTGTGAACTCGAATTGCAGAACCTTTGCCGTTGCGATCAGGGGCCACGGACTCTTGGGATTTTCCTCCATCGACGCCCGGCACTCTTGCTCCGCTTGCTCGATGCCACCCTGGTGAATCAGTTCCGCGCATTTCGCGAGGTGGTCGTAGAGAGCATCCGTATCGGAAAAAAAGTGCGATGGCTCGGAAGCGTCGCTCGCAAATAGCTGCTCGACCAGAATCCCTTCGCCGCCCGCAAGCTTGACGCGTTCGACGAAATCCGGCGACCAGGAAAACCTCACTCCCCGCGTTTTCACCAAATACGCGACGTAGCTCGGCCAATAACCCTGCGCCAACCGGCCCAAGATTTCCGCTACGG
>Ga0210383_10003997_pt1 | contig 13114 bp, 13 predicted proteins | sample IncBWC14OmetaG_FD_160072 | JGI IMG/M metagenome (GOLD analysis project Ga0210383, IMG submission 160072) | Forest soil microbial communities from Barre Woods Harvard Forest LTER site, Petersham, Massachusetts, United States - Inc-BW-C-14-O ...
CGGTATCAGGCGCTTCGTGGCGACGTCATAGACGTGATAGACACCGCGCGTGTTGGTGCGCCACACCCGAACCGAGTTATGGAACAGGAGCAGCTTCGACCCGTCGGCATTCGGCGTCACTTCTTCGGTGGCGAAACGCAGCGCCGCGGCGGTGGTCAGGAGCGTCGTGGCACCGGTCGAGACGTCGACGCGCACGATCGAGTCGTTGTGTGTGTCGATGTACGAGTGACCGTCGCTCAACCACCGGACTGTTGGGAGAGCCGCTGCGCGGAAATCTGATCCGTGAAAGATCCGGTCGATCGTGATCTGAGTCTGTGCCTGCTCCTGCGCGCCGCTGGCGTGCGCCAACACCAGCGCGGCGACGACGACGATCGTGTGGTTCACTTGAGAGTGGTGAATGGCAATTTTTTGCGCGCGTGCTCGACGAGGAGCTCGGTCGGCGCGAAGCGCGGGGCATAGCGGTCGTTGAGCTCTTCCAGCTTCTTGACGACGGCGTCGGCGCCCAGGTGGTCGATATAGCGGAAGGGTCCGCCGCGGAACGGTGGGAACCCGAATCCGAAGACGGCACCAATGTCCCCGTCCCGTGCCGAGCTGATGACGCCGTCTTCCAGGCAGCGAACCGCCTCGTTGACCATCGCCAGGACCGCGCGCTGCTGGATGTCGTCGTCCGGGATCGTGCTGCGCTGCGCGCCGGTTGGGAGCAGGGCATAGACCGACGAATCGACGCCTTTCTTCTCGCCGGCATCGTCGTACAGATAGAATCCCTTGCGGTTCTTGCGCCCGAGGCGGCCGGCGGCGATCACGCGCTCGAGTGAGGTCGAGGGCGTGAGGCGCGCGCCGAAGCTCGCGCTCATGATCTTGCCGGACTCCCCGGCAATGTCGAGCCCGACCTCGTCGATCAGCGTGATGGGTCCAACCGGGAAGCCGAACGCGACGAGCGCGCGGTCGATCGCGTCGACGGCGACGCCTTCGTCCAGCATGCGTCCCGCTTCATTGATATACGGGGCGAGTATCCGGTTGACGTAAAAGCCCGGGCTGTCGTGGACGACGATCACGGTTTTGCCGAGGCGCTGGCCGAGGGCGCGGACGGTCGACGTCACCGCCGGGTCGGTCTGCGGAGTGACGATGACCTCGAGCAGCGGCATCTTCGGGACCGGCGAGAAGAAGTGCATGCCGATCACGTGCGAGCGGTCCCGGGATGCATCGGCGATCTTCGCGATCGGGATCGTGCTCGTGTTCGACGCGTAGATCGTCGTGGGCGGCACCACGGCCTCGACTTCTTTCAGCACCGCATGCTTGACCTCGAGGCTCTCGAAGACCGCCTCGATCACCACCTGCACATTGCCGAAACCCGTATAGGCTATGGTCCCCTGTACCAGGGACATCATGTCGTCGAATTGCTGGCGCGTGATTTGCTTGCGGGTCAATCGCTCTTTGATGACGCCGCGCACCGCCGCCAAGCCTTTCAGGACGCGACCGTACTCGGTGTCTTTGAACCGGACATCGATGTTCTGTTGGACGGCCACAGAGGCGATCCCGGCGCCCATGAAGCCCGTGCCGAGGACCGCGATCTTTTTTATCGGTGCACCCGGGTCCGATTTCTTCAGCGCGGTCTGCGCGAAGAATATGTACACTAAATTCTTGGAGACTTCGGACACGGCGCACGTGCCGAACAATCGGGCTTCGGTCTCGTACCCGTTGCCAGCATAGCCAGCGGCCACGGCTTCGATTGCGGCGATCGGCGCGGGATAATTCCCGTGCGTCTTCGCGCGAATCTGCTCGCGCGCTTGCCTGAAGACGACGGCGCGGCCGACGGGATTCGCCTCCAGCAGCAACCGCTGCGCCGCCGCACCGCTGGGCTTCCGTCGCGCCGGCGGACGACCGGCCGCAAATGCCTGTGCGCGGGCCAGCGCGATCTCGCGCAAGATCGCCGGATGCACCAGCTCATCGATGAGCGCGGTCGATAGCGCTTTGCGCCCCCGCACGTTGCCGCCGCGCAAAATCATGTCGAGCGCCTGTTGCAGGCCGACGGTACGCGGCAACCGTTGGGTGCCACCGGCGCCGGGAATCAGGCCGAGGTTGACCTCGGGCAGCGCCAGGACTGTTTTCGGCGTGTCGGCGGCGATGCGATAGGCGCAGGCGAGCGCGAGCTCGAGGCCGCCGCCCAAGCACGCGCCCTGAATCGCGGCGATGAGCGGGGCGCGGAGCCGCTCGACGCGCTCCATGAGCGCGTGCCCCATCTGGCTCAATCGCTCGGCGTCCGCGGCGGTCGGGAGCGACATCAACTCTTCGACGTCGGCGCCGGCGATCCAGACATCGGGCTTGCCGGAGAAGAGCACAGCCGCCTTGATGCTGCTGTCCTTTTCCAGTCGGTCGAGCACCGCGATGAACTCGGCCCGCGCCGCTGGCGCGAACGTGTTGACCGGGGAGTTTGGCGTGTCGAACGTGATCAGGGCGATACTGTCGCGGACATCCACCGTGAGGGCGGGAGCCACGCCGACGCTCATGCGGAGCGCTCCACGATCATGGCGTGACCCATCCCGCCGGCGGCGCACACGGTCATCATGCCGAACTGCCCATCGCGCCGGCGCAGCTCGTTGACGAGCGTCGTCAGAATTCTCGCGCCCGTCGCGCCGAACGGATGGCCAATGGCAATGGACCCACCCATCACGTTGAGCTTCGAGCGATCCACCGCGCCGAGCGGCTTGGTCAGGCCCGCGCGCTCGGCCCAGTACTGGGACTCGAAGCCGCACAGGTTCGACAGGACTTGGGCCGCAAACGCCTCGTGCATCTCGATGAGATCGATATCGGCCAACGTCAATCCGGCGCGTCGCAACGCATCGGGGGCGGCGAGGACCGGCGCCTGCAAGAGTTGCTCGCCGGGGTCGAGCGCGGCATACGCATATGAGCGTATAAACGCGAGTGGCGTGAAGCCGAGCGCCTTGGCGGTATCTTCGCCCATCAATATGACGGCGGCGCCGCCATCGGTGAGCGGCGAGGAGTTGCCGGCGGTGATCGTACCGTACTTGCGGTCGAAGACGGGCTTGAGCGCCGCGAGCTGATCGAGGCTCGTGTTCTCCCGGATGCCATTGTCCGACGTAACGACCGTCTCGAACTTGGGGGCCACATAGACGGGCGCGATCTCGGCGGTCAGGCGCCCGTCGGCCGTGCCGGCGGCCGCGAGCCGATGGGAGCGCAGCGCGAACTGGTCCTGCTCGTCGCGCGGAATATGGTTGATCTTGGCCATCTTCTCGGCCGACTGCCCCATGGTCTCGCCGGTCGAGGGCTCGGCGATCGCGGGGGTCACGGGCACGAGATCGCGGGGTCGCGTCCGCGCCAGCGCGGCGATCTTGGCCGGAACCGACTTCGCTTTGCTCGCGTCGAGCAGGATGTCGGCGAACGCGCGCGAGTGCAGAATCGGCACCGCCGAGAGCGACTCCGCGCCGCCGGCGATGACGACGTTCGCTTGGCCGAGCGCGATCTGGTCGGCGCCGTCGGTGATCGCCTGGTTCGCCGAGGCACACGCGCGGCCGACCGTGAACGCCGGGATGCCCTTTGGAAAAATTGGCAGTAACGAGACTTCGCGCGCGATGTTCGGCGCGAGCACGGACGGAACGACCGTGCCGAAGATGAGAGCGTCGACGTCCTCGCCGTCGAGGTTCGATCGCTCGACCAACTCGGTCACGCAGAGGCGGCCGAGCTCGATCGCGCTTACGGTCTTGAAGACCGTCCCCGCTTTGGCGAACGGCGTCCGCAGGCCGGCGACGATCGCCACCCGGCGGCCATTTCCAAAGGTCGGCATCTAACGGAAATTAGACCCGTGCCTTCTCCGCTGCCACTTCGGAGCTTCAGCCAGCTTGGTGCGGCGCCGTTCGATGTGCTGGTCATTGGTGGTGGGATCACGGGCGCCGGCATTGCGAGAGACGCGGCGCTGCGCGGGCTCAAGACCGCGCTCGTCGAGCGCGACGATTTCGCGAGCGGGACGTCGAGCCGCTCGTCACGGCTCGTGCACGGCGGGGTCCGGTATCTCGAGCACGGGTACCTGCATCTCGTATTCGAGGCCAGTCGCGAGCGGCGGACGTTGCTGTCGATCGCGCCGCACCTCGTGCACCCGCTCGCGTTCACGTGGCCTGTCTACGCTGGCGCCCGCGTGCCCCGGTGGAAGCTCGGCGCCGGGCTCCTGCTCTACGACGCGCTGGCGCTCTTTCGGAACGTCGGCACACACCGGCAGCTCTCGGTCGCGCAGGTGCTCGCCAACGAGCCGGCGTTGCGATCGGACGGCCTGCAAGGTGGCGCGCAGTATTGGGACGCGGCGACGGACGACGCGAGGCTGACGTTGGCGAATGCGTTGGCGGCGGCCGAGGCGGGAGCCGTCGTGGTCAATCACGCCGGCGTGTGCGAGCTCGTGCACTCGGGCGAGCGTGTCGTGGGGGCGATTGTCGCCGATGCGTTCGGGAGTGGGGCGACGACCATCCGGGCGGGCGTCACCGTGAACGCGGCCGGGCCGTGGAGTACGGCGATACGGCGGATGGATCGGCGCGATGCTCCGGCGGCGGTGCAAGGTACGAAAGGCGTGCATCTCGCCGTGCCGGCGGCGCGGGTGGGCAACCATGGCGCGGTCACGTTGCTCTCCGTCGTGGACGGACGCGTCATGTTCGTGCTGCCGTTTGGGGCGCTCACCATCATCGGGACGACCGACACGCAGACGACGGCGACGCCGGACGCGGTCCGGGCATCGCGGTCGGACATCGCGTATCTGCTCGAATCCGCCAATGCGGCGTTTCCCGCGGCGGGGCTGGAAGACGCGGACGTGGTCAGTGCGTGGGCCGGCATCCGGCCGCTCAGCGCCAATGTGCGTGAGACCGGCACTGATCCGGCGTCGCTTTCGCGCGAGCATTCGATCGACACGAGTGCCGGCGGTGTCATCAGCATCAGCGGCGGAAAGCTCACGACCTACCGGTCGATGGCGGCCGAGGTCGTGGATGCGGTCGAGCGCACGCTGGGCCGGCCCGTGACGGCGTCGGCAACGCAGTCCCTTCTCCTCCCTGGCGGTGCGCTCGGCGCCACGGCGGACACCGTCAGTGCTGCCGCCGCCCGGGTCGGATCAGATGACATCGCCAGCCGGCTCGTGCGGGCGTATGGCGATCGGTGGCCGCTCGTGTGGGCGTTGGCCGAGCGCGATCGGGCACTGGCGCAGCCGCTCGTGCCGGGATTGCCGTACGTCGCTGCCGAGGTGCTCTATGCGGCGGAGCGGGAGATGGCGTGTACGGTTTCCGACGTGCTCATGCGGCGGACGCAGATTGCATTTGAGACGCGGGATGCGGGTCGCGGGGTTGCGCCTCACGTCGCCGAGCTGCTGGCGCCGATCCGCGGCTGGGATGCTGGCGAGCGAGCCGCGGCGGTTGCGCAGTATGACGCCGACGCGGAGCGCGTGTTCAGCGTCGATCCGTAATTCCTACCCGACCTGGCCGAGGTCGTGGATTGTCAGGAGCTCGATGATCTTCAGGCGGCGAGTGGACGCCGGCAGCTTGAGCACGGTCAGGTCGCCGAGCCCGCGTCCGACGAGAGCGCGACCGATCGGTGACGACATGGAAACGTGGCCGTCTTCCAACTCGACGGAGTCGCCGAATACGAGGTTGTAGACCTCGGTGGACTTGGTCGCCTGATCTTCGACGGTCACGCGCGAGCCGAGGCCGACTTTGTCGGCGGGGATCTGGGCGACGTCGATCGTGGAGAGTTTACTGAGCCGCTGGCGCAGCTGGCCCAGCCGGGCCTGCACGAACTGCTGCCGCTCGAGGGCGGCCTTGTACTCGCTGTTCTCTCTAAGGTCGCCTAGCTCGACCGCTTTGCGTATTTCATTGGGCAGTGTGACGTTCAGCTCGTGTTGGAGCCGTTCGACCTCCTCACCCAGTTTTGCTTTCAGCGCTTCAATCATAAGGCAACATACCGCGCCGCGATCAGCCACCGCAAACGTTGTGGCGAACGGGAAATACATGCGTTTGCTGTGACGATCCTTGCCAGTTTCGCGTCGTTCCGACGAGAGCCTGAAGAGGAGCGTTTTCAGTGAGACGGATCACTGCGGTTACCGTCGCGAGCGCGGCGGTGTTATTCGCGGCATGTGAGGGAAGCGGGAGCGGGCTGACCAACACTACTGGTCCGCAGTGTACCGTTCTTCAGGGCGGTCAGAACGTCAATAACTGGTCGAACTGCCAGAACTTTCTGGGCGGTGGCGGCGGCAGCGGCGGCGGCAACACCGCCGGTCTCGCGCCCGCCGCTCTGTATCGACTGATCGACGTGAACGGGAAGCCACTCCCGTTCAATTTCGGCGGCACGGAAGACAGCGTCGTGACCACGGATTCGACGCGCGTCATCAACTTCCTGCTCGATAGCTCGTACATCTCGCTCAACACCGACTCGTCGGCGATCGAGATCGACTACCTGTCGATTCGCGATGAGCGCATCGCGACCATCCACCCGCCGGCGAACTTCAACTACGTGAATTATCACGTCGCCGACACGTCCACGGGCACGTGGAGCGACTCGACCGGTCAGCCGACGATCGAGCTCTTGACGGGCTTCGTGAGCAACATCGGGTACCAGTACAGCGGCGACACGCTCACGGCGAACTACGCGTACAACATCATCGACAGCACCAACACGGACGTGTTCGGGACCGCGTACTTCACCTACCAGAACATCGGCAAGTCGTTCAGCAATGTCGTCGTCCGGCACCGCTCAGGGCTTGAGTCCCCGTCGCCCATTCGCGAGACGCGCACCAACAGCCCGAGTTTGAGCCTCGTGGGCAGCGACTACCGCCGCGGCCGCCTCGTCAGGGTCGTCCGTTAGCAGCATCAGATCGAGATCGCCTGGCGAGATCTTTTTCTCGGTCAGCACCCGGGCCTGCAGCCATCGCAGCAGGCCCGCCCAGTAGCGGCGGCCGAACAGGATCACGGGGAACTGATAGATCTTCCCCGTCTGGATCAGCGTGAGCGCCTCGAACAACTCGTCGAGCGTCCCGAACCCGCCCGGGAAGATGATGAACGCCACCGAGTACTTGATGAACATCGTCTTCCGCACGAAGAAGTAGCGGAAGTTGATCAGTGTATCGACGTAGGGGTTCGCGCCTTGCTCGAACGGTAGCTCGATGTTGCAGCCGACCGAGTGGCCGCCGCCCTCGCGGCATCCCTTGTTCGCGGCTTCCATGATGCCCGGGCCGGCGCCCGTGATAATCGTGAACCCCGAGCGCGCGAGCAGTTTCGCGGTCTCCTCGGCCGCGCGATATTGCGGGTCGTCCGGGCCGGTGCGGGCGGAGCCGAAGACCGAGACGCCTTTGTCGATCCCGGCCAGCGTGTCGAACCCTTCGATCAACTCGCTCGTGATCTTGAGCACGCGCCACGGGTCGGTGCGCGTGAAGTCCACTTGCGGCCCGGATTCCTGGAGCAGCTTCTCATCTTCCGTGATCGGAGGGCGGTCGCGAATGGATTCTTCGACGACGCGAACGGCGCCCGAGCGACGGCTGGCGTCGCGGAGCTGCGAGGGAGGCGTGCGGCCCGCGAGCAAGTGGCCTTCTTCGGTGCGCTCGCGCACGCCCTCGATCGCGGCGCGCTCGTTCGTGCGTAAGGCGTCCAGGTCCATCTTCTTGCCCGTTGCCGTGCGAGGCACGCTCGCGCGGTGGGGCCGCTTCTTTGGCATGGGCGGTAGTCTACCCACCGTGCTCATCGCCTTCAATTCCGTGGGCGCTCAAGTCACTGGTCACGCTCCGGTGGGCGCTAAGCTGAGTATCCCGCAGTTGGGGCTGCACACCATCGCGGATTCTGCCGGGCGCTTCGCATTCGATTCTGTTGGCGACGGGCGGTGGGTCATCGAGTCGCGCGCGCTGTCCGGCGTGACTCTGACGCTCGCTGACGTGCGTCACGGCGCGGCGTCTGTCGTGGTCAAGAATTACACAGCGCCTTCGGCGACTGTACAACGCGCTGACTGTGGCGGCAGTGATACGACCGACTCGGCGATGGGTGGACGGGCGACGAGCGCTCAGGCGAGGGGCGCACAGCAGACGAGCGCGCAGGCGACGGGCGCTCCGACTACGGGCGCACCGGCGACCGGCGCACAGACGACCGGCGCGCAGGCGACGGGCGCGCAGACGACCGGCGCACGGGCGAGGGCGGCCTCTCCTCTCGCCTCTCTTTCTTGGCGTCCGGCGCAGCCGGCGCCCGGGACGCTGATCGAGATGACCTCCGCGGGCGACTCGGTGCGCGCGATTTGGGGGCGGGTCGCAGATGAGCCGGTGCTGTTTCGGCGCGATAGTGCCAACGCGTTCGTCGCGCTGGCGGCCGTGCCGCTCGACGTGACGACGGTGCACGCGGTGCTCCGCTATCGACGCACCGACGGAGCGATCATCGAGCGCGACACGACGCTCGGCGTGACCGCCCCGCCGCCGGCAGTTGTCGCGAGCGCCGCCAAGCCCGAGAAGTTGCACGTCGCGGCCGAGTTCAGCCGGCCGGCAACGACGAACACCACGCGACGGATCGAGGGCGAGAGTGAGCTAGCTCGTACGGTGGGCGCGATCGCGCTGGCCACGCCGCCGCTCTGGCAGCAGCCCTTCATGCGGCCGCGCGCGAGCCGGATTACGAGCGGATTCGCCAGTGGGCGAAAATTCAACGGCACGCTCACGTCGCGGCACACCGGTGTCGACTTTCGCGGACAGCTCGGCGACCCGGTACAGGCGACGAACCGCGGGGTCGTCGCGCTCGTCGCCGACTTCTATCTCGCCGGAACGGTCGTCTACATCGTGCACGGCGCCGGACTCGTATCCGGCTACTTCCACCTGAGCGCGACGCCGGTGGCGATCGGCGACACGGTCCAGCGCGGACAGATCATCGGCCGAGTGGGCCAGTCCGGCCGCGTCACCGGACCGCACTTGCACTGGATCATCCGGTACGACCACACGAGCGTCGATCCCATGGGCGTCCTGTCACTCGGCTGGATTCCCAAGCGAGATTACGGGACATGTCGTGGCCCGGACTCCTCTTCACACTGACGCTGCGCGCGGCGCTCAACCCACGGTTGGCACTGGCGCTGCTCCGTGTCGCGTGGCGGTTTCGCTCGCGCGGGTCGATCCTGCCGATCCCTGATCACGCGTACCTGGCCTGGCGCATGTACACCGCGTACGGTGACGCAGACGCAGTCCCTCCCGCTCGCGACATCGAGCACTACGCCCTATGGGCCACCTCGAAGATCGACTAAAGGCCGCGGCCTACGGGCTCGGCTTCGATCTCTGTGGGATCGCGCCACTCGGTCTCGTGGAAACCGGGCCGCAATTCGACGCGTGGCTTACCGCGGGATACCACGGCGAGATGGCCTACATGGCGCGTGGGGCGGAGCGTCGGCGCGATAATCGTCTCGCGGTGCCCGGTGCCACGCAGGCGATTGTCGTCGCACTGGACTACGGCGGCAAAGAACCTGACGGGCCCGTCGCGCGATATGCACGCGGGCGGGATTATCACGATGTCATCCTCGAACGACTGGTCGAGTTGCACGGATGGATCGAGCGCGAGGTTGGGCGCGACGTGCCGGGTAAAGCTTATGTCGACACGGGACCGATTCTCGAACGCGATCTGGCGAGACGAGCCGGGCTCGGGTGGTTCGGCAAGAACACCATGCTGATTCACCCGAGAATGGGGTCGTTCTTTTTTCTCGGCGCCCTGTTCGTCGAGCTTGAACTCACCGCCGATGCGGCGTTCGAGACCGAGCATTGTGGGACTTGCACGCGCTGCTTGGACGCGTGCCCGACGCAGGCGTTGGTCGCACCGGGCGTGATGGACGCGCGCCGCTGCATCTCGTATCTCACGATCGAGCTCAAGGGGTCGATTCCCGAAGCGCTCCGGCCAGGGCTCGGCGACCATGTCTACGGCTGCGACGTGTGTCAGGACGTCTGCCCGTGGAACGTCCGGTTCGCGCGAACGCTCGATGAGCCGGCACTGGAGCCCAGGCCGGAGACCGACGCCGTCGAGATGCTGGCGCTGGACGACGCGGGATTTCGGGAGCGCTATCGCGGGACGGCGATCACGCGGGCAAAGCGGCGCGGGCTGGCGCGTAACGCAGCCGTCGTACTCGGCAATCGGGGTGACGCAAGTGCATTGCCCGCGCTCGAGCGCGCGGCGTCAGAGGACCCCGACCCGGTCGTGCGTGAGCACGCCGCGTGGGCGATCGAGGCTATGGCGTTACGGTGAACTGAACCGTCGGGCCGCAGTCGGGAACGAAGTTCGCGCCCTGCGGCACGAACGCGCACGCGGCGAGGTTGTAGGTGCCCGTCGGCACGCCGATCACCTCGGCCGTCGGCAGCGGGTGCAAGGGCTGCGTCGAGAGGTGGACCCAGATCGGCGTGAGCGTGGTGTCGGCGTTGGCGGCGAGGACGATCGTGTCGGGTACCAGCTGCGGGCTCACGGTGGTGAACATCGTGTCGTTCTGCATGAAGCGCGCGTACGTGAACGGCGCACCATAGACCAGGCGCATGGTCGCCGAGGTCGGGTTCGCGATCGTGAGTGTCACGGCGACCGAGTCATCGATCGCGCCGCTGTCGGCGGAGACCTGCGTGCCGTACACCTCACCGTATGGTCCGCGAGGACCGTTCGGGTTATTGGGGCCGGTCGGCGACGTGCCGTGCGAGGTCGTCGTACCGGACGTGCACGCCAGGAGGCTGCCTAGGAGGAGCACCGTGCCAAGTCGCATCGTGCCAGGACTGGTGGTCCTCGCCCGGAGTCACCTATGGCGTGAGGTCGAACGATACGCCATTTCCACATGTGCCCTGCACGACGCTCCCGCCTTGTGCTCCCGTGGGTCCCGGCGGGGTGAAACACGCGCGCACGTCGTACATGCCCGGTGCGATTGCGAAGGATTCGTTGTCTGACAAGGCCGCTGGAGCGAGGCTTTGCTGCGCGGGTGGGGTGAATAAGACGCTGACCACGCCCAACGCCGTGTCCGCTCCCGATGGCAGCACCAGCGTGTCAATTCCCCCGAAGCCCCCGGCGACGAAGCCGGAACGCCACTGCCCGCCGAGTTTGATCTCGGCGTAGACTGGCTCCGGTGTCGTGTACGCGATCTGCTCCGTCGTGTCGGTCGGATTCGAGGCACTCAACGTGACGGCCAACACGCCGTTGATGCCAACGGCGGTGGACGAGAGCTGCGTGGTCAGAACGGGCGCGTGAGGTGGCCCGCTCGAGTCCGAGCACGCCATGAGGGCTGCCAACAGAATGAGTGAGCCGCGCATATACACTGGGTTAGACCTGGGGGCGAACTCCTGGAGTCACCGCGTGTAAGTTATTGCGCCCATTCGGGCGCGAAACCCCTGTTTGCTTACTGGCGTGCCCCCTGGGCTCGCCTGGTCGTCTTGGTCTGGATGAAGCGCACAGACTTGATGCTCGTCGTGACTACGGTTGCGATGGGTGGTTGGATCGCTGTGCAGGCGGACGCCGTGCGTCGTGGGTCGGCGCCGGAGACCCGCCAGAGCGCCGCGGTCATCGCCGACGTGCCGCGGGCGAATGCGCCGGATGACGCAGACGCCGGTGCGCATGCGGGCGTTGTCACCGGTGGCCGCACGCGCGACGCGGCGCCCGCCCGGGACCTGTCCGACATCCGCCGGCGGCTCGTCGAAGGGGAGCCTGGGACATACATCGGCGATATCCTCGCCGAGCGCGATTCGGCCCTTGCGCGGTGGCCTGAGCGACTGGTCGACCCGCTGCGGGTGTGGATTCAGTCCGGCGATTCGATCGCCGACTGGAAGCCCGAGTTTGTCGATCAGACCCGGGACGCCTTCGTTACCTGGCAGAATACCGGCGTCCCCGTCGCGTTCGTGTTCACGAGGGATTCGGTGAACGCGGATGTCCACGTCACGTGGCGCGATCACTTTGACGAGCAGATCAGCGGCAAGACGATGTGGGCGCGCGACGAGAACTGGTGGATTGTCGACGCGAACATCTCGATCGCTCTGCACCACAATCGTGGGGAGGCGCTCGACGCCTCGGCCGTGCGCGCTATCGCGCTCCACGAGGTCGGGCACCTGCTTGGGCTCGATCACTCGAATGATACCACGAACATCATGACCGCCCGCGTCCGGGTCCGCGATCTCTCCAACGCTGATCGCGCGACCATGCGGCTGCTCTACACTCTGCCGCCCGGCAGCGTCAAGTAGCCTACAGGGGCCGCAGCGTTACCGTGCGGACCCTGTGGTTCCCGTAGACGCGCAGCGTCACGGCGTCGCCTGGTGGCAGCGCGATGAGCTGGGCGAGAGACTCGGGATCGTTCACATTGTGCCCCTCGGCGCTCAGCACAACGTCGCCGGCGCGGAGCCCGGAAGCCTCGGCGGGCGTGCCCTGGGTGACGTGCACCACGAGGACGCCAGTTGAGCCCTTGGGCGCGCCGAGCGCGGCGAGCAGGTCGTCGTTGGTGCGAATGAGCGCGGCACCGGCGGCGCCGATCTGGTCGGGCGACGGGAGCGCGAGGATCGGGCCCATGAATCGAGGGTGGAGCGTGCCGACAGGCTCCTCGATGTACGTCGTTGGCCGCGCGGCGACGCGGACCTGGACCTCTCTGATGGAGCCGTTCCGGCGAACCCGAATGCGTACGCGGCGGCCGGGACGTAGCATCCGCGTCAGCGACAGCTCGTGGTTCACAACGTCGACCGAGTCGTACGCGAGAATGGTGTCGCCGGCGCTGATGCCCGCGAGCGAGGCCGGGGACCCCGGCTCGACCGACTCGACCGCGGGATACGCGAGATGGATGACCCGGACGCCGCTCGCGTCCTCGATCCGCTTGAGCGGACAGGTGAACGCGATGCCCAAATACCCTTCGGGTTCCTGCGCACCGACGGCACTGGCAGCGAGCAGCAGCCCGACCACGACTCCGCGCATTGATGCCGCGTAGCGCATCAATACCGCTCCAGCCGGAAGCCGACCGGGAGCGCGCCCTTCAGCTGCCGCAACGTCGCATTCCGCGCGCCGACCGTGGACAAGTAGTACTGATTGAGCACCGGATCATTGGGAACCTCCTGCAGCCCTGCCGCGGTGGCCTGCGCCACCTCATCGAGCGCCGCGAGCCGCGCGCGATAGGCATCGCGGCG
>Ga0210383_10003998_pt1 | contig 13113 bp, 9 predicted proteins | sample IncBWC14OmetaG_FD_160072 | JGI IMG/M metagenome (GOLD analysis project Ga0210383, IMG submission 160072) | Forest soil microbial communities from Barre Woods Harvard Forest LTER site, Petersham, Massachusetts, United States - Inc-BW-C-14-O ...
CCCAGTCGCCAGTCCCGCGCAGCCCCCTCGCGTGATTGCCTGCAGCTCGATGGGGTCGTCTCACCATAAACCGAAGCTACAAGGTACGCAGAGCCCGATTGTCAGTGCTGCGTCGGACAAATGTCAGCGGATTGTCATAGATAGCCACGGATGAATGGCAGAGGAAGTATAGCGATCATGTAGAACTGCCTGTCGTCATTGAGTTTTCAAGACCGGTCGACGATCTGTGAGATGTTGATTCGTTTTACTGGATATAAGTTACCGCCTCATCTTTGCGGAGAGATTGAGGCAAAAGAACGACAAATGGATGACAACTCCAAGTGGGCTCCGAAACCATGATGTGATGAGGCCCGGCTACGCATGCTCGCGTTGAAAGCATATTTTGAAATGCGAGCATGGGGAGCCGGACCAAGTGTATGGGAAGGAACAGGTATGCCAACGCCATTCGCAACTGTGCCAGAGGCGCTTGAGGAGTTTGCTCAAGGTCGCATGATTATTGTGGTGGACGATGAGGACCGCGAGAATGAAGGTGATCTTACGCTTGCCGCAGAGTTCGTCACACCTGAGGCGATCAACTTCATGGCGAAATACGGCCGTGGGCTTATCTGCCTAAGCCTAACCGAAGATCGTGCCAATTATCTCCGTCTCGGTCCGATGACCCAGTCGAATACTTCGCGCTTTGGCACTGCGTTTACCGAAAGCATCGAGGCAAAAGAGGGGGTGACGACAGGAATCTCGGCGCATGATCGCGCCCATACGATTCGTGTCGCCATCGATCCTCGCTCAACCTCCCAAGACCTTGCGCGCCCTGGACATGTATTCCCACTTCGGGCACGAAAAGGTGGTGTCCTTGTGCGAGCAGGTCAGACAGAAGCCTCTGTGGACCTGGCCTTGATGGCCGGCCTGAAACCTGCAGGCGTCATCTGCGAGATCATGAAGGACGACGGTACCATGGCGCGAGTGCCAGACCTCATCGAGTTTTGCGGCACGCACGGTCTCAAGATGCTTACAGTGGCGGAGCTGATTCGCCATCGACTTCAAACTGAGCGCCATATCCATCGTGTGTCAGAGAGCATATTGGCCACACGATTCGCAGATTTCCGCATGATCAGCTTTGTGAGCGAGATCGACCGGGGACAGGAGCACACCGCGCTGGTGTTAGGAGATGTTACGAGTGGCGCACCGGTTCTCGTGCGTATCCACTCCCATTGCTTTCATGGAGACGTCTTTGGCAGCACATCGTGCGACTGCCGACAGCTCATCGATCAGAGTCTCCGAGCTATTGCACAGAAGGGAAGCGGCGCACTGATATACCTGAGCAAGTCGGGAGAAGTCTGCCATGCAGCGGCGACAGGGGTGCCTAATGAAGAGCGTAGTGAGGGCACGGAAAGAACCCTCCGGCAAGTGGGGCTCGGTAGCCAAATGCTGAGCGATCTTGGTATCCAGAAAATTCGACTGCTGACGAACACACCAACGCACGTTCCGGCTCTGCATGGATTCAACCTGGAGATTGTCGAGTGTGTTCGATTGGCATCGGGCGACGAGATGGACATGCATGTCGACGCACCAACGGAAACGCCTCTACTGAGCGCGTTTTGATCGTAAGGATGCAGATTGGGTCGACGCAGCCCAATGGATGTGCAACCGACATTGCCTCGGAGCTTTACAAAGGGGATGCCGAAGACAGATGAAGTCGATTTGAGAGATGTGAATCGCTCCATCTACCGATGACTTCTGGCTAGCGTGAGTGTTCCCGATTATGCGAGTTGATTGACGATTCGAGCATACTTCGTGCGCGCCGATTGAGATTCGGCCGTCTCTGCCAGGCGTTCCAGCTCTGCCTTGGACGGGTTGAAGGTCAGAGGGATGCTCTTCCAATAAAATTTCAAATTGTCTGATTGCCAGCCAGCGTAGGTCTTCTCCCAGGACTTCCCGGACTCGCCGGAGAATACTAGATTCGAAGGGTTTAGGACACGGTGAGCATCCTGAAACCTGCAGTCCAGAGAGATGCGCATCCGGTCTGACGCATTCGGAGAAGCCGCATGTACGGTCAGGCTGTGGAAGATGAGCACGTCTCCAGCGTTAACAGTACCGCCGACCCAATCGTCACCAGCAGCGGCATCAATCGGGATCTCCGGAACGTGGAGATTCTCCCTCTGGTGCTGCTGAACACCGAAACGATGTGAGCCTTCAAGAATCCGCAGCGGTCCCATGTCGACCGGGCAATCGTGGAGCGGAATCCATACCGTGTAGAACTCAGGATCTCCGCCCATGAATTCGTAATCCTGGTGAGCGTGGACTACCAGACGATCACAGTTGGGAAAGATCAGCCGGCCAATGGGCTTCGGGTGAACCAGGATCTGATCGCCGACCAGCATTTGCATTACCTTTCGTAATGCGGTCTGATGTGGCAGCGCATGAAACGATTCGAGGTTGAAGACCTGCTGATAGACGCTTTTGAATATGGGGTCAGGATCGCCGAAAGCCACCCCCGCCTTGGGAATGCGTTCCAATGGGTCGGATTCGGGGGTCAGCCAACTTGCATCGGACAAGATACTGGTGACATCAGCCAGCACTGATTGGACAGCATGCCGGGGCAAGAGCTCACGAATGAGCACATAACCTTTCGAATCGATCTCCTCTCGCAGGTCGCCACGTCGAAGATTACCTGCATGAAGTTCATGGAAAGCTTTCACTCGAAATCACCTCCACCGCGTCGAGACGTCGTCGCGGGACTATAGCCACGATAACGAGGGCAGGGTTTATGTGTGTCTGTTGATCGTCTACTCTTTGTCACTTGATTGTCACGCGTAATTGCAGAGGGGTTCATTGGTAGGGAAGCAGCCCACCTAGCAGAGAGAGAGGCGGTGACAATTCCGTGACCCACGGATGACAACCCCGGCCCTGCGTGTTCGCTATGCTCCAAATAGTTCATTCGTTGCTTGTACAGGAAGTTCCTCAGATTCAGGCAACAGACGATCCTGGCCATTCGAGGAGAGCAGCCGGCTTCTACTAAGAAGGCGGAACACAATGTTATGGGTAGCAATCTTAACGGGCAAACAACTGACCAGAGTAATTTTCAGCACGCAGTGGTAAGACCTCAGAATGAACTCTTCTCCGACATGGATCTGCCCCTTCGCCGGACCTTCTATCCACTCGGCTTTGCGGTCGAGCTTTTTACGAACGACCCGGAGGTATTTCACGCGGCGGACGACAGCTTTGGTCACCGGCGTCTGCGACATGGATCTGCAGCGTTGCAGATACGCATCGGCGTGACCGGGAGCGGTAACACAGAGTGTCCGCCAGAACCGACTCGCCGTGAATACGATCATCTATATTCGCTCGTGGCAGACGTGGAAAACCAGGCGTTGCTCGATCTGCGAACTTCTACCAACTTTGTCTGGCTTAATGCAAGTGCGTTAAAGAGTCGGCTTTATTTTCGGCATAACTTTCTCGAAAAGGTCGTGTACCTTCTGCTTGGGGCGTCGGTGGTTACCGATTTGCATGCAGGCTGCGTTAGTAAGAATGGGAAAGGCATTCTTCTGTGCGGTGATTCGGGCGCTGGAAAGACAACACTTTCGTATGCCTGCGCGCGCGCGGGATGGACTTACACGTCTGACGACACAAGTTATTTGATCAATCGTTCCATCGTGCCACGGGTCATCGGTCATGCACACCGTGTGCGCTTCCGGCCGGCCGCCAAGGAGCTCTTTCCAGAACTGGAGCGTAGGGAGATCACACCACGCATGGAGGGTAAAGCCTCGATCGAGGTCCCGATGAGCGAACTTCCCACGATTGACGCGGCAACTGAAGCCACAGTGTCTTCCATTGTCTATCTCAACCGTCATCCTGGGGCAAAGGCAGCATTGACCCCGTTGCCGGAGCGCACCGCGACTGAGCGCATGTGCAAGGAGCTTTATTCGGCTGGAGAGATTCGCACGAAACACGAAAAGGTTCTGGAAATACTCGCCAGCATTCCAACGTTTGAGCTTCAGTATTGCGAACTGGATCAGGCGATCGAGAAACTCGCACTCTTAACGGACTCTGTGTAGCGGCCTACCGAATCCACTCAAGAAAACTTATCAGGGCAATACCCTTCTCCGAGCGATGGCGGTAAACCATGCGCTTCTGCCGCAGTCAGTGCCATAAAGCAAGGTTTTTGAGTTGCTCTCCCATGATGGCTGAATCTGATTGCACGGCACGTCGGCGATGCGGCGCGATAAGCCGCTGTCTTCGTCCCGTAGCCAAAGGTTCCAGACACCATGATCGAGACGGCTGTATGCCATCCAGTGTCCATCCGGTGAGAGGGCTGGATACCGAGACTCCGCCATCACAATTGGCGTATTGCTGTGTGTGACGTCTGTCAGGAAGATTCTCGGGGTGCTGCCATTCTCATTGGCTGAGAATGCGTATTTTTGGTCGGAAAGGAACGACGCTTCGTATACGTTCAACTGTGGAGGCGTGAGCGGAGTCTCGGTGGCGCTGACTTGAAATGCTCGGCGGAGCATGATCTGACCCCGCCCACGATCGTTTCGCAGGAACGCAAGGTCCCTACCGTCGGAGGAGAGCATCGGATCACGCGCATCGTCGACAAGAGTTTTTGCGGGGTCTTGAAGGTCTACAATTCGCGAGTGCGGGCTGGACGCACGTTCCACCAGCGTATGTCCAAAGCCGCTAGTGAAGGAAAGATCGTCAGATACAGCATCTGTATTGGGATCCAGCTCAACTTCACGCTGTTCCTGCGTAACTATGTGGTATCCCGTGAAGGTAAACGCAGAATAACGAACTCCATCACCTGTGGGCTGTGGGCTCAAGTTGAGGAAGCCCTGCGTTTGCAGAGGTAAGCGGTATGTGTATTCCTGGCGCTCGGCGCGTTGCAGATGAAGTGTTGATCGTGTACCGAAGATGACGGATACAGCCATTGCCGTTACCCACGCATAGCGGCTCCAGTCCGGGGTTAAGCTTCTATCTCGACTGTCACGCCATAGGATTGCGTAGATGGCAAAAAGTATCGCCATCATCAATGGCAGGCGTGGAACATGTAACAGTAGCGCGAGGCCTACCGGTTTGTTTGGCGCTGGAAGCGGGAACCCGATGCCAAGATAAGCAATGATCAGCGCCGTCAGCCATCCACAGCTGCGCGCTCGAAGCAATCTTGCCGCAAGTACGCACACCGGAAAGACCATCAGCACGAAGTTGTAGGAGGCTGGGATCGTGGAGATCGCAAGAGACGCCGTCAACAGCGCAGACCATTCCAGAACAGTTCGCTGATCACTGTCGTCATTTCTGCGAATAAGGAGAATGGCGGGCGCTAACGCCAGCATCTGCAACGCAGGCGCCAGCAATGCATAAGCTAGCGGAGAATCGTGCCACGGATGTGGGTTCCACTGAGGCTCGGAAAGAAAGAGACAATGCAGTACGCCGGAGATGGAGGCGGTTGTCGTATAAGTGCCCAGCCCTTCGCCATGCATCACCCATGGCAGAATCTCATGCAGCCAGGTACGGTGGACATTCAATCCAAATACGGCGATCGAGATGGCTACAGAGGAAATGCCGGTAATCACTCCAGACGTAAGCGCACGCCAATCTCTGCGCTGCAGAAAAAACACAAGCAATAGCAGTGGGAAGACCTTACATGCTGCAGCAAGAGCCACTAAGGCGCCGGCGAGAGCTCGGTACCCACGGAGGTAGCTGAAACACGCCGCGATAATCAACAACAGCAGAAGCACATAAAATTGTCCATAGAGCAGGTTGCGATGGAGCGGGAAGCTGAGGAATATCGCCAGCGCGATTCGCCTATAGCTCAGGCCAGTCATTCTCCGCAACATCCAACTGATAGGAACAAGAAAGGCGAGATTCAGTATTATCCAGATGTGTTTCGCGGTGAGGGGGGGCAGTCCTGCCAAGGGCCACACAGCCAATGTTGAAAATGGTGTTATTGGCAACAGTCCGATGATGCGGATATCAACCGCGCGATGGTCTTTCTCGCGTTCGATCCATGACCACTCGTACATTCGCGAGGTGTCATATCCCTCATGTACCAAGCGCGCCGCCATGTAGTAGTTAGGAAAGTCTGTATTCAGCGTTCGCCATGCGCGTGGTAATGTGTGCGCGCAGAGAAACAACACGGCGACGAATAGTACCGCACGCTCGAGCCAATCCACGACCGTAAGACTAGATGGGGCAGCCACACCTCAGCTTATCCGCGCGCTAGTGGCTCATTTGTCATTAGGTTGTCAGGGGAAAGTCATCAAATGACGCCTGGATGGTGCGCTGTGCTGGCGCTTAGACAATGCTTCTTCAATGATGTCAGCAGCTCGCTCAAGACCACGGAGGGACTGCATCTGGGGTTGTAGTTTTTGGGCGGCGTTCCGGTACCCGGGGTCATTCTGCACCTTCAACAGCGCGGTGCGGAGCTGCTCAGTGGAGCGATTCTCCACTGAAAGTACCTCAGCAACTCCCAACGCCGCGAGGCGGGCGGCAACCGCAGGTTGATCAAGCGCCATTGGCAGAGCCAGCAGAGGCTTCCCTTGCATGAGCGTCTCCAGAACAGTATTAGGGCCTGCATGCGAAATCACAATCTGGGCTCGCTTGAGAAGTTCAAGCTGGGGAGCGTTTCCCACGACCAAAGGGTTGCCTGGTAGATCGGAGAACATTGCCGGGTCACGACGGCCGCCCAGCGAGATAACCAATTGCAAGGCTAGGCCGCTACACGCCTCGGCGATCCGATGGAAGACTGCAGTACCACTCTTCCGCGTCGTTCCCAACGAGGCAAAGACCAAGGGCCGGCCGTCAAGGCGGTTCCAGGGAAACTCCACAAAGGCTCTCCCAGCTTGATCGACGAAAGGCCCGGTGTAAAAGAAGTTTGGGGGCAACTCGGAGCGTGGGATATCGAGGCACTGTGGCCACTGGGTGATGTGAGCAAGTTCTGGAAAGGTCTTCTCGATATTCCTGATCGATCCCAGGCCAATTTTTCTCCTGTATCGGTCCAGGCTGCGTCGTACTGGGCCTTTCATACGGAGTACGGAGACCTCAAGAAGCCTTTTCTGCAAACGGTCCATGTATGAACCTGGATGCGCTATGGATCGGGGGGCGTCCCACCCGAAGTTATGGGGAATGGAGGTGGATACGATGAAGTAGGGCAGACGCAGTATCTCCGCCAGAGTAGGGCCGGACAACGAAATCTCGCCCATGATGAGCGTGTCTACTCCGGCGTCTCGAATGGCTGCTGGGTATTCGCGCAGGAAGGCCTCCATATCTCCCTCAATGCGTCGTAATCTGTAGGCTATTTCCCCAATCTGGGTCCGAGGTTTGTTCGTGCTTCCATGATGCTTTCTAGCGGATGAGGAGCCAGGTACATCGATCGGAAAAAACTCCAGCCCCCGCGCACGCACATGCTGCTCCAGCTCAGGATGCTGAAACAGCGTTACCCTGTGCCCCCGAGCCACTAACTGCCGCGATAAGGCGATCAGAGGATTGAGATGGCCGATTCCTTTGTATGACAACACCCCAAAATGTGACATTTCGACTTTCCCCAATCAAATTGATGCACTGAGACATGTCTGTTTGGCCGCGCCGTTGCGATCTTCAGCCTCAGCCCAAATCACCCTGCGGATTGGTTTACCTCCCAGCCGAACCTCGCCTGAACCCAGAATTGCTTCTGTATTCCGCAAAAGTTCATTCACCGGAGCACGCAACCATCGAATAGTGCCATTGATCCACAGCGGCTCCAGCCCTTGCCGCATGGGTACCGACAGCCGTTCGAGGATTTCCGGAGAGGCGAGTTGAACTCGGCCTCGAATCATGACGAACTCAACATCAGCCAGGGAAAGGGTATGCAGTCTGTCTGCAGCGTCCTGACCGGTGTCGCGTAGGGCAATCAAATCTGCAGGACCGGATGCCCGGATCGTCCCTTCGCCCTCTCGCAAGCGAAGGATTGCAGCGGGAGCTTCCGTAAGCATGCGGTAGGCCAAATCAGGGGTGACCTTGCAGTATGTCATGGCAAAACGAATCTCATCCAGCAGATCGCCGGTGGCCGTCAAAGGAGAATCGCTTCCGACACAGATGTTTCCGTTGGCCTCAAAAGTGGTTATCTTCGGAAGTTCTTCGAAAAGGAACTGATTCGAGGATGGACACATAATCAGGGAAGCGCGGCGCTGTTGAATAAGCGCGATGCCTGAATGATCGATGGCCAAACCATGCACAAGTATGGTGTTCGCATCCAGAAGGCCGAGGCGGTCTAGCTCGAAGAGCTCCTCTCTCGACCGATCGTCAATTCCTTCGCAAGCATGCATGACGAAGACGCTTCCCGGCGGCGTTGCAGAGCGTGCTTTAACTAAGTCCCCGCCAAGAATAAGAGAATGCGCCCATCCGAAGTTTTGCATTACCTTGACTGGGAATTCTTGCTTCTGCAACTCCGGCCACTGAGCATCGTGGTGGCAGACAGTCGTAACTCCGCAAAGAAGGTTCCGTATTCCACCCCACCAAAGACGGATATCTTTTGAAACAGACTTATGCTTTGCGATGACATCAGGAAAAGTGAGGTGTATATCTTCGCCCCAATCGATGTAATTCCGATATGGAGGATTCGCTAGCTTTGGGAACAGAGAGAACTGCAAATGATCATGTGCGTTTATGAACCCAGGCAATACTAAAAAACCGTCGAGATCAACGTGAGTTTGCTCAAGTCCAGATGGTAGCAGTCCATCGACGACAACGTGTGTGAGGAGACCGTCAACAACCCTGATGGACGCTAGCGGGTTCTTCCGTGGTCCAATGGCGCAACGCGCTCTATGCAGCCACATCGCGCCATCATGATGATCCGGCAAGGCGACAGGGTCACGCATGTTTCCTCGCGACATAAATGCGAAATCGAGACGGCTCTCGCTGGCCGCGCAGCTTTGCGATCCACGGACGCATGGCCCACTTCAACCCGTACCAGGGAGAATGGACTGTCCATTGAATTGACAGGTTCTTTTCAAGATTTCGCAATCGCTCGTCAGTCAGGTACTCAAGGCTATTAACAGAATCCGATGCCGTACTAAACCGCTGACGAAATAGGGTGTGCCGCTCCGCGACCATCTGTCTCCCACTCTCCTCGCGGGAATACCACGGAGTATCGCTGATGATTATCATCCCTGCCGGCTTCAGACAGCGAAGAGCCTCCCGCAGTGTGCCCTCATAGTCTTCAGAGTAGTGGAAGGACGCGTTGAAGATGATGAGGTCGAACTGTTCATCGTGAAAGGGAAGGTACGTGGCCTCCGCTTGAAAGCGAGGGATGGGAATCGGTAAGCGCCTGTCAAAGTGCACTGCGGCACCCAGGCCGTCACGCTCGTTTGTAAGCAGGTCAACCGCAACCGGATCGTAACCGAGGAGCGATAAGCGAAAGCTCATCCAGCAGTTGCCGGCACCGAGGTCCAGGATGGATCCGCTATCTTGCCATGGCTTCAGCACACGAGTGACCAGGTAATCATAGCTTCTCGACCTGATCTTCCATTGCTGGCTATTCCTGCCACTCAAGTCTCTGAACGGCAGAGCGAGATAAAAGTCTTCGCTCTCACTTCCCCGGCCCTCGGCTGCGCGAATCTGTTCATACTCAGAGATGAACCTGGCATAGTATGCTGCTCGTTCCGGAGGCAAGGCATGCACGATTCCGTTATGAATATTCATTCGGAATGCACATTCCGAGCAGCTCAACCGATCGACCGGATTCTTGCAGCGAGGACACTGCAAGTAGATACCGAGATAGAAGGCAGGGTTCATTGCGGTGCCATCTACGCTTTCCTAAGCGACGTTAGTTGCTCCACCGGAATTATCGAAGAGGAGGCGATGATATCGATAGTCTCGGGGAACGTGAATGCTTCCGGAACGCGGCTCTCGGGCTCTAACTCATCAACTATTCGCCAAAGAGCGGTGACGCGAGCGCCAAGTTCCTGCTGACCATTTGGCTGATGCCAGGAGTCAACCTCGGCATGCAAGGCTTCACGGACTGCTCGATAGAAATCAGTCGAGTAAGCGGCCTTGAACATTATGCAAAGATCATCGCTGTCGGTCCAATTGCGCTTCGGCCCAAGCTGCATCCGAACACGTTCATAGAAGACAGTGCCCGGCAACGGATAGGAGAAGGATATTCCGATATCATCCGGCCGCAGCTTCCGCACCAAGGCTATCGTCTCCTGAAGTTCGATCCAAGTCTCACCGGGGTAGCCGAATTGCAGGAAGAAGCATGCGCGAATGCCGGCGCTTCTGAGCCGATCGCGCGCGATCATGACCGTATCGAGAGTAATTCCCTTGTCCATGGCGTCCAGTATGGCCTGAGAGCCAGACTCGACCCCCATCCACACCTCAGCGCATCCTGCCGCTTTCAACTGGAGTACTGTCTCTTCGCGCATCAGGTCGGCGCGTGATTGCACCTTGAAGGGTATAAGCGCATCTCGCTTTGTGACTTCCTCGGCGAATTCGCTCACCCAGTGATGGTTGAGCGCAAATACATCGTCGCCGAACCAGATGTGTTCCACCCCCGCCCGTTTCAACAACGCCATCTCTTCGGCAACTGCTGAAGCGGCACGTAGATGAAAACGATTGCCTGAAATCGGTTTCGCGCACCAGTTGCAGTGGAAAGGGCACCCGCGACTGGCTGCCATGTTCGTCGAGAAGTATCCATGCGCGTCACTCCAAGCGGCACGATAGGGTTCCAGATCGATGAGGTCGCGAGCCGGGAGTGAAAGCTGCGCCCATGCAGGGTTCTTTGCAAGCCGTAGGGGGCTTCTGACGATTTGCCCATACTCATCCAGCCTTACAAGACCGTCAAGCACCCCGATTTCTGTTTTTTGAAGAATCGATTCGCACAGGTTTACGAGGACGTTCTCGGCTTCACCACAAAGCACGTAATTGAAACCATTAGCGAGAAACAGATCCGGATTGTCCGTAGAGTCGGAGCCGTGAACGACAACGACAGCGCCGATCTCCCGGGAGGCTTTCGCTATCTCCCACGCCACCTCCCTCATGCGGGTCAGGCACATCTTCGAGAGAAAGTTAAAGTCATCTTCATAGACTGCGACGATCTTCGGCTGCAGATGTTGCAACATCGCCAGAAATTTTTCGGCCGGCGGTTCCAACATCGAATCAAAGACCGCCACGGAGATGCCATGATCGCGTAGTGCGGAGGCTGCGTAAAGTGTTCCAATGGGCGTATACGGTTGCATTTTGCGCAACTGTTTCGCGTCATACGGAAGATGATACGAATGCGTCAATAAGACATCAGACAAGGTCCACCCCGATGATTGCCCTCCGGCCGGCTAGAAAGGGCGAATGCCGCGGGGGACTGGTTGCGATGCGAGTTTCGCCGCTTCATAGAGTTAGCGTAGCCTTGCCCTGCAATGTACTTGTCTCAGGAATGTCAACTCCATGTCATCCTTTTGGCTGGCCAAGACAAGGTGGGTGGACGCGCCCAATCGCTCGAAAACTGTCGACTCAGTCGCCAGCAACGGCAACACGATCAGAGACGAAAGTGGCCTCCGGGGTTCGCGTCATTCCGCCCGAAAAATGACCCAACTTTTCGCGCTTGATCGCGAGATAGCGGGCAGAATGAGGACTGCCAGGCACGTCGGCGCTTATTCGTTCGACAATCTCGATTCCAGAATTAAGCACTGCATTGACTTTCTCCGGATTGTTCGTCATCAAACGTAATGATGGAACTTCGAGGAAATGGAGGATATCTACAGCCAGCTGATAATCACGCAAGTCGACGGCGTGTCCTAGTTGCAGGTTTGCTTCGATCGTGTCGAGTCCCTCGTCCTGCAGAGCATACGCCCGCAGCTTTTCCATCAGCCCGATGCCGCGGCCCTCCTGATGCTCGTAAAGCAATATTCCTGTGCCTTCCTCTGCGATGACTCGCAAGGCCAAGTGGAGTTGATCGCGACAGTCACAGCGTAACGAATGAAAAACATCTCCCGTAGTGCACTGGGAGTGGATGCGGACCATCGGGGGCGAACTGTGGATATCGCCAAGCACAAGGGCCAGCGCGCTCTCCCGATGCTTGATCTCGTCTGTCCCCTCCTCGTCGACCTTCTCGAAGCCTAGTAAGCGGAAATGGGCCCAATGAGTCGGGAGATTCACATCAGCGATTTTTCTCAGTGCGGTCAATATTGTTTGTCCTGTAAGTCTCTGGCTTTTGACGACAACGTTACTTCCAGCAAGTCTATGAAGTTGTAAGAGGGAATGTGTCGTCAGAATGTCTTGTTATCGTCATTACATTGTCGAAGCCTTGTGTCGGTCGTCCAGACACGCGCTGGAATTTACCTGCGGGTCTTTCGTACAATCGTGGAATCGAGACCACAGTATCGATGCATCGCAAAATAACCCGTTGCTGTGCGTAGGGAGGGCTCAGGTCTCCGTGCGGCGAAACTGGTAGAGCACGTGATCGCCCAACATTGCCAAAGGCCGGGCAAAGATGCGGTCGATCTTTTCCATCGCAGCGAGCAGTCGTGGTTGGCTTGAGATCCATGGCTCTGCAGCGCTAGGTGGTACCGCTACACCAATACCGATCCGCTTCTCGAGCACAAACCAGGGGGCAAAAGCACGCACGATCTCTGAATTTCGGTGATAAACGATCTGAAAATCGCGTTTGGCCAATCTTGCTGGAACGCTGCCGGATTTGCGGCGTCTGAGCGCCTGATAAGGTCTGCCGCGAAGTGTTTCGACCACCATCTCGCCTGGGCAGCATGTGCCGAATAATACAAGCATGGCGGCGCCCCCCGGCTTTAGTAACCGGGCCAAACCGCTTGCCGCGGGCTTCAGATCGACGACACAGTTGAGCGGCGCGAAGTTCGAGAAAACGCCATCGAATAATGGCCGTTTCGTGACGAGATAGCGGTCGGCAAAGCCCTCCATCTCCTCCCCTGCAGTGATTTCTGCTGCAGACCCAAGAGGAGCTAGCTTCTCTTGGGCCAGCTTCACCATCGTGGGTGAGGGGTCCGTCGAGAGTATCTCGAATCCACGGTCAGCCAGGAACTTTGCATCTTCTCCAGTGCCTCCGCCGACTTCCAGTACGCGACCGCGCGCTGGAAATCTCTGAAGCAATGCTGCGCGCACCGCGCGCCGTTGGGCGGCTAC
>Ga0210383_10003999_pt1 | contig 13111 bp, 11 predicted proteins | sample IncBWC14OmetaG_FD_160072 | JGI IMG/M metagenome (GOLD analysis project Ga0210383, IMG submission 160072) | Forest soil microbial communities from Barre Woods Harvard Forest LTER site, Petersham, Massachusetts, United States - Inc-BW-C-14-O ...
CTCCGCCGGCGTAAACGCCTTGCTGGCGAACATGGCCGACGTCGTGCGCAGCATGGCGCAGGCAGCGGCCGAAGTGCGCACCGGATCGCTGGAGATCTCGCGCGGCAACGCCGATTTGAGTCAGCGCACCGAGGAGCAGGCTTCCAGCCTGGAGGAAACCGCCTCTTCCATGGAAGAGATGACCTCGACGGTCAAGAACAACGCAGACAATGCGGCGCAAGCCAATCAGCTGGCTTCCGCGGCGCGCGACCAGGCGGAAAAGGGCGGCGCGGTGGTCGGTGCGGCGGTAACGGCGATGGGTGAGATCAATGCCTCCTCGAAGCGCATCGCGGACATCATCAGCGTCATCGATGAAATCGCGTTTCAAACGAACTTGCTTGCGCTCAACGCGGCCGTCGAGGCGGCGCGCGCCGGCGAGCAAGGCAGGGGCTTTGCGGTGGTCGCATCGGAAGTCAGGAACCTCGCTTCGCGCAGCGCCGAGGCTGCCAAGGAAATCAAGATTCTGATCCAGGACTCGGTGGGCAAGGTCACTGAGGGAACGAAACTCGTCGACGAATCGGGCAAGGCGCTCGCGGAAATCGTCGTCAGAGTCAAGAAGGTCACGGATGTGATGGCAGAGATCGCGAGTTCCAGCCGCGAACAGGCCTCAGGTATCGAACAGGTCAACAAGGCCATCACGATGATGGATGACGTGACGCAACAGAACGCGGCGCTGGTGGAAGAGGCTTCCGCGGCCGCACAAGCGCTCACTGAACAGGCGTCGAACCTGAACGAGCTGATCGCACGCTATCGGGTGGGAGACAGCACCGCAAAGGAGACGCCGCGGGTGGCCCCACACGCGGCACGACCCGCAGCCGCTCCTGTCTTGGAACGGCGCGCAGCCAACCGCCCCATGACCGGCAAGAAACCGGCCGCAGCGCAGGTGAAAGCACAGGCCCGCACGGCAGCCTCCGGCTCGGATGAACAATGGAAGGATTTTTAGCGCAAATTCGCCTCGAACAACCGGTAAATTCTCTTGTACTCATCCAGCCAGGAATCGGCATTCGCAAATCCGTGACGATCCAGCGGGTACGGAGACATGCTGAAATTCTCTTTGTGCAACTCAATCAGGCGTTGGTACAAGCGCATCGAATCTTCGAACAACACATTGTCGTCGATCACGCCGTGGCATATGAGCAGTGCATCTTGCAGGCCGGCGGCAAATTCAAGCGGTGACGAACGCGCATAGGCGATCGGATCGACCTGCGGATCGTTCAAAATGCCGGATGTGTATCCGTGGTCGTACTGCATCCAATCGGTGACAGGACGCAGCGCGGCACCGGCAGCAAACTCCCCCGGCGCGCGAAACAGGGCCATCAACGTCATGAAGCCGCCGTAAGAGCCGCCGTAAACGCCGAAGTGTTTCGGATCGGCACCGGCCTGCTCGACCAGCCATTTCTTCCCGTCGAGCAGGTCCTCCAACTCCGGATGCCCCATTTGCCGGTAGATGGCGGTGCGCCAATCGCGTCCATAGCCTGCCGATGCGCGGTAGTCCATGTCGAGCACCACATAGCCTCGATGCGCCAACAGATTGTTGAACATTTGTTCGCGAAAGTAGTACGAGTAGCGCAGGTGCACGTCCTGCAGGTATCCGGCCCCGTGGACAAACAGTACGGCGGGTTTTTTCGCGGCAGCCCGGATACTGGTGTCGCGATAGAGCTTGGCGTAAATGACGCCGCCAAAATGGGTCGACGGGACCTTCACAATTTCCGGTTGGATCCACGTCATGGCCTTGTATTCGCCGGTTCGCGTATCCGTCAGCGGGTGGGGCGCGCCGGATCCATCGGCTTTGGTGACGGCGATTTGCGTGCGCATGTACGGCGTCGAATAGGTCAGCAGCAACTGCTTGCCGCCACGATCCACCTCAGCCTTTTCGACCCCTTCAAGCTTGGTGAGCCGCTGCAGCTCACCGCCGCCGCTGGGGACCCGATAGACGTCATAGGAGTAAGGCGCGGCTTGGTTACAAAGCACGTAGAACCAGCGGCCGTCCTCGGAGAGCTGCGGACTCGACACCTCGAATCGGCCCTGCGTCAGGGCTCGCGGCTCGCCATTCGGCGCCTTCGTATACAAGTGCGCGAAACCCGATTCTTCGGATTGATACCACAACGTGCGATTGTCATTGAGCCAGCCAAACTCATTGAATGACCGGTCAATCCATGCGGCATCGGTCAAACGGTGTTGCGGCACGAGCACGTAGCCGGCCAGGTCGACGCTGACGATCCAGCGATCCTTGTGATCGATCGCATACATCTCGATGCCGAGCGCGCCGCCATCCGCGCTCCAGACGATGCCGCCGCTGATTGCATCGGGCTCATCGTTGATCACCCACACCCCGCGTGCTTTCTTGTCGCCGCTCACCTTCTCATCGCCGGTCGCCGGTCGCGAGCCGTCGGCGGCCGATGGCGGATTTGCCGGCGGCTTTGCCTTGGCGTTCTCCTCGCGAACGGCCTTCAGCGGGTCATCGTAAATCCCGGGCAACTTCTCCAGCGCCAGCGCATGCATCGTGTGGTCGGCAAGATTGAGCAATATCAAGGATTGCGGCGCCGGCGGGTTGCGGCCGACGCGCACGCGTTCCTTTTCGAATTCCTCATAGCCCGATTCGGTGACATAGCGCGTCAGCTGCCCTTCCCGGCCCTTGACGTGCGATTTCGGTTCGGTCACTACAATGAGCCAGCGCGCATCCGGCGACAGTTCGCTATCGCGAATAACCAGCTCGTCGCCGAGATAAAAAGGCGGCGCGGCGCGGGTCTTGTCGCCTTTCTGCAGCGCCTCGTTGTGTTTGCGCACGGTTTCCGCGTCGTCATGCATTTTCTTCAAGGTGGAAAATGTGCGCAGCTGCATATCCCGCAAGTCGTCCGCGGCCGGCGGCGCGTCCGGGTCCTTCTCCGCTTTGACGATGGCCGCGGACATCGTTACTCCGCTGCCGAAGTCGTGCACGAACCAATCCTTCTCGATGCGGAAACTCAAGAGCCGTCCATCGGCGGAAAACTGCGGCCTGCTTTTTGCTTGCGGGGTCCGCGTGATCTGCGTCAATCGACCGCTGCTCAAGTCGCGGACAAAGATGTCGTGGTTTCTGACGAAGGCCGCATGCCGGCCGGCACGATCGTAGACCGCAGGTCCATCGGCGTTGCTCATGGCCTCGGCGTCAATCAGCTGATCCTTACCCGTCGCGACGTCAACGCGATGCAGATCCACGATGGGCGAGCCGATTCGCGGCAGCGAGTAGTACGCCGCTTTGGCATCGGCCGACCAATAGGCGTTTCTGACAGGCGGTCCGATCCACTCAGGGTCCGCCATGATTTTTTCGAGCGACAAACTCGAGGAAACAGGCGTGGCCGCGGGAACAGCATTGGCCGCGGGAGCGCTCAGGCTCCTTGAAGCCGCGATACACGCCATCAGGGAAATCGCGCAGAAGCAATATTTCATCAGTATCCGCCCAGAGTTGTTCTTAGGATCGCCGTTGAATCGTCGCCTCACTCGCCATGAGGATACGGGTCTTTCCAGTTTACCGGCCGTTCGAGCGGTTCATGATGGAAAATCAACATGGCTCGTTCGACGTCGGCTTCGCTGCGAAAATTGCGCATGGCCTCGAACCGCGCCGCCCAATCTCGGTTCATGCCGAAGAACCGGGGTCTCGTGGACTCCTCTACGAGGTAATCATATTGCCGGCGCTGTTCGCGCAATCTCTCGCGTTCAGGGCTGCCCTCCGGCCACCACTTTTGCTGAATGCTGATACCCAGGCCTTGCATGATCACGGTGTCCGATTCCGACAGCCGCGCGGTCATGGCCTCGCAAGCCGCACGCCTGCCGAGTTGGTCGAACTGATCCAGGCGGCAAGACTTGCCGAGTGACTGCAACGGCGGAATAGCCAGGGCGGCCAGGACGCCGATCACGGTAACCCCGCGTGCAGAGAGATTCTCGCCCGGCGCGGCCCTATCTTCCGGCGGGACGTTTTCATTCAGCGCGTCGACCATCATCACATTCAGCGGATTCCAATAGAACGACAGGCCGCGTGTCGCGCCGATTGTCGCGAGCAGCTGCGTTATTTCAGCTTCCGACTTGCGCTCCCTGGCCGCGTTCAACTCCGGCAGCCACGCCAAACCATTTCCAGGATCCGCGGCTTTCAGATGCTCGATGATTTTTTGCTCGTCCGCGCATTGGTGCCGCGCGCACTCACCCCACTGAAGATAGATCAGTTTCGCATCGGCCGGCGCCATCGCAACAGCGCGATCGATCAGCGTCAGCGATCGCGAATCGGTTTTGAAATTGAGCAACACCGCCGCAGTCGCCAGACTCTGCGGCGTGCCTCGAGCAATCAGTGCGGCAATTTCCGCCTCGAGGTGCGCCTCGAAATAGCGCGCCATGCGCGCTTCGCCGGCGCAGCCGACGAATCCCACTGCAAGCAGCAGCACGCAAATTCTCATCCCTGACGATTCCGCTCGCTGCTAGTTTGGCGGCCGGTCGGGGCTTGGCCGATCCAGATTCGGCGGCCGTTCGGGCGCCGGCCTCGGCGCCGGTCTCGTATCCGGCCTCGTCGGCCGTCCACCATCGCCGGGGTTCGGACGCGGCGGCGGGTTTGGACGCTCAGGCCGTGTCACCGGCGGCCGTGGCCGCGGAGGAGGCGGGCGTGGACGCGGCGGCGGGTTCGGGCGCACCACCGGCGGTCTGGGCCGCGGCGGTGGCCGCGGTCGATGCGGCGGCGGCGGCCGATGCATCCAGTAGTCCCGCCGGCCATACCAAGGACGGCCCGCATAGTAGCGGCCCCAATAGTCGCCGAGACTGAAGGCGACAATGCCAATGCCTAACTGCGCGCCGAATTGGATGACCGGCACGCGGCGGCTCTCATAGTCATAGTACAGGTAGTTGCCGTAGACCCAGCCGCGATTACCCTCCCAGTCGACATCGCACCAGGTCCAATCGTCGATGCAGCCGTTGAGATTCAATAAGGCATTAGGTGGAACGGTCGTGACCAACGGGTAGTCGGAACTCGGTCCTGCGCGCAGATGCACGGCGCCTTGGGTATAGGCATTGGCCGCCCAAACGGAAGATCCCAATCCCAACAAGATCAGGCCCGCGAGCAACACTGGCAGACGCTTCATGACACACCCGTATGCGGTTCCCCTGCCGCATTAGTTTCCGCTCATTGCCACAGGCCTGCAATGCGGCTCACCCTGAATGCGCGGAACGGGCACACGCAGACTGTCCGCGTCCCCTACTAGGCGGTTTTTTTCCGACCGTGCAATCGCGTCACGAGGTCCGCCTCAACTCGGCTCAAGCCAAATTGTTGCGTCAATCTGCCAGGGTCGGCGCCGCGGCGCGCGAAATCGATCGCCTGATCGAAGCGCTGCGGGGGGCCGCGAAGTTCGACCGATTCGATGCGATCGGCGACGCCGGAATATTCGTGCTCCATGCGCTTCACGCGCCGCCCGGTACGCAAGCTGATCGACGCCATGACTTCCAGTTCGCGGCGCATGGCGGCAAGGGTGGATTCGACCGCCACGCAGCGCGTCCGCCAGCGGCGCACTGACATTGACAACAGCAGGACCGCCAGGAGTGCGCAGGCTCCCAGGGCAGCAGCGGCGAGGTCGAAAACATTGGTGAAGTTGAAATGCAACATTAGGCGTACTCATCGATGTGTGATTTGGGCGGCCGCGGCGTTCCGGAGGATTCCGGCGTGTCGGCGGATTTCGAAGCCGGTTTGTCGGGACGCAGGTCCGGGCGTTGCCCGCCTTCCCTGCCATCTTTGGACGAGCGCCGATCCGCGATCGGCAGCGCCGGGAAAAGGCCTGAATTGCTCAAGCGGTCAACTTCACTCATTGCGTGACCTCGCTCATGGGGATTTGGGTGATTCGTTTGCAGCCGGTTTCTCCGGTTCAAGCGGCTTCTCGGGTTCAGCCGATTTCACATGATTCGTCAACACGGTCTTTTCAAGATCGGCGGGCGGCACACGCACCAACAGTCGATTGGTGGCGCTGCCGGCATCGGCCAATTCAACACCCGGTGCAACGGTCGCCGGCGTATCCGTCGTGGTCCTCGCGGTGGTTGCATCCATGGGAACAACCGCCTCGAGCACCAAAACGGCAACGCGTCGATTCACGTTGCGGCTCTCGGCGGATGTATTCGGTTGGCGGGGATGAAACTCGCCGAAGCCGACGATCTCGAGTCTCAGCGGATCGATGCCCTGTTTGGTGAATTGATGCACGACGCTGGCGGCCCGCGCCGCCGACAATTCCCAATCGGAGGGAAAGGCGGCGGTGTGGATCGGCCGATTGTCGGTGTGGCCCTCGACTCGGATGGGATTGGGGAAGGGGTTCAACACCTCCGCCAACTTGTCGAGCACGGGTTCAGCCGAGGCCGAAAACGCGCTCGAGCCGCTCGGAAATAAAATATCCGTGTTGATCTCGATTTCCAGCCACATGCTCTCGCGCCGCACGGTAATCAACTTGGCATCGATCAAGGCACGCATTGCCTCCTGCACTTCGCGCTCCATGCGGATCAGAGATCCGGGAATTTCCCTGGGCAGCGGCGGCGGCGCCGCTGCCGCGGAGTCCTGCTGGCTGTTGATCTTGATCAGCGCCGTGGGCGTGATGCCGACCAGGGGCTTCTCGCCGCCCTTGCCCGGTTCCGGCTGGCCCAAGTTCAAAGGGCGGATGCTGCGCGGCGCTCCATTGAAGGCCGCGATCATGGCATCGGACAGCACGCGAAACTTTCCCTCGTTGACCGAGGACATCGCATACATCACGGTGAACAGCGCGAACAACAGCGTCACCAGGTCCCCGTAGGGAATGGCCCACGCTTCGTGATTCATATGCTCTTCGTGCTTTTTCTTGCGGGCCATGGCCTGAGACGGGTTCCTAGCGGTGAAAGTAGCCTTGCAATTTCGATTCGATGTTGCGCGGATTTTCGCCTTGCGCGATGGCGATGAGTCCCTCGATGACCATGGTCCGTACCTGCGATTGGCCGTGAATCACGGCTTTGAGCTTGTTGCCCATGGGCAGGAACACGAGATTGGCGAACGCGATGCCGTAAATGGTTGCAATAAAGGCCGCCGCGATGCCGTGACCGAGCTTCGAAGGGTCGTTGAGGTTTTGCATGACCGCCATCAATCCCATCACCGCCCCGATGATGCCCAACGTCGGCGAGTACACGCCCATGGATTCGAAAACCTTGGCGGCCTGCGTATCGAAGTGTTCCATGGTGTCCAATTCGATTTCCATGCTGGAGCGAATCGCATCCGGTTCGCCGCCATCCACCAACGACTGCAAGCCCTTTTTCAGAAACTCGTCTTTCTCGCCTTCGACCGCGGATTCCAAGCCGAGCAATCCTTGCTTGCGGGCAACATTGCTCCACTCGACTATTTTTTCGATTACCCCCTCGGGATTGTTGGCCGGCGGCTTGAACACCCAGGAGACGATTTTCCAAGCTCGCAAAAAGGTGGCCATGGGCGTTTGCACCAGGCTGGCCGCGAGCGTGCCGACGACCACGATGACGAAGGCGGCGCTGCCGACCAGCGCGCCGGCACTGCTGCCTTTGAGAATCGCGCCGCCGATGATCGCAATCAGCCCAAGCACGATGCCGATGATGCTTAAAATATCCATGGATCAGTCCGGCGACAGCCACTCCGACAGCCGTGCGCGCAGACGCACCAGCGCCTGGCCGTGAATCTGGCAGACGCGCGATTCTGAGACTTCGAGCACTTCGCCGATTTCCCGCAGGTTCATGTCATCGTCGTAATACAGGGAGAGCACGAGCTTCTCGCGTTCCGGCAGCACATTGATGGCTGCGCTGAGAGCCCCGCGAAATCCGGCATCCTCGATGTCCTCCAAGGGCCCCGGGCCGCCGTCGCGTGCATGATCGGCGGGGCTCGACTCATCCTCGCTCGATCCCATCTGATCGAAACTGAATAGCCGGCAGCTGGCGGCGTCCTGCACGAGCTTGTGATATTCCTCGATGGAGACGCCGAGTCCTTCGGCAATGTCGGTCGGGGTTGCGTCCTGACCCTTGGCGTTTTCGATTTTGCGAATCACATCGGACATCTCGCGCATGTTTCGATGCACGGAACGCGGCGTCCAATCGGATTTGCGCACCTCATCAAGCATGGCGCCGCGTATGCGGATGCCGGCGTAGGTTTCAAAATTCGCGCCCTTGGTGGCCGAGTAGTGCTTGGCCGCATCCAACAGGCCGATCATCCCGGATTGAATCAAGTCATCGACTTCCACATTCGGCGGCATGCGGCTGACCAGGTGGTAGGCAATACGCTTCACCAGATCGGCGTGCCTCAACACCAATTCTTGCTGCGGCACTTGATCCACCGGAGTGTGGTCATCCGCAACCGGTTTCGCGCCGCGTCTTTGAGTGTTCGTGTACTGTGTGCTTGCTCTCATTGCAATACCGTCGAGGGGGCGATCCTGGCCCCCACCATTCGTTCGACAAAGAACTCCAGGTGACCTCGCGCCCCTTGGGGCACAGACCACTTATCGGCTTTAGAGGCCAGATTCTTGAGTGCGATGGAGGAAATAGATGCCGGGTAGGCATCCACGACAGCCGTTTGCTGCTGCACCGCCCGCCGCAGATAGTCGTCAAACGGTATGGAGCCGGCGAACTCCAGGGTCACATTGAGAAATCGGTCACAGACTCGCCTGATTTTCTGGAAAAGTGCGGGTCCTTCGCCGGATCTGCGGGTCTGATTGGCCAGGACCTGGAAGCGCTGCACACCATGCTCGCGGCTCAAGACCTTGATCAGTGCATAGGCGTCGGTAATCGAGGCCGGTTCGTCGCAAACGACCACGACCACGTGGTGCGCCGCCTGGCTGAAGGTCATGACGCTGTCATGCAGCCCCGCCGCGGTATCCACGACCAGCACCTCCACTTGGTGATACAGATCGCTGAACGCGCGGATGATCCCCGCGTGTTCGGCCGGCGTTAGCGTCGCCATGCGCTTGATGCCGGAGGCGGCAGGTACGACTTGCAGCCCGTGCGGGCCGGTGACGATGGCGTCCTCCAGCGCGCACTGGCCTTGAATGACATTGCCCAGGTGAAAACGGGTGTGCAATCCCAGCACCACATCCACGTTGGCGAGCCCTAAATCGGCGTCCACCAGCATGACGTCCCTGCCGGATGCGGCGATGGAGACCGCCAAATTGGCGGACACCGTGGTCTTGCCCACGCCGCCCTTGCCGCCGGTCACCGCGATGACCTTGACGGGACGCGTGGCATTGAGATCAGCCAAGGCCTGGGCTCGTTCGGGCGAAAGCCTGTGATCACGCATTGGCGGCAACTCCGCCGAAATTGCGGGCGAAATAGGCTTCATCGCGCAACGCGGGCGAGCGTTGACCCAGCTCGAGAGCCGACCGCACCAGCCAGATTCGCTTCTGGTGCGATGCGTGCAGGTCCTCCGGTACCCGCTGACCATCGCAAATATAGGCAATTTTCATCTTGTGCCTGAGCACCGTGGAAATGGCGGGGCCGAGACTTGCCGCCTCATCCACTTTGGTGAGAACACAGCCCGCCGGCTTCACGCGCACGAAGGCGCAGACGATTTCATCGAGCGCCTGGCCCTCGGCTTGCGCCGGAAGCGCCAGCAAAACTCGTGCACGCGAGGCGCCGTACTTCAATGCCGCCAATTGTTCGGTGAGACGCACGTCGCGCGGACCCATGCCGGCGGTGTCGATCAAGATCAGCTTCTTGTCCTTGAGCCGCTCGAGCACGCGGGCCAATTCTTTGGCGCCGTTCGCGGCATGCATGGGCGCACCCAGTATGCGTGCGTAGGTCATCAGTTGCTCGCGCGCGCCGATTCGATAGCTGTCGGTGCTGATGAGCGCCAGGTCCTGACTGCCGTGCTGCATGCACCAGCGAGCGGCGAGCTTGGCGATCGTTGTGGTTTTGCCGGCCCCGGTCGGACCCACGACGGCGGTAATGCCGCCGGCGACACAGGTCGGGTCGTTCACGATCGGTAGATGCTTGGCGAGCAATGCGAGCGGGATATGCGATGGATTGTCCAGGGTGGTGCGCTGCGGCGTGAGCTCGGCCAGGGTCAGCGCCACGTCCGGCGCAATGTCCATCGCCGTTAGCTCTTCCAGAACCCTTGCCCTCAAGGGTTCACGCAATCGCCTGTCGTTCCAAGTCATGCCTGCCAGTCCGGTCTCGAGCATTCGGCGCATGACCTGTAATTCGCGCTGCATGGCGCCGTATTCCGCGGCGTCGGAGCGCGGCGCCGTGCGCGCAGCAGCGGGCGCCGGGGAGGCCGTTACGGCCGGCCCCGCCGTGTTTGAGGCGGGGCGTACCGCTGCGGCCGGCCGTGCCGCTGCGGCGGGCCGTGCCGCGACCGGGCGCGTCGCTACGGCGGCCGGCGCCGACGCCGGCGCCGAGGCTGACGGTGCCTGCACCGGCACCGCTGTGCGTCCCGTCGGCGCCGTGGCGGCGGGGGCTGCGACGACCGAGGCGCTCTGATGTCGCTTCGCGTCCGCGAACAGGGCCTCGTCATAATCCACGGCCGCGATCACTTCGATGCCGTCGTCGCCGCGGCGGCTCGACAGGATGACGGCATCCGGGCCTTGCTCCGCCCTCACCAGGGCAAGCGCCGCGCGCATGCTGGCCGCCGTGTATCGTTTAATCTTCATGTCAACCTCCGTGAATCAACCAAATCTCGAGGAGCCTATCGGCCCACCGCTGCAATCACGCGAATGCGGCGGTTTTCCGGAATCTCGTTGTAGGCAAGCACCGCCAATGAGGGCGTGGAATGGCGCATCAGTCGCGCAATCCATGGACGAATCTTCGGCGCGACCAGGAGCACGGCGGGTTCGCCCGCTGCATCTTGACGGCGCGCGCTGTCGGCCAATGCCGTCTGAATTCTGTCTGCCAATCCCGGCTCAAATCCCGGCGACGCATCGCCGCCGCCCGCCATCGAGTCCTGCAGCACTTGCTCCAGCGCAGGGTCCAACGTAATCACCGGCAGTTCCTGGCGCAGTCCGCCGATGTTTTGCACGATGGTGCGGCCGAGTGCAACGCGCACGGCAGCCACCAAAGCGACCGGATCTTGTGTCCTCGCCGCATACTCCGCGAGGGTCTCGCAGATGGTGCGCAAGTTGCGTATCGGCACGCGCTCGAGCAACAGGTACTGCAGCACTTTCACGACCACGCTCATCGGCAGAAGCTTCGGCACCAAGTCCTCGATGAATTTCGGCGCGGACTTGCCCAAGCGATTCAGCAGCTGCTGGACTTCTTCATGGCCCAACAATTCGTGGGCATGTGACTGCAGCAGATGGCTCAGGTGAGTGGCAATGACGCTGCTGGCATCCACCACCGTATAGCCCTGCGCCTGTGCCTGATCACGGCGAACCTTGTCGATCCAGATCGCATCGAGGCCGAACGCCGGATCTTTGGTGGCCGATCCTGGAATGGTGCCGGATACCTGTCCCGGATTGATGGCCAGCTCGCGATCGGGAAACACTTCTGATTCGCCCACCGGCGCCCCCAGGATGGTGATGCGGTACGAATTCGGTCCCAGTTCCAGGTTGTCGCGGATGTGCACCGCCTGAACCAGGAAGCCAAGCTCTTCCGACAATTTTTTGCGCACGCCCTTGATGCGTCCCATGAGTTCGCCGCCCTGATTGCGGTCGACCAAGGGGATCAATCGATAGCCGACCTCCAAACCAATCAAATCGACCGCCTCGACATCGTCCCAGGACAATTCCTTATGCTCGGCGGCCGTCGCTTGCGAAGCGGCCGGCGCGGCGGAGACGACGGCTGTGGGCAGGGGCCGTCTGCTCATGAGATAAGCGCCGACTGCACAGATCGTTGCCATCGCCAAAAACACGAAATTCGGCATGCCGGGAATGATGCCGAGCAGCCCCAAGATGCCGCCGGTTACGCCAAGCGCGCGCGGCTGCCCCAAGACCTGCGTCATGATCTGTTGGCTCATGTCGTGGGGACGCGAAACGCGCGTCACCAGGATGGCTACGGCCACGGACAAGAGCAGCGCCGGGATCTGCGCCACCAAACCATCGCCGATCGTGAGCAAGGCATAGGTGCGGCCGGCATCGGCGAGCGACATGCCGTGTTGCGCCGCGCCGATGATGGTGCCGCCGAATAGATTGATGAACACAATCAGAATGCCGGCGATGGCATCGCCGCGAACGAACTTGCTGGCGCCGTCCATCGCGCCGTAGAAATCGCCTTCCTCGCGAACTTCCTGCCGGCGGACGATGGCTTCGGCCTGCGTGATGATTCCCGCGTTCAAATCGGCGTCGATCGCCATTTGCCTGCCGGGCATCGCGTCCAAGGTGAAGCGCGCACTGACTTCGGAGATGCGCCCGGCGCCCTTGGTGATCACGACGAAATTGATGATCACCAGCACCGTGAACACCACCATGCCCACGGCATAGTTGCCGCCGACGACGAAATGCCCGAACGCGGCAATGACATGGCCGGCGGCCTGTGCACCGGTATGGCCGTTGATGAGCACAATGCGCGTCGAGGCGACATTGAGCCCGAGGCGCAGCAGCGTCGCGCCCAAGAGCACGGTCGGGAAAGTCGCGAACTCGAGTGCCCGCCGCACGTAAATCACCGCCAACAGAATCATCAGCGACAACGAAATATTGAAGGTAAAAAAGATGTCCAGGAGGAACGCCGGCAGCGGCAGCACCATCATGGCGAGCACCACCATCACCAGCACCGGTACTCCCAGACCGTTGCGGGCGAATTGGCCGAAAGTGGCTAAGGTGTCGCGCGCGCTCATGCGTCTAGGTACTCATCGCCGACGTTGGGATTGGGCTTCACGACACGCGCGGCGATCGTCGGATTCAGTGTGCGCACGCGGAAGATGTACGAGAGCACTTGCGCCACCGCGACATACAGTCCGTTGGGAATCTCTTTGTTGAGGTCGGTCGAGCGATACAGCGCACGCGCGAGCCGCGGCGCCTCGAATACCGGCACCCGGTGTTCCTCTGCAATGCGGCGGATGTTCTGCGCCACCAGATCGACGCCTTTCGCCAACACCACGGGGGCGCGCATTTTCTTCGGGTCGTACTTCAAAGCCACGGCAAAGTGCGTCGGATTGACGATCACAACGTCG
>Ga0210383_10004000_pt1 | contig 13111 bp, 10 predicted proteins | sample IncBWC14OmetaG_FD_160072 | JGI IMG/M metagenome (GOLD analysis project Ga0210383, IMG submission 160072) | Forest soil microbial communities from Barre Woods Harvard Forest LTER site, Petersham, Massachusetts, United States - Inc-BW-C-14-O ...
TTCGCCGACCTGATGGTGTGGGTCTGGGGCGGCAACGCCATTCAGATCGACACGCCGGATTATCTGATAGGGCCGGTGCCGACGCCGATCGTTCTTTCGGTAAGGTCCAGCGGCGAAGCGGTCTTCCTTCAATATCCGATGGTGCGGCTGGTCATTTTCGCCGCCGCCGTCATCATCGGCGTCGGCATGTGGCTGGCGCTCAATCGCACCCGGATCGGCATGATGATCCGCGCCGGCGTCGACGACCGCGACATGCTCTCGGTGCTCGGCTACCGGGTTCAGTTGTTGTTCGTTGCGGTATTCGCGTTCGGCGCCGGACTTGCGGGAATGGCCGGCATTGTCGGCGGCACCTTTCAATCGCTCTCGCTCGGCGACGATTCGCATTTCCTGCTGGCATCGCTGGTGGTCGTCATTGTCGGCGGCATGGGATCGATACCCGGCGCCGCGCTCGGCGCGCTCATCATCGGTCTCTCCGAGCAGATCGGTGTGGTCTATTTTCAGAACTACTCGACCGTCTTGAGCTTCCTGATCATGGTCATCGTGCTCGCCATTCGCCCGCAAGGCCTGTTGGGGAGACAATAAATGGCGCTGGCGCAGACCACCGAGACGGCACCGCTCGCGGTGCCAGGTGAACAGCGAAGCGGCGCGCTGGCGGGCTGGGTGTCGCGCAACGCGGCCATTCTGATTCTCGGCGTTCTGTTGGTGATCCTTCCCGCCGTCGCCAGCACGTTCATCCTCGACCAGATCGTCGCTTGGGCCATGATCCTCGGGATGATCGCGCTGTCGTTGATGTTGCTCGGCGGCTATGGCGGCATGGTGAGCTTGGCGCAGATGACGGTCGCCGGCGTCGCCGGCTACATGATGGCGGTGCTGGGAGCGAGCTCGCTGCCGGCGATCAGCCTGTTCTGGCCGTGGTGGGTGGCGGCGCCGATCGCGATTGTGATCGCGGTCGCGTTTGGCACGCTCGCCGGCGCGCTCTCGGCTCGCACCGAGGGCATCTATACGATCATGATTACGCTGGCGCTCGCCACCGCCTTCTTCTACCTGACCCTGCAGAACTGGCCCATCTTCAATGGGTTCAACGGGTTCACGACTATTCCAGCGCCGGTCTTTCTCGGCGTGAATTGGCGGTCGACGATCCCGTTTTACTATATGACCCTGTTCTGCGCGGCGCTCAGCTACATCGTCGTGCTCTATATTTCGCGGGCGCCGTTTGGTCTCGCGCTGCAGGGCGTGCGCGACAATCCGCGCCGCATGGAGGCGATCGGCTATAACGTTACCGCCCACCGCATCGCCGCCTATGCCTTCGCCGCCGTCATCGCCGCAGTCGGCGGCATCCTGCTGGTGTGGCAGAACAATCAGATCTCGCCGTTCTCGATCGGCGTCGACGTCGTGATCAACCTCCTGATCATCGCCGTCGTTGGCGGTATGAGCCACCCGATCGGTCCATTCATCGGCGCCATCATCTACGTGATCTTGCGCACCTTCGCCCTCGATGCGCTGGTCGCGGTCGGACTGGATGGACGCCGCTTCCAGACGCTGATCGGTCTCGGTTTTCTGGTCATCGTCTTGTTTTCGCCCGACGGTGTCATCGGCCTGTGGCGCCGCGTGTCGGCGCGCATGGGCGCCGGCGACCGGAGGAACGGCTCTTGAGCACCATCGCCGAACGGATGGCGGCAGCCGGCACCGGCAACGCCATCGAGTTGCGCGGCGTCACCCGGCTGTTCGGCGCACTGGCGGCGCTGATCGATGTCACCCTCTCGGTGCGGCCGGGCGAGCGGCGCGCCGTGCTGGGATCGAACGGCGCCGGCAAGACGACATTGCTCAATTGCGTGACCGGCGATTTTCCGCCGACCTCGGGAACGGTGCGGTTCTTCGGCGAGGACGTGACGACGCTGCCGCCGCACGAGCGTATCCGCCGGGGACTTCGCCGCACCTACCAGATTTCGCTGCTGTTCTCCCGGCTCAGCGTGCGCGACAACGTCTATCTCGCCTGCCGCGGCGTCTCGCGCGGCCGCTTCTCGTTCATCCGCACCAGTGCGCGCGACGCGATCATGCAATCAGTTGTCGATCTGATTTCGCTGGTGCATCTTGAGTCCGTCACCGACCGTCTGGTCGGCGAGCTGGCGCACGGTCAACAGCGCCAGCTGGAAATCGCACTGGCGCTCGCCGGTGCGCCCCGCTTCATTCTGCTCGACGAACCGGCGGCGGGCCTGTCGCCGACGGAGCGCGGCGACCTGGTGGCGATCCTCACCGCCCTTCCCGCTCACATCGGCTACATCATCATCGAGCACGACATGGACGTGGCGCTGCGCGTGGTCGAGAGCGTGACGATGATGCACAACGGGCGCATCTTCAAGGAAGGCGCGCCGGCCGAGATCGAGGCCGATCCGGAAGTGCAGCAATTGTATCTGGGTGGCGGTCATGCCTGAGCGGCGCCCCGCCAACCTTCTGGAGATCAGAGGACTCAACGTCTTCTATGGCCGCAGCCACGCGCTGCAGGGCGTCGATCTGACGCTGGAGCACGGCGTCCTTTCGCTGGTCGGCCGCAACGGCATGGGCAAGACGCCGCTATGCCGCACGATCGTCGGGCTCATGCCGGCCGCCAGCGGCTCGATTCGTTTCATGGGCGAGGAGCTGACCGGCCGCACGCCGGCGGAAATCGCGCGGCTCGGTCTTGGCTATGTACCGCAAGGCCGGCGGCTGTGGCCCTCGGTGACGGTCGACGAGCATTTGCGGCTCGCCGGCGGCAACGGGCGCGGTCAATGGACGATCTCGCGCATCTACGAAACGTTTCCGCGGCTGGCCGAACGACGCAACAATCGCGGCAATCAATTGTCCGGCGGCGAGCAGCAGATGCTGGCGATTTCGCGCGCGCTGCTGCTCAACCCGCATCTTCTCGTTATGGACGAGCCGACCGAGGGGCTGGCGCCGGTCATCGTCGAGCAGGTCGAGCAAATTCTCTTGAACCTCGGCGAACAGAGCGACATTGGCGTGCTGGTCGTCGAACAGAATATCGGCGTCGCTACCGCGGTCGCGGAAAAAGTCGCGATCATGATCAACGGCCGGGTCAATCGCGTCATGGAAGCCGCCCGGCTGGAGGCGGATCGCGAGCTGCAGCAAAGATTGCTCGGCGTCGGCCAGCATGGCCTAGCCGAGCCGGCCGAAGAAGCGGCCGCCGAGGCGCCGGCGGCGGCGGGCGAGCACCAACCGCCGCGAACGCGCGGCCCGGTCCGCGTCTATATCTCCAATCCAACAACGCCGACGCGCTGGTCGCAGCCGGTGCCCGCCGCGCAAATCGAAACCGCGGCGCGCACGCGCACCGCCGCGCCGGAACCGGCGGCTAATGAAATCGCCCCGGCGGTGGAAATCCGGCCAATCCATCGCGGCGGCGCGGCGCCGGTGATCGTTGCCGGCACGCTCGACACCAAAGGCGACGAGCTTCGCTTCATTCGCGACCAGATCGCCGCCGCCGGCGTGCGTGTGCTCCTGGTCGATCTGTCGACCTCGGGAGGACCGTCGCCGGCCGACGTGCCGCCGCATCATGTCGCCGCCTATTTCCGCGGCGGCCCCAACGCCGTGTTCACCGGCGAGCGCGGCGGCGCCATCACCGCTATGGCCGAAGCATTCGAGGCCTGGATCCGCCGCCACGAACCGGTCGGCGGGTTGATCTCGGCCGGCGGATCGGGCGGCTCTTCGCTGGTCGCGCCGGCGATGCGCGCTTTGCCGATCGGTGTGCCGAAGGTTCTGATCTCATCGGTCGCCTCCGGCAACGTCGCGCCCTATGTCGGCCCGTCCGACATCATGATGCTCTATTCGGTGACCGACGTTGCCGGACTTAATTCGGTGTCGCGCCAAGTGCTCGCCAACGGCGCCGCGGCGATTGTCGGTATGGTGAAAGCGCGAAGCGCCAACGTCGAACGCGAGCGGCGGCCGGCCGCTCGCGGCAGCGGCAAGCCGGCGATCGGACTGACCATGTTCGGAGTGACGACGCCGTGCGTCGATGCCGTCGTCGATGCGCTCGAAGAAGATTTCGAGTGTCTGGTTTTTCACGCCACCGGCGTCGGCGGGCAATCGATGGAGAAGCTGGTCGATTCCGGCGCACTGTCCGGCGTCATCGACATCACCACGACCGAGGTGTGCGATCTTTTGTTCGGCGGCGCGTTGCCAGCGACCGAGGATCGCTTCGGCGCGATCGCGCGCATGCGCGTGCCGTACATCGGTTCGTGCGGCGCGCTCGACATGGTGAATTTCGGTCCGATGGATACCGTGCCCGAGCGCTATCGCGGCCGCACCCTGCAAGTACACAATCCGAGCGTGACGTTGATGCGCACCACGCCCGAGGAGAATGCGCGCGTCGGACGCTGGATCGGCGAGCGGCTCAATCGCATGGATGGCGCCGTCCGTTTCTTCCTGCCGGAAGGCGGCGTGTCGGCACTCGACTCGCCGGGCCGCCCTTTCTCCGATCCGAACGCGGACGCGGAACTGTTCAGAGCGCTCGAAGCCACGGTCCGGCAAACCGGCTCGCGCCGCCTGATCCGCATGCCCGAGCATATCAACGATCCGCGCTTTGCCGCCGAAGTCGCCGCCGAGTTCCGCCGGCTGTTCGGCGGCCGGCTGACGCGCCGCCGGGCGAGAGGTTAGTCGCCATGCCGCGCATCCCGCGTTCCGACATCCTCGCTCGCTTTCGCGCCATGAAGGCGCAAGGCCAACCGATCATCGGCGCCGGCGCCGGTACCGGAATCTCCGCCAAGAACGAAGAAGCCGGCGGCGCCGATCTGATCGTCATCTACAATTCCGGGCGCTACCGCATGGCCGGCCGCGGTTCGCTCGCCGGCATGATGCCGTATGGCGACGCCAACGGCGTGGTCGTCGACATGGCGCGCGAGGTGCTGCCGATCGTCAAACACACGCCGGTGCTTGCCGGCGTTTGCGGCACCGATCCATTCCGCCAGATGGACGTGTTTTTGGACGAAGTGGTGCGGCTCGGTTTTTCCGGCGTGCAGAACTTCCCGACCGTCGGCCTGATCGACGGCCGCTTCCGCGCCGGGCTCGAAGAGACCGGCATGGGCTATGGCTGCGAGGTCGAGATGATCGCCAAGGCCCACGCCCGCGATCTTGTCACCACCCCGTACGTGTTCGAGCCGTCGGAAGCGGCGGCGATGGCGCGCGCCGGCGCCGACATTATCGTTTGCCATTTCGGTCTGACGGTCGGCGGATCGATCGGCGCCGCGACCGCCACGCGGCTGGAGGATTGTCCGGCGCTGACCGATGCGATGGCGCAAGCCGCGCTCGCGATCAATCCGGAAGCGCTGATCCTGGTCCATGGCGGGCCGATCGCCGAGCCGGCCGACGCCGAATACGTGCTGGCGCGCGCCAAGCACTGTCATGGTTTCTACGGCGCGTCATCGATGGAGCGGCTGCCGGTCGAGCGGGCGCTGAGCGCACAGGTGCAAAAATTCAAAGCCATCAAGAAAGTTCAAATGAACTAAGCAAGCCCCGCGTCAGGTCGCGGGCGGGAGGAGAGTAAGATGTCCGTCGCCATCCTCGGCAGCCTGATCATCTGGCTGATCGTCGCGGTCATTGTCATCGCGATCGTGGTCTATTTCGTCAACTGGCTCTATCGCCGCTCGTCGAAGGAAGTGTCGTTCGTGCGCACCGGCCTGTTCGGTGAAAAGGTGGTCATCAACAGCGGCGCCTTCGTGCTCCCCTTCATCCACGAAGTCACGCCGGTCAACATGAACGTGCTGCGCATGCAGGTGGTGCGCAACCGCGACGGTGCGCTGATCACCAAGGACCGTATGCGCGTCGACATCGAGTCGGAGTTTTACGTCCGGGTGCCGCCGACCCGCGAAGCGGTGACGATTGCCGCCGCCACGCTCGGCCGCCGCACCATGAACGTCGCCGAACTCGATGCGCTGCTCTCCGGCAAGCTGGTATCGGCGCTGCGCTCGGTCGCCTCGGAAATGACGATGGAGCAAATGCACGAGCGGCGCGGCGAATATGTCGCCCGCGTCAAGGATTCGGCGCTGGAAGGATTGAAGCAGAACGGCCTCGAGCTCGAATCGGTGGCGATCACCGACCTTGACCAGACCGACCTCGAATTCTTCAACCCGTCGAACCGGTTCGACGCCGAGGGCTTGACCAAATTGATCGAGGACATCGAGGCGCGGCGCAAGCTGCGCAACGACATCGAGCAGGAATCGATGATCCTGATCCGCAGCCGCAACCTCGAAGCCGAGAAGCAGGCGCTGGAAATCGACCGCGAAAGCGAGACCGCGCGCCTCAACCAGGAGCGCGACATTGAAGTGCGACGCGCGGTGCAGCGCGCCGAACTTGCCCGCGAACGGGCGCTGCGCGACACCGAGGCCGAACAGGCGCAGATCGCCAGCCGCGAGGAAGTCGAAAAGACCCGCATCGCGCACGAGCGGACGCTCGCCGAAGCGCGGATCGTCTCCGAGCGCGATATCCGCGAACGCGAGATCGAGCGCGGCCGCCAGATCGACGAGGCCGAAATCGCCGCTCGCGAGCGGGTCGAACGCGCGCGCATCGCCCAGGAGCGCGTGCTGACCGAAGCGCGGATCGCGCGCGAGGAGGACGATCAACGCCGCGAGATCGAACGCCAGCGCAGCGTCGAGCAGGCCGAGATATCTGCGCGTGAGGAGACCGAGAAAGCGCGCATCGCACAGGAGCTTGCGGTCGCCAACGCCCGCATCGCCAAAGAAGAAGAGAACCGACGGCTGGAAATCGAACGGACGCGCAATCTCGAGCAAGCCGAAATTGCGGCGCGCGAGGCGACCGAGCGCGCCCGTATTGCGCAGGAGCGGATCGTCACCGACGAGCGCATCGCGCTGGAGGAGGAGATCCGCCGCCGCGAGATCACCCGCAATCGCGCCATCGACGAGGAAGAGATCGAAGCCGCAAAAGCCACCGAAGCCGCCCGCATCGCGCGGGAACGGACGCTGGCCGCCGACCGCATCGCTTCCGAGCTCGCCACCCGGACGCTCGAAATCGAGCGCACGCGCGCGTTGGAGCAAAGCGACATCGCGGCGCGCGAAGTAACCGCCGCGGCGCGTATCCAGCAGGAAGAGCGCGTCCGCGCACTCGACATCGCGCGGACCCGCTCGATCGAAGAGGCCGAGATCGCGGCGCGCGAGGCCGTCGAGGGTTCGCGCATCGCTCAGGAAAAGAAAATAGCCGTCGATCGGATTGTCGCCGAGGAAGAAACCCGGAACCGTGAGATCGGACGCATCAAGGCGATCGAAACCGCCGAAATCGCCGCCCGCGAAGCGACCGAAGCCGCGCGTATCGCGCTCGACCAGAAGCTTGCCGCCGATCGCATTGCTGCCGATCGCGAAACCCGAGGCCTCGAAATCGCCCGCAATGAGGTAATCGAGTCCGCCGAAATCACCGCGCGTCAGATCGTCGAAACGGTCCGCATCATCGAGGACCGCAAGCTCGCCGCGGAAAGAATCTCCCGCGACGAAGAGGTGCGTTCGCTTGAAATCGCCCGCAATCGGGCGGTCGATACCGCCGAAATCGCCGCACGCGAGGCGGTCGAGGCAAGCCGCATTGCGCAGGAGAAGCGGCTCGCTGCCGAGCGCATCGCCGCCGACCAAGAGACGCGGGCGCGCGATATCGCTCGCGAGGAAGCGATCGAAGACGCCGAGATCAGGCGGCGCGAGGCGGTCGAGACCGCCCGCATCGCCACCGAGCTGGCGCTCGAGCGCGAGCGGATCGAGTCGTCGCGGACGCGCGACGTCCTCGACGTCGAGCGGCGTAAGGTCGTTGAGGTGGCCGAGCAGGATCGCTCGATCGAAATCGCCGCCAAACTGGTCGAACGGACCGATGCGGACCGCCGCGTGAAAGAAGCCGATATCGTGTCCGCGCAGCAAGTCGGCCGCACCGACGTGGTGCGCGAACAGGCCCTCGACATCGCCCGGCTCGAACGCCGCCGCGCGGTCGAGCAGTTCGAAGTCGCGCGCACCCAGGCCCTGCAGGAAGCAGAGATCGCCGCCCGCGAGGAAGTCGAGCGGGCCCGCATCGCTTCCGAGCGCGGCATCGACGAAGCCCGCATTCTGCGCGATCGCGAGTTGCGTCAGCTCGAGATCGCGCGCGAAACCGCGGTCGAGAATGCCCGCATGGAAAGCGCCATCGAAATCCACCTTAAGTCCCGCGAGCAATCGGCGGCGCAGGCCGACGCCGAAGCGGCCCGCGCGCAAGCGGTCGAAGCAGAGGAGCGGGTCAAGACCGTTCGCGAAGCCGAAGCCGCCCGCCGCCGACGTCAGGTCGAGGTGCTGATCGCCGAGAAGGAGGCCGACGAGGTACGGATCGCCGCGGCGGCCGAGCAAGTTCGCGCCACGGTCGAAGCCGAAGCGCAGCGGCTGCTCAACGAAGCCGAAAACGTCCTGTCGGAGCCCGCTCGCGCTTCGCTGTTCCGGCGCCGCTTGCTGGAGCGTATCGAGGGCATCGTGCGCGAGAGCGTCAAGCCGATGGAGAAGATCGAAGGCATCCGCATTCTGCAAGTCGACGGCCTCAATGGCGGCGGTGGCGGTGGCAACCGCAGCCCCAGCGACGAGATCATCGAATCGGCGTTGCGCTACCGCGTCCAGGCGCCGCTGATCGACCAGATCCTATCCGAGATCGGCATCGAAGGTGGCAGTCTTGCCCGCATGCCGGGCCTCATGCGTGAGGCGCGTGACATGCAAGGCATCCGCAAGGAAACCGCACCGCGAAAGCCACCGGAAGGCGGCGGCAGTGGTGGATCGTCGGGCCAAAGCTGACGGCCATTCATAGATAAAGAAAGGAGGGAAGCAGGCACATGGCCCGCGTCTACATCTCGAGTGTCATAAACGGCCGGTCCGACCGTGTTTGGGCGCGGGTGCGCGATTTCAACGGCCTGCCCTCCTGGCATCCCGGCATCGCCGAAAGCCGCATCGAAAACGGCGAGCCGTCGGACAAGGTCGGCTGCGTCCGCGATTTCCGGCTTCGCAACGGCGACCGGATTCGCGAAAAGCTGCTCGGCTTGTCCGACTTCGACCTATTCTGTACCTACTCGATTCTCGAATCGCCGATGGGGGTTGAGAACTACGTCGCCACGCTGCGGCTGACGCCAGTCACCGACGGCGAGCGCACCTTCGCCGAGTGGACCGCGGAATTCGATTGCCCGCCGGAACGCGAAGCCGAACTGGTCGCCAATATCGGCAACGGCGTTTTCCAGGGCGGCTTCGACGCGCTGAAGCGGCAGTTCGGAGGATGAACGCGTGATCCGCATCGTGCGCTCAACGATCATCGATGCGCCATGCGATCGCGTCTGGGCGTTCCTGCGCGATTTCAACGGTCATGATCGCTGGCACCCTGCCGTCGGCAAAAGCGCCATCGAGCGCAACCAAAGCTCCGACAAAATCGGCTGCGTGCGGCATTTCTTCTTGCGCGACGGCTCCGAACTGCGCGAACGCCTGCTTACCTTGTCCGACCTCGAACAGACGTTTAGCTATTGTTTGATCGACACCCCGGTCCCACTTTTCAACTATGTCGCCCATGTGCGTCTCGCCCCCGTCACCGACGGCGACCGCACGTTTTGGGACTGGCGTTGCACCTTCACCACCCGCAGGGGCCAAGAAGAAGAAATGCGGCGTATGGTCAGTGAGGACATTTATGAGGCCGGCTTCGCGGCGGTGCGGGCGCATGTTACTGGAGCCGCGGCAACGGAGAACCACGCGTGACGATTAATGTCAAAACCTTCCCCCGCTTGGCGGATGCAGCGAGCGCGTTGTCGCAGGAGCGTGGCGCCCGCTTTCTCGCCGGCGGCACGCTGGTGATGCGCGCCGTCAACGAGGCCGATCCGAGCATCGAAACGATCGTGCGCTCGACCGATCCGAGCTTTGTCAACATTTCGGTCTCGTCGGGTCGTGTCGAACTCGGCGCCGGTGTAACCATGGCCGCGATCCTGGCCGAGCGCGAGCTTTCCTTCCTGCATCCGGTCGCCCGCGCCGTCGGCGGACCTGCCGTGCGCGAGGCCGCGACCGTGGGCGGCAACTTGTTTGCGCCCTCCCCGTACGGCGACTTCGCGGCGGCTTTGCTCGCGCTCGACGCCACGGTCATGCTCGCGGGCGGCGTCGGCCAGCGCGAGTTGCCGCTGGATGAATTTCTCAGCCGCCGCGATCGCGGCGCCGTGCTTGTCTCCAGCGTCGCCTTCAAGCGGCCGGCATCTGACGCGTTCCGCTTCGTCAAAGTCACGCGCGTGCATCCCAAGGGCATTTCGGTCCTGTCGATCTCGGCGCAGTTGCCGACGGCTAGCGGCCGTGTCAGCGGTGCGCGGATCGCTTACGGCGCAATGGGGCCCGCGCCGGTGCGCGCCAAGGCGGCCGAACGCGCGCTCGAAGGCCGCACCCTCGACAGCGCCGGCGTCGCGCCGGCGCTTGCGGTCGCGCACGACGGCACCGCGCCGCACGACGACGCCATCGCCAGCGCCTGGTGGCGACGCGAAATTCTTCCGATCCACCTGCGCCGGCTGTTGCTCGGCGAGCACCCCCCGAGGCATTCGTGAAAACGCCGATCCAATTTCGCCTCAACGGCGAGGAGGTCGCCACCTTCGTCGAGGGCGGCGCCAATCTGCTCGACACTTTGCGCGAGTCGGTCGGCGACCTCTCGGTCAAAGGCGGCTGCTGGCAGGGCACCTGCGGCACCTGCACCGTGCTGATCGACGGCGTGCCGCGCCTATCCTGCGTGACGCTTGCCGAGACCTGCGCCGGACATTCGGTCGAAACCGTCGCCGGCCTTCGCCGCGGCGCCGACCTGCATCCGCTGCAAAGCGCGTTTATGGAGCGCTTCGCCGCACAATGCGGCTATTGCACGCCGGGCATGCTGATGGCGGCCAAGGCGCTGCTCGACAAGAATCCGAACCCGACGCGTGAAAACGTCGTCGACGCCATCTGCGGCAATATCTGCCGCTGCACCGGCTACGAACCGATCATCAATGCAGTGCTAGACGCCGCGCGCAGCGACAGCCGCCGCCGCGCCTGAAGGACAACGCCATGCTCGAATTCCGCAAAGACATTTTCGCCGACGAGCGCGACGATAATCTGAAAGAAGTCGGCCAGCCGACCCAGCGGCAGGACATGCTCGGCCATGTCACCGGCACGTCGCCTTATTACGACGATCACCGGTTCGCCAACCTGCTGCACCTGAAAATCCTGCGCAGCCCGCACGCGCATGCGCGTATCCGCTCGATCGACGATGCGGCGGCGGCGCGCGCGCCCGGCGTCAAGCGGATCATTCGCGCCGCTGATGTGCCGGTCAATCTCAACACGCTGCTCAGTCTGATCCAATTCGGCAAAGACGACGAACCTTCGCTGGCGACAGACGTGGTCCGGTACAAGGGCGAGCCGATCCTCGGCATAGTCGCCACCTCGGAGCGTGCGGCGCTGGAGGCGATGGCGCTGGTGCGCGTGTCCTACGATCAGCTGCCGGCAGTGTTCGACGTCGAGGAGGCGATGAAGCCGGGCGCGCCGTCGGTCAACGCCGCTTATCCGAAGAACACCTTCGAATATTACAACAAGTACGATCACCAGAAGCTGCGTTATGGCGATGCCGACGCGGCGTTTGCGCAAGCCGATATCGTGCTCGACGAACGTTATCAGATGTCGCCGATCGAGCATGCGCCGACCGAGACCAACGGCTCGATCGCGGTGCCGGACACCAATGGCCGCTTTATCGTTTATACCTCGACCCAGGCGCTGTTCTTCTCGCTCGACACTTCCGCGAAGATCAACGCGATGCCGTCGAACCAATTGCATTTCATCGGCGGCACGGTCGGCGGCGGCTTTGGGGGCAAGGTTGATACCTTGACCGAGCCGCTGGCAATCCTGGCGGCGCGGCTCACCGGCTCGCCGGTGCGCTATCGGTTGAGCCGGCACGAGGAGATGCAATTCGGCTCGCCGCGCGGCGGTGAGCGCATCTTCATCAAGGACGGCATCATGCGGGACGGCCGCATCGTCGCCCGCACGGTGCGCGCTTATTTCGACAGCGGCGCCTACACACGGCTGTCGAGCTACGCGGTGGTCAAATGCGCCGCGCACATTCCCGGGCCCTACACCATCCCCAACGTGTCGGCCGACGTGTTCTGCGTGTTCACCAACCGGACGCCGGCGACCGCGATGCGCGGCTTCGGCGTGACCGCGCTCGATTTCGCGCTGGAATGCCAGATGGACAAGGGCGCCACGGCCGTCGGCATGGACCCGCTGGAATTCCGCATGCTCAACGCCTACCGCGACGGCGACATGAAGGCGCACCGGCGCGAGGCCAAGAACTGCGCCTTGATCGAGTGCGCCCAGGTCGCCGCGGAAAAGGCCAACTGGGCGCTGCGCGATGAATTCCGCCGGATGTCGTCGCGGCAAGGCGGCGGCGCCGCCCGCGCCGGCGCAGCTGCGGACCGTTCGCGGGCGCCGGCGCCCGCCGCGCCATCACACGCGCCGGCGAGCACGCCACAGCGCGTATCGTACGAGCGGCCGACGCCAGCCGCGGCCCCGCCGCGCCCTGCACCTCCGGCCCCGCCGCCACGAAGCGCGATGCCGCCACCGGCCGCGTCGCCCGCCGGATCGACTCACGGCGCACCACGCTTTTCTTCAGTCTTCGGCACCAGGAGGCGCTGATCATGGCCAGGCATCGCGGTCGTGGCGTCGCGACCATCAATTATCCGATCGGCATGAATCTCGGCGGCGATCCGAGCCAGGCTCTGGTTCATTCCAATCCGACCGGCAAGTTCACCGTCGCGCTCTCCTCGATCGATCTCGGCCAGGGGATGAAATCGGTGACGCGGCAAATCTGCGCCGAAACCCTCGGCGTTCCGGTCGAGGACGTCTATGTCGACACCGCCGATTCCGACACCGGCCCGCATTGCATGGGCTCGTTCGCGTCACGCGGCACGCACCGCGTCGGCAACGCGGTGATGGTGGCGGCGCGCGAAGCCCGCGCGGTGATGATGGAAGCGGCCGCGGAAGAACTCGAAGTCGATCCCGGCGATCTCGAGACCGACGGTAAAGGCTTGATCCGGGTCAAGGGCGCACCGCACCGCTCCATTTCGGTCCGCGACGTCGCCATCGCGGCGCAA